>Ga0256830_1000905_pt1 | contig 22063 bp, 18 predicted proteins | sample 128326metaG_FD_190537 | JGI IMG/M metagenome (GOLD analysis project Ga0256830, IMG submission 190537) | Hydrothermal vent microbial communities from Lau Basin, Pacific Ocean - 128-326 | ecosystem: Environmental > Aquatic > Marine > Hydrothermal vents | place: Pacific Ocean: Lau Basin | collected... | reverse complement strand
GGGGACAATGTGAACATAGAGGTAGAGCTGATAACAACGGTAGCTATGGAAGAGGGACTCAGGTTTGCAATAAGGGAAGGTGGCCGTACAGTTGGTGCTGGTGTGGTTACCAAGATATTAGAGTAGGAGTGTGTGCTAAATGAGAGACATAATACTACTACAGTGTACAGAGTGCAAGAATAAAAACTACTCAACAATGAAGAACAAGAAGAATACACCGGACAAGCTACAGTTGAAAAAATACTGCAGACATTGCAGGAGGCATACAGTACATAAAGAGACAAAGGCATAGGCCAGTAGCTCAATTGGTAGAGCACCGGACTCCAAATCCGGGGGTTGTGGGTTCGAGACCTGCCTGGCCTGCCATGAATCAAAGCCTGGATTACAGGGATGTAATCCAGGTTAAAATGTTTTTTATAAAAAACTTTATTTGAGGTAATCATGTTTCAGAGGATCAAGGATTTCTTAAGAGAGGTACGGCTGGAACTGAAAAAGGTTGTATTCCCCAACCGGGAAGAACTGATCGGGTCAACCTGGGTTGTCATCATATCCACATTGATAGTGGCTGTATTCCTTGGATTTGTGGATTTTGTATTAACAAGGTTTGTTAAATACATCTTAAGGTAGGTGGTATGGGTAAAAACTGGTATGTAGTGCACACTTATTCTGGTTTTGAGGAAAAGGTGAAATCATCAATCCAGCAGAGGGCCAAACTCAAGGGTCTGGAGGACAAGATCTCAAGGATACTGATACCCACAGAGCGTGTGATTGAACTGAGGAGTGGGAAGAAACAGGAAAGGGACAAGAAGTTCTATCCAGGCTATATCCTGATTGAGATGGAACTGAACGATGAGACATGGCATCTGGTGAGGAGCATCCCGAGGGTCACCGGTTTTGTGGGTGGTTCAAGACCGGTGCCACTACCTGAAGAAGAGGTTGAGGTGATAGTACAGCAGATAGAAAGGGCACCGCAGCAGCCTCCGAAGACACAGTTTGAGAAAGGTGAAAAGGTCAGAATCATTGACGGCCCCTTTACTAATTTCAACGGTGTTATAGATGAGATAGACCTGGACCATGGAAGATTAAAGGTGATGGTCAGCATCTTCGGCAGACAGACCCCTGTGGAACTGAGCTTTTACCAGGTTGAAAAACTTGATTGAATTAAAGAGATAAATCTTAGGAGGATAAAATGGCCAAGGAAGTAATTGCAGAGGTTAGATTACAGATCCCGGCTGGCAAGGCATCACCGGCTCCACCTGTGGGGCCTGCCCTGGGGCCACACGGTATCAATATCATGGATTTCTGTAAGCAGTTCAATGCAAAGACAGAGGCAATGGGCGACACGATCATTCCCGTTGTCCTCACAGTATATGCAGACCGGTCCTTTACATTCATTACAAAGACCCCACCTGCCTCGGAACTGCTAAAGAAGGCAGCAGGTGTTATAAAGGGTTCTTCTGAGCCAGGAAAGGAGATGGTGGGCAAGGTAACAATGGAACAGGTCAGGGAGATAGCCCAGACAAAGATGCCTGACCTGAATGCCTACAGCATTGATGAGGCTGTGAAGATCATCATGGGAACCGCACGAAGCATGGGTGTAGAGGTCGTTGAATAAGCATAAAAGTCCATGGAGGTATAAAAAAGATGGGTAAAAAACATATAGAGGCCAAGAAGAAGGTGGACAGGACAAGGGATTACACACTTGAAGAGGCTGTAGAGCTGATCAAGGAGCTGTCCCATGCAAACTTTGATGAGACTGTTGAACTGGCTGTGAACCTCGGGGTGGACCCAAGGAAATCAGACCAGATGGTAAGGGGCTCTGTCTCCCTGCCCCATGGAACAGGCAAACCTGTAAAGGTGCTTGTATTCGCAAAGGGAGAGAAGGAGAAGGAGGCACAGGAGGCAGGTGCTGATTACGTAGGTGGAGAGGAGCTTGTTGAGAAGATACAGAAGGGCTGGCTTGACTTTGACAAGACCGTGGCAACCCCTGACATGATGGGCATGGTGGGCAAACTCGGAAGGATCCTCGGCCCAAGGGGTCTTATGCCAAACCCAAAGCTTGGCACTGTCACCTTTGATGTTGCCAAGGCCGTCAAGGAGATCAAGGCAGGAAAGGTTGACTTCAAGGTTGAAAAGGCAGGCATAGTTCATATGCCTGTGGGGAAGGTATCCTTTGACAAGGAAAAACTGATTGAGAATGTAAAGTCTGCAGTGGAGACGATCCTCAGGGCAAAACCCTCTGCAGCAAAGGGTAAATATATCAAGAGGGTTACCCTCTCTTCAACAATGGGCCCGGGCATCCGGGTTGATGTAAACAGTATTACGAAAAAGGCTGCATAGCCTGAATGCCAGGTGTTACCTGGTTTGATCATGGTCAGAGACAGTAGGTTTCACTAAATGGTGACATAAGGATCACCAGCCTACCGAGACCAGAAGGCTGAGATGAAAAAGCCTGTTCTCTGTCCGAGACTGTCTCTGGGAAAGGAGGTAGAACCTGAAGACAAGAAAGGAAAAGGCAAAGGAGATTGAGCTTCTGAAGGACAAGTTTGCAAGGGCCAATGCTGTGGTACTAACGGATTACAAAGGGCTCACAGTGGCTGAAATGTCAGAGATGCGGAGAATGCTCAAAGAGTCCTCACTTGAGTATCGCGTAGTAAAGAACACCCTTGCAAGGATTGCTGCCGAGGACACACCCGTGGCTGTGCTGAAGGATGAGTTTGTTGGACCCGTTGGTGTTGCCATAGCTTATGATGATCCTGTGGAGCTTGCAAAGAAGGTTATTGATTACAGCAAGCAGAATGAGAAGTTTGCCATCAAATGCGGTATCATTGAAGGCAAGTTTGTGGATCTGGAAGGGCTGAAGAATGTTTCAAAGCTCCCATCAAGGGATGTCCTGCTGGCCATGTTTGCAGGTGCAGTTGCTTCCCCACTCAGGAACATGGCTTCACTGCTACAGGCTACAATCTCAAGGCTCGGATACGCCCTTAATGCCCTCAAAGACAAGAAAAGCGCTGAGGGATAAAAGAGATTCCAAATTCAAACCATAAAAGGAGGTTAAAGAAATGGCCGAGATCACAAAAGAACAGGTTTTTGAGTTCTTTGATAAAATGACGATTCTTGAGATGTCTGAATTTATCAAGGAGTTTGAAGAGAGGTACGGGGTGCAGGCCGCAGCTCCGGTAGCAATGGCAGCCATGCCCGCACAGGCAGCTCCGGGTGAGGCAGCAGCAGAAGAAGAAAAGACAAGCTTTGATGTGGTACTTACAGCTGCTGGCGACAAAAAGATCCAGGTGATCAAGGTGGTAAGGGAGATCACAGGCCTGGGTCTCAAAGAGGCAAAGGAGCTTGTTGACAGCGCACCCAAGCCGGTAAAAGAGGGTGTCTCAAAGGATGAGGCTGAGGCGATCAAGGCAAAACTTGAAGAGCAGGGTGCAACAGTGGAGATCAAATAGCATGATTCCATGTAAGGCAGGTGCCCCCGGCACCTGCCTTACAACAAAAGAGTGTCATGCTGAATTTAGTTCAGCACCGGCTGTCAGGAAACAGACACTGAAATAAGTTCAGAATGACACCATTAAGGGCATCAAAAGATTTTGGCAATTTTTAAAATCTATTACATCAACAAGGAAGGAGAACCATGGCTGAGGTTTTAAGAGAAAGGGTAAATTTTGGGAAGGTAAAACCCCTTCTGGAGGTCCCCTATCTCCTTGAGTTCCAGAGGAGATCCTATGAGAACTTCCTCCAGAGAAGTGTTGCACCAGAGGATAGAAAAGACCAGGGGCTCCAGGCAGCCTTTAAGAGTGTATTCCCCATCTCCGACTACAACGAGACAGCTACCATTGAGTTTCTGAGCTACTCCATAGGCGAGCCCAAGTTTACGCCAAGGGAGTGTATTGAAAAGGGAATCACCTATGGTGCGCCCTTGAAGATCAATGTACGGCTTGATTTGTATGATATTGACGAGGATGGCAGAAAGCTGCTCAAGGAATCACGGGAGCAGGAAGTCTACATGGGCGAGCTTCCCCTCATGACCGACACGGGCACGTTTATCATTAACGGTACGGAGAGGGTGATCGTAAGCCAGCTCCATCGCAGCCCTGGTGTGTTTTTCAGTCCTGACAAGACAAAGACCCACGCAAGCGGAAGACCCCTTTATACAGCAAGGGTGATACCCGCAAGGGGCTCCTGGCTGGACTTTGAGTTTGATACAAAGGACCTCCTCTATGTACGGATTGACAGACGCAAGAAGATACCGGCAACAATAGTGCTCAAGGCCCTGGGCTACAACAAGGAGGACCTGCTGAGGATATTCTATCCCACAGAGATAATAAAGATAAAGGGCAAGAAGGAGTTCACAAGACCTGTATCACCGATCCTTGCTGGCTCAAGGTCCATGGTTGAGGTGACAGACCCTTCTACCGGGGAGCAGATCCTGAAGGAAGGCGGTAAGATAACAAAGCTTGCCCTGAGAAAACTGAATAACGCAGGTATTGAGGAGATACCCGTTACCCGGGATGAACTGGTGGGAAGAATAACACTGAAGGATATCGTTGACCCCGAGACAGGGGAGATCATCCTGGAGAGCAACGAACCCATAAAGGAAGAGGTCCTTGACAGGATCATATCCATCGGGATAAAGGAGATAGAACTGCTCTTTATTGACAATGTAAAATATCTACCATCCCTGAGGGATACCATAATAACCGATGGTGTGGATACAAGGGAGGAGGCCCTTGTAGAGATATACAAGAAACTCAGACCGGGAGAGCCCTCCACAGTGGAGGCGGCTGAGGAGCTCTTCAACGGACTGTTCTTTGATGAAAGACGGTATGACCTCTCACCAGTGGGAAGGCTCAAGATAAACAAGAAACTTGGCCTTGATATCCCCCTTGAGGTGAGGGTACTCACTGACAAGGACATCATAGAGATCGTAAAGTATCTCCTTGGTCTGAGAACCGGCCATGGGGAGGTTGACGATATTGACCATCTTGGTAACAGACGGGTAAGGGGAGTTGGTGAACTCCTTGAAAACCAGTTCAGGATAGGCCTTGTGAGGATGGAAAGGGCCATGAAGGAGAAGATGACCCTCACAGAGCTTGATGAGGCCATGCCACACGATGTAATAAACGCAAAGCCCGTCATGGCATCAGTGAAGGAGTTCTTCGGTTCAAGCCAGCTGAGCCAGTTCATGGATCAGACAAACCCCCTCTCGGAGATCACCCACAAGAGGAGGCTCAGTGCCCTTGGCCCCGGCGGACTGACAAGGGAACGTGCCGGCTTTGAGGTCAGGGATGTTCACCCTACACATTACGGAAGGATATGCCCTATTGAGACACCTGAAGGTCCGAATATTGGTCTGATAACCTCACTTGCAACCTATGCAAGGGTGAATGAATACGGTTTCATAGAGGTTCCCTACCGAAGGGTGAAGAACGGAAAGGTAACTGACAAGGTTGATTATCTCACAGCAATAGATGGTGAGAAATATGTGATAGCAGAGGCAACAACACCCGTTGACAAACGGGGCAGGCTCTTGGGTGAGGCGGTTCCTGCGCGTGAGGGTGGTGACTTCAAGATGGTCCCCCCGGAGAATGTCCATTATATGGATATATCACCAAAGCAGATCGTTGGTGTATCAGCATCGCTCATACCCTTCCTGGAGAATGACGATGCAAACAGGGCGCTCATGGGCTCAAACATGCAGAGGCAGGCTGTTCCACTCATCAGCTCTGAGGCACCTGTAGTTGGCACAGGCATGGAGAAGGTGGCTGCAAGGGACTCAGGTCTTGTCGTATTTGCAAGGCGTGCAGGAATCGTGGAAAGCGTGGACTCCACGAGGATCGTCATCAGGGTTACCGAGGGTGCAGGTGGTGTTGATATATACAATCTCATGAAGTTCTTCAGGTCAAACCAGGGAACCTGTTTCAACCAGAAACCGGTGGTAAAGCCTGGCCAGAAGGTTGAGCGTGGAGAGATAATAGCTGATGGGCCATGCACCGACCTTGGCGAACTCGCCCTTGGCAAGAACGTCCTTGTGGCCTTCATGCCCTGGGGAGGATACAACTTTGAGGATGCCATACTTATCAGCGAGCGGCTGGTAAAAGAGGATGTATATACATCCATACACATTGAGGAGTTTGAGGTTGAGGCAAGAGAGACCAAGCTTGGCCCAGAGGAGATAACCCGTGACATACCCAATGTGGGTGAGGAGGCACTGAAGGACCTTGATGAAAGCGGCATAGTAAGGATAGGTGCAGAGGTGAAACCAGGCGATATCCTTGTGGGCAAGGTCACACCAAAGGGTGAGACCCAGCTGACACCGGAGGAGAAGCTCCTTCGGGCAATATTCGGTGAAAAGGCAGAGGATGTCAAGGATTCCTCCCTCAAGGTCCCGCCAGGTACAACAGGAACGGTTGTTGATGTCAAGGTCTTTGCAAGAAAGGGTGTGAAAAAGGATGCAAGGCACAAGAGCATTGAAGAGGATGAGATCAAGAGGATCCAGCGGGACATGCAGGACAAGATAAGCATTGTAAAGGAAGAGGGTTACACCAGGATCAGGAACATGATACTTGGCAAGGCTGTCGCGGAGGACCTGAAGGTACCAAGGATCAAGGAACCTCTCTGCAGGGCCGGTCAGAAGATAACAAAGGCCGTACTTGAACAGATAAAGGACCAGTATCTCAACAGGGTGCGGCTGAAGGATGAATCCCTGCAGGCAACCATAAACGAGATGATACAGGAGATAAAGGCAGAGGAGAAGAGGCTGAAGAGGTTCTACGAGGAAAAGATAGAACAGGTCAAGAAAGGTGATGAACTGCCTCCAGGGGTGAACAAGCTGATAAAGGTATACATAGCAATGAAGCGTAAGATCCAGGTGGGTGACAAGATGGCAGGCCGTCATGGTAACAAGGGTGTTATTGCAATGGTGCTACCCGAGGAGGATATGCCCTACCTGCCAGATGGTACACCCGTGGATATAGTGCTCAATCCACTTGGAGTCCCTTCACGAATGAATGTTGGGCAGATAAAGGAGACCCACCTTGGATGGGCTGCAAAGGCACTGGGGCTGCATGTGGCATGCCCTGTCTTTGAGGGTGCATCCGAGGGCGAGATCAAGACAATGCTGAAGAAGGCAGGTCTTCCCACAGATGGACAGACTGTGCTCTATGATGGAAGAACAGGAGAGCCCTTCCAGAGACCCGTAACAGTGGGCTATATGTACATGTTGAAGCTCCATCACCTTGTGGATGACAAGGTACATGCCCGTTCCATCGGTCCCTACTCCCTTGTCACCCAGCAGCCTCTTGGCGGCAAGGCACAGTTTGGTGGTCAGAGGCTTGGCGAGATGGAGGTATGGGCACTTGAGGCTTATGGAGCTGCCTATACCCTGCAGGAGTTTCTCACTGTAAAGAGTGATGATGTCCAGGGAAGAGGAAAGATGTACGAGGCCATTGTGAAGGGTGATGCCTCACTTGAACCAGGTGTACCAGAGTCCTTCAATGTGTTAATAAAGGAGCTCCAGAGTCTTGGACTTGACGTGGAGCTCCTGGAGAAAAAGAAAAAGGGGGAATAAAAATTGCTGGAAGATATTTATTCACTTTACCAGAAGCCAAAAAATCCGAAGGAGTTTGATGCAATAAGGATCAAACTTGCCTCTCCAGAGAAGATCAGGGAATGGTCCTACGGAGAGGTAAAAAAGCCAGAGACGATCAACTACAGGACCTTCAAGCCTGAAAGGGATGGACTGTTCTGCGCAAAGATCTTTGGTCCTGTAAAGGACTGGGAGTGTCTCTGCGGAAAATACAAACGGATGAAACACAGGGGTGTTATCTGTGACAAGTGCGGTGTTGAGGTAACACACTCAAGGGTCAGACGGGAGAGATTAGGACATATTGAACTGGCAACCCCTGTGGCCCACATATGGTTCCTCAGGGGTGTACCAAGCAGAATAGGAACACTCCTTGACATGACAATGAGGCAGCTTGAGAGGGTGCTCTATTTTGAGAGCTACATCGTAATAGACCCCGGTGAGACCCCCCTGAAGGAGAAACAGCTTCTTAGTGAGGAGGAATACAAGAAGAGCATCTCGGAATACGGTAGCGGATTCAAGGCCGGCATGGGTGCCGAGGCGATAAGGGAACTGCTCAGGAAGGTTGACCTTGATGCACTGAGTAAGGAGCTGAGGGAGAAGATCCAGGCATCCTCCTCCATAGGACAGAAGAGGAAGCTGACCAAGAGGCTCAAGGTTGTTGAGGCCTTCAGGAAATCAGGCAACAAGCCCGAGTGGATGATAATGGATGTGATACCCGTACTGCCACCCGAGCTGAGACCCCTTGTGCATCTTGATGGTGGGAGGTTTGCCACATCTGACCTGAACGATCTCTACAGAAGGGTAATAAACAGGAACAACAGGCTCAAGAGGCTGATGGAACTGAAGGCACCCAGCGTGATCATAAAGAACGAAAAGAGGATGCTCCAGGAGGCTGTGGATGCCCTCTTTGACAACTCAAAACGTACAAAGGCCATGAAGGCCTCGTCAAGAAGACCCCTGAAGTCCCTGAGCGACATGATCAAGGGCAAACAGGGCCGCTTCCGCCAGAACCTCCTTGGCAAGAGGGTGGATTACTCAGGCCGTTCCGTTATCGTGGTTGGTCCTGAACTGAAACTGCACCAGTGCGGGCTGCCCAAGATAATGGCACTTGAGCTGTTCAAGCCCTTTGTATTCAACAAACTTGAAGAAAAGGGGTATGCCACAACCATAAAGCAGGCAAAGAGGCTGGTTGAGCTTGAGGCCCCAGAGGTCTGGGATGCCCTTGAGGAGGTCATCAGGGAACACCCCGTACTGCTGAACAGGGCACCCACGCTTCACAGGCTGGGCATCCAGGCCTTTGACCCCGTGCTTGTAGAGGGCAAGGCAATCAGGCTACATCCCCTTGTATGTACAGCCTACAACGCTGACTTTGATGGTGACCAGATGGCTGTCCATATCCCCCTTTCCATAGAGGCACAGATAGAGGCAAGGGTACTGATGATGTCTGTGAACAACCTCCTGTCTCCTGCACATGGAAAACCCATCGTGTACCCAACACAGGACATGGTGCTCGGTGTATATTACATAACAAAGGAACGGAAGGGTGCCAGGGGAGAAGGGATGGTATTTTCCGACCCCGAGGAGCTCAGAAGCGCCTATGATGCTGGTGTGGTCTCAGAGCATGCAAGGGTAAAGGTAAGGATTGAGGGCAGGCTCGTGGAGACCACCGCTGGCAGGGTACTTTTCTATGACATCGTACCAAGGGGTATAACCTTTGAGATGATCAACAAGGTGATGACGAAAAAGGAACTCCAGAACCTCATTGATTACGCATACAAGAACATCGGACGGAGAGAAACCGTGGTTTTCCTTGACAATCTTGAACGGATGGGTTTTGACTATGCCACGAAATCTGGCATATCCATCTGCATAAAAGACATGCACATCCCCAGCAAAAAGGCACAGTTGATAAAAGAGGCTGAACAACAGGTGCTCGAGGTCTACAAACAGTACTCAGATGGTCTGATCACACAGGGTGAGCGCTACAACAAGGTGATAGACATCTGGGCCAATGTCACGGAAAAGGTGGCTGAGGAGATGATGAGGGAACTGGGTGCAGAGGATGGTGTGGAGTTGAAGGAGGAAGAGCTACAGGAAAGACGTTCCTTCAACAGCATATTCATGATGGCCGACTCGGGTGCAAGGGGTTCGGCAGCACAGATAAGGCAGCTTGCTGGTATGAGGGGCCTCATGGCAAAACCCTCGGGAGAGATTATTGAGACCCCCATTACAGCCAACTTCCGTGAGGGTCTCAGCCCACTGGAGTACTTCATCTCCACACATGGTGCAAGAAAGGGTCTTGCAGATACAGCACTCAAGACAGCCAATGCAGGATATCTGACAAGGAGGCTTGTTGATGTTGCACAGGATGTGATCATTACCGAGAAGGACTGTGGCACCACTGATGGTATCACCGTTACCACACTTGTGGAAGGCGGTGAGATCATACAGCCCTTTGAGGAGAGAATTCTTGGCAGGACCGCCTGCGAGGATGTGAAGGATCCTGTAACAGGAGAACTGCTCGTAAAGGCAGGGCAGGAGATAGACGAGGTTGCAACAAGGAAGATCGTTGAGGCCGGTATTGACAGGCTGAAGATACGCTCCGTGCTTACCTGCCACACAAGGTTCGGCGTCTGCGCCACCTGTTACGGAAGAGACCTCGCAAGGGGTGAGCCTGTTGAGATAGGTGAGGCAGTGGGTATCATCGCAGCCCAGTCAATCGGTGAGCCCGGCACACAGCTCACCATGAGGACCTTCCATATCGGTGGTACCGCAACCAAGGCTGTTGAGCAGGCGGTACTTGAGGCAAGACACTCCGGCAAGGTGAAGTTCTCAAACCTCAATGCAGTCAGAAACAGGGAGGGTATCCTTGTGGTGCTCAACAGAAACGCCACCATCGCCATAGTGGATAACCAGGGCAGAGAGAAGGAGAAATACAACATCGTCTATGGTGCAAGGGTGCTCGTGAACGAGGGTGACACCGTGAAGGTCGGTCAGAAACTTGTTGAATGGGACCCCTATTCGGTACCGATCCTTACAGAGGTGGGCGGCCGTATTGCCCTTGGTGACATAGTTGAAGGTGTGACGGTAAAGGAGGAGGTGGATGAGGTAACAGGGCTCAGCCAGAAGGTGATCATTGACTATCCCGCAAACATGAGACCCAGGATATCCATCAAGGATGAACAGGGCAGGGCAACCCTGAAGATCCCGGGCACAAACCATCCTGCACGTTATCTACTCCCAGCAGGTGCCCATATACTCGTGGAGAAGGGTGATATAGTAAAGCCCGGCGATATCCTTGCCAAGATCCCCAGGGAGACTACCAAGACAAAGGACATAACAGGAGGTCTTCCCAGGGTTGCCGAACTCTTTGAGGCAAGAAAACCGAAGGAACATGCAATCGTTGCCGAGATAGACGGTGTTGTGGAGTTCAAGAATGCGCCCAAGGGCCAGAGGATGGTGGTTGTCAAATCGGGTGATACCGTGAAGGAGTACGTTATACCAAAAGGCAAGCATGTCACTGTGCATGATGGTGACTGGGTCAGGGCTGGTGAGCAGTTGATGGACGGGGCTGTGAACCCCCATAGCATCCTTGACATCCTTGGACCAAAGGAGCTGCAGCGTTATCTTGTGGATGAGGTGCAGAAGGTCTACAGGCTCCAGGGAGTGAGCATAAACGACAAGCACATTGAGATTATCGTGAGACAGATGATGAGGAAAATAAAGATAGAGGACCCGGGAGACACATCATTCCTTGTTGGTGACCAGGTTGACCGGATTGAGTTCCTTGAGGAGAACGACAGGGTAAGGGCCCAGGGCGGAAAGCCAGCCACGGGCAAGCCCATGCTACTTGGCATCACAAAGGCATCCCTCAGCACCTACAGCTGGGTTGCAGCGGCCTCCTTCCAGGAGACCACAAGGGTGCTTACAGAGGCAGCCATAGAGGGCAAGATAGATGAACTGAAGGGCCTGAAAGAGAACGTGATAATGGGCAGGATCATACCTGCGGGCACAGGGATGCAGCGTTACAGAAACACCTTTGTAAAGAGGGAGCCTGTTGCAATGCTACCCGAGGCAGAGGATCAGGAAGAGTAGTCCATGTCTTATCTCATCGCACTTGCCGGAAAGGGTGGCACTGGCAAGACAAGCATTGCCGGTTTGACAGTCCGCTATCTGAAGGAACGGCGAAGGGGCCCTATCCTTGCAGTTGATGCCGACAGTAATGCCTGTCTCAATGAGGCCCTTGGCGTGGAGGTGCACACCACTGTCGGTGCTATCAGGGAGTCCTCCCTTGAGACGATACGCTCTGGTAGTGACAGGCCTGGTGGAATGAGTATGGAGGAGCTCTTTGAATACCAGATCCACCAGGCCCTTATTGAGGCCCAGGGGTTTGATCTGCTTGTGATGGGAAGGCCGGAAGGGCCTGGCTGCTACTGTGCTGCAAACAATATAATCAGAAAATACACTGATATACTTTCAGAAAAATACCCCTATGTGGTGATTGACAATGAGGCTGGCATGGAACACCTGAGCCGGAGAACCACCCACAGGGTAAACCTCCTTATCATGGTAAGCGACCCCACAGTGAAGGGTGTAAAGACGGCCAAGAGGATAGACGAACTGATTGATGAGCTGAAGCTGGATATAGACAGACGTGTGCTCATAATAAACCGTGTCATTGGCGAGGAAGGACAGAGACTGAAGGGCCTTGCAGAGGAGCTTGGCCTGCATGTGGCCGGGCTGATCCCGCAGGATGGAACCATATTTGAGTATGATATGGTGGGCAGACCCATATTTGAACTCCCACCGGAGAGCCCGGCCCTGCAGAGTGTCTACTCCATACTTGACGGACTCCAGATCCCCTGACAATAGCATACCTCATCAGGAGGATTGTCAGCTAAGACTCGGAGGGCCTGACACCGACCAGCTTGAGCTGGATGTTCCTTCCACCCTCCCACTCGTTTACCTGGGGGATGTAGGCCACATCCACCCTTGAGGAGGACTCCACAACCTCCAGCATCTCGCCAAGGTCAAACCCTATGGCATCAATGTAGAATGACCTTTCTTTGAGCCTCATCTTGAGGTGATTGTTTCCAACAACCCTTGGTTCTACCACCTCAAGCCCCTTTGTACCAAACACTGGCTCATGGTTTCCATATCCCAGGGGCTCCAGGAGGTTTATCTCTCTCATGAGATTGTAGTTGACCTCCCTTATGGAGATTGCCGCATCAAGGGTCAGGGTGGGAACCAGATCCTCATCAGTCAATGTATCAGCAATAACCCTGTTCATCCTCTCCTCAAACTCCTCAAGCCTGTCAGCCTCAAGCCTGAGGCCCGCTGCCTGTCTGTGTCCCCCGAAGGATATGAGGATATCAGAGCACCTCATGAGTCCCTCATACAGATCAAAGGAGGGAATACTCCTGGCCGAGCCCTGGGCAATGCCGTCCTTGATTGTGAAGACAAAGGAGGGTCTGTAATACATCTCCACCAGCCTTGATGCCACAATACCAACCACACCCTCATGCCATCCCTCAGAGGCAAGCACGATTGAGAGGTCATACCCCTTGGAATCCAACTGCTCCATCGCCTCGGTGTGAACATTCTCCTCTATCCTCTGTCTCTTGCTGTTGAGCTTATCAATCTTCCGGGCCAGCCTGTATGCCTCATCGGTGCTTTCCGTTATAAGCAACTCCATAACCCTTCCGGCATGGTCTATCCTTCCAGAGGCGTTTATCCTTGGTATCAGTGTGAAGGAGAGGAGCCCTGCTGTTACCGCTCTTGCCTTTATCCCTGAGACCTCCTTTAATGCCATAATGCCCGGTCTTTCTGATTGATTGATCTGCCTGAGCCCTTCCTTCACTATTATCCTGCTATCCTCAACAAGGGGGATCACATCAGCCACTGTTCCGAGACAGGCAAGATCAAACATGCCGATAACCTCTTCAATGCCAAGTAGCGCCTGGGCTACCTTCAGGGCCACAGCCGAGCCTGACAGAAGAGGAGCCCCTGCATCAAGCCTGGGGTTGACAACCGCATCAGCCCGTGGGAGCCTGACCCTGCCATCCTTGCCATGCCTTGGCTCATGGTGATCCGTTATGACCACACCAAGCCCTACCCTCTTTGCAGCCTCCACAGCCTCAAAGGAGGTTATTCCGCAATCCACGGTAACAATCAGCCCTGCATCCATCTCTCTTGCGTACTCAACCCCGCTTCTATGGAAACCGTATCCGTGCCTGAGCCTCTCGGGTATAAAATAAGATACCTCGCCTCCTGCGCGTCTTATTGCAGAAACCATTATGGCAGTGCCTGTGATGCCGTCAGCATCATAATCACCATGGACAAGGATCTTCCTTCCGGCAGATATGGCACCCTTTATAATTGAGACCGCATCCTTGATGCCGGAAAGGGAAAAGGGCTCCAGAAGGACATCAACAGAGGGTGCTATGAACTTCTTTACAGCCTCAGGGGTCTTGATACCCCGGTTTATCAGCACCTGTGCAAAGGCAGGAGATACCGAGACAGCACGACTGAGGTATTCTATGTATTCAGGATTGGTCCTCTGTACAAACCACCTTCTATGGGGCAAGACCCAGCTCCTTTATCTTTAATCCAGATCCAGCGATAAAGCCTATCAGCTTTTCTTCCTTAACCCCTTGTTGACCGGGGCTAATGTAAACTCAAAAACATCCCTACTTCTTCTTCCCCTTCCACAAGAGCACAATGGGGCTTGCTACAAAAACAGAGGAATAGGTACCAACCACAATACCCAGGATCATGGCAAGGGCAAAGTCATGAATAACCTCACCACCGAAAAAGAACAGCGCTGCCGCAGCCATCAATGTGGTAAATGAAGTGATCAACGTACGGGAGAGCACCTCGTTTATGCTCCTGTTCATCACCTTCTCAAGGGACTCCTTCTTGATGTACCTCAGGTTCTCCCTTATCCGGTCAAATACAACCACTGTATCGGTGAGGGAATAACCCGCAATGGTCAGAAGCGCGCTCACAAGGATAAGGTTTATCTCCTTACCCATTATGTTGAAAAGACCAAGCACTGCAAGTACATCGTGGAAGGTTGCCGCTGTAGCCCCCACACTGAAACGGAACTGGAACCTCCATGCCACATAGATAAGGATACCGATAGTTGCGGCAATGATCGCCCACATGGCATCCTTACGGAGCCTTGCTCCAACCTTTGGACCTATCTCGGTGGTATAGTCAACGGTTATCTCCTTGTCCTTGAACCCCTTTTTCAGCGCACTGATGATCTGCTGTGAGAACTGCCCCAGCCTCTCCTCCTTCTTCTTCGTACGGATCAGGACCTTGTGCAGGGTTGGGAAGTCCTGAAGGTCAAAATCCCTCAGGCCTGCTCCCTCCAGCACTTCTCTCACCTCTTTGAGTGTAACAGGCCTGTCAAACCTTATCTGTACCGCTGTTCCCCCTGCAAAATCAATCCCCAGGTTTGCAGTCCCGTTGACCACCTGTACAATGGCGATGATTCCAAGGATTACAAATACTCCTGATATGATGAAGGCGATCTTCCTGAAGCCCATGAAGTTGATATTTGTTTTCTTGACTATCTCTATCATATGCTCAGCTTCCTGACCTCCCTTCTTGAATTGATGATATCAAAGACGGTCTTTGTTCCAACCAGTGCGGTAAAGAGATTTATGGCAACTCCAAGGAAGAGCGTTACTGCAAACCCCTTGATCGGACCTGTACCGAACTGGTATAGCACAGCAGCGGTGATCAGTGTGGTAACATGGGAGTCAACAATGGTGAGGAATGCCCTGTCGTAACCTGAATCCACAGCAGCCCTTGGTGTCTTTCCTGCCCTGTACTCCTCCCTCATCCTTTCAAACATGAGCACATTTGAGTCCACTGCCATACCAACAGCAAGCACTATACCTGCAATACCCGGCAGTGTAAGGGTGGCATTAAGGAAGGCCATGGCACCAAGAAGGAGGATGACATTGAGGACCATGGCAAGGTCAGCGATGAGACCTGCAATCTTGTAATAAAAGGCCATAAATACCACAACCAGAAGCACTGCTATAATGCCTGCCCTTTTACCTGCCTCTATGGAATCCCTGCCAAGGGATGGACCCACCGTGACATTCTGTATCAGCTTCACAGGAGCGGGCAATGCACCTGCCCTGAGCACGATGGCAAGGTCCTTTGCCTCTTCCATGCTGAAGGCACCGGTGATCTGGGCACTCCCGCCTGCGATCCTCTCCCTTATCACAGGAGCTGAGTAGACGTTACCATCAAGTATTATGGCAAGCCGCTTCTTCACATATTTACCGGTGATCTCCTCAAAGAGCCTGGCACCGGCACTGTTGAAGGTAAGCGAGACATAGGGCTCGTTAAACCTCTGATCTATGGCAACCCTTGCCTCTGAAAGAAGGTCACCCGTGAGAAGCACCTCCTTCTTCAGGAGATAGGGCCTTTTCAGCACCTCACCTGTCTCCTTGTTCACCCTTCTTTCAAAGAGGATTATATCATCCTTGGGGATCCTGTCCTTGAACTTCTCAAGCAGTTCCTTTTCCTCTCCCGGCCTTATGAAGGGGGGTAGCTCAGCAGCCACGGGGGATTCGTCGTCCACAAGCCTGAATTCAAGCTGGGCGGTCTTGCCTATAAGGGCTACTGCACGTTCGGGGTCCTTGTAGCCGGGCAGCTGCACAACAATCTCCCTCTCGCCCTGTCGGTGTATAACAGGCTCGGCCACACCGAACTGGTCAACCCTGTTACGGATGGTCTCAAGGGCCTGTTCAACAGCATTGTCCCTGATACGTTTGGCCTCCTTGTCAGAAAGTCTGTAGACAAGTTTGTCCTGTGATGCGGTGAGGATGAGGGTGGCATAGACATCCCTTATGGCCTTCTTGATCTCCTCAGAGGCTGGTGTTATAACAATATTTACACCCTCTACTTTCACATCTGCCTTGAGCTTCCGCTTACTAAGGATATCCTTGATCCGCTGGGCAATCCGCTCTGTGGTGATCTCCACCGCCCTTTCACCCTGGACCTCAAAGACGAGATGCACCCCGCCCTTCAGGTCAAGCCCGAGGGCAATACCCCTGTTGGGCATGTTCTCCTTCCACCACTGGGGCATATATTTGAACAAGGGGGTATTTGGTAAAAAGAAGATAAAGGCAAGCAAAACCGTTCCTATTATGAGACCCAGCTTCCACTTAACCTGCTTCATTATACCTCCTATGCCATCCTGGTGTTATTAATATAGAGATTAAATTCCGTGTCCAGCATCCCGGCTGCCTTTCTGCAGGCTATCATCCTTGAAAGGAATATCTCAAAATATTCAATAACCTGTGAGATCCTTGTATCAATCACCAGTGAAAGGGTAATCAGCCGCTTTTCTGAATCAACAGAGAGGTCGGATTCAGTGGCAGCGTAATTCACCCTGTCGTGAATATCTTCGCTGACCATGGAGGGGTTCCTCACCCTGCTACGATGGACATCAGACTTGTCAGCTATCAAAAGGGCTGCAGCCACAGGATCAGGGATTGCCCCCTCCTCCTCTTCATGAACCACTATTGCGGTCATTATGGTGGTAATCTCCTTGAGTCCGAAGCCAACCTCTTCAAGTATCTCCTTTGCCAGCATGGCACCCATCTTGTGATGCATGCTCCTGCCGAGCATATTTCCAATATCATGAAGAAATCCTGCGGCAGCCGCAAGCCTGGACAACTCTTCAGGATAGGAAAGATTCCTGAGTATCCTGTATGCGGTCTTTGAAACTATCTTGCAGTGTCTGAGCCCGTGCTCGGTATAACCTATGGCATCAAGATACCTGTCAGCCGCCTCTATGTAATGTCGTGCCCTTTCATTCTCATAGAGAGCTGTTATTATATCCGGAAGCTGATCAGTCTTCTTCCGCAGAAGTTCTGACTGTTGCAATGTATGCCTTCCCGATCTTGATTTTTGTGTTCTCTGCTATCTTCAGGGTAACGGTCTTTTCACCCACTGATTCAACAACACCATAAATACCACCATTGGTGATCACCTTATCACCCTTCTTCAGTGCGTTTAACATCTCCCTGTGTTCCTTGGCCCTCTTCTGCTGTGGTCTTATGAGGAGGAAGTAGAAGATGGCAAAGATGATTATCAGCGGCAGAAAGCTTGTGAATATCGCCTGCGGACCTCCCGGCTGTGAACCCTGCTGAGCAGGTGCCATTGCCCATGCTATGGAATCAAACATTCGTCACCTCCAGTTTGTTTTTGACCATAAAATGGCCATATTGGATATCAGAGTATTATACTTTTTCTGATAATTACTTTTCAAATCTCCATGGTTGCACCGTGACCTGCCGATTGAACCGGCAGTCAATTTCAGGATAGATTGGTTCTTTTGTCTCAAAACTCCAAGACAACCTGACAATCTTCTGCAGGGATTGCAAAAAGTAGATTTTTGAAGTAGACTATTCAGCCTAAAGCACTGTACTCTCTTGTGGGTTCTGCCACAGGACTTAAGAGAAAGGCAGTTGAATACAAAGAGGGGGACGGTATATTTACTGGTTACCTTGTCTATCCAGAGGGGATAAGAACAAACTCACCAGGTGTATTATTAATACCTGAATGGTGGGGGATTAATGATTTTGCAAAATCCATGGCCGACAGGATTGCCGGTAAGGGGTTTGTCGTTTTTGCCATAGATATGTATGGCCAGGGCAGATATGCAAGAACCCCGGAAGAGGCGCAGAAACTCTCTGTCAGTCTTCCTATTCAGAATCCTCTTCCATTATTGTTTTTATATTCATCTTCTATCAGGATATGGAAAAGCTCCTCCAGTGTAAGAAAAGCCCTCTTTTCATTACCACCAACACGCTCAATTACACCCACCATCCCATGAGGTTCTACACGCTCATTCCTGTAGATCTTGACGATATAGGTGACTTTTATTTCTCTGTCTACTTCCATGGTTCTACCTTAAAATCATCAGCAAAAAGACTACAGGGGTACAGGCCTGGTTACTATTTTGGAAAATATCTGCTATTCTCTGATCTTTGTAAGCCACCTTAAAAGTTCCTCCCCGGTCTTAAAACTTCCTTTTTTATTTCCTTTAACATCCTCAACTGTTCCGACAAAACACTCTTCAGGTTTGTTCCCTCTCCTGAAGACCTTCAGGATATATATCTCTTTTCCTTCTTTATTGATAATTCTATTTCTTTTAATAGCCATAACCTTAGTATATTTATAACACAGGAAAGGTTACAAAAGGGTTACAGGTTCGGTTACAGTTGGGGTTGGCTGGATTTGCTAAATCTATATCTTCATGCCAGCCCTGCGTGCAAGGCCTTGAAGTATCGGGCCAGGAACAATGTCAAGCTCGTTTTTAAGGATTTCTTCAGCCTGCTTGTAAACCATGATTGCTTTTGAGGGATAACCACTTTCAAGATATAGCTCCATCAAGGCAGCATATATCTCTTCATTCAAGGGGTCTCTTTCTATAGCACGATAAAGATATGGAAGAGCGTCTCTGATATTTCCCCTCTCTCTGCACATCTCTGAAAGCAGGATCACACCTTTGACAAAATCCTCTCTCAACAACTCTCTATGCCTTATTATCCAGGTCTCACTGAAGTCTCTGGCAAGAAAATCATCCCTGTAGAGGTCAAGGACTTTCATCAAAAGCGCAATATCCTCTTTTGTCCTGAGTATCCTTTTTATCGTCTCCTTGAAGACTATAGAATCAACTGCACAGAGTGGTCTTGCCAGAGAGATCTTCTTCTGCTTGACAAGTATCCATTGTGCTGGCTTCTCTCCTTTGGGACAGCCAAGCCTCCTGAGCCTTGACAGTGCTACCTTCAGGTTATTCTCTCCCACCTCACCATCTGCATCCGGCCATAGAGTATCTATAAGCAGGTCATAAGATACCTTTGTTCCACCAAATACGATAAGTGCCTTAAGGAGTGTCTTTGTGCGTCCGCCTTTCCATTTCCGGTCATAAATCACTGATTCCCCAACCCTTATCTGGAGTTCTCCAAAGGCTGTGATACGGATGGGTCTTCGCTCAATATCTTCAATCAGATCAATGCACTTTTCAGAGGGATATAATGAACTCTCTATCACCTTAATGAACCCCCTGGTACGATTCAGGTGAACGACCTTTTCACCTTCTGGCATAAGAGATGAGGCCATTTGAAGGTGCTCCCTTGCCCTTTCTATCATGCCCATCTTCAGGTAAATATTGACAATCTCAAGGCAGCCTGATGAAGCAAGGAGAAAGAAACCATCCCTCTTCCATCTATTAATCCAATGCTGCAGATGTTCCAGTGCCTCGGCATTTTTATTCATATCTGAAAGGGCCTGGCCAAACAGCAGGGCGGGTATCTGTTCTGCTACCCTACTTTTACTCAGGGCTGCCCTCTTAATCGCCTCGTTACTATGGATTAATGCCTTGTGAGGCTGGCCGAGCATCAGATAGGCTGTACCAAGGTTATAGTGAAGGTAAGATAAGTGAAAATAGTTCTGCTCAGGTATAACACGTGTGCGAAGTTTCTCTGCTATTGACTCAATGGCTACTTCATCCCCTCTCCTTGCTACTGTAAGCAACAGGTGGCCATAGCCCAGGAAGTAGGCAGGTGGAGGGAGGTCTTCAAAAAAGGGCAGGCTGATCACCTCTCTTAATATCTCCTCTGCCTTACTAACATACCCTTTAACATAGTAGAAAAGCCCGCGTGTTGTCTGAAAATAAACCTTTACCACCACATTTGTATCGGGCATGCTACAGAGCACCTCGGCATCCTTTATGATGAGTTCTGCTTCAGAAAGCCTTCCCATCCATATCAGACAGTATGAACTGGCAGCAGCAAAATATACCATCAGTGAATGTGATCCTGCCTTTTCAGCATACAAACGCTGTTTTATGTATGTCTCGTATGCCTTATTTATATCCTGTCCTGTAAGTTCTGTAAGACCTTTAAAACCTGCAAGTGAACAGACGGCAAGAGACGAAAGCCTGTCTTTCATTCTAAGGAGTTCTTTTATTCTTCTGTACCATAAATCATATCTCTGAAATTCCCTTCCACTGTCCCATATAGAGGCTACTCCAGCACCTGCGGCAGCAGCTGCCGCCTCAAGGTCTCCTGTATCTTTAAACATCTTGTAGAAGGTGCCCATCTTTTCAAGAGATATTGATTGTCTTGTAGCTTCCAGAAGAAACTGTAATCTTGCTGGTAGTTGAAGGTCTTCAAGAGGGAAGGATTCAATAGGGCGGAGATGGACAAGGATGGATGGAGTGTCCATATTGAACCACCACTTTAATCCATCTTCACAGAGTTCTGAAATATATTCTTTCCATTTCCTCTTATCTATATATTTCTGATATTTCTCTCTTAACTGTACAAAGGACAATGGATCCATTCTACAAGTCACCCATGATAAAAATATTCTAATACCACGGCTACCTTTAATAGAATAACTTTTTAAAAATTTTTTATTTTTTTCTTTAAATATTATACAGTTATTTAACAAATTTGGGCTATTATATTCTTATCAATCAACCAGATCAAAACATCCAAAACCCTGTGAATTTTTGCTTCCAAGCCCTGTGTCATAGGCCAGCTTGATTAGTTCAGGATTCCCCCTTATTCTAAACTTTCCCATCCATGCCTTTATAATGAAGCCCTTGTATTTAATAATTTTCTCATCCTTTAATTTCACACCAATTGGTATTATCTCAAACTCCTTTGATTGGGGTTCTTTTTCATAGATAGCAACATACTTTTTCACAAGATTGCGTCTGATAAGTTCTGAGAATTCCTTTTCATAGGGGTTATAATAGTATGTCTTTTTCTTCCCATCACCTGCTGTCAGGGTGCTATAAGTCGTAACAGGAGAAAGCATCCTAATTACAATATCTTCAGAAATCTCCGGAGCGAAATGCACATTGACAGCCTCAAGAAAGGCAGAATCAGAGCCAAAATTAATCTCTGATTTTCTTACGAGGTTTTCAGCCAGTGACCTGAGTATCTCCTCAACCGGAGAAGAGACCACAAGTCTAAAGGGTGATATGATTTCTATCTTATCATCTATCAGTCTGTATCTACCTAAAATCCTTGAAAAGGTAAAGAGCTTAAAACTTCTTTTTTCATAACTGAAACCCTTATCGTGAAGGTCATTTGCGAGTGATTGATCAAGGTTATCATAAATCATGCCCTGAATAAGATGGTTGTAAAATAAAGGAAGCCTCAATACCCCCTCTTTTGTAAACCTGAAAGTAAGCCGCATTCTAACCTCCTGGAAGATTTTATCACAACCACCTGTGGGTTGTGCAATAATAATCGTCGATCTATGATAATGTAAAAGTTCCTACACAACGACGACAGAATTTTAGTTGAATTTTCAAGAAAATGTGTTCTATAATCAAATTAACCACAGTTCTTTAAAAACAAAAAGTGATTGATATTAATAAAATAAAATGGATTTGTAGCTTACCTATGAGGAATTGAAACA
>Ga0256830_1000904_pt1 | contig 22064 bp, 17 predicted proteins | sample 128326metaG_FD_190537 | JGI IMG/M metagenome (GOLD analysis project Ga0256830, IMG submission 190537) | Hydrothermal vent microbial communities from Lau Basin, Pacific Ocean - 128-326 | ecosystem: Environmental > Aquatic > Marine > Hydrothermal vents | place: Pacific Ocean: Lau Basin | collected... | reverse complement strand
TGTGTACGACAGGTACCGTTGCAGGATGGAAGAGCTGAGACAGTCAAACAGGATCATAAAACAATGCATAGAGAAGCTTCCCGAGGGTCCAATCATGGCGCCGGATGCACCAAAATTCACCCTTCCGCCAAAGGACAGGGTGCTTGCGGATATGGAATCCCTTATCCATCATTTCGTGCTTATTACCAAGGGGCCCATGGCTGCCCCTGAAGGTGAGATATATGTCCCCACCGAGGTTCCCAAGGGAGAGCTTGGCTTCTACATTGTCAGTGACGGCACCGGCAAACCTTACAGGATGAGGGTGAGGGCACCATCCTTTGTTCATGCCTCTGTGCTGCCGCGACTCTGTGAGGGTGGCCTTGTTGCTGATGTGATAGCTAATATTGGAACCATAGATATTGTGCTTGGTGAGTGTGATAGATAATCTTAGATTTTAGATTTTAAGATTGCAGATTTGAGAATGAAAAGCATTATGGCGCTGATGGATGAGATAAAAGAGATGAGCAGGAGATATCCTGATAGAAGGGCCGCCCTTCTACCAGGCCTCTATCTGGCCCAGAGGGAATACGGATGGCTCAGTCAGGAGGCCTATGAGGTGGTCTCAAAGGCTCTGAATCTGCCGCCCGCCACGGTAAAGGGTGTTGCCACCTTTTATGCAATGTACAAGAAACAGCCCATGGGCAGGCATCTCATACAGCTCTGCACGAATGTGGCATGTATGATAATGGGAGCTGAAAGGCTTGTGGATCTGCTGAAGGAAAGATATGGTCTTGAGCCAGGAGGCACCACCAAGGATGGCAGGTTTTCACTTGTGATCATGGAGTGCATAGGTGCCTGTGACAGGGCACCTGCCATGCTTGTGGATAGGGATTTCCATTCTGACCTTAAGGAAGATAATATCTTTGAGATACTTGAGCAGTATAAATAGCCATGGAAAAGGTCCTGTTAAAAGACATTGATAGACCCGAGACAGCCTCGGTCAGTGGCTACGAGGCATCCGGCGGGTATCAGGCACTGAGGAAGGCCTTTGAGCTTGAGCCAAAGGCGATAATTGAGGAGGTGAAGAAGTCCGGGCTCAGGGGCCGTGGTGGAGCGGGGTTTCCAACAGGGATGAAGTGGGACTTTGCCTCCCGTGACCCGAAGTTCCCGAAATACCTCCTCTGCAATGCAGACGAGGGCGAGCCGGGTACATTCAAGGACCGTCCAATCCTTGAGAAAAACCCCCATCTCCTGATAGAGGGGATGATAATATCAGCCTATGCTCTCCAGACAGAAAGGGGTTACATATATCTCAGGGGTGAGTATCCCCATGCCAGAGAAGTGCTTGAGAAGGCCATTTCAGAGGCATATGAGGCAGGCTATCTTGGAGAGGATATCCTTGGTAAGGGTTTCAGGTTTGACCTTTCAGTGCATCAGGGCGCTGGTGCATATATATGTGGTGAGGAGACAGCCTTGATTGAGTCAATTGAAGGACGGAGGGGACAGCCAAGGATCAAGCCACCCTTTCCTGTCAATGTGGGTGCCTGGGGAATGCCCACAGTGGTCAACAACGTGGAGACCCTTGCCAATATCCCCTACATAGTAGATATCGGCGGAGAGGCCTATGCCGGCATAGGCAGCAAGGACTGCCCCGGGCCGAAGCTCTTCTCTATAAGCTGTTGTGTGGAGCGTCCAGGGGTGTATGAGCTCCCCATGGGAACAACACTTAAAGAGATCATATATGAGCATGCCGGTGGCATAAAGGATGGAAGGCAGCTGAAGGCGGTCATACCCGGTGGTATCTCCACCCCTGTATTGACACCTGACAAGATTGATGTGCCCATGGACTTCGTAAGCCTTCCAAAGGTGGGTAGTATGCTTGGCTCAGGTGCGGTCATGGTATTTGACGAGGGGGTATGTCTTGTAAAGGTATGCTGGAGGGCCATGAAGTTCTTTGAGCATGAGTCATGCGGGAAATGCACACCCTGCCGTGAAGGAACGGGGTGGATGAGGAATATACTTGAGAGGATTGAGGATGGTTTTGGCCGTGAAGGGGATATTGAACTCCTCCAGGATGTTGCCCTCAGTGTCTCGGGCAAGACCTTCTGTCCCCTTGGTGACGGCGCGGCAAATGTGGTTTTGAGTTTTATAAGGAACTTCCCTGATGAGTTTGAGTATCATGTCAAGAACAAAAAATGTGCTGTCGGTGAGATATGATGAATATGCTGTTTTTCCTTAGAGGTATGGATATTGGATCTTCATATCATTCTCAGCGGACATCCCTGTCCGCCTCCGAGGGAATTTTGCGATTTGCCTTCCATGGCAAATCTTATGCAAAATTCAAAGCCATTCAGACCCAATATCCATACCTCTATAATATAGACATTCCTAATAAAGGTGGAAGATGCTGAAGGTAACAATAAACGGAACAGAGATTGAGCTTGAAAGACCGGTCACCGTGCTTGAGGCAGCCAGACAGGCTGGCATCAAGATCCCCACACTCTGTTATTTTGAAGGGCTTCCACCCTTTGGTGGCTGCAGGCTCTGCCTTGTGGAGGTGGAGAAGCTGCCAAGGCTCCAGACGGCATGCACACTGATGACAACAGATGGAATGGTGGTGAGGACAGAGACCCCGCAGATAAAGGCAGCCCGAAGGGCCATGCTTGAGTTTCTCCTGATCAATCACCCCCTTGACTGCCCTTACTGCGACAAGGCTGGTGAGTGCGAGTTGCAGGACCTCGTTGCCATATACGGGCCTGATGCAGGCAGGTTCACGGAGGGTAAAAGGACACACCCCGAGAGCTTTGATGACCCCATAATTGTGAGGAACATGGAGCGCTGTGTGCTCTGTACGCGCTGTGTGAGGATGTGTGATGAGCTTCAGGGTGCCTATGCAATCACTGTGACAGGCAGGGGGAGCCACTCCTTTGTGGAGCCCTTCACAGGAGGTAAGTACAACTGCGAGTACTGCGGCAACTGTCTTACCGTCTGTCCCGTTGGAGCTATCATGTCAAGGCTTCACAGGCATAGCTACAGACCATGGTTTGTGGAGCGTGATGTGCAGACCACATGCGGTTACTGTGGTGTAGGCTGCACCATGGTGCTGCAGATGCGAGAGGAGCATATCATAAGAAGCATTCCAAGGATGGGGCTCGGGCTGAACAAAGGCCTGCTATGCGTGAGGGGAAGGTTTGGTTATGACTTTGTGGAAAGCACGGAAAGGCTGAACACCCCCCTGATTAATAAAAATGGCCAGCTACAGCCTGTATCATGGCAGGAGGCATATGATTACATTGCAAAGAGGCTTAAAGAGATAAAGGACAAACATGGTGCTGATGCCGTCGGGGGGATAGCATCCGGCAGGTGCACCAATGAAGACAACTATATGCTTCAGAGGTTCATAAGGTTTGTAATCGGTACCAATAACATTGACTCTACGGCAAGGCTTGGATATGCCCCCACCGTAGGTTACTTGGAGAGTATATTCGGGCAGGGGATTACAGCAAACCTGATCCCTGGTATTGCCAATTCTGACGGTGCCTTTGTTGTGGGTGGGGATCCCACAGCCATAAACCCCATCCTGGGTCTTCAGATACGCTCCGTGGGGAAGAACAAAGGCAGTGTTGTGGTTGTTGGCCCCCCTGGAGGGCTGAAGAGGTTTGCAAGCATTGTATTGATAGCCAGCGATGATACCGAGGAGATTGCACTTGCCGCTCTTGTGGGCAGGCTTATGAGAGACAGGGAGATGAAAGGAGAGTTGCCACACCTTGAAGAAAAGATCAGGGCCCTGAAGATACCAGGTGATGATGAGATAACCGGTGCCGGCCTGGGTATTGAAGAGATTGATACAGCTGCAGAGACTCTCAAGGGGATGGAGACCCCTGTTGTTGTGATCGGCCCTGAGATGGCCACGAAAGAGCGGCCATCAAAGAGGCTTTTCCTTGTTGCCGCCATAGCGTACCTCACAAATGCAAGGCTTTTCGTGCTCTCGGAAAGGCCCAATCTTCAGGGGCTCATGGATATGGGCTGTGAGCCCGGGATGCTACCCGGAGGAAGGCCCCTTGATTTTGAGATGTTCAGACACAAAATGGAGGAATCCCTGGGCAGGCAGGTTCCGGAGAGCAGGGGCATGACACTCTTTGAGATGATAGATGCAGCAGAGGATGGCAGCCTGAAGGCACTGTATGTGATGGGAGAGAACCTGCTTCAGTCAGTTCCAGATACCCAGAAGATGGATCGTGCCCTGAAGGCGCTTGATTTCCTTGTTGTCCAGGATATCTACCTTACAGAGACGGCAAGGCTTGCAGATGTGGTGCTGCCTGCATCTGCATGGTCTGAAAAGGACGGCACCTTTACAAACCTTGAAAGAAGGATCCAGATGGTTTCAGCGGCCCGGACGGTTTCACCAGGCCGCCCTGACTGGAAGATAATAGCTGATATATCCAACATCATGGGTGATAAAAAGGAGTTCAACTCAGTCCAGCAGGTCTGGGATGAGATTATACATATATCCCCCCTTCATGCTGGCCTCAGTTACGAGGATATCAGTGCCGGTAATGCCATCTGGCCCTATCACGGAGAACCACTGAGAGGGGTGGCAGGCGAGTTTGAGGTGGAAGGGCTGGATACACTGCCTGAAAGGTCTGGGGGTGGATTCAGAATCGCCTTGCACCGTCCCTTGTACCATTGCGGTTCCATAAGCAGGCACTCTAAGGGGCTTCTCAGTATTGCTGGTGAGCCTCTTCTGATGATAAACCCCCTTGATGCAGAGAGGCTTTCACTCGTTGATGGTGACAAGGTGAAGGTTGTATCACAGTCCCACAGTGCTGAGGCAAAAGTAAAGATATCAGATGAGGTCAATACAGGTGAGGTAGCCCTGTGCAATACATTTTCAGAACTGAGGTTCACCCAGTTTGTGGATTATCAGGTGGCACCCGTGCTTGGCTCCATGATGGTAACCAAAAGAGATATCACTCTGGAGAAGGTGACATAATGGACCCTTTTGAATATATTTTCCCACCAGGCAGTCTGGATGTGATGTTGAATATTGCAATCATCATAGTAAAGATTGCAGTGGTCATCGGAGTGGTGATGCTACATGTGGCCTATGCCACATACTTTGAGAGGAAGGTCATAGGCAGGATGCAGGTCCGGATGGGCCCCATGGAGGTGGGACCACATGGGCTGCTTCAGCCTGTGGCGGATATGCTGAAGCTCTTCTTCAAGGAGGATATCATACCCGAGAAGGCTGACAGGCCTGTGTTCTACCTTGCTCCTGTTATATCTGTGATGGCAGCCCTGACCACGCTTGCCGTGATCCCCTTTTACGAGAACTGGGTTGTGGCTGATATCAACATAGGACTTCTCTTTGTGCTTGCCATGTCAAGCCTGGGCTCCTATGGTATCATACTGGCTGGCTGGGCATCTGATTCAAAATACGCCTTCCTTGGAGGACTGCGGTCATCAGCGCAGGTTATAAGCTATGAGATAGCCATGGGGCTAAGCCTTGTGGGTGTGATGATGATGTCAGGCTCATTGAACCTTACAGAGATCGTGAAGGCCCAGGCCGCATATCCCACAGGAATCTATGCAATACCACAGTTCATAGGTTTCTTTGTCTTTGTGGTAGCTGCCATTGCCGAGACAAACCGTGCACCCTTTGACCTGCCTGAGGCAGAGAGCGAGCTTGTGGCAGGCTACTTTGTTGAATACAGTGGTATGAGATTTGCCCTCTTCTATGCTGCCGAGTATATAGGCATGATCGTAATGGGATGCATTGCAGCGAGCTGCTATCTCGGAGGCTGGACAATACCCCATTATATTACCGCTGTATTGCCATTTTTGAAATACGTCCCGGGCATCATCTGGTTTGTCGGGAAGGTATATTTTGTTGTCTTCTTCTACTACTGGATAAGGGCAACGCTTCCGCGCTACCGCTATGACCAGCTGATGAGCATAGGCTGGAAACTGCTGATACCCCTTGCACTGGCCAATATAGTTTTGACAGGAATAATAAAGATTATTGCATAGTAATGATGAGGTGGATATGACAGTACAGGATATTGTCAAAAAGATATTCTTCGTGGAGATTCTGAAAGGTCTTGCACTTACTCTCAGCAGGCTCTTTACAAAACCTGTTACCAGGCGGTATCCAAAGGTTAAAAGGCCCGCACAGCCCGGATTCAGAGGATTACATGCACTCGTGAGAAACCCGGCAACAGGTGATGCAAAGTGTGTGGGCTGTGGTCTCTGTGCAGCCATATGTCCGTCAAGGTGTATATATATCTACACATCAGAGGGGGCAGAGCATCAGAAGGTTGTTGACAGGTACGAGATAGAGGTTCTCCGATGCGTCTACTGTGCATTATGTGTTGAGGCATGCCCCTTTGGTGCAGTGGTCTTAACACCACATTATGAGTATGCTGACTATTCAAGAGAGAATCTTTACATGACCAAGGATAGGCTTCTTGAGAACTGGGATAAATACATGGGTGAGAAGGGGTTTGAGTATTTTGAGAGGTTCTGGAACCCTAAATCCACGCATTTTACCACGCCTGAAGGTCAGGCCGTGTGGAGGAAGAACAGTGGTTGAGATATTCTTTGGATACTTTGCAATAGCCATTGTGGTTTGTTCACTCCTTGTGGTGCTGAGCAACAACCCCGTCCATAGTGTGCTGTGGATGCTTGTCCTCTTTTTCCATATCGCGGGTGTTTTTGTAATGCTGAACGCAGAGTTCCTTGCAGCAACGCAGATCATCGTCTATGCTGGTGCAATTCTTGTGCTCTTTCTCTTTGTCATCATGCTGCTCAATCTCCGTGAGGAGATCTCCATGGAGCAGTTGATTGACGGCTGGCCAGCGGGGCTTTCCATTGCACTGGCGATCCTGATAATGCTACTCTTCAGTCTGGGTACAATCTCGGTAAAGCCCGAGGGCCCCTGGAGCATAGAGGCGGTGAAGAAGGCTACACACACAAAGGCGCTCGGGAAGGTCCTGTATACAGAGTATCTGCTTCCCTTTGAGGTGGCATCCCTTGTGTTGCTGGTGGCAATAATTGGCGCTGTGGTACTTGCAAAGAAGAAGCTGAAATCTTAGAAGGGTTACAGGGGTTTTATTGAGTTTATCCTGTTATTGGGTTTAGGAATGAATAAATTTTGATGGAGGAACAGATGGTTCCCTTACACTGGTATCTGTGGCTTGGTGGTGCGGTATTCTGCATAGGTATGTTCGGTTTTCTTGTGAAACGCAATGTGATCATCATGTTCTTGTGCATAGAGTTGATGCTCAACGGGGTGAATATATCACTTGTTGCACTGAGCCATTATATGCAGGACCTGCGCGGACAGGTACTGACACTTTTTGTTATAGCAGTTGCAGCAGCCGAGGCGGCTATCGGGCTGGCAATAGTGATTGCCCTGTTCAGGAACAAACAGACAGTTCATCTTGACGAGATTAAGGAGATGAAAGGATAGGGCCATGGATTATTATCTTCTCATACCATTCCTGCCGCTTGGGGCATTTGTAATAAACATTCTCTTTGGCAGGAGGATAATAAAGAGCCAGGCACACTGGCCTTCAACCCTTGCCGTCTTTGGTTCCCTTGTGGTGGCGGTGATGGTGCTTTTAGATGTACTGTCAGGCAGGACGCTGAATGAGGATCTCTACATATGGGTGATCTCCGGAAAGTTCCGTGTGTCCGTAGGTTTTCTCATTGACCAGTTGACAGCGGTGATGCTCATCGTGGTTACCTCTGTGAGCTTCCTGGTACATGTCTATTCCATCGGTTATATGCATGATGACCCGGGTTATTACAGATTCTATGCCTACCTCAGCCTCTTTACATTCTCAATGCTGATGCTTGTGATGGCAAACAACTTCCTGCAGCTGTACTTCGGCTGGGAGGCTGTGGGTCTTTGCTCCTACCTGCTTATAGGCTACTGGTATGAGAAGAAATCCGCCTCCGATGCCGGCAAGAAGGCCTTTATCGTGAACAGGTTCGGGGATTTCGGCTTCGGCCTTGGTGTGATAATGATCTTTCTCACCTTTGGTTCCCTCTACTATGCCGATGTCTTTGGAAATGTCGGCTCCATTGCCAGTCAGAGCATCAATATACTGGGGCTCCAGGTCAATCTTGTCACGTTGATTGCACTCCTACTGTTCTGTGGTGCGGTTGGCAAGTCAGCGCAGCTGCCGCTTCATGTATGGCTGCCTGATGCAATGGAAGGTCCCACACCTGTGAGTGCGCTTATCCATGCTGCCACAATGGTTACGGCAGGTGTCTTCATGGTGGCAAGAAGCAACCCCATCTTCAGCCTTTCTCCAACAGCAATGACCGTTGTTGCCATCACAGGCGGTGTCACAGCCCTGTTTGCAGCAACCATTGCGCTCGTGCAGAACGACATAAAAAGGGTGATAGCCTATTCCACCATCAGTCAGCTTGGTTACATGTTTCTTGCCTGTGGTGTGGGTGCCTATGCTGCCGGGATATTCCATCTATATACCCATGCATACTTCAAGGCACTCCTCTTTCTCTGTGCTGGCAGCGTGATGCATGCCATGGGTGGTGAGCTTGACATGCAGAAGATGGGAGGGCTCAAGAGATACATGCCAGTGACTTACTGGACCATGCTCATAGCATCCCTGAGTATATCCGGGATTCCGGGACTCGCAGGTTTTTTCAGCAAGGATGAGATACTTTTCCGTGCCTATGCATCAGGTGGTGCTGGAAAGTTTGTATGGATACTCGGCACAGTGGCAGCACTGCTTACAGCGTTCTACTCCTTCAGGCTTATATTCCTGACATTCCATGGTGAATTCAGGGGCACGGAGGAGCAGAAACACCACCTCCATGAATCACCGAAGGTGATGACCATCCCGCTGGTGCTGCTCTGTATCGGTGCTGTTGCTGCCGGCTGGGTGGGGATTCCACCGCTGCTCGGCGGAGGTGAACACTTCAGCGAGTTCCTTGCGCCTGTGGTGGGTCATCCCAGGGGTGAGGCAACCCATGCCGAGGAATGGATGACCATGGGGCTCTCCATAGCGGTGGCCATCACAGGCATAATTGTAGCAATTGTATTTTATATCAAGAATCCATCAATACCTGTTAATCTTGCACAGAGGTTCAGCTTTGCCTACAGGGTGTTATGGAACAAATACTACTTTGATGAACTATACAACCTGATAATTGTAAGACCTGCGCTGTTTGTTGCAAAGAATGTGATAGTGGGATTCACGGACGGTGCTATTATAGAGGGAATTGTAAACGGTCTGCCAAGGTTTGTAGGATGGCTTGGGGCAAAGGTGAGAACAGTGCAGAACGGGCTTCTTCAGCATTATGCAGCCATAATGGCTGTGGGACTCTTTATCATACTTGCCATATATATGATTGCAAGGGCTGTGTAGAGATATCATGGTTTGCTATTTGTTAGAAAAGATGGCCATAAATACAATGCCAAGACAGGAGCTGGTATGAATAATATTGGTTATCCCATACTCTCAACGGTGATCTTCCTACCCATAGTGGGTGGATTGTTTATGTTGCTTATTGCCCGCAGGCAGGAGGGCATGATAAAATGGGCAGCCCTGCTTATAAGCCTGCTGACCTTTCTGCTATCACTGCCACTGTTTACAGAGTTTGATAAGACCACCCACAAGATGCAGTTTGTTGAGCAGAAGCAGTGGATACCTGAGTGGGGAATCCAGTACTATCTGGGGGTTGATGGTATCAGTGTGCTCTTTGTGCTTCTCAGTGCCTTGATTACAATACTCTGCGTGCTTATCTCATGGAACTCCATCAAGGAAAAGGTCAAGGAGTTCTATGTTGCACTCTTACTGATTGAGGGTGCCATGATCGGGGTCTTCTGCTCCCTTGATTTCTTCCTCTTCTACATATTCTGGGAGGCCATGCTGATACCTATGTATCTGATAATTGGTGTTTGGGGAGGGCCCAGAAGGGTCTATGCTGCTATAAAGTTCTTCCTCTATACGCTCATAGGAAGCGTGCTGATGCTTGTGGGTATCATTGTACTCTATATGAAGGGTGGCACTTTCAACATCCTTGAGCTTTCAAGGCTGAGCCTTCCCATCTCACTGCAGTACTGGCTCTTCTGGGCATTCTTTGCTGCCTTTGCAGTGAAGGTTCCCATGTTCCCTGTGCACACATGGCTCCCTGATGCGCACACAGAGGCCCCCACGGCTGGAAGCGTGATTCTTGCTGCCATTCTTATCAAGATGGGTGCCTATGGATTCCTGAGATTCTCCCTGCCCCTGTTCCCTGATGCTGCAAAGGCGATGACACCATTTATGTTAGGGCTTTCTGTTGTGGCAATCATCTACGGTGGTATCGTATGCCTAGCCCAGACAGACCTGAAGAGGCTTATCGCCTACAGTTCTGTAAGTCATATGGGGTTTGTGACCCTGGGCATATTTGCCCTTAATGCCCAGGGCGTTGAGGGTGGGATACTGCAGATGATAAATCATGGCATCGTCACCGGTGCCCTGTTCCTCTGTGTCGGCATAGTATATGACAGGACACACTCAAGGGAGATAGCAGATTACGGCGGGCTTGCCACGGTAATGCCTGTTTATGCAGGATTCTTCATGCTCTTTGCCCTTGCCTCTATAGGGCTCCCAGGCCTGAACGGGTTTATCGGAGAGTTCCTCATCATACTGGGCGGATTCAAGGCCAAGAAACTGGCCGGAGTACTCGCAGCCACCGGTATCATTATTAGCGCAGGTTATATGCTATGGCTATACCAGAGGATATTCTTCAATGAGCTTAACGAAAAGATTGCCAATATTGAGGCAATGACAGCAAGGGAGTTTATCACCCTTGCTGCACTTGCGGTGTTTGTCTTCTGGATAGGTATATATCCCAACAGTTTCCTTGGATTTATGCATGTGAGCGTGCAGCATCTTCTTGATCGTGTCAGCCTTGGCCCCACTGAAACAGTGGTTGCAATCAAGACGGTTTCCGGAGGACTATAACAATGAACACGAACTTCATGACGATAATTCATCCCATTCTGCCTGAGATGGCAATGGCAGTGCTTGCCTGTGTGGTGCTAATACTGGAGCTTGTCATTCACAAGAAAGAGACGATCGGGGTGTTGACAATACTCTCTGTTGCAGTGGTGAGCTATTTTATCCCCAGGTCCTATGGAGAGGCCTTCAATGCCATGTTCGTGGCTGATGGATATGGCACCTTTTTCAAATTCATATTCCTGATAAATCTTATACTCGCAGTGCTGCTCTCTGTCCGGTATCTGAAGATTGAGAGGTCCGAATTCGGTGAATACTACTCACTCATGATGTTTTCCACCCTTGGTATGATGATCATGGCCTCGGCAACAGATCTGATCCTTCTATATCTGGGGCTTGAACTTATGGCATTGAGTACATATATACTGTCCGGATTTATAAGACATGACAGGAGGTCAAACGAGGCGGCCCTGAAGTACTTCCTCCTTGGTGCATTCTCCTCTGCAATCCTGCTTTACGGAATTACCATGATATATGCACTCACCGGCACCACGAATATCATTGCCATAACCAAGGCTCTTCGCGGAGGCGCCTCTGCAGGATTGATCCTTGCCATTGTTTTCTTTGTGGTGTCCTTTGGATTCAAGATTGCACTTGCACCCTTTCATATGTGGACGCCGGATGTGTATGAAGGCGCACCAACATCAATTACAGCCTTCATGTCAGTGGGACCGAAGGCAGCAGGCTTTGCAGCACTTGCAAGGGTCTTCGCAATGGGGCTTGTAAATTTCAGGGCGGACTGGCAGCTTATACTCATTGCCCTCAGCATCCTCACCATGGCAGTGGGAAATATTATCGCCATACAGCAGACCAACATCAAAAGGATGCTTGCCTACTCCTCCATTGCCCATGCGGGTTATGCCATAATCGGGCTGATAGCAGGTGGCCCCGAAGGCATCTCTGCAATGATGAACTACCTCTTAATATATGCCTTTATGAATATCGGTGCCTTTTCAGTGGTCATAATGATGCGCTCAGAGGATTTCCGTGGCGAGGAGCTTGCTGATTATAAGGGGCTTGCAAAGGCGCATCCCCTTGCAGCAGCCCTTATGCTTGTCTTCATGTTCTCCCTGACTGGCATTCCTCCAACAGGTGGATTTATTGGTAAGTTTTATCTCTTCAAGGCTGCTGTAAATGCAGGGCTCACATGGCTTGCTGTCGTGGCTGTGATATTCAGTGTGATCTCAGCCTATTTCTATCTCAGGGTGGTTATGTACATGTACATGTACGAAGGGGAAGACACCGAGGTGGTGCTTGCCCCCTCTGCCCCACTGGGGCTTGCCCTTCTGATAACCACTATCATGGTGATTGTGCTGGGCATATTCCCCTCCCCATTCATTGCCTTTGCCAGGATGGCCATCGGGTAGGATATCTTAATCTCACCTGCCCAGGTTGAAGGAGCGGCAGGGTCCTATCTGCGATAAGAACTATACATTGATTGGAAGTGTTCTCATGCCAAGATGTGGAGATCATGATCAATGCTCAATCATTAATCCTGCCACCAACGATTGTTAAAACAAAGAGTAGCAAAACAAGGACGAATCCCTTCTCATTCATCAACTGAACTCCTTCATGCAACGTGCTACTATCTCCTGGAACTCCTCTTCTGATATGTCCTCATCAATAAGGAGGTTCCCCTCTTCATCCCTTTCAATCTCCGTGATCTCGGGATATCTTCTCCGTAGAAGTTCAAGCTCTATATACTGTCTCTTTAGAAGATTCAGGAGCCTCCTGTTTTCCTCCTGCAGGTTGTACTGTTCTATAGCCTTGCGGAGGGTAAGGATAAGTTCGTAGTCCTGCCATGGCTTTGTGAGAAATCTGTAGACCTCGCCGTTGTTCACTGCCCTGATGGCTGCCTCGGTGCTTGCATGACCTGTAAGGATTATACGTATCACATCAGGATACCGGGTCTTTACAATGGCAAGGAATTCAGAGCCTGACATCCCTGGCATGCATTCATCTGATACCACCACCTTGATGGCCCTGTGTTTAAGTATCTCAAGGCCGTCTTCAGCTGTTGTGGCCATGGCTATCTCATAGGGTTCATCCATGAGGAGCCTCTTTATGGAGGATAGTATGTTGGGCTCGTCATCTACTACCAGGATGGTATCCTTCATAACGCCTCCTATCTCCTTTTCATCCATACAAATACCCCGCTTCTTGAGGGGTCTATCCTGCAGTACCGTTTGATGGCTTCAATGTGTGTGGTCTTTAAGACAGTTCCCTTTTTCAGTAGCAGAAGTCCTGTGCCGCTGTGAAAGTCACGTGAGACAATCATGCCCTGGGTTAATTTCATCGGTGAGAGTTCAAGCTCAACATAATCACTCCTGGGGAGTCTGCCGGCATAGAGTTGCTCTGCCGGGGTAGTGATATATTTGAATAAGGATGGGTCAAAGTCGCGTCCGAGCCTTTTCTTGACCTCTGTCAGGGCAAGTTCCAGCGCATTGTCAGCATTGTATTTGCTGATTTCACGATCCAGGAAATCCACAATGCCTATTATCCTTGCTCCCAGTGGTATCTGCTCTCCCTTCAAACCGTCAGGGAATCCTGTGCCATCGTAGTTTTCGTGGTGGTGTCTGATAAGGAGCCCAGCGTTGCGAAGGTCTTCTATCATGTCAATGGCAGATTGTCCTCTCACGGAGTGTTGCCTGTATATCTCAAACTCATCCGGAGACATCTCCTCCGGTCTTTTTTCAATAAGCAGGTCGGGTATGGCAATCTTTCCTATGTCATGTAGCAGGGCAGCGACCATGATGTCTTCTATATCCTTGGAGTTCAGTCCCAGTGTCTTTGCAATCTTCACTGAGAGGTCCGCTACATTCCTGGAGTGGCTTTTGGAGCCCTTTTCTCTCATCTCCAGCAGGGTTGAGAAGGAAAAGATGGTGTTTTTGAAGTTGTTCCGCAATCTTTTGTTGAGGTTTTCAAGTTCTTTGTTCTTGTTCTGTATCTCAATCGTCTGCTGCTGGACATAGTACTCAAGCTGTGAGTTCCAATGCTTTAACTCCTGGTTTTTCTGTTTTATCACCTCCTGGAGTTGCCTGTTTTCCCTGATAAGCCTGTACTGTCTTACCCCTTCCCTGACCGCATAGAGCAGTTCATTGTCATTCCATGGTTTTGTGAGGTATCTGTATGCTCCTCCCCTGTTTATGGCGGCAATGGCTGCACCCACGTCAGCGTATCCTGTGAGTACCATCCTGATGGTATCAGGTGAGAGCTTTCTTGCCATTTCAAGGAACTCTGCCCCGCTCATGCCGGGCATCCTCTGGTCAGAGATTATCAGTGCAATGTCGGGGTTGTCCTTCAGGACCTGCAGGGCCTTCTCCCCCGAGTCCGCAAGGAGGACATCGTAGTCTTCAGTGATGAGGAGCCTTTTCAATGAGCTGAGTATGTTCCTCTCGTCATCAACAACAAGTACCTTATCCCTGGTGTTTGTGGTTGTCGCCATGGTCTATTCCTTCTGATCCGTTCTGCTGATTACTATTATCAATCCTCTCTGTCCGTTCTGGTACTTCATGAAGACACCCCTTATGCTCACCTCTCTGCCATTGAGTATGATATGACCCTCAATCTCTTTGTTGGGCTCCTTCAATGTACTTATAAAACCAAGGAGTTTTTGCGGGAAGACCTCTTCTGATGGAAGCCCGATGGGTTCAAACTTCAGCCCCATCAGGTCTGCAAACCTCCTGTTTGCCTGCACAATCAGGCCTGATGGGTCTATACCGGCCACGCCTACCGGAAGGGCATTGAGAATGTTTTGTGCCCGCTCCATGACCATATTCTTGAAGACCAGCTCCTCTGTCCTTTCCTCAACGAGTTTCTCCAGGTTCCTGTTGATCTCCTGGAGCTGCATGTTCTTCTCTTTCAGTTCCTTAGCAAGCTTTCTGTTGTGCTTCTGGAGGAAGTACTTCTCAAGTGCGTTCGTTACGGTGACCCTCAGATCGTCATCATTCCAGGGCTTGGGTATGAACTTGTAAATCTGTCCCTCGTTTATAGCCTCAACTACGGATCCGGTATCTGCGTAACCTGATAGGACGATCCTGACAGTGTCGGGCCAGTTGTCGTAGACCGTCCGCAGGAATTCCACCCCATCCATCCCGGGCATCCTGTAGTCAGAGATCACCACCTGCACAGGCTGTTTATTCTTCAGTATCTCAATGCCCTCCTCCCCTGATGAGGCAGTAAGGATCTCGTAGTCATCATCAAGAAAGACCCTCTTCAGTGATTTCAGGACATTGCCTTCATCATCCACACAGAGTATCCTTATGTCCTCATCATAGTTCATGCTGAATAGGCCCTCCGCCTCTTCCGTATATGAAATCAGTACCTGTAGATTTTATCGCCCGGAATCGGGAAATCCTTTAATCACCCTTCAGGGGCTTTGTTTTACAGGTATTTTCACTGTAAAGGTTGTGCCCCTTCCCGGTTCACTTTCTACCGTGATCTCTCCTTCATGTTTCTTTACGACGATATCATAGGCAATGCTGAGGCCAAGCCCCGTCCCCCTTCCCACCTCCTTTGTGGTAAAAAAGGGCTCAAAGATGCGGTTTTTTACCTCCTCTGTCATGCCGCAACCTGTATCTGTAATAGCAGTGTAAATGTAACCCCCATCATGCCAGGTCTTTATGGTTATCTCACCCTGTTTCTGTATTGCATGGGCTGCATTTACAAGGAGGTTCATGAAGACCTGATTCAGTTGCTGTGGGTTGCAGTATGTGGCTGGTATGACACCGTAGTCCTTTACAACCTTTGCCTTGTATTTCAGCTCGTTCCATACGATATTCAGTGTGCTTTCAATACACTCGTTTATATCTGCCATTGTCTCTTTGGCCTCATCCACCCTGGAAAAGCTCTTCAGGTCACTCACTATCTTCTTTACCCTCTCTGCACCGTCAAGAGACTCCTTTATCAGCTCGCTGATATCCTTCAGGATGAAGTCTATTTTTAACCGCTGCCTCTCTTTATTCATGTGTTCAGAGACCTCAGGCGGCAGCGCCTCTTCAACGGTATTTAGATACTCTGTGAGCCTTTTCAGGTACCTGGAAAGTGTGCTAAGATTTGAATAGATAAAACCCATGGGATTGTTTATCTCATGCGCCACTCCTGCAGCCAGCTGCCCTATGGATGCCATCTTTTCATTCTGTACCATCTGGCTCTGGGTCTGTTTCAGTTCATCAAGTGTGCTGGCCAGTTCCTGGTTCTTTTTCTTGAGTTCGTTAGAGAGTTTATTCAGCTCCGTTGTTTCATGTAGTGTAATGACATTCGTGATATCAGTGCCGATATCCTTCAGGGTGAGGTGGTATGAGTTCAGGGAAAAGGTCCTCCCCGTTGCTCTGTGGATGAGTTCTACGGAGGTGTTGAAAAGGGTCTCTGCATCAAAGCCGGATATCTTCAGTAGCTCCTCCCAGTATCTCCCCACTATCTCCTTGTATGTGAGTCCTGTAAGCTGGGAGAGTCTCTGGTTACACCGGACGACACGTCCGCTACTGTCTGTTAAGATGATTATATCATTGAGACAGTCAAGGCTGGCTTCCCACTCCCTCTTGGCCCGTTCCACCTCCTTGAAGAGTTCTGTCATCTCCAGGTGTTTCCTGAGCAGTTCCTCCTCAATCCGTTTCTGCTCGGTGATGTCCTCTCCAGAGCTTAGCGTACCATCAGGTAGTCCGTTGTCGTCTCTTAAAATTGAGGTGAACCAACGTATAATCCTTAGGTTGCCCTTGCTGGTTAATACAGGATTCTCACTGAAGATTACCGATGCGGCATTCCCTGACATTTGAAGTCTGAAGAGCCTCCTGCTTTCCTGTCGCGAGTCCTCCGGTATAAAGTTATCAAACCAGTTTTTGCCCACTATCTCCTCTACAGAAGCCTCAAGTATCTCAGCGCCCTTTCTATTTATCATCTTTACCCTTTCGTCTGGTCCAATGGCTAAAAGCATCACACCTGCCACGTTCAGATATGTCTCTGCCTCCTTCTTTGCCCTGGTCAGTTGCCTTTCAAGCTGGAGACGATGGGATATATCCTTTATAACAGTGGTGAAGTACAGGGTGTTGTTGTCAGACCATCTTGTTATTGAGATCTCTATGGGAAATTCGCTTCCGTCTCCCCTTCTTGCCATTACCTCAACGTGTCTTCCAAGGATGGGATGTCCATCCCGTTGCACCACGGATTTTATCGCCTCCCTGTGTTTATCACGGTATCTTTCCGGTACAAGGATGTCCACGTCCTTCAGTAGCATCCGCTCTTTTTTGATCTGGAATACCTCCTCAGCCTTCTGGTTGCAATAGACGATCTTTCCCTCTCCGTTCACTGTTATGACCGCCTCTGAGAGGGTATCCAGGATATTCTTCAATTGTCTTTTTGCTGAGGAAAGGACCCCTTCTTCCGTATTTAAGATCTTCTCTATGCTATGGCGCATCTGCATATGTATATTTATCGGACGATTATGGCTGGAACTTTACTGAGATTGACAGTGAGGGCAAGATTCCTCTGGTGAGTTTTTGGAGAAGGCATCTACCACCTGAATCACGGCGGCAGATGCCAGGGGTATCATTTGCAATGACAATCCATCAGACACCTACCGTGGCAGGCCTCTCTTCTTTATGCCTCCTGTCAGGATGCCTTCTGACAGCACCTGTGAGAGCGGCCTTGAGGTTGTCAAGATGTCCGATGATTTCCTCACTTAGATGGTCGACACGTTCAATCAGCTCAAGTGCACGTGTCCTGTCACCACGCTGGTAGGCCTCAACAGCCTCCCTTGCCACCCTGTGGATATCCTTGTGAGGGTTTTCAATCTCTCGGTAGTCGGTATAGGAACCACACTGCTGTGCACCCTGACCATAGTACCACTTGCCGAATCTGCAGGCTGTATGGTCTGTCAGTTCAGAGGGATCAATATGCTCACCACTGTAGTACATCCTGTAGAGCCTCTGTACCCAGTTCTTGTGAGCTGTCTTTGCCATCTCTATCTCGTTGACGGGGTTTTCTGGAAGCCTGAACTTTGTGCTTATCTTTGAAAGTGTGAGTATTGCATTACTGAGATGGTCTGTCTCGGTGATCGTCTGTCTTGTGTTATCCAGGAGCTGCCTTGATACCTCCACAGTGCCCTCTATGGTCTGGCTTATCTCCTCAGCTGTTGATGACTGCTGCTCTACAGCTGCAGCAATGCTTGTTATCTCCTCTTCGGAGAGTTTTGCATGGTTGACGATCTTTGAGAGTGCCTCGGTGGTCTTGTTGACAAGGGTTATGGATTCATTGACCTTGCTCTGGGAAAGGTCCATCTGGGAGGCTGTCTTTTTGGATTCTGACTGTATGTTCTTGATCGTCTCGGCAATCTCACCTGTTGCCTTCATGGTCTTCTCGGCAAGCTTGCGTACCTCGTCTGCAACCACAGCAAACCCCCTGCCATGCTCACCTGCCCTTGCAGCCTCAATGGCAGCATTCAGTGCAAGGAGGTTTGTCTGGTCGGCGATGTCATTGATCAGGCCAAGGACCTCGCCTATCTGGCCTATCATTGAGTCAAGTTGTGTTATCATACTGCTCAGGTTGTCAGTGGCCCCTGCAAGCTCATTCATGGCTGAGATGGTCTGCTGCATGTCAGCCATTGCCTCCTCCGCAACAGATGTCACAGCCTTTGATATCTCGGTGGCATTCGCTGCATTTTTGGCAATGTCCATGGCTGTCTGGCTCAGTTCCTCTGTAGCAGTGGCAATCTGTTCGGCCTGTCTGTTCTGCTCGTCAACCCCCTTGATATTATTATTCAGCTCGGTCCAGACCTTTGCTGTAGCCACTGAGAGGGCGGCAGAGACAGCGATGAGGTTGTTTACTATCTCCCTCCATGAACCTGTAAGTCTGGTTAGGGAGGTGCAGAGCCTTGTGATCTCGTCATGTCCGCTGCAGGATATCTCAGGTGTGAGATCATAGTTTGCAAGGATCTCTGTCTTATCTGTAATGGTGAAGAGACGTCTTATGATCCCCTTTCTTATATAGACAAAGACAGCACCCACAATAATAATAGAGATAATGAAGAATCCTATAGCAGTGTTTCTCAGTCTGTTCATGGACTTTATAGAATCAGTCTCCATCATCTTTACAGCCTTGTTCATCTCTTTGAGCAGCTTGATGGAATGGGCATTTATGGTCTCTATCTCCGGGGCAGAGAGCTTCTTCCCATTAAACACGGGCTCTATCATTGTCCTGAAGTTAGTCCAGTGAGTCTGTACCTTCTGGAGCTGTGCCTTTATCTCTGGATCCTCTACGGGTGGCAGACCGAGTTCATCATCTCCATTGAGAAGCCCTTTAAGGGTCCTTTCAAAGAGGTTCATTGTGTTGATGCCATCCTCACGGATACCAGCACCAGAGTTTACCATCATAACCTCTTTTGTGAGCTTCTGTGTTAGCATCCGTTGCCGTCCTGCAAGATTGATGACCCTCCCATGGGATTTGGAACCATTGATCCATGTCTGGATAACAATCAGATTGCCAAAGAAGCACAGGGCAAAGACCACCAGCACGGCTATTATCCTGGCCTGGATTCCTTTCATAAAGACCTCCTTTAATGATTCTAAAGTTCTAATTACCAGGTAACCTATTTGTAAGCAAGTTCCTACAATTTATATCGGACTTTTTTACGAAAACTTTAAATTTTTAATGGATTTATTTAAGAAATATGCAGGATTATTAATCTGGTTTATCTTGGACAGACAAACACAGTGACAGCAGACGACCGGATCACCACAGCCACGTGGCAGGGAGGAAAGGGCCGGAAGAAAGGAAGGAACCGGTTTCTGTATGGATTATCTCGGCGATGCTGTGAGAGGGTATTGAAGGATTAATTTAAGGTGTCCCTCTTTTTTGTCTTCCACTGAAAATTGCCCACCTATTGATCCTATCCATCCTTCAAGGGTGGGAATGTCAGGGTGTGTGAGAAGTCTCTGTATGTCTTTTGACGAGGCCCTGGCATCAACTGAAAAAGAGATAACCATTCTGGTCTTCCCGGTACCCAGCTTGATGGCGATCCTTGATGGACCTGTCTCGCATACAATTAATGAGAGGAGAGCCTTAACCGTTCTGTACAGAATTATTGTTGCCTCCAGATCATATGCAGGGACCTTGTCCTCCTTTGCGTCAAGGTCAATGTCAATCCCTGTTCTGGTCTTCATACTCCCACAGAGCCACTGGAGGGCTGGAATGAGTCCAAAATCATATAGAAGAGAGGGGCTCAGTTCAGCAATGCTGTCCCTGATGGTTTTGATTATACCGCCTGTTAGGGTCTGTAATTCCTGGTAATCCCCTTTGCGGATATTGCCCTGGATAGCTTCAAGCTTCATCTTCAGGGCCACAAGGGACTGCCCTGCCTCCTCGTGCATAATGGATGCAATCTGCCGTAGCTCTTTCTCGTACAGTAGTATGGTATTTGTCAGTACCGAGAGGTTTTTGCCTCCTGGAGTCAAGACCTTGGTTTGAGAGCCCTTCTTTTTCATGCTCTTCCCCTCAATATCTCAATGGATTCCAAGGCCCTCGTTACCCCTCTTGCCGGGAGAATACAATATCAAGGGATAAACAGAGAAAGCAGAGCCATAATTATATTGTATATCAAAGAGGCCAGGGGGATTACAAAAAATCTTGTCAGCCCAAGGAAGATGAGGGCGATAACAATAAAAAGCCCGTAGGGTTCAATGCGGTTGTATTTCATCTCAAGCTCCCTTGGTAAGAGGCCGGCAACAATCCTTCCACCATCAAGGGGCACAATGGGGATGAGATTAAAGGCCGCAAGGTATATGTTCATTACAATCCCGTACTTCAGCATGGCTGAAAGGGGAACGAATATCTTCTGTACAACCACACCGGGCACCATGGCCTCAAGCCACATGAGTGCTGCCATAAGCAGGCCGGAGAGAAAGGCAATCAATATGTTTGCCAGCGGCCCGGCAGCAGAGACATATATCATATCCCTTTTGGGATTGCGCAGGTTGAAGGGGTTTACAGGGACAGGCTTTGCATAGCCAAAGGTGAACTGTCCATGGGTGGAGAAGAAAAGCAGAATGGGGATTATCACAGTTCCAAGGGGGTCTATGTGTGCAAGGGGATTCAATGTCAGACGTCCAAGACCCCTGGCTGTATTGTCACCAAACCTGTATGCAACACAACCATGTGCAACCTCATGGAAGGTGATTGCCACAAGGATTGGCAGAGCTGCTATTATAAGTGATCTTATGAATGAAAGATCCAAATATTCCTCCTGACGTAGATTTAACGACAGAATCCACAGAAAAATAACATCTTCTAATAAACTTTTCAACCACAGAGTTCTCAGAGAAAATCTGAGGCCTTCATTAAATAATAACTGAATATGGTAGGAAGTTACAATGATATTTTGAGATTTTACACCCCCACCTTCATCCTCCCCCTTCAAGGGGGAGGTGTGGAGGGGGTGGTCTTTTAAGACTTAAGTGTATAGATAAGGGTCTTGATGCCCTCAGGCCTGACCAGGGAATCAACCCGACAATCCACCCTGTCTCTGAAAAGCAATTAGGCATAAAAAATGCTTATAAATTTATAAGTAAAACAGTTATAATAATGGTGTTCAGGATTGAACTTTTTGTTTTATAGTAACTTTATAGTAGAAAAGTAGATTTCCCGGAAATTTTTTTTGTTTGCTTCTGTGTAAAAATGTAGCAACGGGTTGCCTGGAAGAGAAAAGTCCTGATGGTTGTTTAAAGGAATTGACCAGGAAGGGCGATAAGGTTCAGGGTGAGTTCAATGCCAGAGATACTACAAAAGAGGATCTTGAGAAGGCCTGATGTCTTTTATTACAGGGTTGCGGCACCCCTTATCTCGAGGAAGGCGCAACCGGGCCAGTTTGTAATTATCAGGCTCCATGAGCATGGAGAGCGGATACCCCTTAGCCTTGCAGATATCTGTCCCGAGGATGGCACCATCAGCCTTGTGGTAATGGCAGTGGGTAAGACAACCACTGAGATGTCCCTTTTAAAGGAGGGTGATAGCATCAGGGACCTATGTGGCCCCCTTGGTAAGCCAACACCTGTTAGA
>Ga0256830_1000903_pt1 | contig 22074 bp, 13 predicted proteins | sample 128326metaG_FD_190537 | JGI IMG/M metagenome (GOLD analysis project Ga0256830, IMG submission 190537) | Hydrothermal vent microbial communities from Lau Basin, Pacific Ocean - 128-326 | ecosystem: Environmental > Aquatic > Marine > Hydrothermal vents | place: Pacific Ocean: Lau Basin | collected... | reverse complement strand
TTTGCGTACGCTATTGGTCATCATCACCTGGATAGTAACGCAAACCACAACCCGTGCCGTTCGCGGATTACCGGAGAAGGTTCGCACGGCCGGGTTTAAAATTCAATCCGTTAGATGCAACCGAATGCACAGTTTTATCGAACTGGTGGGACTAAAACCGGGAGGGGGAAACGAATGAGTTGGTTGAAATACGCTCTGATCAATGTAGCGGAAACCTGTTTCCGGATGCTTCCGATCCCGACCCGAACCGGTTTGATCACCCTGGGAAATCCCGGACGTAATTCCCCAGTTATTTTAACCTGCAACTTTCACCTGACCGTTGTGCGTGTAAAACGGGCCCTGCGGGGGATTGATGCATATCTGCTGGTGGCCAACAGTCGCGGCATTAACGTTTGGTGCGCCGCTACCGGTGGATTGTTTACCAATCACGATGTGATTTCGGTTTTGAAAACCAGCGGAATTGAAGATTTGGTTGACCATCGACATGTGATTCTGCCCCAGTTGGCCGCTACGGGTATTGAGGGGAAATACGTTCGTAAAAAGACCGGTTGGATTGTTCAATGGGGACCGGTGGACATAAAGGATTTACCGGTCTATTTGCAACAACGGAAAAAAACGCCGGCGATGAGACAGGTGTCTTTTCCCGCGGAACAAAGATTTGAGATGGCCGTCGCCTGGGCTTTCCCGATTTCGCTGGTGGCGGGATTAATCTTACTGCCCTTATGGCGGGGAGGCATATTGCCCGCTGTCTCGCTGACCTGGGGGTTGGCTCTAGCCATTTTCATGACCTTTCCGCTTTATCAACAATGGTTAAATCCCAAGTCGGAGCGAATTGGTTTTGTCCTTTTCGACTTCGGCCGGGGCGGGGTTCAATTAATCCTGCTGGCCGGCATTTTCGCGGGCCTGGTTGTGGTGGCGAAGTATACCGGTCAGTTTTCGGGAACGTTTTTTCTCCGTTGGGGAATTATGTCAACCCTGGTGGTGTTGGTATTAAGCCTGGATTTGATGGGCAGTACGCCCCTGTATAAAAGCGGTCTGCACACGGATCGTTTTCTGAACGTTGCATTGGATGTAAACAAATGCAAGGGGGCGGGTTTTTGTGAACAGGTTTGTCCGCGGAATTGCTACGATGTGGATCATCACCGCCATCTTGCCACGCAACCACGGGCTGATCTCTGTGTTCAGTGTGGAGCTTGTATCGTTCAATGCCCTTTCGACGCGCTTTGTTTTGAAAGCCCAAACGGCGAAACAATTGCCCCCGAAATGGTAAGAAAGTTCAAATTGAACCTGTTGGGAAAACGGTTGGTAAAAACAAAGGACCGACCGGGGATAAAACAGTAACAACCCGGTTCGGAAAACCAATCCGGTCGGCGGAGAAGTCCGTTTGAGGAGAGAAAAAAACAATAAAAATTACCGATTACCCTCACACGGTTGGTTTTTGTCTCCCTTCTATCGACTCCTGTCCCGGGAACGGTTTTTTCCACTCATAATTAAGGGATTACACTACAGGTTGATTTTACATGAACATTTTATACGTCCATATTTAAATTTCAGCCATGGGTAAGAAGAAAAAGGAGAAGCCCGAACAAAAGTTTAAAAAATCGTTAACCTGGAAAACACACCCTATTCCCCCACGACGCGTGGAACCAGACAAGACCAAATATGACCGGAAGCGGGATAAGAAGGAAATTCGCAAACACATTGAAGAGTTGGAAAGCCCGGAATAACCGAGTTCGGGCATTTATCCACCTGCGCAGACCCCGACCCCGATAAACCAGGAGAGCAGGGGTGGATGAAAGCTGAAGCATTATTCCAAAATAATGGATTATGGCTACCTGCCTGCGCTGTCGCTTCGGCAAACAGGCGGTGGATGCCGCAGGAGGGTATTCCCTGGTGGAACCACGGGCGATACCCATGTTGTTTGTTAGAAAAAACTTGTTCATGGAGGAAATATGGAAATAAAAAGAAAGGCTTTATATCATTATCGTGCGGTTGTTATGTCTGTTTATGACGGCGACACCTGTCGGGTTGATCTGGACCTGGGCTTCGGTGTGTGGAAGAAAAACGAAAAGATTCGGTTAGCCCGGATCAATGCCCCGGAAATCCGCGGTGCCGACCGGGCGCAGGGAATTAAGGCAAGGGATTATTTACGGCGCATGGTTTCAGGGAAGGAAATCATCTTAGAGACAATAAAGGACCGTAAGGGAAAATACGGCCGTTATCTGGGAGAACTCTGGTTAAAGGAAGAAGACAGGTGGGTGAACGTGAACGATGCGCTGGTAAAAGCAGGGCTGGCCGAGACGGTGCAGTATTAGTCAAGAGCGAACAAATCATGATATATAAAGTATGAGAAGAAGGCTATAATGGGAAAAATATCATCCGAAGCAACAAAAACCGGTGAAGTTGATTTGTTAAAAAGAAATCAGGTAAAAATATTTGTGCTGCTGGTGAGTATAATCGCCGGTTCCGGTTCTATTGCGGCACAGGAAGCCGATTCGGTTTATTGGAAAGAATCGGGATATGCCTACTATGGATATTCATTACAAACCACCTCTGACAGTGGATATGTTGTCGCCGGGTTTATGAAAAAATTCGGACGTTCCCCGAGAGATAATGATGCTTTGTGGATAAAGTTTGATTCCAGGGGTAATGTTGTATGGAATCGTTCTTTTGGCGGGGGAATGAATGATCGCACCTATGCCGTGGATCGAACGTTGGATGGTGGTTATGTCCTCGCCGGAGAGACCCATTCCTTTGGCGCGGGATCGTTCGATGCCTGGTTAATTAAATTGGGAGCGAACGGCGAAAAGGAGTGGGACAAAACTTATGGCGGACCGCGTTGGGACAATGCCGTTGACGTCCGGCAAACACGGGACGGGGGTTACATCCTGGTGGGATATACCGAATCTTTTGGTCGGGGGAAAACGGATGTCTGGTTGGTTAAAGTTGATTGGCAAGGGAACGTGGAGTGGGAAAAGACCTTTGGCGGGGAAAGGAACGATCGCGGGAATTCGGTTTACCAGACTAAGGACGGGGGATATCTTGTCGCGGGTGATACCGAATCTTTCGGAAAAGGATTTAGTGATATCTGGTTGATCAAAACCGACGCGCGGGGAGTTCTTCTTTGGGAAAAAACCTACGGGGGGGATAAAAGCGACCGTGGCTCCAGCGCTCAACCCACAAGGGACGGAGGTATTATTATTGTTGGGGACACGTACTCATTTGGCGCGGGTTATGGCGACGTATGGATGATTAAAACCGATTCCCTGGGGAACGAGCAATGGCAACAAACTTACGGTGGACCGAAAACAGAGCGGGGTTCCTTTGCTCAACAAACCCGTGACGGAGGCTATATATTGACCGGATTTGTAAAAGCCGGCAGAGATCGGTTAAGTGATGTGTTGTTGATTAAAACGGATTCAACAGGAGGGGAAGAATGGAGGCGGACCTTTGGCGGTCGGCTGCCCGAGGAGGGATTTTATGTTCTGCAAACAACCGGCGGAGATTACGTCCTCACCGGTTTTACAAAGTCGTTTACGAACGGGCGAAGTATTTTGTGGTTGATAAAAACGGACGATCAGGGAAATGAAATGTGGAATAACACTTTTGGTGGAAAAGGTTGAAATAATCAGGACCACACAAAACACTATTGTCACCACCCCATTTTTCTGAGCAGCCGGTCACTTACCGGGTGACTGTCCGGGAGTAATAAAGGTATTAGAGAACAGGCTACGGAAACAAAACGCGAGTCGTGAAAATATGTCCGCACCGCGCTCATACCCCCCGGCGGACTGCAACAGTAATCTTTTCCGACGTTAAAATTTGCGGACACAGAATACGAACAATGAACGATTGAAAATTCGAGGCCTTGGTTTGGGAGGGGGAAAAGGGAATTTATTTCCTTGCTTTTACTTTGTTATAAGTGATTTAATCAGGCCAAAAAAAAAGACTGAAATTTTTTTAGAGATAATGATCGATTATTAATTGTAAATTACCGATGGATGAAATTCTCATGGCTACCCCATCTTCCGTCTCCCGTTGAAAAATGTGCCTACAAGATTGATCAGGAGAGAGTTGTTATTTTGATCGTTAATCCATGTAACTATAAGAATTCCTCATACTTAGAGAAGTTTCTATGAAACATCAAAGGGTAGCCGATAGATTGAAGGATTGAAGTAAGTATTGAATTTTTCTTGACAATAGGTTGAAACCCTTATAAACTTGTTTACACTTCAACACAATGATGCGGGTCCCTTGTGAGCGAAAATCATCGTTTAATCATCTAACAGAAAAAAAGATTTAATAAGTGGAGAGCGAGTATGTTTAGACCTAAAAATAAATACATCGCCATGATGATTATTGTTCTTTCATTGCCTTTGGTGATCTTTGCCGGGGAAACCGGGAAAATAACCGGCGAAGTAGTTGACCGGGAGACAGGAAACCCCCTCCCGGGCGTTAATGTTATACTGGAAGGTACAACTTACGGCGCTGCCACCGATGAAGACGGAAAATTTGTTATTCTTTTTGTTCCACCCGGGTTATACACTGTCAAGTTTAGTTTTATCGGATATGCCGAGGAGACAATAAAGAAAGTTCGGGTAACGGTTGACCTAACGACCAATTTATACACAATAAAACTGTCTTCCGAGGCGCTACGTGGTGAAGCGGTTGTTGTTACGGCGGAAAAACCGATTATTGAAATCAATGCCACCAATGAGGTTCGGGTTGTCCGTCAGGAAGATATTCAAAACATGGCAGTTCGGGGATACACGGACGTTGCGGCCTTGCAAACGGGTGTTGTTGTTGATGCCGGGGGAAATCTCCATGTACGCGGTGGACGTACGGATGAGGTGGGGTTTTACATTGATGGTGTCTACGTAAACAATTCTTACACGTTGGGTAGATCGGGAGATGTTCCCAACCTCAGCCTGGAAGAGGTTTCATTCCAATCGGGAGGTTTTGGCGCTGAATATGGTTCGGCCAATGCCGGAATCGTAAGCACAACTACCAGAACGGGCGGTAATAAACTGGAAATAACCACCGAGGGAATTACGGACATGTTTGTTGGTCCGTCCAAACCCAGCGAGAAAAAACCGTTTGCTTATTCTTATGGTTACAATCTCCTATCTGCCGCTATTGGCGGGCCTCTCCCGGGGGTTGACTGGCTTCGTTATTTTGGTTCTTTTGAGCAAAACAAAATGGTGGATGCCGATCCGACTAACGGTTTTTTCCCTGTCTATGAAGGCAAATTGGATCCGGTGACCGGCGTACCGATTACAAAAGAAACATTTACGGATAAAAACGGAAATTACGTGTGGGATCCGGGTGAGCCCTATGTGGATGCAAATAACAGCGGTAAATACGATCCTTATCTCAATATTGATCCGAGCAATATCAAATTCAAGTATGGGCCGAAACCGAATAATGGTCAGAATAAATTTAGTTTTGCCGGTAACCTACTGGTTGATTTTCAACCACTGATCGGTATGTCCTGGAAGCTGAAATTAGGCGGGTCGAGTTTTCGTAGTAAACGATCCAATTATACACATGATTATACTCTTTTTAATTTTTACAATACTGCCAGCACCGTAAACGGCATTGGCACCGATGGAGATCTAAAGCGCCGTTTCAGACAAAGCAACGACAAATTCGGGTCCTTTTACACACGGTTAACAGGAAACATGCCGGGAATGGATAAAATGTTTTTCTCCTTGCAGTATAGCCGTTCCGCGGAATCCTATTCCGAATTTGATCCGGTATTTAAAGAAGGTTATGGCAGTTGGGTTTGGGATGATGGTACCGTGTCGGATATCAAATTGCCCTATCTGCAAAACGGGAAGAGGGAAGATTTATTTAATCCAGTTTGGGTTTATAAGGATGTCAACACCGACGAACTTGTTGAGAAAAATTATTGGGATCCCGACACCAACCTATCTTTCGTTGAGATCGATTACGACACGGTCTGGGTCAACCCTCTTTTTTACTCGGTTGGATCGCGGCCTTTGCCGGATCAGGAACTGGCCAATTTTTATGAGGCCGGCCGGGCAATAATAAGCTATGAAAAACGGAATACCTCACGCGATACTTACCGGGGAGCCCTAACTTGGCAACTGGGTGATCATGAATTAAAGATTGGTGGAGAGTATCAGAAAAATATCATTCGTTACTACCGTATGTCACGTGCCACATCGCTAACGCGGTATTTCTGGAACAATAAAGCTTTTTCTCCGAATCAGGACATTTGGACCTGGGACCCGACTTATAATGATAGCACGGGGGCCTTGATTCTGGACTATAAAGGCGATGGGATCAGCGATTATTTACAAGATCCGAATGATACGTGGGATAATAAAGACCTAAACGGCGACGGAGAAATCAATCATGATGATTATTTACTCGATTACATTCAACAGGCTTACGGATCGGCCTACGCGGAGAATATCGGATATGATGTGACGGGGCGTAAAAAAGTAGACAGCGGTATTGATAAAGCCAGAAAGCCGATCATAGGTGCTTTTTATGTGCAGGATAAATTTGAAATAAAAGACATGATTTTAAATCTGGGATTACGATATGACTACATCGACCCGGCCAATCGAATCTTCAATCCCGAAACCGGTGGTAGATATAATATTGTCATCATGCCCGGGAATGTTATTGCCGAGACCGTTTATGCCAAAGACGCAGACGGAAACGGTCAATTCGACCCGAAGGAGTATATTTATTGGGAGCCGACGGAGGAGGATACGATCGGAAAACCACATCGGGTTCGATCTAAAGTGCGCTCTTTGTGGAGTCCACGGCTTGGCCTGGCCTTCCCGGTAACGGATAAAACGGTTTTCCACGCTCAGTACGGAAAGTATTTCCAGCAACCGGAATTAAATCGGATGTTTATCAGTTATACACGGTTCATCCAGAATCTAACGCAGGGAAATTTCACAATCTCGGCCAATCCGGATTTGCAACCGGTGGAAAACACTCAGTATGAAATCGGGTTTAAGCAGATGTTGTCGCAGGATGTAAGTATTGATGCCACCGTATTTTATAAACAAATGACCGGTTATGTTCAGATCCGAAATGTGGCTGCCCGTCCTACCGGCTATGCCATATTTGTGAACGGAGACTATGGCACCGTTAAGGGATTAAGTCTTTCCTTTAAAACACGTCGGATTCGAAACGTGATGGTGGATGCTAATTATACCCTCCAGTATGCCGGGGGAACCGGTTCCAGCGCCGATGGATTATACCGGATTGCCTGGCAGGGAGGAAACAATCCCACTTACGTGTCACCGCTGGATTTTGATCAACGGCATACAGGCAGTATTCAGCTTGATTATCGCACGGGGGCCCGCTCACGGATTCCGTTATTCGGAACCAACCTGTTGCTTCGCTTTGGCAGCGGTTTACCCTATACACCTACCAGACCCAGAACCGAGATATTCGGGGGTCAGAATGTATATAACCCGGTCGCGGCATTTAACTCGGCTTACATGCCCTGGACCTTCCAGTTGGATATGAAGGTGGACAAGTCTTTCCGTATGGGACGCTATACGTTGAATATTAATCTTTGGATATTGAATGTTTTGGACGCCCAAAACGTAGAGGATGTTTACCAAGCTACCGGACTGCCTGACAGCGATGGTTATTTGAACACGCCGGAAGGGGAGAAGTGGTTGAATAACGTGGCTTTAGGGGGTGCGGAATATGGCCGTAAGTTGTATCGCGCCATGTTGGCGACGCCCTATAATTATAATATTCCCCGGCAAGTCCGTATCGGATTCCGGGTGGACTTATAGGGTCACGGATTTACCATGTTTTTAATAAAGGAGGCTAAATTGATGTGGTTCAAGAGGATTTTGCCGTTTGCACTAATCTTGGGAGTTGGTTTTGCGGAAAAAACGATTAATCGAGACCCGGCACAAGAATCAGAAAAACTCATAAAAAATATGTTCCCGGCCTACGGTGTGGTAGAACATGTGATATGGGATGGAAACCAGATCAGCACCGTCCATGGAAATCATGGAGATATTGCAAGTTATCATGTCACTGGTGAATCGGGACTCGAATGGCCGAAGGGAAGTGGGAAGTACGCCATTTTCCAGTCCGGGATTTGGTTGGGCAGTGGAAAAGTTCGTCCGGCCGGAAGCGATGTTTGGCAGGAAGAACTGAGAACGGCTGCTGCGGAGTATACAGTCGAATTTGTTCCCGGAACCATCGACGAAGTAACGAATGAAGGCCATATTTACCGGATACACCGTGTGGAACTGAACGCTTTCTTGGAGAATGATTTTGCCACCTTTAGTTCCATGAGTGCCATGCTTCCCCAAACGGTCATTGAGGGAAGCAGTATTTTTACCAAGTTGGTAGAAACCAAATTTCCCACGGATGATTTTGCCAATTGGCCTGTGGATGCCGGAGCACCATGGGTTGATGCCAATGGGGACGGTCAGTACAATATTGAAGATGGTGATCATCCCGATATTTTAGGGGATATGTTTCATTGGTATGTAATGAACGACGGCGATCCCGGAACCCACACAGCGCTCTGGGGAACCCCACCCATGAACGTGGAAGTTCAGACCTCTTTGTTTGGTTTTGACCAAGCGGGTCCTTTGGGTAATATTTTGTTTATCCGGTGGGTATTGATTAATAAAGGGACGGACGACTTGGACAGTGTGTTTGTTTCCATGTGGCACGACGATGATTTGGGGGACGCAAACGATGATTTGGTGGGTTGCGATACGAGTCTTAGTGTTGGATATACATATAATGATATTGACGGAGACGTCAGATATGGAGTAGAAGTACCAGCCGTCGGCGCAGACTTTTTTCAGGGACCGTTAGTAGACTCTCCCGGGGATACGGCTTCAATCCTAACCTGGGGGCTCGGTAAAGGATATTATGTCAGAAAAGTTCCGGACAAAAAACGACTGGGACTTACTTCTTTCGTTCCTTATATTAATACAGATCCGACGCTGACAGACCCAAACACCGCGGAGGAAGCTTACCGTTACATGAACGGCCTGATCGGAACATCGGGTTTGCCTTTTATTGATCCGATAACCGGTGAAACATCGGTGTTCGTGATGTCGGGGGATCCGACCACAGGAACGGGGTGGTTGGATGACATTCCGGGGGACCGTCGCTATCTTATGACTTCAGGCCCGTTTTATTTCGGTGTTGGAGATACCATAGAAGTCGTCGGTTCGATTATTGTCGCCGCCGGCTCCAACTGGGCAAAATCCATTACCAAAATGAAGTATTTCGATAATTTCGCCCAGGGAGCTTTTGATGCGAATTTTAATGTTTGTTCTCCCCCGACGCCGAAAGTAAAGGTTTCTCAATTGGACCGTAAAATCGTGCTTTCTTTTGAAGAGGAAAGCGATAAAGTCGAGGGATATACTTGCTCCGGATATGAATTCGAAGGGTACAATATATATCAGGGTGAATCGGCCACAGGTCCGTGGCACCGAATTGCCACGTACGATGTGGCTAATGGGGTTAAACTCATCCTGGATTTGACGCTCGATGAGAAAACCGGTGAATTGTTGGAAGTACCGGCTCAATTCGGGACCGATTCCGGGATCAAGCATTATATCGAAATCACGGAAGACGAAGTTAATAATCGATCATTGATCAATTACCGGAAATATTACTTTGCAATTACTACTTATGCTTATGATCCCGATGCGGCTCAGCGGGTAATTGAGAGCCCTTTCCAGTCGATTCTGGCTATCCCGTCTCCTCCGGGTGTCGGAAGCGAAATTTCTTATGAATATGGTCAATATCTGGATGTTATCCACGAGTCCGGTTCGGCCGACGCGGTGGTAAAGCCGTTGGTTATTGATCCTTATTTATTGACGGGAGATTCGTACGAGATAACCTTTTTTGAAGCCGGCGGAACAGAGGTGGAAACCATTTCCACCAGCGAAGGAGATTCCCTGACGGTTGATGAGCAAAGCACGGACGCCGGTCAGTATAGTCTTGTAATCGAGGGTATCGGAAATTCCTTTAACAGGCTGAATTTAGATTTGAACACTACGTGGTACCAGGATTCCACGTTCGTTTCGGATACCATGTATGTTCAGGTTAGCGGGGACACATTCCTCCAGGTAATTCAGAACGATACTCTATTGGACACCGTTTCGGCTGTTGGGTCGTTTTTGGTCGAATATGTGGATGCATCCGGTCGCACGTTCAGTTCAAGTTCACCAGGCGGATCGGCGAATTTGGCGTTAAGAAACTATAATCCCGATAGTGATTTGGATGCTGACCTTACCGGCAAATTGTTCATGGTCGACGGATGGGACTACGTCCTGTTGGATGTAAGTTTAACCAGGACCAGCCTGGAAGGGAATTTTACAGTTACCAATCTTCAATATGAGGGTGAACCTACTCAGCCGTATTGGCGACTTAAGAATGTGAACAGTAATGAAATTAAAGTGATGAGCAACACTGATGTTGAAAGCGGAAATGCGGTGAATATAATTGACGGGTTCCTGTTAACGGTGACCAATGGTTCTTTTGTTGCCGAATTAGACACGGCGGTCGTTACGGTTGATGAGGATACAAGTACCAGTATTTTATTCGGCGGTTTGGAGGGTGATGGAATCTGGGCCGACTTTTTGAACAAATTACCACCACAATATGCCCCCTCGGGTGAACCCGGGGTAACAACCCTTCAGAATGATCTTGAGCTTCGGTTTACACAAGAGGGATCTATAGGGATCTTTTTCAAATCGAATCTGTCTATAATTGATACGGTTAAATTGCCCTTTGAGATGTGGACAATCGAAGGGGAGCCCAGACAAATCAATGTTGCCGTGTACCAGGTAGGTGGTAAAAAGCCTTTATTCGAGAGAGTATCGGATACCACAGATACCTACCGGTTCAGGATGAATGTAAGGTTTATCCCGGTATACGATGATTATAATGAGAGCACGGTCCTTGCTAACGCCTACCACTGGGGAACGGATGCCGGGAAAATGGGATGGATGATAAAGTTGAATAAGGAAAAAACTGTGTGGGAGGACGGGAATGTACTGCAAATTAAATTTGTAAACCCTATCATCCCGGGTTCCGATCTTTATAAATTTGAAGCCAGGGGAATCGTTACCGTTGATGATCAACAGATAATCAAGGATCAATTAGACAAAATTAACGTGTTTCCGAATCCCTATTTTGGCCAAAATCCGGAAGAGCGCAATCCCCAGGATCGAAAAATCTTCTTTACTCATTTAGGGGTTGGGACAACAACCATTCGGATTTTCACCATATCGGGTGACATGGTTAAGAAGATTGTTAAGGAGATTGCTTCCGAGAATGATCCGAATAATCGGGCGGAATGGGACCTGAGAAATCAGAATGGAATCCCGGTGGCGAGCGGGATGTATATAGCCCATATAACGGTTGAAAATTCCAACGGTAAAAAATTAGGTGAACGGGTGCTAAAATTGGCAATCTTCCAACCGGAAGAACGGTTGGACCTCTTTTAATTGGAGGGTGGTATAAAAATGAGGCAGTCAAAATTGAATACATTGGGTTTAATAGCGGTATTAATTGTCACGCTCTGGACCGGTATGGTTGAGGGCGGGAGCAAAGCCCGGCGTGGAACAGCCGGAGCCCAGGAACTGTTGATTCCGGTTGGCTCTCGGGGTACCGCTATGGCCGGAGCCTATGTCGCCGGCTTGTCCGGCGTGGAAGCCGCAGAATGGAATATTGCCGGCTTAGCCAGAATTGCAGGAAACGGAGAAGCAATGTTTTCCCGCAGTCAATGGATTGGGGACATTAATGTTAACTATGGTGTGGTTGCAGCTTCAGCCGGGCGTAATTACTTTGGTTTGTCACTTAAATCCCTTGATTTCGGCGATATTCCTATTACGACGGTATTGCAACCGGATGGTACCGGGGGAAAATATTCGCCAAGTTTTATCACATTGGGATTTTTATACTCCCGGCGGATGACGGATCGGATTATGTTTGGAACGGGAGTTAAGTTTATCAGCGAAACCATTATGCGTGAACAGGCCAAAGGAATGGCCCTGGATGCCGGTGTGCAATACCAATCCAGCTCCAACGGAATCCAGATTGGAGCCTCGATCAGAAATCTGGGGATGAGTATGTTGTTCAGTGGTTCGGACCTGGAAGAGTTTCATCAACCCAGCGATACCGAACCGGGAACACCCGCTGAGCCAAGGCAAATCCGCTCATCTACGTTCGAACTGCCTACGACCTTTGAATTGGGAATAGCCTATGGCCCGGTTGATTTCGGCCTCACAAAAGCAACTGTCGCGGCATCGTTTTTGAACAACAACTTTGGTTTCGATGAATATCGCTTTGGTGGTGAAGCAAATGTTTTGGATATTTTGTACTTACGGGGAGGATTGACTATTGGCTTTGATCCGCAGGCCTATGGCCCGGATGGGATTAAGGGTACGAAAGACGACAACCAAGATGAGGTTTATGAATGGTCCACGGAAGAATTTATTTGGGGGCCGACGTTTGGATTCGGGTTGGATCTGGCTAAAATCACCGGTATCGGTCTATCGGTGGATTATACGTATCGGACAGCTAAGTTTTTTAAGGGTGTTAATTGGTTATCCATAAAGATTGCGTTTTAATAAAATTGGTTAAAACTTAGACGATAAAGGACGGCCTCTTTTTAGAAAGAAAAGGGGTCGTTAAGTCTTTCTTGCAAGAAAGAAAGTTAAAAGTAAGGAGTTAACATGAGTAAAAAGCTAATGACACTAGGGCTGATGCTCACTTTTGTCTGGTCTCTCGGGGCGAGAAACAGTAATGTTATTTCCCCGAACCGGGGCCCGGCTAAAGATGTGAGTCAGATATTGCCCATTGGTGAATCGTTTGCTCCTGAGTCTGATATCCAGATAGTAAGCGGGTACACTTACCGAAAGTCCTATAATATGGGCTCCAGTCGTGGAACTGCGGATACCCTGGCTTATGATCTTGATTGGGGCAGTTACTTTTATATGACACCTGGTGACGTTATGGTAACGGCCTTCCAGATGCCTGCAGACGGTATCCTCAAAGGTGTTAACGTACGCGTTTACCGCTGGGGTACAGGTGACCAATTAACAGTTTCGCTCCACAAGTTGTCTTATCCGTATAATGCGGATGGGGAAATATATGACCAGGACGCTGTGAATGCCGATGGTTGGCTCGGTGGATACGATCCCGACGGATCGGGCGGTTTGTCAATCGAAGGTGACACGTACACGGCGCCGGGATTTGCCGGTGAATGTGGAAAAGGTACGGTGATTGACGGTGCTCGGGATCCGCTTGGTACGGTTGCCGGTACGGGACCTCCGGGAACGCCGGCTATGGGGTTGATCTGGCCTGACGGTTTTACGGCCGCGACCCTGGATCCGACAAACAATCCGGGCATTGATAATGGCGGCGGTGATAACTGGATTGCCTTGGCCGACTTTGGCAGTGAACCGGAATTGTTACAAGGCGACTGGGTTGGTGTGGTTGTTCATTACAGCGGTGAAGGTCCTGGCGATGACAATGGAATCGGGTTCGAATACGCAAAAGCGGATCCCACAGGTTCTCCGTGGAAATCGTTGAAATTCTATTCGGGTCTCTGCGGTGGAACAGGTGGAGAATCCGGATGGTATATTCGTGGTTTCGCGTTTAACTACCAGGTTGCGGTTGAATTAACCGGTGACCGCGGTCCCATTGTTCAGGATATTGTCAGTTTACCAACCACGTTAAGTACCGAACCCCGTGATGTCTGGGTTGAATTAACCGATGATAATCCAAGCGGTGATCCCGCAGGTGTCAGTGATGTCACCTTGTTTTATCAGTATGATTCAACAACCGGACCCTGGACTTCTCAGACCTTGTCCTTATCCGAAGGTACAGATTTGGATGGGAAATGGACGGGTCAGCTACCGGCGGCAAATCCGGGCCAATTTATGTACTGGTATATCGTGGCAACGGACAATAATGGTAATGCAACGGAAACGGCGGTGTATTCATACTACATATTTTCACCCACGCCCGGGAACGACCTGATCTTCAACAACCAGGATGCGCTTTATGGAACCATCCTTTATTCGTCCTACCTGTACTTCTACTGGGGTGGTGATCCCTTTGATATCTGGGATGCCAGTTATGGCGGTATTACGGATGAATTGGTGGTCAATTACAACACTATTATTGAAGAAGCAGGTACGGGTCCATATTACAAAACCGATGATGTCATCAGCGCCTGGTGGGGTGGAGATAAAACCTATATAGTTTCCGGCGATGAATGGCTTGGTGTTCGATATGGTTGGGATAGCGACGTAGACGTTCCGGCCGGCGATGTGGCCCATGATATTTTGGGTATAGCGCACTATTATCCGGATGTCAACTATAGTAAAGAAGGAGATCAGGATGGAATTTCTCGTTTTAAACCTGTTGCTGGTGACGCTGTTACCGGTGGCCTGGCGACCTTCTTAAGCGATGAATCCATTTCACTGAACTATGATCCCAACTATGAAACTGGTGGCAGTAACTGGCTGGATGGTGTGGATCCGGTTGATAGTTATACCGTGGCAATGACGGCCTTCGCGGGTGTAGTGGATTCCGCATCGGCCGCAGATCCAACGACCGACGAATACAACGTAATGATTTACGGTCAGGCCGGCAATGGAGGTCTATCTGCTTTCTTAGCCTTTGATGCCATGGCTCTGAATACGGCACCTGATTATCACTGGGTTGGTGCCTCCTGGTTTAAGGTCAATGTTTCCAGTACGCGGGATACGGTTATGCCGGAGGATGCAAGTCCTTTGATTTCAGCGTATGAATACCTGAACGGTATCGTGAGTATTGATGAAGAAGTGCAGGTACCGAAGAAGTTTGCCTTAAAGGGCAACTATCCGAACCCCTTCAACCCCAGCACGAATATTGCCTTTACGATGGATTACACCAGTAATGTAACCTTAAAGGTTTACTCCCTGTTGGGTGAAGAAGTCGCAACCATCAACGGTGGTTTGCTCAATCCCGGCAGACATGAAATAACCTGGAACGGCGTTGACAATCTTGGCAATGCAGTTTCATCCGGAGTATATCTCTATCGGATCGAGGCAGGAAACAAAACCTTAGCCGGTAAAATGATGCTGTTGAAATAAAACACGGCTTATGAATGAAGAAAAAGGGCGACTTTTTGAGTCGCCCTTTCTTTTTAACTCTGATTAAATTCAAATATGTATATGAAACGTATGTTCTTGATATTTGCCTTAGCAGGAATGGCCGTTCTTGGAAGCTGCCGCAAGATTCAAACCGGTCATGTGGTTGCAACTGTTGACGGCAAACCGGTTTATACCAGTGATTTTTATGCCGTGGTGGATTCCACAAGATTTGCCAAACTTGACCGCGGGGAAAAGCGCCGATCCGTAATGAATTTTATTACGAAAAACATTATTGTTGATCGTGCAAAAAAGGAAAAGTACCAGCTTGGAAAAAACCTTGTGACGCGAAGAAAACAAATACAGAATGAATTAATCGTAAAAAACGTTGTGGACAATCTGGTACAATCATTTGAAGTGACCGATAGTTTATTGGAGCGAATTTGGGGGTTCAAAAGCAGGGAAATTCTCGTTTATGATTTGAATTCGTCCCATGTGTTATCTTTCGGAGCAGCAGCGGATCGTACACCGCGGGAAGCGTATCGCCAGGCGCTGAAGATTCGCAATCGCCTTCTAAGAGGCGAGATAAATTTCGATGATGCCGTTTCCGTTTATGCGGAAAGTCCCATTGTTGAAGCCCGAAAAGGATCAACCGGATTTTTAACGTATGGTATTATGCCTAAGAACCTGTCGGACGCGATTTGGACTTCCCGTTACGGGAAAATATTGGGACCGATCGAAACGAAATTCGGATATCATATTGTAATGGTTGGCCCGGAGAAAGAGAATCCCAACGTGGGTGAGTTTGAACGTGAGAGGGATATTATCCGGAAAGAAATAATGAAAGGTAAATATGGAGTCCTCGAAGAGCGGCTGGAAAAATTTTCGCAGGACCTGCTTGCTCAGTTTAATGCAACAATAGACACAGCAAACGTTGTTGAATTGTGGCGTGAAATACGGAAAAACGAAGGAAACAAACTGAAAAACCTACCCTTTTATGATTTATCCGAATTGAATTTTTCAAAACCGCTTGCCAGGCTCAATAAGAAAGCATTGGATTTGGATTGGTTTGTCGAACAATCCAAATATCACCCGGCATTAAAACAATCAGTAATCAAGGGTGGTTACGCCCTGTTTGGTAATTTAAAGGATATTCTGATTCGATATTGCGTTGTCAAATGGGCCGTGCGATCCGGTGAAATTGATAGCGACCGGATTGAGAAACAGGTTGCCCGACGATTCAGGGATGTCCTTTTTAATACCTATTTGGAAGAGGCTCTTTCAAAACAGAAAAATATTTCCAGAGAGATATTTTTAAACCGTGTGTTAATGAACCACGACATAAAGATCAACGATGACTTTTTAAACGCCGGTTAAGGTTTCAATCCTATTTCATATACGGTTAAGGTCAAAGGCGTTTAATCATTCATCTTCGCTAGCAAAAATCCGTACCAACAACGGGAAAAGCTCATCGTAGTTTAGTCCCTGCCCCAGGTAATATTCCCCGGCTTTGTTCTGTACAATTAATTCCCAGTGGAGGTGGGCGCCGTTCCTGGTTTTCTTGGTGCTGTCGCTTGTCCCGGAGTTTCCGGAATAACCGATAATCTGTCCCCGGGTTACCTTCGTACCCGGATTCAGGTTGTTTTCTATATCGGAGAGATGCGCGTATATGGTAACGGCCCGATAACCGGGAACCAGGGAAAAGCCGTGGTCGATATATACGGCCCGGCCGACAAGGATATGTTCGAAAATATCGGAGGGTGTACGCCCCAGTTTATCGGTTTCCGCCAATAACGATTTCCGGAATTCGGGGAGAACCTCTTTATAGTTGTGCTCGGCGCGTATGATCACCCCGTCGGCAACCGCCCTGACCGGAGTGCCCCAGTTGGCATAGAAATCAATGCCGCGGTGAATTCCGTTCCGGTAAGAGCGCGGCGCGTTCGGGAGCAGCAACGCCCGTCTGGGGACCGGGATTCCCTCACAGGGAATCAACAATGACAGACGCGAATATATCTCCGGACCGGGAGGGTTGGTATCCATTGAGAACAAGGGATATAAAGGAGCTGAAGCAGGATCCTTATAGAACGCAATCAACGGTTCCGTCCGCCGATAAAGGTTTGAAGTGTCGATCGCAAAGGAAATTATCGTGGAGCTGTCAGTAACGGAAACATCCTTTAATTGGTATGTAAGCAAGGCGGAAGGAATTTCATCCAGAAGCATTGTCCTGAGGACGGATTTGAGAGAATCATCGGTGATGGATGCCAATCCGGGTGACAAAACACTGTCGGGCAACACGGGTATTTCGCGAAGTATTGCGCTTTTAAATGTTTCGAAGGTTTCTTTTGTCCCATGCGGAAAATGCAGATTGACGGATAGTTTATCATCGGAGTAAATCAATAACGGCTTCTTGTTCTCAGGTTGTGCTTCCGAATCCGTCGGTTGCAGTTCGTTAGCCCGGGAACTATCAGGAAATTCCTCGGCACCGGAAAGGGAATCCTGTGCAACCCCCGGTGTTGGTGTCTTCGGGACCGGAGAGACCGGAGAGGTTGACTCGGAGAGGAGCGCGACCGACAGATTTCCGGAAGGAAGAACGGGTAACGGATGCTGGAAACAAGAGAGGAGAAGGAATACTAAGGGAAACAATTTGTAATTCACGCTAAAAAGAACAGTCAGTCCGTTTCACTTTCCTTGAGATATTTTACGAGGAGGTCAAGACCGGCAATAAAACCGCGCAAGGGATGTTCAATCACGGTTTGAACGCAAACATCCGAAAGAATTGAATTGTCCGCGGACGATCCGAAAGAGAAAGGGTCCGTGAAATAAATTTCCACGACGGGAAGATTGATTAACGACAAGGTTTCTTTCAGACTGTATTCATAACGTGACCAGGCCGTCGGAGCCAATAAAATTCCGGAGGACCGGTTGCGGTTGCGTTGCAACAGTGTTAGTACCTTATCGATGCTGTGTGTTTGCAGAATTTTTAAATCAATGTCCCGGTTCCGGACATGACGGCGAAGCGCTTTATTCATTTTATCAAGGGTAACCCTTTCACCGGTGGGAGCTGACTTAACTCCGATTAAATTGAGGTTTGGTCCCTGAATGACTAAAATATTCATGGCCTGAAATTATGGATTCTTTCGACCACTACGAATGTGAACTTTTACCATTTCGTCGATTTTGTAATAACATGATTGTGAGCGGCGATAGTAGAATATTCAAGAGACAAAAGATAAGAATATCCTGCCGTGGGGAAGCGAAGAATTTATCCGTTAAACTTTGGATTCATCCTTACGTTAATTCAGCGGAATAAGATTGCCCAGTATATACCCTACGACAATTCCCACCAATAAAGCAATGGTAAGAACCCGGCTGCTTGTCACTTCTTTTGTGTATCCTTTTTTAATCGCGATAATGGATACGAAATACCCCATGGCGTTTAAGAGCCAGAAAAAGGGAATGGTAAACACTTTTACAATTAACGGTCCCACCCAGGGAATCATGGAGATGATTGCACCCAGGCCGGAAAATACGTGCGTGAACAGTCCCAGGATAACCGTCGCTATTAAAAGAATTTTCTTGTCGATCCCCAGCGCAAGGGCGATTATTATAGCCACCAGGATCAGAGCCCAAAGGATCAGGTGTTTTTTGTACTGTGTTAAGAAATTATTGACCTTCAATTTTTGCCTCAAGCGTAATTCCAAACAATTTTACACGGGCCTTAATAATGCGCCTTTCACCGGAACGTTCCACCCAGAGCTGTCGAACGGCCTCAGGACGGGTAATATTTTGGTTAAAATAATCGGAACGATCAAGGATTTTTCCGGTTTCTTCCTGCGGGATTAAGTCCAGCCGATAGTAGTCACAAAGGACGTTTTTATTTTCGACAGGAATGCGCACTGTGTCTGCGAGAAGGAACCGGGCCCGGAACAGACGGCCTTCATGGTCCAGTGGAAACCAACGCGTATCAACGGAATCCGCAGGCCATTTGCGGATCAGAGCCAGAAGGGTAAAAACCGTTTGACTGTTCGCCGGGCGAATTACCAGTGTATCGCCATAAAGAATCCCGCCCTTTTCCGGTTGCCAGATTCCCTTAAACTTTTGTTTGAAGGATCCCTGTACGATTTTTTTCCTGTATTCCCGGATTCCGAAAGTGATTGTATCGAAAGTTGTAGTGTACTGGTTGTCAAAAGGCCAAAGTAAGTTTACTATCCCTGTTGAACGCGTGGAAAAATGGAGCTGGTCGGCTTGTGGCGATGTCATGATTACATTGCCGCAGGGAATTCCGAAAACGGATAATCGATAGCGAGTTTGTCCGGAAAGTTGGATAACGAGGAAAAGGGTCAGATTAAGGACAATAAAGCGACGCATGGAGTTTCGTTACTATTAATAATTAAGATCGAATGTAAAGGCAATACCGCGGGTGGTATGATCCCCCTTGAATTCCGCAAAAGTATCATCGATTCGTTCGTTTCGAACGGATTCAAACCAGAGTCGTAACCGGAGCCACATGTTTTGGTAAAATTCATAGTCCAGCTCGAAATCCACACGGGATCGGTTTTCGACCTTTCCTTTCAGGAAATTTTTCGGCGCCGACCTGTCCGGCGGATTGCCGAAGATTCGGTCTCCTTTACCGTGCCTGGTATTTTGATAGGTAATCCTGCACCACAGGTTGGGACGCACAAACCAATCCAGACCGGCGTAGACCTTAAGACTGTTGGGCTCCAGGTTATACCCGATGGATTGTCCGTAATATTCGTAGTGATTCGCCGTGTCCCGATGGGTGTAAACCCAGGGCTCCACGCGAATTATTTCCAGCGTTAGCAACAAGTCTTCCAAGCGAAAGGGGTTGGCCCACTGTTGCCCAAACAAAACCGACCATTTGTTGCCGTAGGCGGTAAAAAAATTTTGATTAAAGTTGAGGTCGTCCGTGAGTAATTCAAAATACGTCCTGGTATGGGGGGTAAACCTCGCCGTGAAATCCACCGCGGCCAGGTTGTTATCCAGGTCGCCCGCTTCCACCTCGCTTGCCGTCAGGGGAATCAGGGGATTCAGATAAGCCAATTCAATACCACGGTTGTACACCACTGATTCGCTTACCCCGAACTGAATTTTCGGCGACAGAAAAACATCCAGGCGGTGTGCCACCAGTTTGCGTTGATCGGCCAGGTAGCGCTTTCTACCATCCTCAATATAAGGGTACAGCTTGTCCAGCGTACCTAAAACCTGGGAAAATCGAAACCGACCAAGTGAAACGACGGCATGTACATTGGTAAGGGGATATTGATCCAGGTCAAGCAGCAAATTTCCCGACCTACCCGGTCCCCAATCAAACTGATCACTGCCGAAACTGAAATAACCCCAGGGGAAAGAAGCAATAACCTGGCTTTGCACCCAATCGGTCGATGCGTTGCTTTCGTTTTTGTGGTGTTTTACCGGTGCCAGGGATTCCTTGATTCCATACCCGGTTTTGAGATCCAGGTTGCCCAGGAAAACGGTGGTAACGATGTCCGTTTGGAAGGACAGGGATGATCCCAGGTAGCCCCGGATATTACCTCCCACGTCAAGCCGTTGAAAAGGACGTTTACCGGCCAGTCCCTGGATCGTTCCCCTTAAAATAGCATCGCCGTAAAGCCCGTTTTCCCCTTGTAGGTAGGTCAGGGTGTGGATTTCTCCGTCACGAAACTCCCGTAAATAGCGATCAATGATTTTCAGCGTCTTTTCGTTATTTGTTTTTTGAGCGGCTTCTTCCAGCCAGGTCAGCACCGCTTGTCTGGTGTAGAGTTGTTGCTGGTGGGTGGGGGTTGCAAGCCCGGAAGCAAACCACTGGTCCAGAACCCGGTAGACGGAGTGATAAAGGGGAACGTAGTGTACCTGTCCCGTTAGCAGTGAGGCGGATAATGCAGCGGTAATCAGAACAAGGTTTCTATAGTTACGCAACAGCCTTTTCATTCTTATTCTTTCCACCGGAATTTACCAATCAGACCGAAAATACCCACCACGGGAATATAGACCGGTTGCAGCAATGACCATACGATGAAGGTTAACGGTTCCACCGTTACCAGGAACTTATTGGCGCCATAAAAAACCACGGCCGCGTCAATTACAAATTTAGTACTGAAGGCGGCCGGGATTATCGGTTGGACAGCCGGGATAAAAACGCCGGCCAGGAGCGCAACATTTGTCAGGAAAGCCGACAGAAGAAACAGGAGAAAAAAGTGGTCTTGGTTAATGAGTCCCCGAAAGTTGGAAGTCCAGCGAATGTGTTGATTAAGATAGGCGGGAATCGACGCCATCGGTGCGGTAGTTACGAAACTCCCGGGTGATGTATTAAAAACAGCTCCCGCGATGTCTGATATCGCCTGAACCAGGTAAACATCATCCCCGGAATTACGCCGGGCAACGGGTTCGAATCCATTAACGGCATAGAACAGGTCCCGCCGGTAGGCAAGGTTCTGGCCCGATCCCGACCACGCCTTGCCCCATCCCAGACTCCCGGCATTGGCCGCCATAAGGGCCAGGAAATCCAGCCTCTGGTAACGTGTGAAAAAGGAGTCGTCGGTGTAATTTACGGCGGAAAACCCTACGACGATCCCGGTGTCGGGTTGAAACGCACTTACCATGCTGGTGACCCACGTTGCCGGAACGCGACAATCCCCGTCGGTGGCGACGATGATTTCCCCGGAGGCTTTTTCGATTCCCCTGGTCAGGGCCCGCTTTTTCGGAGCCATAACGGCGGACGGTTCGGTTATCCGGATGCCCTTTATCTGCGGAAATCGTTTGGAAAAGTCCTGAATAATTGACCAGCTACTGTCCGTGGATCGGTCATCAATAATACAAATTTCCAATTTGTCGGGGGAATAATCCTGATCCGCAAGGTCGGTCAATAAAGCGGGAAGGTTTGAAGCTTCGTTGCGTACGGCAACGACAACGGAGACGGAAGGAA
>Ga0256830_1000902_pt1 | contig 22079 bp, 22 predicted proteins | sample 128326metaG_FD_190537 | JGI IMG/M metagenome (GOLD analysis project Ga0256830, IMG submission 190537) | Hydrothermal vent microbial communities from Lau Basin, Pacific Ocean - 128-326 | ecosystem: Environmental > Aquatic > Marine > Hydrothermal vents | place: Pacific Ocean: Lau Basin | collected... | reverse complement strand
GGCTCTCTGCCGGGGCCTCCGTCGTACGGGGACTGGCGAAGTTCAGAACTTCGACTCGTAGTCCAGGTAGCTCCGTTCCGCCAGGTTGTGCCACTGGCGGATCTCCGAACGGAACTTCGACCAGTGGTCGAGGATCGACTTGAAGTCGGCGTCCTTCTGGGCGAACTCGTCGAACAGCGAGAACGCCTCGTCCTCGGCCGCCTCCATCACGTCGTCCGGGAACGGCAGCAACGTGATGTCGGTCTCGTTGATGAGGTTCTGCAGCGCCGGCGGGTTCTTGGCGTCGTAGTCGGCCATCATGTCCACGTTGGCCTGGGCCGCCGCCGTCTTGATCACCTCCTGGTACTCCTCGGGGAGCGAGTTCCAGTCGTCGAGGTTGATCTGCACCTCGAGGCTGGGGCCCGGCTCCCACCATCCCGGGTAGTAGTAGAACTTCGTCACCGACTGGAAGTCCAGCTTCTGGTCGTCGTAGGGGCCGACCCATTCGGTGGCGTCGATGGCGCCGGTCTGGAGGGCCTGGAAGATCTCGCCGCCCGGCAGCAACTGCACGGTGACGCCGAGGCGTTCCATCACCTGGCCCCCGAGGCCGGGGATCCGCATCTTGAGGCCCTCGAGGTCCTTCTTCGACTTGATCTCCCGGTTGAACCAGCCGCCCATCTGCACACCGGTGTTGCCGGCGGGGAACTGGATGGCGTTGAACTTCTCGGCGTAGTACTGCTGGAGAAGCTCAAGACCACCGCCCCGATACAGCCAGGAGTTCTGCTGACGGGCGGTGAGGCCGAAGGGCAGCGCCGTTCCGAAGGCGGTGACGGGGCTGAGGCCGATGTAGTAGTACGAGGCGGTGTGCCCCATCTGGATGCCTCCGGACTGCACCGTCTGGAGGATCTCCAGGGGTTTGGTCAGCTCGCCGCCGGCCCGGGCGGTGATCGTGAACCTCCCGCCCGTCATCGCCGTTACCCGGTCCGCGAAGGTCTGGGCGCCGCCGAAGATCGTGTCGAGCGACGTCGGCCAGCTCGTCGCCAGCTCCCAGTTCAAGGTGGGCAGGCTCTCGTCCTGCAGCGCCTGATCCAGGTCCTCGTTCCCGGTGCCGCAAGCCGCCAGGGCAGTGGCTCCGAGCGCGCCCATCGCCGACAGTTTGAGGAATTGCCTCCGTTCCATCCATCCTCCTCCCTCGGGTGGTTTCGGGCCTCCGGGGGAGACCCGACGCCGCCAGAGGGTAGCCCGCAACACTCACGCGCGCCCCGAATGGCGCGAGAAAAGATCGGACAGCCAGGTGTCGTAGGCGACCGCCAGATGCGACCAGTCGAACCGTCGGACGAAGGGGGCCGTGCGGGCGGTGATCTCCGTCCGGGTGTCGGAGGCGACGAGGATCTCGGCGAGGCGGTCGACGAGAGCCTCGTCGTCGGGGTAGAGGCAGTCGTCCCGGACGTCGGCGGGGACCAGTTCGGGGTAGGAGAGGCGGTCGGGCAGCAGCGGGCAGGCGCCGGCGGCGATCGCCTCCACCACCGCCACACCGAAGAACTCCTGACGGGCGGTGGAGACGACCAGGTCGGCTCGGCGGAGGAGACGCAGATAGTCGGCACGTGGGGCGAAACCCCACCAGACCACCCGGTCGCCGAGGGCGGCCCGGGCCCGGTCGAACTCGACGGGTGAGCGGCGGAACCGTTCGCCGCAGACGGCGACCCGGAACGGCACCCCTCGGGCCGCCACCGCCGCCAACGCGTCGAAGAAGGCTTCCGGTCCCTTGTCGTACTCCCAGCGATGGTTCCACAACACCACCGGCGGCTGTGAACGCCGTGGCGGAACCCGATCCACCCAGGAGAGGTCGACACCGACCGGCAGCACCGTCGCCTTCTGCGCCACCTCCGGGATCCGATGCTCGTGGGTGTGGTCGGGGAAGTGGCGGAGCAGCCGGGGGAGCTCGGCGAAGAAGACCCGACGGTGGTATTCGGAGTTGAACGCCACCGCGTCGGCGGCGAGGCTGCTCGTCCAGTTCGTGAAGGCGTACGACAGGTCGGGCTGCGACCCGGGGACGTCGGGGTAGGTGAGTTGGGTCTCGTGGAAGTAGAGGGCGAACGGCACCTGTCCGACCGAGGAGGCGGAGAACGTCCGCAGGGCCGCCAGATCCACCATGTCGCTCACCAGCACCACGTCGGGTCTACCCCGGCGAGCGACGTGTTCGTCGATCATCTCGGCCAGCGTCACCGCCCCGCCACGCATCCGCCACTTCCACCATCGGGCGGGGAGGGCGAGGAGCGACACCTCGTGGCTGGAACGGTCCCGGTATCCCTCCGCCCACTGCCGGTGCGACCCTCCGAAGTACGGTTCGACGAGGAGGACCCGGAGGCGCACCGCCTGAAGCTACAGGTCGCGACGCCCGGCGAGGGCCCGACCCAACGTCAGCTCGTCGGCGTAGTCGAGGTCGCCTCCCACCGGTAGGCCGCTGGCGAGGCGACTGACCCGCACCCCCTTGGGCTTGAACTCGGTCGCCAGCCACATGGCGGTCGTGTCCCCTTCCACCGTCGGGTTGGTGGCGACGATCAGTTCGACGATCCCTTCCTCTTCGACCCGCCGGGCTAGCTCGGCGATCCGGAGCTGGGCGGGGCCGATCCCCGAGATCGGGGACAGGACCCCTTCGAGGACGTGGTACCGGCCCCGGAACTCCTGGGTGCGTTCCACCACCACGATGTCCTGGGCCCGTTCGACGACACACACCACCGTCGGGTCGCGCCTCGGGTCACGGCAGATCGAACACTCCTCCCCCGCCGTCACGTTGAAGCAGCGACGGCACCGCCCCACCTGGTCCCGCATGTCGATGATCGCCTGCGCCAGGCGTCGGGCGTCGGTCTCGTCGACGGCGAGCAGGTGGAAGGCGAGCCGCTGGGCCGACTTGCGGCCGATCCCGGGGAGCCGGGCGAGCTCGTCGATGAGGCGCTGGACGGGGCCTTCGAACATCAGCCGAGCAGCCCGCCCAGGTCGAGGCCTCCGGCCAGTCCCCCCAGCCGATCCTGGGCGGCGTCGCCGGCGGCGCGGAGCGCCGAGTTCACCGCCGCCACCACCAGGTCGCCGAGCATCTCCGGGTCTTCGGGGTCGATCACCTCGGGGGAGATCTCGACCCGGAGGAGCTCGCTCTGGCCCGACACCACCGCCTTCACCATCCCACCGCCGGCCGAACCTTCGAAGGTCTCGGCGGCGAGGGCGGACTGGGCCGCGATCAGCTCTTCCTGCATCTTCTGCGCCTGCTGCATCAGCTTGCGCATGTCCGGTTGACGGTTCATGGGTTCCCCGTTCGGCGAGTCATCCCAGGGTACCCCGAGGACGAAGAAGGACCGTTCACTCGTCGGTGGTGACTTCTTCGACCACTTCGGCTCCGAGCTCGTCGGCGACCAACCGCACCGGGTCGGTGACGTCCGTCGGGGCCTCCAAGAGGCTGTCCTTCTCCGGCGATCGGTCCTCGGACGGCGCCGCGGCGGGGGTCGCCGGTTCGTCGGCGTTGCGACGGAACACGACCTTCACCGCCCCTCCGAGGAGATCCCCCACCTTCGTCGACACGATGTTGGAGATGGCCGGATCGCTCTGCAGCGACTCCAGATGGAAGTCGTGTTTGACGCCCAGCACCAGGGTGTCGCCCTCCACCGCCACCGGGGTCGCCTCCCGGAACAGCGCCCAACGACGCGCCCCCAGCAGCTCCCGCAGCCCGGCGAACAGCGCCGGCCAGACGTCGTTCACCTGTGCCAACGTCAGGTCGGTCACCGGGTCGGGCTTCGCCGGAGGGTCGACCGGGAGCCCGAGGGGGTCGGACGGCGGCGACTCGGGCTCTTCGGGGAGTGGTTCGACGGTACGGGTCGTGTCGGCCGTGGCGGGCCGGTGGGAGGCCGGGGACGGGGCCGGGGACGGTGCCGGCACGGTGGCGGCGGCCGGCCCCGACGCCACCAGCCGCTCCAGCCGCTCCAGCCGGGCCGCCAGCGCGTCGACTCCGGTGTCGGTCTCTGGTCGGGTCAGGCGGATGAGGGCCAGCTCCAACATCAGCCGTTCCTCCCGTCCTTCCCGCAGCTTGATCAGCGCCTCACCCAACAGGTCGACCGCCCGGAGCACCTCGCCGGCGCCGAGCCGCTCCGCCGCCTTCGTCCACGACTCCAACACCTCCGCCGGCTCGTCGGCCACCTCGGCCAGGTTGGGGGCGTAGTGGGCGAGGAACACTCCACGGAAGAACCGGACCGACTCCGACGTGAACCGCCGCAGATCCACCCCCTGGGAGGCGAGGGTCGCCACCAGCTCCAACGCCTTCTTGGCGTCGTGGTCGGCGACGGCTTCGACGAGGCGGGCGGTGGCGTCCGCACCCGCGAGCCCCAAGGCGCGGCTCACCCCGTCCAGAGTCACCTTCCCGTCACCCAACGCGGCGACCTGTTCGAGCAGGCTCAGCGAGTCACGTACCGATCCGAGGGCGTGACGGGCGACCGCCACCAGGGCAGCCGGATCGGTCTCGTACCCTTCGGCGTCGCCGATCCGTGACAGGTGGGCGGCGAGGACTTCGGCGGGGACGGCGTGGAAGTCGAAACGTTGAGCCCTGCTGCGGATCGTGTCGAGCAGCTTGTACGGCTCGGTGGTGGCCAGTACGAAATGCACGTGGTCGGGGGGTTCCTCCAGGGTCTTCAGGAGGGCGTTCCCCGCGGCCTTGGAGAGCATGTGCGCTTCGTCGAGGATGAAGACCCGCCGGGCGCCACCGCTCGACGCCACCGTGGAGACACTCACCCTGATGTCGCGGATGTCTTCGACCGAGTTGTGGGAAGCCGCATCGAGCTCCAGCACGTCGAGGGAATGTCCTTCGGTGATCGCCACACACGACGCACACCGGTTGCAGGGCGAACCGTCGGAGCCCAGCTCGGCACAGTTCAGGGCCTTCGCCAGGATCCGGGCCGTCGTGGTCTTTCCGGTGCCTCGCGGCCCAGCGAACAGGTAGGCGTGGGCGACCCGTCCCTCCACCACCTCCCGGGCGAGGGTGGCGGTCACGTGGGCCTGGCCGATCACGTCTTCGAAGGTCTGGGGCCGGTACTTCCGGTAGAGGGCCTGATATTCCACCTCGGCGATGGTACCGGCTGGCGACGACACGGGGATGGGCGCCCCACAGTCTCCCGGAAGCGACCACAATCGGATCGTGGTTCAGTTCCGCCGTGACACCGCCGATGAGACCTCCGTGCACCTGGCGACCCCCAGAGGGCTCCACGCCGAGCCCGACACCCCGACGTCCCCGGCCGTCTGGGCCAAAGGGTTGACCCGACGCTTCGGCAGGTCCGTGGCCGTCGCCGACCTGGATCTCGCCATCGCCCCCGGCGAGTTCTACGGACTGTTGGGACAGAACGGGGCCGGCAAGACCACCACGATCAAGATGATCGTCGGGCTGCTGCGGCCCACCGCAGGCACCGCGGGGATCGGCCCCTTCGACACGTGGAAGGAACCCCTCGAGGTGAAACGGCGGATCGGTGTCCTCCCCGAAGAGTTCAACCTGTACGAGCGGCTCACCGGAGCCGAGCTGTTGGACTTCACCGCCGCCATGCACGGCCTGACGCGAACCGAAGCCGCCGAACGGCGGGACGAACTGCTGGCCCTCCTCGACCTGGAACAGGACGCCGCCAAGCTGGTGGCCGACTATTCGCGGGGTATGAGGAAGAAGGTCGCCTTGGCGGCCGCCATCATCCATCGACCCTCGGTCCTCTTCCTCGACGAACCCTTCGAAGGGGTGGACGCGGTGAGCGCCCGCCTCATCCGCCGCCTGCTCCGTGGCTACACCGAACAGGGGGCGACGATCGTCTTCTCCTCCCACGAGATGCACCTGGTCGAGAAGCTGTGCACCCGGATCGGGATCATGGAGCACGGCCGGCTGACGATGGAAGACACCCCGGACGGTCTGTGCCGACGGATGGGGGCAGAGACGGTGGAGGACGCCTTCATCGCTGCCGTCGCCGGAGTCGACGAACGAGACGGGCCGGCATGGTTGGGCACCTCGCCTGGCTGAAATCCCGGCTCCTCTGGAACGGGCTGCGCACCGACCCTCAACGCCGGGTCGGGTTCCCCGTCGCCGTCGTCGCCCTGGGGGCCGCCGCCTGGTACCTGGCGGACCGGTACCGGGAAGCCATGTCGGACCTGTCGCCGACCGCGGGACGCTCCTTCGCCCTGTGGGGTGCCCTGGCCCTGTTCTCGGTGTGGGTGACCCTCCCGGTGGTGATCTTCCCCCTCGACGAGAACCTCGACCCGGCACAGTTCGCCCTGGCGCCGATCGACCGATGGAAGCTCGTCACCGGTTTGGCGGTGGCGGCACTCATCGCCCCTTCGGTCGTTGTCCTCGTCCTCCTCCTCGGGACCAACGTGGTCGTGCTCGGGGCGGCGGCGACGGTGCCAGCGGCCATGGCGGCGAGCCTCCTGTTGGGTGTCCAGATGGTGGTGGGCGGCCAGCTGTTCAGCACCGCCGTCTCGGCGGTGCTCCGGTCACGTCGAGGCCGTGACCTGGCGGTGTTCATCATCATGGGGATCGGCCTGTCGGGGTTCGCCGCCCAGGCGCTCGTCGCCGCGACCGTCGGCGAGCTGGGCCTCGAACAGGCGGTTCTCGCCTACAGCTTGGACGGGGCGGCGGTGCTCCTCCCGCCGGTGGCCGCCCAGAACGTCGCGGTCGCCATCGCCGGAGGGGAACCGGTCGAAGCGGCTGTCTCGGGGCTGGTCGCCCTCGCCTGGATCGTCGGGATGGCCTGGGGGTGGATGCGACTGTTGGACTGGATGCTGACCACCCCCACCGAGTCGCCTCGACCGAACCGGGCCGCCCGGAGCCGCGGGATGGCGGGGCGGGCCTGGGGGACCCGGAAGGTGCTTGCCCGCAAGGAGCTCCGGTTCTACCTGCGGGATCCCCGCCAGCGCCTCGTCTGGACCGGGGCGGTGATCTTCGTGGGGCTGGCGGCCGCCTCGATCCTGGTCGGCACCGGCAGCTTGGCCGTCTTCCGCCGCCAGGACTGGCTCCCTCTGGTGGCTCCGGCCCTCGTCCTCTTCGTCGGGCTCCCCATCGCCCTCAACCAGTTCGGTTGGGAACGCAACGCCGCCTCGTACCTCTTCGTGCTCCCCGTCCCGCCCCGGAGCCTGCTCCTCGGAAAGAACCTCGCCACGTTCGCCGCCCTCATGGCGGAGACCACCTTCCTCGCCGTCGCCTTGGCCGCCCTGTCGGGAGGGTGGTCCACGCTCTGGCTGGTTCCGCCGCTGGCCGTCTGCTCGGCCGCGTTGCAGCTCGCCGTCGGCAACGTCGTCTCGGTGGTGACGCCGCTGCGGCTGCCCCGCGAAGGCACCGACGTGTTCGCCCAGGCCACCGAACAGGGGTGCCTGGCGATCGCCAGCCAGGTCGTCTCCTTCTTCGCCATCGGCATGCTGATGGTGCCGCCCGCCTCGGTGGCAGTGCTCACCGTCGCCTTCGGCGAGGTCGTGTCCCCGTGGGTCGCCGCGGCCTTCGCCGTCGCCTGGGGAGCCGTCTTCTACCTCGCATCCATCTGGTTGGCGGGGCTCCTGCTCCGGCGGCGGCTCCCCGAAGTGGTCCAGTGGGTGCAGGTGTCCTGAGGTCGGTCCGGTCAGGCCGAATCGACCAGCGGCCGCACCGCGGTGCCCAGCAGCTCGATCGCCGCCAGCACCCGCTCGTGGGGCATCGTCCCGACACTGACGTGGAGTTCGAACCGGGAGACACCCAGGATGTCACGCCATCGGAGGATCTTGGCGGCCACCGTCTCGGGGTCGCCGACCACCAGAGACCCTTCCGGCCGCCGCATCAGGTCGTAGTGGGCCCGGGACATGGCAGGCCAGCCTCGTTCCCGGCCGATCCGGGTCATGGCGTACGCGTACGGCTCGTAGAACTCTTCGGCGGCCTGCTCGGTGGAGGCAGCCACGTACCCGTGGGCGTGGACCGACAGCGGGACCTCGTCCGGGTCGAACCCCGATTCGGCGAGGGTCCGCCGGTAGAGCTGGACGAGCGGCCGGAACCGTTCCGGGCTGCCGCCGATGATCGCCAACGCCACCGGCAGTCCACGGGTCCCGGCCCGCACGACCGACCGGGGTGTGCCGCCGACCCCGACCCGGATCGGGAGGGGCCGCTCCGGTCGGGGATAGACACCCAGCCCGTCGATGGGAGGGCGGAACCTCCCCGACCAGGTGACCTCGTCGCCGTCGCGGAGGCGGAGCAGCAGGTCGAGTTTCTCCTCGAACAGCTCGTCGTAGTCGCTCAACGAGAACCCGAACAGCGGGAACGACTCGACGAACGAACCGCGACCGACCAGCAGCTCCGCCCGACCGGACGAGACCAGGTCGAGGGTGACGAACTGCTGGTACACCCGGACCGGGTCGTCGGTGGAGAGGACCACCACCGCGGGGAACAGCCGGATCCGCGTCGTCATCCCCGCCGCCGCCGCCAACACGACCGCCGGGGCGGACGAGGCGAAGTCGGGCCGATGATGTTCACCGACCCCGTAGACGTCGAGGCCCACTTCCTCGGCGACGACCACTTCTTCGAGGACCCGGCGGAGACGCTCCCCGTGGGTCGGGGTCTCGCCGGTGACCGGGTCGGGCGTCGTCTCGGCGAAGGTGGTGATCCCCAGCTCCATGGCCCGACTGTAGGGGTCGGACCCACCAAACGGTGCAGCGGCCATGCCGCCGCACACCGCGGACCCTCCGCCAGCCACGCCACCGCCGCCGGGCCGAGGCCGAGACGGCACGGCCTCGACCCGATGCCGGACACCTCGCCACCTCCTGCCTCGACCGTGGCAGATGACCCAGACCGGGCCGAAGTATCGTCACGGCATGCGTCTCGGGATCGACCTCGACGGAGTCGTCGCCGACTTCAACACCGGCTGGATCCGGCGGTACAACCGCGACTTCGGGACCCAAATCCCCTTCGACGCCGTCGAATCCTGGGACGGCATCCCGTCGCTCACCCATTTCCGTCACATGGGCGAGTTCTGGGAGTGGGCCCGGGACCACGACGGCCACACCCTCTTCCGGCACCTCGAACCGTACCCGGGGGCGATCGAAGCCCTCGAACGTCTCTCCCGACGCCACGACGTCGTCATCGTCACCACCAAGCCGGACTGGGCGATCCACGACACGTTCGCCTGGATCGCCCGACACCAGCTGCCCACCCGGGAAGTCCACATCTCGGACCGGAAATGGGAAGTCCCCTGCGACGTCTACCTCGACGACGCACCCCACGTCCTCGAAGCTCTGCGACGCCGTCGACCCGACGCCACCGTCTGCCGATTCGTCCGACCGTGGAACCAGCCGGTCACCGGTGTGGTGGACGTCCACACCTGGGACGAGTTCGAAGACGTGGTTCGGGGTTTGTGGAGCGAAACCCACGCTCTCTAACCTGGAACCCGAGTTCGAGCGCCTACCGCTCGATTGTGTCGAGAGAACACGGGAGAGACACACCATGAAGCCACGCGTGTGGTTCGCCGTGGTCGCCGTCTTCGCTCTGATCGTCGCCGCCTGCGGCGGCGGTGAGACCGAAGGACCGGCGACGACGGCAGCCGAGACGACCACGACGACGAAAGCGACCACGACGACGACGGAGGCGACGACCACCACCGAAGCCATGGTGGAGATCGGAACTCCGGACAACCCGATCAAGGTGCTGTTCGTACCGTCGGTGAGCGCCGAAGAGATCATCGCCGGCGGTGAGGTGTTGAAGAAGACCCTGGAAGAGGCGACCGGCCTCACCTTCGAGGTGAGCGTGCCGACGTCGTATGCGGCGACCATCCAGGAGATGTGTGCGTCGCCCGACAACACGATGGGCTTCATCCCGGCCCAGGCCTACGTGCTCGCCAACGAGCTCTGCGGTGTCGAGGTCGCCCTCAAGTCGAAGCGGTTCGGATACACCGAGTACTGGACCCAGTTCATCGTCCCCCGCGACTCCGACGTCGAGACCCTCGAAGACCTGGCCGGGAAGAAGTGGGCGTATCCGGACGCCGGCTCCACCTCCGGGTTCCTCGTCCCGAGCGGTCTCTTCAAGAAGCTCGGCATCGAACCCGGTGAGGGTTTCGAAGCCGGAGGCCACAGCGCCACCGCCCGGGCCGTCTACACCGGTGAGGCCGACTTCGGCACCACCTTCTACAGCCCGCCGGTGGACGCCGAAGGCACCGTCCTCTGGGACGGCGACCCGAACAACGCCGACGTCCCCGACGACCTCGTCGACCAGTGCGTGGTGACGGCCGACGGGAAGAACATCGACTGCGGCGGCTGGCTCGTGAAAGACGCCCGCCGCAACATCCGCGACGAAGCTCCCGACGTGGTGCAGAAGGTGAGGATCCTGGCGCTGTCGGATCCGATCCCGAACGACACCCTGAGCTTCGGCCCGGACTTCCCGGCCGACCTGAAGGACCAGATCGTCCAGGCGATCATCGACTTCGCCCAGAACGATCCCGAAGGATTCGCCACGGCCTTCGACGCCTACTCGTGGGACGACGTCGCCCCGACCAACGACACCGAGTTCGACTTCATCCGCGGACTCGTCCAGTCGCTGGGCATCAGCGTCGCCGACCTCGGCTGATCGGCGTCCGTACCGCGGGGGCGGGTCTGATGCCCGCCCCCGCGGTACGCGTCGGACCGTAGGGCCGGACCTCCATCGGGGATCCCCATGTCTCACCCTGGTACCTTGCGGTGAACATGCTCCAGGTCGAGCACCTCACCAAGGTCTACGAGAACGGAACCGTCGCCCTCGAAGACGTCAGCTTCGAGGTGCCCGACGGGCAGTTCCTCGCCGTGATCGGGCTGTCGGGTTCAGGGAAGTCGACGCTGCTGCGCTGCATCAACCGGCTGATCGAACCCACCGAAGGGCGGATCGTCTGGAACGGCGTGGACATCACCGCCGCCTCCCAGGAGGAGCTGCGCCGTATCCGTCGCCGTATCGGGATGATCTTCCAGCACTTCAACCTGGTTCACCGCTCCAAGGTGATCACCAACGTGCTGGCCGGGCGGCTCGGATACGTGAATCCGGCCCTCAGCCTCATCAACCGGTTCCCTCCCGAAGACGTCGAGAAGGCGATCCGACAACTCGACCGGGTCGGGCTCGCCGACAAGGCCTATTCCCGGGCCGACGAACTGTCGGGAGGTCAGCAGCAACGGGTCGGGGTGGCCCGGGCCCTCATGCAGGATCCGGAGATGATCCTCGCCGACGAGCCGGTCGCCAGCCTCGACCCGGTCCTCGCCCACTCCATCATGCACTATCTGGAGATGATCAACGAGGAGGAGGGCGCCACCGTGCTCTGCAGCCTCCACTTCCTCGACCTGGTCCACCGATACGCGGACGCGGTGATCGCCCTCAACGAAGGGAAGCTGGTGTTCACCGGATCTCCCCGCGAGATCGACGACGAGAAGTTCAAAGAGATCTACGGCAAGGAGGCCGAGCGAGTTGGTTGAGACGGCCCGCCCCCCGACCACCGCCGAGCAGCCGCCGGAGCCGCCCTCGGAGACACCGCCCCCCGACGACGAAGGGCGGAAACGCCGACGACGGGCCATCAAGCTGGTCATCGCCCTCCTCGCCGGGTTCGTCGTCTACGCCTTCGCGTTCTCCGCCACCAACGTGCGTCTCGACGAGATCCAGTCGGAGACGAGACGTGTCCAGCTCTTCCGCATCCTGCGGGCCCTGGCGAAACCCGACCTCATCACCTACGACACCGAAGACCAGATCATCTCGGTCCCCTTTTTCGTTCCCTGCCCGGCGACGCCTCCGGTGCCGCCGGCTCCGTCGGGTGAAGGCCCGACCATCACGGTGAACCCCGCCTGCGCCGCCCCGGGTGACACCGTCACCATCACCGGGTCCGGGTTCGAACCCGAAGAGACCGTCGCCCTCGAGTTCGTACCGCGGTCCGAGTTCGCCATCACGTTGCCGATCGGGAGGGTCGCCGCCGGCCCGGACGGCACCATCGTCGCCGAATACGAGGTGCCCGACCGTGTCGCCGACGAACCGCAGGAGATCCGGGCCACGGTGAAGGTGCCCATCGGCTCGTGGACCAACCGGGTCGAAGTGTGGACCGACACCAACGAGAACGGCACCCGCGACCCGAAACGTCTCCCCGACGTCGCCGGGACCGCCGCCGCCCAGACGCTGCTCCTCCCCGACTTCCCGATCCGGTCGCCGGGCGGGGTCGCCCTCGTCGACGACACCGGCAACGCCCGCCAGTTCCTCGGCTGGGGCGAGAGCTTCGAGGCGACGAAGGGTGCCGCCGCCGGACGCACCGCCCAGGCCATCGGCGTCGACGACCCCTTCGCCCTCGACCCGAACCAGTCGGTGAGAGCCGTCGGCGGCGCCACGCTGGAGGAGGCGACCTGGCAGGGGCCGGGGCAGGCCGATTTCGGCACGATCGACGTGGAGGAACTGCCCGGCGGCAGGGTCCCCGCCGACCCGTTCATCGACGAGCTGGGGGTGGCCGACGGTCCGGCGGTCGAAGTGGTAGGACCTCCGGGCGAGTCCCTGCAGGGCTGGAAGCTGGTGTTCTACGACGGCGACGACGGCACCCAGTACAAGTCGGTGGTCCTCGCCGACCAGATCGACCTGTCGCCGCGCATCTCCGACAACGCCAAGAACACCTGGGACAAGATCGTCGAGACGGTGATGCTGGCGCTGCTGGCCACCACCGTCGGCCTGATCCTCGCCGTGCCGCTGTCCTTCTTCGCCGCCCGCAACCTGATGCGGGACATCGCCACCCCGCTCGTCAACCTGTCCCTCACCCTGCTCGCCCTCCCCGTCGGCGTGATCGTCGGTACCGAGTTCAGTCGCTGGATGAGGTCCCTCTCTGCACCGCTGTCGGCGAACGTCGCGGTCACCCTGGTGGCCGCCGTCGTCATCCCCTACCTGATGGTGCGGGCCCTGCGGGCCGCCCTCCCCGAAGTCGAAGAGGAGGCGCCGAGCCTCGCCCGCCGTGCCGGGCGGGCGGCGCTGCTCGTCGCCGTCGGGCTGGCCCTGCTGTTGGAGCTGTACCTGATCTCCCGGTTCTTCATCCAGTCCGGGATGGCGGCCCGGGCGGCCCTCGGGCCCCTCCGCTTCCTTGGCGAGTTCATCCAGAAGCTCGGCGAGATCATGGAGGTGGTGATCCCGGTGTTGGCCGCCATCTTCGGTGCGGGCGTGCTCGCCAACCTCGCCGGGAGGTTCGGCTACCTGATGCGCAGCCGGATGCCGAGACGGGTGATCGCCCTCATCGACTTCCCCCTCGCCGCCGCCGCCTGGGCCCTGGTGGGGGTCGGGGTCGGAGCCGCCGTCGAATGGTTCGGCCAGTTCCGCAACCCGACCGCCACGTTCTGGATCCCGGCGGTGGTGGGCGGCCTGTACGGCCTGTTCCTCGCCGCCCGGGCGACCCGACGCGACTCGGTCGGGATCGGTCTGACCATCTACTACATCGCCCGCACCGTGTTCAACGCCTTGCGGTCCGTCGAGCCGCTGGTGATGGTGATCGTGTTCGTGGTGTGGGTCGGGATCGGCCCGTTCGCCGGTGCCCTCGCCCTGGCGCTGCACACCACCGCCGCCCTCGCCAAGCTCTATTCGGAGCAGGTCGAGTCGATCTCCCACGGCCCGATCGAGGCGATCCGTGCCACCGGGGCGACCCGCATGCAGACGATCGTCTATGCCGTCGTCCCCCAGATCGTGCCCCCCTACATCTCGTTCACCATGTACCGGTGGGACATCAACGTCCGGATGTCCACGATCATCGGGTTCGCCGGTGGCGGCGGGATCGGGTTCCTGCTCCAGCAGAACATCAACCTGCTGCAGTACCGGGCGGCGGCCGCCCAGATGCTCGCCATCGCCATCGTGGTAGCCACGATGGACTACGTCTCGTCGAGGCTGCGGGAGCGGGTGGTGTAGGGGCCGCCGGGCCGGTGGGGTTCCGTCACCGGCCGGCCTCTCTACCCTCTGTCGACGTGAGCGAACTGATGATCCGAGAACGGGAGCTGCGCGAGCGCCTCGAACACGAGCTGCTCGCTCCGGCAGCCACCAAAGCCGACGAGTCGCGGGGGAGGGCGGAGCCGGAGACACCAGACCGTTTCCGAACGGCCTTCGAGCGGGACCGGGACCGCATCGTCCATTCGAAGGCGTTCCGCCGGCTCAAACACAAGACCCAGGTGTTCCTCAACCCCGAAGGGGACCACTACGTGACCCGGCTCACCCACACCGTGCAGGTCACCCAGGTCGGCCGGGCGATGGCCGCCGCCTTGGGACTCAACGAAGTGCTGACGGAGGCGATCTGTCTCGCCCACGACGTCGGGCACTCACCCTTCGGACACACCGGAGAGGAAGCTCTCAGCCCCTACGTCGAGGGAGAGTGGCTCCATTCGGAGCACGGCGTTCGGGTCTTGTCGGTCCTCGAACCCCTCAACCTCACGTTCGAGGTCCTCGACGGCGTCCGAGCCCACTCCTGGAAGATCGACCCACCTCCCGAGACCCCGGAGGGGTATCTGTGCCGGTTCGCCGACCGGATCGCCTACCTGACCCACGACGTCGCCGACGCGCTCCGGGCCGGTGTGCTCGAGTTCCACGAGCTTCCCCGCCGGGCCACCGCCCGGTTCGGGGCGTCGTCGCGGGACTGGATCAACCAGATGGTGACCGCCGTGGTCGAAGAGTCGTTCCGTCAGGGTCGGGTGGCGATGGATCCGGAGACCTTGGACATCATGCACGAGCTGCGGGATTTCATGTTCGAACGGGTGTATCTGCGACCCGAGGAGGAATCCCAGAAGCAGCGGGCCATCCACGTCATCCGCGACCTGGTCGAATACTTCCGGGATCATCCCGACGAGATCCCCGAGAGTTTCCGGGTGGACGACGCCGACGACCTGACCCGGGCGATCGACTACGTGGCGGGGATGACCGACCGGTTCGCACTCCGTACCCACGACCGCCTGTACCGACCCACCCTGTTCGACTAGCCGGAGGGACGGTACAGGGGCTCGTTCACCTCCCAGGGGACCGGCTCGCCCCAGCGGTCCTGGTAGGTGACCCGTTGGACGGGTTTCCGTGCCGCGATCCCCCACCTGCCCAGGGGATACCCGGCGGAGACGGCGGCGTTGAGGACCCAACCTCTGTCTTCGGGTACACCCAACAGCTCGAAGACCTCGGCCGACTTGAAGTGCGCCAGGATGGTCGTGAGGCAGGTGCCGACACCGTGCCCGCGGGCGGCGAGCATGGCGCTCCACACCGCCGGGTAGATGGAGGCTCCGCTGGGGTCGTTTCGGGAGAACGCCAGCAGCCAGAGGGGCACGTCGCCGGCGTGTTCGGCCAACCACTGGGAGGATCGCTGGACGCGAAGGGACGCTTCGTCGCCGACCTGGCGGGCCCGCTCCCACAGGTCCTTGTAGACGGTCTCCCGGAGGATCGCGAAGGCGTCTCGGTAGAGCTCGCCCAGACGGCGCCGCACGTCCGGGTCGGTGACGACCACGAACCGCCAGTTCTGGCTGTTGCCGCCCGACGGGGCACGGATGGCGGCGTCGAGCATCGACTGGATCACTTCGGTGGGGACCGGGTCGGGCCTGACCCGTCGCATCGCCCGGGTGGTGTAGAGAGCTTCGTACAGATCCATGTCCGCACCCTACCGGCGCCGGACCCCGGCGACGGATCCGTTACAGTGTCGGAACAAGGGGTGATCCGATGCTCGTCCTCGACGGACTCGCGAAAACCTACGGGCCGGTCCGCGCCCTCGACGGATGTTCGTTCACGGTGGACCGGGGACGGATGATCGGCTTCCTCGGACCCAACGGAGCGGGGAAGACGACGGCGATGCGGGCGATCTTCGGTCTGGTCCGCCTCGACGCCGGATCCGTCACCTGGAACGGCCGCCCGGTGACCGACGAAGACAGGATGCGTTTCGGGTACATGCCGGAGGCTCGGGGCCTCTACCCGAAGATGAAGGCCTTCGACCAGCTCGTCTACCTGGGGACCCTGCACGGCATGACCCGACCCCAGGCACGGGCCGCCGCCGGACGCTGGCTGGAGACCCTGGGACTGGCGGACAGGGCCGACTCCCCCGTGGAGGAGCTCTCCCACGGCAACCAACAGCGCGTCCAGCTCGCCGCCGCCCTCGTCCACGAACCCGAGCTGCTGGTCCTCGACGAACCGTTCAGCGGCCTCGACCCGCTCGGGGTCGAGACCATGGCCGGGATCCTGCGCGACCAGGCCGACCGGGGGGTGGCGGTGGTCTTCTCCAGCCACCAGCTCGACCTCGTCGAAGACCTCTGCGAGGACGTGGCCATCATCGACCAGGGCCGGGTGGTGCTGTCGGGCAACGTCGACGATCTGAAGGATGCGTCCGCCTACCGCCGCCTCGACGTGGAGATCGAAGACGGTGGAGAGTTCTTCCGCCATCTCCACGGGGTGGTCGCCGAAGAGACCAACGGTGACCGCCACCGCCTCCTCGTCGACAAAGGCACCGACGTCCGTGAGCTGCTGGCGGAGGCGGCCGCGGCGGGACGGATCCGGAGGTTCGTCTACACGACCCCGAGCCTGAGCGACCTGTTCCGGGAGGCGGTGAGCCGATGACGTCCCTCGAGACGGTCCGGATGGTGGCGGCCCGGGAGTTCCGCGAGCGCGGCAAGAGCCGCGCCTACCTGATCTCGTCGGCGGTCACCCTGGGCATCATCTTGGCGATGGTCGTCATCCCGGCGGTGCTGAGCGGCCGGGGTCGGACGTTCACCGTCGGCGTGCTCGGCGAGGGCAACGGCCCGATCCTGGCGGCCGCCGAGGCGCTGACCGCCGACGACGAGTTCCCGACGACGATCGAGACGGTCTCCTTCGACGATCGCGACGAGGCGTCGACGGCGTTGGAGGAGGGGGAGGTCGACGCGGTGCTCGTCGACGGTCGGGAGCTCCTCGTCACCACCACCGGCGGGTTCGGGGGTTCCGACCTGGAGCGGCTCCTTCAACAGGCTGCGAGCACCCGGCGTATCCAGGAACTCCTGACCACCGGCGGCGCCGCAGCCGACGTCGTCGAGATCCTCACCGCCGAAGCCCTCGAAGTGGTACCGCTGCGCGGGGAGCGGGGAGAAGAAGCGGCACGCCGCGGGATAATCGCCTACGGGGGTCTCGTCCTCATGTACATCGCCATCCTCTCCTACGGCGCCTGGCTGCTCACCGGGGTGACCGAGGAGAAGAGCAACCGGGTGGTCGAGGTGCTCCTCGCCACCATGAAACCGTGGCAGCTCCTCGCCGGGAAGATGGTCGGCATCGGACTGTTGGGCATCCTCCAGTTCGTGGTCACGCTGATCACGGCCACCGTCGCCATCCGGGTGACGGACCTCTTCGACTTCCCCGAGATCCCCGTCGACCTCCTCCTCAGCATGGTGCTGTGGTTCCTGCTGGGGTACGGGCTCTACAGCGTCGCGTACGGGGCGGCGGGATCGCTCGTGTCCCGCGCCGAAGATGCCCAGACCGCGGCGTTTCCGATGACGATGGTCGCCGTCGTCGGCTTCTTCGTCAGCTTCCGGGCCCTCGCCGACCCTTCGTCGGCTTCGGCGGTGGCGATGACGTTCATCCCGCCGGTGGCGCCCTTCGTCGTGCCGGTCCGGGTCGCCTTCGGCGCCATCCCCTTGTGGGAACACGCCGCGGCGGTGGCGGTGACCGTCGGGTTCCTCGCCGTCCTCGTCAGGTTGGCCGGGCGGGTGTACGCGGGCGCTCTCCTCCACTATGGGGGGCGTCTCAAGTTCCGGGAGGCGTTCCGGTCGGCCGAGATGTGAGGGGATCGACGACCAGAAACACCGCGGTGACGAACACAGGTGCACTCTGAAGAAGTCGCCGGGCGGTTACACCTCGCCCCAAACCCGCCGCGCCGTCTCCACCACCAGCGACAGCTTCCGCCGTTCGTCGTCTTCGCTGAGCGGGTTGCCGCCGGCCACCGACGCGAACCCACACTGGGGACTCAAGCCCAGACGTTCCAGCGGGACGAACCCGGAGGCCTCGTAAATGCGTGCCAGGAGGTCGTCGGGGCGTTCCAGCGTGGGCGACTTGGTGGTGACGAGGCCCAGCACCACCGTCTTGTCCGCTCCGACGTGGCGCAGCGGTGAGAAATCCCCGGCCCGTTCCGTGTCGTATTCGAGGAAGAAGGCATCCACCGCCAACCCTCCGAACACCCGCTCGGCGATCGGCTCGTACCCACCCGACGCCATCCACCGGGACCGAAAGTTGCCGCGGCACAGATGCATCGCCACCGTCATCGTTGCCGGACGGGAGGCCAGGATCCGGTTCGTGACCTCGACGTAACGGTCGATGAGCGCCTCGGGATCCACCTGCTGTTCCCGGAGCTGGCGGGCGATCCCCGCGTCACACAGCATGGCGAGGGGCACTTCGTCGAGCTGCAGGTAGGTGCAGCCTGCTTCGGCGAGGTCGGCGATCTCGGCCTGGTAGACGGCGACGACGTCGTCCCACCATTCGTCGATGTCCGGGTAGACACGGGGGTCGCGACATCCGTCACCCCGAAAGAAGTGGAGGGCGCTGGGGGCGGGGAGGTTCGCCTTCACGGCCCGGTCGGTGAGGCTGCGCACCCGCCGGTATTCGTCGACGGCGATCGGAGCGGGCCGGACGATCCTGCCCGCCGTGTACGCGGTCATCCATTCGTAGCTGCGGCCTTCGTGGTCTCGGAACGCGAACAGGGACGGCTGGAGGGAGAAGCCTTCGAGCCGTTCGAAGAAGAACCCGAACCAGGACGACCGGCCGAACTCGCCATCGGTGACGACCGGCAGACCCACCTCCTCCTGTAGCCGGACGACCCGGGCGATCTCTTCGTCGAGGACCTGTTCGTATTCGTCGCGGGTCGCCTCCCCGGCGGTGAAGGCACGCCCCACATCCTTCAGACGGCGAGGTCGGAGCAGGCTTCCGACGTGTTCGGCACGAAACGGTGGAGCCACCTTGGACCTCCCGGGTTTGCCTGTACCCGGCGGAGGGTAGCGTCCGCCGTTCGGGCGCCGCCGGGGGTTCGCAGACGCGAAGAACGGGACGCCCGGAGGCGTCCCGTGTCCGACGGAGGGGGTTCCGTCTCAGCGGATCTCGATGTGACGACGCCTGGCGGCAGCCGTCTTCGGGACCCGCAGGGTCAGGACCCCGTTCTCGAGCCTGGCTTCGACACCGGAGTCGTCGACCTCGGCCGGCAGGGTCACCTCGAAGAAGAAGCGACCGGTCACACGATGCTTGCGACGGAGGATGCCGGTGCGCTCCTTCTCCTTCCGCTCACCGGTGACCGTCAGCGTCCGGCCGGACAGCTCGACGTCGATGTCCTCCTTCTTCACGCCGGGCAGTTCGAGCTCGACGATGAACTCATCGTCGGTCTCTTCGATGTCCGCCAGCGGCGTGAAGGTGTCGAGCCGCTCGGCGATCGGCATCAGGGACCCGAACATCATCTGGTCCATCTGCCGCATGAGCCGCTCGAAGTCGGCCCAGGGGTCCCAACGAGCAAGTTCGCGATCCGTACGCAGGACAGGCAGCGCCATACGCATCCCTCCCTTCTCGTTGGTGTTCAGGCACGGTCGTACGCCCCTCCGTGCCTTCACCTAGATCTAAGTCCAATATGCTCAAGTTTTATTCCCCTGTCAAGACCCCTTCTGGTGAGCGACGAAGCTCGTATGCTGGGCCGCCCATCGTCCGAGGAGCCATGACCCGCATCGACGTCGACGTCACCGACCACACCGGCTGGATCCGCCTGAACCGGCCCGACAAACTCAACGCCCTCTCCGCCGACATGTGGGAGGACCTCCCCCGAGCCGTCGCCGACCTCGCCGGGAACGACGACGTCCGGGTCGTCGTCGTCGCCGGGAACGGCCCGGCCTTCACCGTCGGGATCGACCTCCAGATGCTGGCCGGGCTCGCTCCCGACGCCCCGTCCGAAGGGGCCCGCAACCTTCAGGTATACGAGACCATCCGGCAGCTCCAACGTTCCTTCGGCGCCTTCGCCGAATGCCCCAAACCGGTGATCGCCGCCGTCCACGGATACTGCCTGGGAGCCGGGATCGACCTGATCACCGCCTGCGACATCCGCCTCGCCTCCGCCGACGCCGTCTTCTCCATCCGAGAGACCCGCATGGGTCTCGTCGCCGACGTGGGGACGCTCCAGAGGCTCCCACGTATCGTCGGCCCGGGCCGTGTCGCCGAACTCGCCTTCACCGGGCGGGACATCGACGCCGCCACCGCCGAGCGGTTCGGTCTCGTCGACCACGTCCATCCGGACCGCGACACCCTGTACACGGCCGCGGCCGAACTCGCCGCCGAGATCTCCGCCAACTCCCCCATCGTCGTCCAGGGGATCAAACGGGTCCTCCGTGCAGGCGCCGACCTCACCGTCGACGAAGCCCTCGACTACGTCGCCCTGTGGAACGCGGCGATGATCCACACCAACGACCTGGGCGAAGCGATGGCGGCGTTCCTCGAGAAACGCCCTCCCCGGTTCACCGGAACCTGACCGATGCGGGTCACGGTGCTCGGATCGGCCCAGGACGGGGGTCTCCCCCAGGTCGGTTCGGCCCATCCGATCGACGAGGCGGTGAGACGGGGAGACCTCCCGGCCCGGACCGCGTCGTCGCTGCTGGTGGAGACCCCGAATGCGCGTCTCCTCCTCGACGCCTCGCCCGACCTGAGGAGCCAGTGGGCGGACCGGTCGGGGATACCCGACGCCGTCGTCCTCACCCACGGGCACATCGGTCACTACACGGGGCTGGTCCACTTCGGGAAGGAAGCCGCCAACGCCGCCGGGGTGCCGCTGCTGGTCACCCCGTCGATGGCGGCGTTTCTCCGATCCCACGAACCCTGGCGGAGCCTCATCGTCGCAGGCCACGTGGAGCTGCGGGTGGGTTTCGAACACGAAGGATGGGGCACGACGGTTCGGCTCCTGACGGTGCCGCACCGGGCCGAACACACCGACACCGTCGCCGTCTCGGTGGGAGGCGAGATCCTGTACCTGCCCGACATCGACTCTTGGGACCAATGGCCCCTCGCCCGGGAGGTGGTCGGCACCCACGCCGTGGCGTTCCTCGACGCCACCTTCTGGTCACCGGACGAGATCCCGGGGAGGGACCTGAGCGAGATCCCCCACCCGTTCGTCCCCGACACCCTCGAACGGTTCGGTGACCTCGACACACGGGTCGTCCTCACCCACCTCAACCACACCAACCCGTTGTGCGATCCCGGCTCGCCGCAGGCCGCCGAGGTGGCGGCGGCCGGGTGGACGGTCGCCTACGACGGCATGCGGGTGTGAACCGGGCGACGGACGCCCCCTCCGTATCGTTCAGGCCGCTCTCCGGTAGAGGTGACGGTCGGAGACGTAGGTGAGGATCCGGCGTGCGGGACGGAACCGGGCGGCCAGGTCGGCGACCACCGCCGGTGAATCCTGGTCGGCGGCGGCCTTCGCATACCAGCGGCACCCCAGTGCCTCCACCGCCGAGATGGTTCCCCCCGGGGCGTCGGCCAAGGTGGCGAGGATCTCACCGGCCGTCATCCCTGCCGACCGGCCCAGCTTCTCCGCCTCGGCGGGCGAGTAGGGGCGCAGCAGCGTGCGGTCGGGGAAGACCCCGGCGAGGAACAAAACCAGGTCGGCGAGGCGCCGGTACCAGCCCGGCGAGTCGTCGGACATCTCCGCCAACGTCACCAGGTCGTCGATCCCCCGACCCGGTGCCGTCCCGGCGAACGAGGTCAGCAGTTCGACGAGGAACAGCACCCGGCCGGGAGCCTCCAGGAACTCTTGGACCTCTCCGACGTCGAAGACGGGGACCCGGGCGTGGGGGCCCGCCCATTCCGCCACGTGGCCGGCCGAACGAAGCTCGGCGGCGGCGTGGCAGACGAAGACGGCGAACAGCAGCGTCGGCGACACCGCCGAACCCGGCCCCAGCCGGGGGTCGAGCACCGCGTCGAGCAGCGCCGGGTCGGCGAGGAGGTCCATCAGCCGCCACGGATGGCCGGTGACCTCCTTCTCGAAGTCCTCCCAGCCCGCGCTCCCGCCCAGGATCCTCCCGAGGACCTCCCGGTCCCCGGCGGTGAGTCGATCGAGAAGGCTCGTGGTCACCGTCGACCTCCAGGCGGCGACGTCGGGGCAACGTCGGATCTC
>Ga0256830_1000901_pt1 | contig 22081 bp, 16 predicted proteins | sample 128326metaG_FD_190537 | JGI IMG/M metagenome (GOLD analysis project Ga0256830, IMG submission 190537) | Hydrothermal vent microbial communities from Lau Basin, Pacific Ocean - 128-326 | ecosystem: Environmental > Aquatic > Marine > Hydrothermal vents | place: Pacific Ocean: Lau Basin | collected... | reverse complement strand
GGATGCCACTGCAGGAGAAACTATTTCCTGGGGAGCTTCCCTCTCCAGAGCGGAAAAGTAACCCGCCACCAGGGCCGAGAGGGACTTCTTCCGCCGGGCGGAGTACTTCTTGGCCCGCCTGATCAACTCTTCATCAAGCCTCAAGGTGAGCTTGGTTGCCATGACCACCCCTTGATACGTCCCTTTTTGTGGAAAATATACGGCTTTGTGTTGTGGGGTCAAGCCACCCCTCCCGGTCAGAGGAGTCCTATCCTTAACCCCAAAAGAGCCTCGGCCTTACCTGGGCTGGGAGGAGAAAAGGGAAGACCGGATAATCCCCTGGCCCATAGAGATGTTCTGGATGCTGGATGAAAAGTTCCCCCACAGGGGTTCACGAGTTTGTTGGGTTAATGGGTTATTGGGTTTAAGCTCAAACAAACAATACTATAATTGAACAATAGACCAAGTTACCAAAACCTCCTTTTGTTGCTCAGGAAACCTTGAGGAGTCCCTCTCCTCCGTGGTATCTCTCTTTCGCCCCGCAAAAAAGCCTTTTGCGGGGGAACCCCATATTTGGGGGCACGGGCCTGGGGTGCCGGGCTACAAAGGCTCAAAAGAGGGGACCCCAAAAAGCCTGACGACTTTTTGGGGCTTAAAAGCCAGGGGGAGGTGGTTCCATGAAGGTGGCTCTGGTGAGCGTCTCCAACAAAGAGGGCATTGAGGACTTCTGCCGGGAGCTGGTGAAGCTGGGCTACGCCATTTTCTCCACGGGGGGAACGGCGGCGGCCCTGAAGAGGGCGGGCATTGCCGTGGTGGACGTGGCCGACTACACGGGTTTCCCCGAGATCATGGACGGCCGGGTGAAGACCCTCCACCCTAAGGTCCACGGAGGGATCCTGGCCGACAGGGACAAGGCCCACCACAAGGCGGCCATGGAAGAGCACGGCATCCAGGCCATAGACATGGTGGTGGTGAACCTCTACCCCTTTGAGGAGACTATAAAGAAGCCCACCGTCACCCTGGAAGAGGCCATTGAAAACATCGACATCGGCGGGCCCACCATGGTCCGGGCGGCGGCCAAGAACCACCCCCACGTCATCATCCTGGTGGATCCCCGGGACTACCCCTGGGTCCTGGATGCCCTGAGGGAGAGGGGAGACCTCACCCAGGAGGAGCGCCGACGCCTGGCGGCCAAGGCCTTCGCCCACACGGGCCGTTACGACTCCCTCATCACCGCCTACCTGGAGAAGACCCTGGGGGAGGAGCTACCCACCAACCTGGGACTCTTTTTCCACAAGGTCCAGGGATTGCGCTACGGCGAGAACCCCCACCAGAAGGCCGCCTTTTACGCCGAGGGCGGAGAACCCTGGGGACTGGCCCGGGCCCGCCAGCTCCAGGGCAAGGAACTCTCCTACAACAACCTGCTGGACCTACACTCCGTCCTGGCCCTGGCCCTGGAGTTCCAGGACCCCGTGGCCGTCATCGCCAAGCACAACAACCCCTGCGGGGTGGCCGTGGGAGAATCCCTGGCCCAGGCCTACGCCAAGGCCCTGGAGTGCGACCCCGTATCGGCCTACGGGGGGATCATGGCCTTCAACCGGGAGGTGGATGAAGAGACGGCCAGGGAAATCACCAAGATCTTTGTTGAGGCCATTATCGCCCCGGGGTACACCCCCCAAGCCCTGGAGGTCTTCTCCGCCAAGGCCAACCTCCGCCTCCTGGAGCTTATTCCCTGGCCGGAAAAGCTCCGGGGATGGGACCTTCGCCGGGTGGCCGGGGGCCTCCTGGTCCAGGAGCCCGACACCCTCCTCATGGGAGATGAGCTCCGGGTGGTGACCAGGAGGGAGCCCACGGAAGAAGAGTGGAAGGATCTCACCTTCGCCTGGCGGGTGGTGAAGCACGTGAAGTCCAACGCCATTGTTTTGGCCAGGGGTGGGCAAACGGTGGGCATCGGTGCCGGGCAGATGAGCCGGGTGGATTCGGTGAAGATCGCCATCATGAAGGCCCAGATCCCCACCCGGGACTCCGTCCTGGCCTCCGACGCCTTCTTCCCCTTCCCCGATGGGGTGGAAGAGGCCGCCGGGGCGGGGGTGAGGGCCGTCATCCAGCCCGGAGGTTCCATAAGGGACAAAGAGGTGATAGGGGCCGCCGACAGGCTGGGCCTGGCCATGGTCTTCACGGGCATGCGCCACTTCCGGCACTAACGCCCGAATTCCAAAAAGCAGGCTGAGGTTAAGGTCCAGGCTGAGAAGAGTACCAAGATCAATCTCTATGCCATAAACGTTACGCTCTGAAACCTTAGCCTTAACCTCGGCCTCTGCCTTGTCCCGAACACGGCGATTATATGACAAGGGAAGAATGCCCAGCGTTCCCTGTTGTCATCCTTTTTAGACACCAAACAGACCTTCCGGAAAGACCCATTAGGCCTCTAACCCGTTGCAATGGGCTCAACTCTGTGAAAAATTGGTAACAGAGAAACTCCCGGGGAGGGGGGTATGGAGATCAGGGAACGGGAGAGATTCGTCCTGGACACCTCTGCCTTCACCAACCCCGAGACCTACGCCCTTTTAGGGGACAGCCCCCGGGAGGCCTTCATCCGCTTCCTGGCCTTCGCCCGGACCCGCAGGGGGGACATGGAGTTCTTCATGCCCCCATCCGTTTATGAAGAACTCCTGCGCTTCGTGGGGGACGAAGACCTGCCCCCCGACGTGGAGCTCCTCATCCGGCTGAGACCCCCCAGGCGCTACGAGGTCCAGGTGAGGGGCGCCTTCCTCTACGAGCTCATCGAGGAGATCCGCAACCGCATCAACAAGGGTCTGAGGGTGGCGGAGACGGCCGTGAGGGAGGTGAAGGGGGTGAAGGACGCCGAGTCCATCATCACCCGCCTCCGGGAGCGCTACCGCACGGCCCTGAGGGTGGGGATCATCGACTCCCGGGAGGATCTGGAACTGGTCCTTCTGGCCCTGGAGCTGGATGCTGCCCTCCTCTCCAGCGACACGGGCATCTTCACCTGGGCGGAGAAGCTGGGGGTGAGGCTCCTGCACCCCAAGGGCATCTTCACCCTGGCTTCCTCAGTCAAAGTAAAATGAGCCCCCCAGGGCCGAGGCCAGAAAACCCGTGGACTTGAGAAACCGCTTCTCCAGGACCACCCGCCAGTAGTCTCCCTCCCGCTCCAGGCTCACCAGGGAGACCTTCACGTGGCGGGAGGCCCGGTTGAGATGGCGCAACAGGAGATCCACCCTCTCCCGGCTCCTCATACGCAGGGAGAAGGTCCACGTCACCTTCTTCCTGGTCCTGAACTCCTCCACGGCCCTCCCGAACCCCTTGAGGAAGGCGGTCCCCAGTCTCCTCTCCAGCTCCCCGTTCCCCTCCAGACCCAGCTCGTCCATGGCCAGGACCAGACGGATGATCCGCTGGGTGAAGAACTCTCCGGGCAACTCGGCCAAGAGATGGCTGGAGAACTCTATGTCAAAGACGTTGATAAAGGGGGTCACATACTTGAATCTCTGGCGGCCACCCTGGGGCTTGATGACCACCCCCTCCACCCCCCGCCGGTTGAGCTCTTTCAAAATCCCCTTGAGACGCTCCACGTCCCCGGGCTCCGGGGAAAACCTGCCCAGGGAGGGCACCTGGGGAATGGCGTACTTCTCCAGGAAGGTGTAGCGGGCCAGGGGCGAAAGGGGCCGCCAGGAGTCCAGGGGAAAGAGATCGAAGGCGAAAAAGACCACGTCCTCTATTCCCGGGGGATAGGCCTCATTGTATGGATTCCCGGGACCCACCACCTCCCCGGCTATCACCAGATGGGGGTGATCCTGGAAGAAGGCCTGGAAGTCTCCCAGGTCGGGGAGGCGGTCTGTGGTGAAGGGACAGACAAACCCTCCTCGGGTGAGGGCCAGGATCATGTCTCCCACCTTCACCACCCGGACGTTGTAGCCATCGGCCTTCTCCTCCACGTAGAAGGGACCCCTGATGTGGCGGGGGATACCGCTCTCCAGGGAGAGGAGGCGGGCGATCTTGGGGTAGCCAAAGACCACCCGGTCCTCCAGGACCACCGTGCCCCGGAGGTACCTGCGCAGATCGTCGGAGAAGCGGTGATACACCAGCCCCTCGAACTCTTCCCGGGCCAGAACGCCCTTGGCCCGGGCCAGGTCCATGTAGTCCTGAAGGGAATTTCTCACCAACTCCTCCCCCTATCCCCTTATCTGAATAAATATGATTGCTTCCCCTCCCCTCACAATCCCTGGATTCTCAGGGAAATTTCCCCGCCCTTTCTTGACCGGAGGCCTCCCCCCTGGCATAGAATAAACTAAAACCCTTATTGTGCCGTTGGCTATCTTTAGAAAAAACAACTTAAGGGAGGTGCATATGGGTAAGAGGGCTTTTCTATGGGTTCTGCTGGCCTTCTTGGGAATCACGTTTCTCTCCGGACCGGCCTTGGCCGCCGAGGAAATCTGCGTCAAATGTCACTCCCAAAAAACCCCGGGGATAGTGGCCGACTGGAAGGCCAGCAAACACTACCAGGAAGGGGTGACCTGCTCCGACTGCCACGGCGACAAACACAAAAGCCCCAAGGACTTCCAGAAGGCGGTGCTACCCGACGAGCACGTGTGCGCCCAGTGCCACGAAGAGCAGTTCGACCAGTTCGTCAAGGGTAAACACAACCTGGGATGGAAGGCTATGAACGCCCTGCCCATCACCCACGTGGAGCCTTCTGAGCTCATGGACGGCGGCAGGGGATGCGGGGGATGCCACAATATGGGCATCAAGAGCAAGGAGGAGAAGGAGCGACTCCACAAGCTGGGTTATCGGTACCAGAACAACTCCTGCGACGAGTGTCACACCCGCCACACCTTCTCCAAAAAGGAGGCCCTGGATCCCCACGCCTGCCAGCAGTGCCACATGGGCTACGACCATCCCCAGTGGGAGATGTGGAGCAGCGCCAAACACGGCACCCGCTGGTTCGCCAAACAGGCGGGAAGACTTCCCAAATCGGCCCCTGCCCCCACCTGTCAGGACTGCCACATGCCCAATGGGGACCACAACAACCGCACGGCCTGGGGCTTCCTGGGCGTGAGACTGCCCCTGCCCCAGGATCCCCAGTGGAAGGCCGACAGGATCACCATCCTCAAGGCCCTGGGGGTTCTGGATCCCAACACGGGGAAACCCACGGCCAGGCTGGAGCTGGTGAAGAAACTGAGGCTGGCCCGCCTCACCCAGGAAGAGTGGCAGGCCGAGAGGGACCGCATGATCAAAACCTGCAAAAGGTGCCACGCCGAGGACTACGCCAGGAAACAGCTGGCCATGGGCGACGAGATGATGAAGAAGGCCGACCACCTTCTGGCCGAAGGCATCCGCATCGTGGCAGGTCTCTACAGGGACGGCATCCTAAAGAAGAGGAACAACCAGGCCTTCGCCTATCCCGACTTCCTCTACTTCATGAGGACCGACTACAGCGTCTTTGACAACAACAGCTACAAGACGCTCCCCGACGGCATGAGCTACATTGAGCAGGTCCTCTTCCAGATGTACATGAAGCACAGGATGCGCACCTACCAGGCCTTCTTCCACGTGAACCCCGACTACGCCTACTGGTACGGCTGGGCCATGATGACCAAGGACCTGGCCGAAATCAAAGAGCTGGCCGCCCAGATGAGGGCCAGCCACGCCAAGAAGTGAAACTCCCCTCCGGAAGATGAGCAAGGGGGAGCCAGAGGGCTCCCCCTTTTTCTTATCTCAAAAAACAAAAACTGGTGGAGGCGGCGGGAGTCGAACCCGCGTCCGGAGATGGGGCAACGGAGGTGTCTCCACGCTCAGCCCGTGTATTGGGTGTCGTGATGGGCTCCCCCACGGGCAGGGTCTCCCATCACCAGCCCGGTTTGGGTCTCACCCCTTCTCCCTCCAGGCTAGGGAGAAAAGGCCAGCCCGCTAACTATGACGTCTCTGACCCACCCAGCGGGCGGGGCGAGTCGAGACGTGGCCGTCAATTAAGCGGCCATAGCATAGGTAGGTTCGGCACTTGTCGAACCCGCCTGTTTAACGAGGTGGCGGACCTCGGCGTGCTACCTCCGCCTCCCTATCATCCCCGTCGAAACCGTATCGCCCCCTTGTCAAAGATCGGTGGAGATTAATTTAGCCCCAGGGGCCTCCCTGTCAATCCCGGCTTCACTTACCCATGGCCTCGAACCAGAGGCACAAAACCCCCATGATGGCCACCATGACGGCCACCACTATCCAGTGGTTCACCCCCAAAAGCTGGGGCACGGTGACCTTGCCAAAGCTAAACCAGGAGAGGAGGGTCCCCTTGAAGACGGGATAGGCCTCGGCATACAGGGCTGCCCCCAGAAGCATTCCCAGAATGCCGAAAAAGGCGTCCATGCGCCCCTCTCCCACGGCCCCCACGGAGGTCCCCGGACAGTACCCCACCAGGGCCCAGCCCACACCAAAGATGAGTCCACCCAGGAGATTGGCCACCAAATGGGTAGGTTTGATGTGAAAGTGGATCCAGCCCAAATCGTGCATGGCGTAGAGGAGGACCATGGCCACGGATATGGCGGAGAACATGAACTTGAAGATGGTGAAGTCCTCGAAGATCAAAGCCCCCAGCTGCTTGTCGTAACGGAGGACCTTGGACTTCTGGAGGAGGAAACCGAAGATGATCCCCGTGATCAACCCCGCCACCAACAACATCTCACCACCTCCCGGCGTAGAGGGCTCTGGCCACCAGGACACCCCCCACTACGAACCCCACCATGGCCACTATGGAACTGAGGGCCAGCTGGCTCACCCCGCTTATTCCATGGCCGCTGGGACATCCCCCGGCCAGCCGGGCACCGAAGAGGAGGATGCAGCCCCCCACAAAGGCCACCAGGGCCCTCCTCAGGGGAGTGAAGCCGAACCTCTCCTCCCAGAGGGGAGGCACCAGGGTGAACCGGAAGTCCCCCGACATCCGGGAGGAGACCAAGGCCCCCACCAGGATGCCCAGGACCATGACCACCTGCCACTCCACCACGGGGGCCTTCTTCATGAAGTAGGCGTTCTGGGCCACCTTTTGAGGCCAGAAGAGCCTCTCCAGCATCCCCGCCACCCGTACGAAAGATGTGGAGGCCCCCAAAAACTTCCCCGTCACCAGGACGGACAGGGCCAGGAGCACCCCTGCCAGGCCCCCGGCCAGATAAGGGGACCACTCCTCCCTGTTGAAGAACTCCTTCAAGGCCATCTCCCCCTCCCCGGAAAGATTTGTTTCAGGGCTTTTAAAACGTTTTCCAGTCTAAAAGAGCTCAAGGCCTGTTTCAACCCAAAAAGCGTTTCAACCTGCACCACTCGGAAAAGGGGTTCCTGGACACCAACCCCATGGAGCCTTATGTTAAGGACCATGAGACTGAAGGTAGGGTGTTGCGGTTTTCCCGTATCCCTGGACCAATACTTCAAAGAGCTGGAGGTGGTGGAGGTCCAGGTGAGTTTCTACCGCCGGATAGGGGAGAAGCAGGCCCAGAACTGGCGGTCCAGGGCCCCCGAAGGGTTCGAGTTCGTCCTCAAGGCCCCCCAGTGTGTCACCCATCCTCCAAAAAGCCCCACCTACCGCCGGTCCCATCTCACCCCCCGGGAAAGAAAGGAGTGTGGCTACTTCCGGCTCTCAGATGCGGTGAAGAGGGAGATGGAGATCTTCCTGGCCCGGGCCCGAAGCTTGGAGGCAGAGAAACTCCTTTTCCAGACACCTCCTTCCTTCAAGCCCACTCCTGAGAATCTGGAGGCCATGGAGGCCTTCTTTCGCCACTACCAGGGCGCCGGGACCTTCCTGTGGGAGCCCCGGGGAGGGGAGTGGACCCCGGAGGTCATTGAGGAGGTCTGCCAGAAACTCTCCCTGGTCCACGCCACCGATCCCCTCCTGGAAGGACCCCAGCTCTGGGGAGACTTCACCTACTTCCGCCTCCACGGGAGTCTCCGGACCTACCGCCATGACTACACCCCGGAAGAGCTGGAAATCGTCCTGGAGCTGGCCGAGGAGGAGGGCTACATCATGTTCAACAACGACAGAATGTGGAAGAATGCCCTGGAGATGAAGGGATTAATTAGTCAATAGCACAAAAAGTCTATTGTGATATTGTGTTTCTGTCCACAAGATGGAGGCCCCCTAAGGGAAGCTCCCATGGAGATAAAGACAACACCGGGGATACGAAAGGCTCAACCTCAGCCTTGACCTCAACCTTCCCTTACAGGGACGGCCTCCTCTTGTGCCAGTCCGTCACCCCCTGGTAGGCATGGCCCAGAGAGAGGATGGTGGCCTCGTCGAAGGCCTTCCCCATGATCTGGAGTCCCACGGGGAGCCCCTCCCGGGTAAATCCACAGGGCACGGAGACGGCGGGTATCCCCGCCAGGTTCACGGAGATGGTGTAGATGTCCGACAGATACATGGTGAGGGGATCGGCCAGCCTCTCCCCCATCCTGAAGGCCGGAGTGGGGGAGGTGGGTGTGACAATGGCATCACAGGTCTCGAAGACTTCCTCGAAGTCCCTCTTGATGAGGGTTCTCACCTTCTGGGCCTTGAGGTAGTAGGCGTCGTAGTACCCTGCCGACAGGGCATAGGTCCCCAGCATGATCCTGCGCTTCACCTCGGTGCCGAAGCCCTGGGAGCGGGTCTTCACGTACATGTCGAAGAGATCCTTATAATCGGGGGCCCGATAGCCGTATTTCACCCCGTCGTAGCGGGCCAGGTTGGAGCTTGCCTCGGCGGTGGCCACCAGATAGTAGGTGGCCACGGCATAGGGAGAATGGGGCAGGGAGACTTCCTCCACCCGGCAGCCCAGTCCTTCCAGGACCTTCGCCGCCTCCATGACGGACTCCCTCACCTGGGGATCCAGTCCCTCCCCGAAGTACTCTTTGGGCAGGCCCAGGACCATGCCCTTCACCTCCCTGGAGAGGAGCTCCCGGGCCTTGAGGGGGGGATAGGGAGCCGAGGTGGAGTCCCGGGGATCGTGACCGGAGATGACCTCCAGGATGAGGGCAGCGTCCTCCACGGTGCGGGTGATGGGGCCAATCTGGTCCAGGGAGGAAGCAAAGGCCACCAAGCCGAAACGGGAGACCCTGCCGTAGGTGGGTTTAAGTCCCACCACCCCGCAGAAGGAAGCGGGCTGGCGGATGGAGCCCCCTGTATCGGAGCCCAGGGACGCCAGGCACTCCCCGGCAGCCACGGCGGCGGCACTACCCCCGCTGGAGCCTCCAGGCACCCTCTCCAGGTCCCAGGGGTTGTGGGTGGTGAAGAAGCCCGAGTTCTCCGTACTGGAGCCCATGGCAAACTCGTCCATGTTCACCTTGCCCAGAAGGACGTACCCCGCCTCCCCGAGGCGCTCTATCACCGTGGCATCGTAGGGAGGCTTGAACCCCCTGAGGATCTTGGAGGCACAGGTGGTCTCCAGCCCTTTGACACAGATGACATCCTTTATTGCCAGAGGGACACCCGCCAGGGGGCCTCCATTGGCCCTCTCCGCCATCTCCAGGGCCACCCGGGGAAAGACGTTTATATAAGCCTTCACCTGGGGGTCCACCCTCTGGATTCTATCCAGAATAGCCTGGGTGAGCTCCCTGGCGTCCAGTTCCCCCCCGGCCAGGGCCTCCCGGGCCTCCTTCACCGTCAGCCAGCACAGATCCATGACTCCGCCTCCTAGATATCCAGGTTTCTCACTTCCTTGGCGTACTGATATATGAACTGCTTCCGGGGTTCCACCTCATCCCCCATGAGGATGGAGAAGATCCTGTCGGCCTCCTCGGCGTCCTCCACACTCACCATGAGGAGCCGCCGATTCTCGGGGTTCATGGTGGTCTGCCAGAGCTGCTCGGGATTCATCTCTCCCAGTCCCTTGTAGCGCTGGATCTCCAGACCCTTGCGTCCCAGATCCATGAGGGTGGCCCTGAGGGCCTCCAGAGAGAGAAGCTCCACCCTCTCCTTCCCCCGCTCCAAAATGTAGGGGCCATCCCCCATGGAGGCCATCTCCTTCAAGAGGACCGACAGCCTTTTGAATCGGGGAGTGAGGAGGAGATCCCGGTCCAGGACGGTCTCCCACACGTGGGTCTCGTCGCCTTGGGTCCAGATCCAGAGCTTGCCCAGCACATCCTCCTCCCGGCTGTTGTACTCGTAGTACTTGACAGTGAACCCTCCCTGCTCCAGCCCCTGGATGAAGGACTTTATCTTCTCCTCGTTCCCCTTGAGAATGGCCTCCCTCTCTCCGGAGTCCAGGCCGGCGAAGGCCAGGATCACCCCGCTGTCCATGCCCTTCCTGTCGTACCGGGACTTGAGTCTCTGGAACTCCCCCACCTTCTCCGCCAGGGCGTGGAGGGCCTCCCCCTCCATGACTCCGCCGGAGCCCAGCCTCAAGAGGGCCCCCTCCAGACCGTTTTGCAGCAGGTACTCCTCCATCTCGTTGTCATCGGAGAGGTAGAACTCCCTCCTTCCCCTCTTCACTCGGTAGAGGGGTGGCTGGGCTATGTAGACGTGTCCGTCCTCCACCAGCCTCCTCATCTTGCGATAGAAGAAGGTGAGGAGAAGGGTCCTGATATGGGCCCCGTCCACGTCGGCATCGGTCATGATGATCACCTTATTGTAACGAAGACGGGAGAGGTCCAGATCCTCGTCTCCTATCCCCACCCCCAGGGCCAGGACCAGACTCCTGATCTCCTGGTTGCTCAGGACTTTGTCTATCCTGGCCTTCTCCACGTTGAGTATCTTACCCCTCAGAGGAAGGATGGCCTGGAAGGTTCTGTCCCTGCCCTGCTTGGCGGAACCACCGGCGGACTCCCCCTCCACAATGAAGAGCTCCCGCCTCCTGGGATCCCTCTCGGAGCAGTCGGCCAGCTTACCCGGCAGGGCCCCAGCCTCCAGGGCACTCTTCTTCCTCACCAGCTCCCTGGCCTTCCTGGCCGCCTCTCTGGCCCGGGCCGCCCCCACGGCTTTCTCCACTATGGCCTTGCCCACCTGGGGGTTGAGATCGAGAAAGTCCACAAGCTCGGAGAAGAGGATCCTCTCCACCACCCCCTTCACCTCGCTGTTGCCCAGCTTGGTCTTGGTCTGGCCCTCGAACTGGGGGTCGGGGATCTTGACGCTCACAATGGCCACCAGCCCCTCCCTCAGGTCGTCCCCCGTGAGGGCCCCTTTGAGGCCTTTGAGGAGGTTCTGGGCCTGGGCGAACTGGTTTATGGCTCTGGTCAAACCCGCCCTGAAGCCCGAAAGGTGGGTGCCCCCCTCCACGGTCCTGATGTTGTTGGCAAAGGAGTAAACCGTCTCCTGGTAGCCCGTGTTATGCTGGAAGGCGATCTCTACAATGACCCCCCCCTCTTTCTTCTCCGCGTGAAACACCTGGCTGTAAAGGGGAGACTTTCCCTCATTGAGGTACTGGACGAAGGAGACCAGGCCCCCTTCGTAGTGGAACTCTTCCTCCTTCTCCGTGCGCTCATCCCGGAGGATGAGCCTGATACCCTTGTTGAGGAAGGCCAGTTCCCTGAGGCGGCTAGCCAGGATGTCGTAGCTGAAGTTCACCGTCTCGAAGACCTCGGGATCGGGGTAGAAAGAGATTTTGGTGCCCCTCCTGGTGGTGTTTCCTATGACCTCTAGATCCGTGACGGGGACGCCCCTCTCGTACCTCTGGAAGTGGACCTTACCCTCCCTGCGGACCTCCACCTCCAGCCACTGGGACAGGGCGTTCACCACAGAGACACCCACCCCGTGGAGCCCTCCCGATACCTTGTAGATGGAGCTGTCGAACTTTCCACCCGCGTGGAGGGTGGTGAGGACCACCTCCACGGCCGGCCTTCCCTGCTCGGGGTGGATGTCCACGGGAATGCCCCGGCCGTCGTCAGAGACGGTGACGCTGTTGTCTATGTGGACTGTGACCTCTATTTTCGTGCAGAAGCCGGCTACGGCCTCGTCTATGGAGTTATCCACCACCTCGAAGACCAGATGGTGGAGCCCCCGGGGCCCGGTGGAGCCTATGTACATGGCCGGGCGCTTCCTGACAGCCTCCAGCCCTCCCAGGACCTTTATGGCCTCTGCACTGTACCCCTGCTGGACGGAGCCCCCCTCCATCAGGCCTCCACCTCTTCCAGCTGCAGAGGCATCACGATGTGCAGATATCCGGTCACCTCGGGAGAGGTGAACTTCACCGGCCACAGGGGATCCCCTGCCTCTATCACCACCTGATCCCCTCCCAGGACCCCCATGAGTTCCAGGACGTACCTGGCGTTGAGTCCCAGCCTCACCTCGCCCCCGGAGTAGTCCAGAAGATCAATCTCCTCGGCGGCGGCCCCGGAGAAGGGCTCGTCGCCGCTGGAGAGGGAGGATATGACCACAGAGCCCTTCCCGGCCTCCAGTTTCACTCCCCTGACCCTGTCGGAAGAGAAGAGGGACGCCCTCCTCACGGCTTTGGCGAAGTCCTCCTTGGAAACCGCCATCCGGTGGCTGAACTCCTGGGGTATCACCTTCTGATAGCTGGGGTATTTGGCATCCAACACCCTGACAAAGACCTCTCCCTCTCCCGTAGAGGAGTAGAAGTGGTTCTGGACCACCCCCACCTGCACCACATCCACACTGCTCCTCTCCAGGAGTCTCCTGATCTCCTGGATGCCCTTTCTGGGGATGATCACTTCCATCCCCTGGCCGGCCCCCTGGTGATCCATCTCCACCAGGGAGAGTCGGTGGCCGTCCGTGGAGACAAAGATCATCTTCCCTTCCTCCCACTTCATCAACATGCCCTTCAGGGCTGTGGAGATGGAGTCGGTGGCAATGGAGAAGAAGGTCCTGGACAGAGCCTTCAGGAACTCCTCCCTGTCCACGGATAGGGTCACTTCGGGGTGGGGAGGCAGGGTGGGAAACTCCTCGGTGGGGAGCAGGGGCAGGTGGGCCCATGTCTTTCCCTGGCTCACCTTGAAGAGGTTGCTATCCTCCAGCACTTCCAGACTGACGGAACCCGTGGAGAGCTCTTTCACAAAGTCTCCCAGCCTGCTGAGGGGGATGGCCACCTGGAAGTCCCCCTTGAAAGAGCCTCCTCCCCGGGCCCTGATGCTCTCCTCCATGTTGGTGGCCTGGATCTCCAGCTGCTCCTGGGAAGCGGTGAGAACCACCGCTGAGAGGATGGGGTTGAGGCTCTTCCTTTCCACTATTCCTTGGGCAAGCTGCAGGAGTCCCAGCAAGGTGTCCTTTTCCACAGCTCCTGCTCTCATATTTTTCCTCCGTGATTAGGGGTTTTAGTAATAGTAGTGGGTTTCCCGTCCTATGTAAATCCCGGGCATCTTTTTCCCTTCCAGGGGGTTGCGGTGTTGACGACTATGGTGGAACTTGTGGGGATTACTTTGGCTTTCTGTGGGACTGTGGTCAGCCCTCGATGATCCTCTCCAGTTTTTCAATGATTCTCCTCATGTCCTCGTCTTCTTTCAACATCTTTTCCACTTTACGGATGGAGTGGAGGACGGAGGTGTGGTCCTTGCCCCCGAAGGCCTCCCCCAGTTCGGGCAGGGAGCTGTGGGTGAACTTTCTGGCCAGATACATGGCCACCTGCCGGGGCACCACTATGCCCCGGCTCCTCTTTTTCGATTTGAGGTCGGAAATTTTCACCTGGAAGTGTTCACACACCAGCTTCTGGATCTTCTCCACCGTCACCTCTTCGGAGACGTCGGGGAAGAGGTCCCTCAGGGCCCTCTTGGCCATGTCCAGGGTGACGGGGTGGCCCACGATGGAGGAGAGGGCCCCCAGACGGATGAGGCACCCCTCCAGCTCCCTCACATTGGACTTCACCCTTTTGGCTATGAAGAAGAGGATCTCCTGGGGGAGGTTCACCCCCTCCAGCTCGGCCTTCTTCTCCAGGATGGCCATTCTGGTCTCCAGATCGGGGGGCTGGATGTCGGCGATGAGGCCCCACTGGAACCGGGAACGGAGCCTCTCCTCCAGCTTCTCCATCTCTCCGGGGTACCGGTCGCTGGATATGACGATCTGGCGGTTGGCCTCGTGGAGCTCGTTGAAGGTGTGGAAGAACTCCTCCTGGGTCCTGTCCTTGCCGGCGATGAACTGGATGTCGTCCACCAGCAGGACGTCGGCCCCCCGGTACTTCTTCCTGAACAGGGTCATCCTGTCCGAGCGTATCCCGTCTATGAGCTCGTTCATGAACTTCTCCGCCGAGATGTAGACCACCCTCACCCTGGAGTTTTTGGCCAGGATTCGGTGGCCTATGGCGTGGAGGAGGTGGGTCTTGCCCAGCCCCACGCCGCCGTAGATGAAGAGGGGGTTGTAGGTCCTTCCGGGCTCCTCGGCCACGGCCACGCAGGCGGCGTGGGCGAACTGGTTGCCCGAACCCACCACGAAGGTATCGAAGGTGTATTTGGGGTTGAGCTGGATTTTGGGGGGGGGAGTCTCCCTTGCCTCCTCCTCTCCGGGCGCCTCTCTCTCCGGGTGGGATTCCTCTATGGAGTACCCCAGGTCCACGGGGCGCTCCCAGATCTGGTGCACTTTGTTCTTGATGATCTCTTCGTAGTTCTCGGCGATCCATCCCTGGTAGAATCTGTTGGGCACCCGGAGGATAAGGGTTCCCGGGGAGTTGGACGACACCTTCACAGGAGCTATCCAAGTCTCGAAGCTGCTCTCCGGGATCTCCCGCCTCAGCTCCTCTACCACTCTGGCCCACAGCTCTTCCAGGACAGCCTTCTCCTTGTTATCACTACCCATAATGAGTTATCCACAGGACACAGGTTTCTCCCAGTTGGAACGCAACGCACTGAAAAGCGCGACTTTGCATAAAAAGAAAAGAGCCTCCCGGCCTGTTTTTTCCAAAGGCTTTTCCACAGCTCTTCGAGACTTGCCACTAACTTTATAGCATCTGGGAGGGACCTCATCAATGGGTGAAATGGAGGCCTCGTCCCCTGGAACTCCCGGGAAGAGGCCTTGTGGAATGGATTAGGAGGGGTTATGAGTTAAATCTATAGAAGTTCGGAGGTGATCTCATGCCCCTGGAAGCTGTGGTCCTGGCCGCAGGAAAGGGAACGAGGATGAAGTCCCGCACTCCCAAGGTCCTTCACAAGGTCCTGGGCCTCCCCATGGTGGATTGGGTCCTTGAAGCCCTGCCCCGGGAGGTGGGGAAGGTCTGGGTGGTGGTGGGATCCGCCAGGGAGGCTGTGGAGGAAGCCCTGGGTTCCCGGGGGGTGGGATTCGTCCTCCAGAGGGAGCAGAGGGGTACGGGGGATGCAGTCAGGGTGGCCCTTCCCAGTCTCTCCTCCCCCTGGGTCCTGGTGGCCCCGGGGGATATGCCCCTTCTGAGGAGGAGCTCCCTGGAGACCCTGGTGGAGAGCCACTTTCGCGGGGGTTACCAGGCCTCTCTCCTCACTGCCAGGCTGGAAGACCCCACGGGCTACGGCCGGGTGGTCCGGGAGGGGGGACGGGTGGTGGCCATAGTGGAGGAGACCGAGGTCACGGCCCGGCAGAGGGAGATAAAAGAGGTGAATACAGGGGTCTATCTCTTCTCCCTGGAGCTCCTGAGAGAGGCTCTTCCCTCTCTCGTCCCCCATCCCCCCAAGGAGGAGCTTTATCTCACAGATGTTATCTCCTGGGCTGCCTCCAGGGGGCGCAGGGTGGGAGCCGTGACCCTGGAGGATCCCTGGGAGGGACTGGGGGTGAACGACAGGGTCCAGCTGGCCCAGGCCACAGCGGTCCTCAGGGACAGAAAGAACAGGGCCTTGTTGGATGGAGGGGTGTCCATGGTGGATCCCGGATCCGTCTATGTGGAGGCCGGGGTGGAGGTGGGTGCCGACTCCGTCGTATATCCCTGGGTCTACCTGGAGGGAGAGACCAGGATTGGGGAAGGGTGCGTCATAAGGTCCCACGTGCGCATAGCGGACTCTGTCCTGGGGAGGGGGGTGACCGTGCTGGATGCCTCCGTTATAGAAGGGTCTCGTCTGGCCCCGGGGGTCTCTGTGGGGCCCATGGCCAGGCTGAGACCCGGTACCCGGTTGGAGGAGGGGGCGAAGGTGGGGAACTTCGTTGAGGTGAAGAAGTCTGTTCTGGGGAGGGGCACCAAGGCCAACCATCTGGCCTACATCGGCGATGCCACTCTGGGAGAGGGGGTGAATGTGGGGGCGGGTACCATCACCTGCAACTACGACGGATTCACCAAGCACCCCACCATTATTGGGGATGGAGTCTTCATAGGCAGCGACACCCAGCTGGTGGCCCCTGTCAGGGTGGGGGACCACGCCCTCATAGGGGCCGGGTCCACCATCACCAAGGATGTGCCGGAGAACGCCCTGGCCCTCTCCAGGGTTCCGCAAAAGGTGATTCCCCACAGGGGAATGCTCTATTTCAAAAAGAAGAGGGGTGGCAGGGAATAGATGTGTGGAATAGTGGGATACTTGGGGGAGGAGAAGGCCCTGGGGGTTCTTCTGGAGGGGCTCAAGAGGCTGGAGTACAGGGGTTACGACTCCGCCGGGGTGGCCCTGGTTTCCAGGGAGGGCCTCCAGGTGGTGAAGGCCGTGGGCAAGATCAGGGACCTGGAGAGGGCCCTGGGGGACGTGGAGCCAGAGGACGGGGTCTACCTGGGGATAGGCCACACCCGATGGGCCACCCATGGGCGGCCCAGTGAGGCCAATGCCCATCCCCACGTGGCAGGCCCCATCGCCCTGGTCCACAACGGGATCATAGAGAACTATCTGGAGATAAAGAGGGAGCTGGAAGAGGAGGGGCTCACCTTTCAGTCGGATACGGACTCCGAGGTGGTGGCCCAGCTCATATTCCACTACTACGAGGGAGACCTCTTCCAGGCCGTGAGCAGGGCCCTAGAGCGTGTGAAAGGGGCCTATGCCATTGCCGTCATCTCCGAGGAGGAGCCCCATCGGCTGGTGGGTGCCAGGAGGGACAGCCCCCTGGTCCTGGGCCTGGGGGAGGGAGAGTTCTTCCTGGCCTCGGACATCCCCGCCATCCTGCCCTTCACCAGGAGGGTGATGCTTCTGGAGAACGGCGACAGGGTCCTCATCACTCCCCACGGAGTGACGGTGGTGGACGAGAGGGGCGGGGAGGGGGAGAGGCCCGTGGAGCGCATCGCGTGGAGCATGGCCCAGGCGGAGAAGGCGGGCTACAAGCACTTCATGCAGAAGGAGATCTTCGAGCAGCCCCGGGCTGTGGCCGACACCCTGAGGAGCTATGTCTCTCCCGACAGGGGGGAGATATACTTCCCCCAGGGGGGACTGGAAGAGATTTCGGAGCTGGATCGGGTGGTGGTGGTGGCCTGTGGCACCTCCTGGCACGCTGCTCTGGTGGGCCGGTTCTGGCTGGAATCCCTGGTCGGGGTGCCCGTGGAGGTGGATATCGCCTCGGAGTTCAGGGCCAGGGAGCCCGTTCTGGGTTCCGAGACCCTGGCCGTCTTCATATCCCAGTCAGGAGAGACGGCCGATACCCTGGCGGCCTTGAGACTGGCCAGGGCGGGTGGGGCCAGGACCCTGGCCGTGTGCAACGTGGTGGGCTCCAGTATAGCCCGGGAGGCCCATGGGGTGGTTTACACCCATGCAGGGCCCGAGATCGGGGTGGCTTCCACCAAGGCCTTTGTCACCCAACTCCTGGTGCTCTACCTACTGGCCTTGAAGCTGGCCCAGGAGAGGGGAAGGATGGGGGACGGAGAGGTGGCCGGAAGGCTCAAGATCCTTCTCTCTTTACCCGGAAAGATGGAGGAGGTCCTCTCCACAGAGGGGAGGATAGAGACCCTGGCCAGGGAGTTTTTCCATGTCAGGGACTTCCTCTACCTGGGACGTTGGCTCAACTATCCCATTGCCCTGGAGGGGGCCCTGAAGCTTAAGGAGATCTCTTATATCCACGCTGAGGGCTACCCTGCCGGAGAGATGAAGCACGGCCCCATCGCCCTCATAGAGGAGGGGCTCCCCGTGGTGGCCATTGCTCCCAGGGACAGGGTGTATGACAAGATGGTGGCCAATGTGGAGGAGGTGAAGTCCCGGGATGGCCAGGTCATTGCCGTGGGCACCCAGGGGGATCCCTTGGCCCAGCGGGTGGATCATTTCCTGGCCGTGCCCCCCGTGGATGAAGAGCTCACCCCCTTTCTCACCGTTTTACCCCTCCAGTTGTTGGCCTATTTCATTGCCGACAGGAAGGGTTGTGATGTAGATCAGCCCAGGAACCTGGCCAAGAGTGTTACGGTGGAGTGAGGGGCTGGTGCCGCCATGACCGGTGAGAGAAGGACATTCGGGGAGGGGCTCCTGTGGCCCCTTTAGGAAACCTGAAGGATCTGGGATCTCTGCAGTGGAAGCCGGGGGTCCGGCTGAGCGAAAGGTTCTCCCTGGTCTATCTCGGGGTGCTGGTGGGTATCCTGGCAGGACTGGGGAACGCCGCCTTCAGGACCTGTATGGAGTTCTACCGCTATCTCTTCTTCTCTAAATACGCAGGGTACCTTGGGGTCTCTTCGGGGGGATGGAAGAGGGCCCTCATCTTTCTCTTACCCGTCACGGGCGCTTTAGTGGTGGGTCTGGCGGTGTGGCGCTTCGCCGACTCCATAAAGGGGTACGGCATGCCCAGGCTCCTTCTGTCCGTGGCCAGAAAGGGAGGGTACATCAAGGCTCGGGTTATACCGTTGAATATCACCATCCCCACCCTGGTCATTGGCTCGGGAGGCTCCGCCGGTAGGGAAGGGCCCATTGCAGCCCTGGGAGGGGCCCTGGGCTCTGTGGTGGGTCAGGTCCTTCATGCCACCCCCCAGCGGATGAGGGTCCTGGTGGCCTCGGGGGCAGGGGCGGCCATAGCGGCGGCCTTCGACGCTCCCATTGCGGGGATGATGTTCGCCCTGGAGATAGTGCTCCTGGGGAACTTCGACATTGAACACTTCCCCCCCGTGGTCATCTCGGCAGGCACGGCTACCGTGGTCACAGAGGCTATCTACGGCAGAGAAGTGACTTTCCGGCTGCCCCCCTTTCAGCTGAAGAACCTGTGGATAGAGATCCCCTCCTATGTGGTTCTGGGTCTGGTGGTCTCGATTCTTGCCGTGCTCTTCATCAGGCTCTTTCACGGAATCAGCGAGTACTTTGAGGACAGGGTCCACCTCCACATCTATCTGAAGGTCCTATTTGGTGCCGCCCTGGTGGGGGCCATGGGCATTTTCCTGCCCCAGGTCATGGGCAACGGGTACAACTACGTGGAGCAGGTCCTTCAGGGGCAGTTGCCCTGGGTTCTGGTGACAATACTCGTCTTTGCCAAGATGGTGGCCACCTCTTTCACTATCGGTTCGGGGAGCCCTGGCGGGCTCTTCTCTCCAGCCCTCTACATTGGTTGTATGATCGGGGCCAGTTTCGGGGGCGTCGTCCATCTCCTCTTCCCCACCCTGTCGGCCCATCCGGGGGCCTATGCCTCGGTGGGGATGGGGGCCTTTCTGGGAGCCGCCTGCCATGCCCCACTGACGGGGATCTTCCTGCTCTTTGAGATGACCCGGAACTACCAGATCATGCTGCCGGCCATCTTCGCCACCATGACGGGGTCTCTGGTGGCGGAGCGCCTCCTTCCCTACTCCCTGGACACCTATGGCCTGGCCAGGAAGGGCATCTTCCTCCACCATGGAAGGGAGAGGGAGGTGCTGGAGACCCTGAAGGTGAAGGACGCCCTCACCAAGGACTTCGACGCGGTGTGGGAGGGGACGTCCCTGAGGGGGCTCAGGGTCTATTTCGGTCGCTTCTCCCGTCATACAGACCTTTTTGTGGTGGACAACGAGGGACGTCTGGTGGGGGTGATCCCCTTCTCCATCCTCCGGGAGGCCCTCTTCAGGGAGGATTTGGACGATCTCTTGGTGGCCAGGGATCTGGCCATCACCGACGTGGAACCCTTGAAGGAGGACGACAGCCTCCTGGAAGCCATGAAGCGATTCGGTCACAGGGGAGTGGACCATCTCCCCGTGGTGGACAGGGAGGGGTCCCGGATTCTCACGGGAATGGTGACCAGACGAGGGGTCATAGAGGCCTACAACAGGGAACAGGTAAGGAGGAGCGTGGGCGAGGAATAAGAGGGTGGGGTTGGATTACATCAGGGAGCTCCGAACCCGGGAAGGCCTCTTCATGGTCCTCATGGCGGTGGTGATAGGGATCCTGGCCGGGTACGGGGCTGTAGGCTTCAGGAAGCTGATAGACCTGGTTCGGTCCGGGGCCTTCGACCATCTCCTTCCTTTTCTGGAGGGGGTGGGTCTGGGGGGGGCGGCCCTCCTCTTTGTTCCCGCTGTGGGAGGCCTTTTGGTGGGCCCCATCACCGCCTTCTTTCCCCAGGAGGCCCGAGGGCACGGGGTGCCAGAGGTGATGGAGGCCGTGCTGACCAGAAGGGGAGTGATGAGGCCCCGTACGGTCATCCTTCGGGCCGTGGCCTCGGCCCTCTCCATAGGCTCTGGAGGTTCTGTGGGGAGGGAAGGGCCCATCGTGCAAATAGGCTCCGCCATCGGCTCCTCTGTTGGTCAATTGTGGAATGTGACAGGAAACCCTATGAAGGTCCTGGTGGGGTGCGGGGCGGCGGGAGGCATTGCCGCCACCTTCAATGCTCCTATAGCGGGCTTCATTTTTGCCAACGAGGTGATCCTGGGGGACTTCTCTCTGGCCACGGTGAGCCCCATCATCCTCTCTTCCGTGGCCGCCACAGCCGTTTCCCGGCACTATCTGGGGGCCTATCCCGCCTTCATGGTGCCCCAGTACGTCCTGGCCAGTCCTGTGGAGCTCTTTTTCTACGCCCTTTTGGGTGTCTTGGTCTCCCTGGTGGCCTTCTTTTACGTGCGGGCCCTTTACTGGGCCGAGGACTTCTTCGACGAGAAGGTTCCGGTGCCTCAGATTCTGAAGCCGGGCCTGGGGGGACTCCTGCTGGGGATGATGGCCCTGGTGTTTCCCCAGGTCATGGGCAACGGGTATCCCCACATGGAGCAGGCCATGAGGGGAGAGATGGCCCTGTGGCTCATGGCCTCCCTGGTGGTGGTCAAGGTGTTGGCCACCTCCATAACCATAGGGTCGGGTGGCTCGGGAGGGGTCTTCGCCCCTGCCCTCTTTGTGGGGGCCATGGCGGGGGGCTCTTTTGGCACCCTTGTCCACAGGCTCTTCCCCGCGGTGACGGCCCCTGAGGGGTGCTATGCCCTGGTGGGAATGGGGGGGGTCTTTGCCGCTGCCGCCTTTGCTCCCCTCACATCTATTCTCATTCTCTTCGAGCTCACCAATAACTACACCATCATCCTGCCCATCATGATAGTGTGTGTCATCGGGTACGTCCACGGCAGGTGGATCAGGAAGTACTCCATCTACACCCTTAAGCTTCACCGGAAGGGGGTGGAGGTGGAGAGGGGAAGGGACGTGAACATCCTGAGGGATATCCGGGTGGAGGAGGCCATGGAGAAGGACTTCATCTCCGTGGCCCCCTCCACCCCTCTGGCCCGGCTGGCGGGGATCATTCATCGCACGGGCCAGAGCTACTTTCCCGTGGTGGAGAAGGGAGGTCGGCTGGTGGGGATCATCACCTTCCACGATCTGGAGCCCACCCTTTTCGTCTCGGGGCTGGAGTACCTGGTGGTGGCCGACGATCTGGCCAGTAAGCACCTCATCACCACCACACCCCGGGAGAGCCTCTATGAGGCGGTGAAGAAGATGGATCGGGCGGGGATAAGGCAGCTGCCCGTGGTGGACCCGGAGGATCCCACCAGGCTCCTGGGGATCCTCACCCGGAAGGATGTGGTGGCCGCCTACAACCGGGAGGTGGTGAAGAGGGGCCTCCAGTAGGGGGCCTGGGAGGGAAGGGTTTTGCGTTTTCTTGTTGGGCCTGCCAGGAGAGACTGGTATCGGATCCTCTTTGAGAACACCTCCGACGCCGTGGTGGTGGCGGAGGGGGAGACGGGCCGGGTGGTGGATGTGAACCAGGCGGCTCAGGAGTTGTGGGGCTATACCAGGGAGGAGATGGTGGGGATGCATCAGGAGGACCTCCATCCTTCCTCCCTGAGGGGAGTCTACAGGATGGTGTTCAAATCCCATGTCAACGCTCCCCGGGCCTTCATGTCCAGGTGCGTGGTCCTTAGAAAGGACGGGGGGACCCGCATCACGGAGCTTAGAGCCACCTCCCTCCGGGTGGGAG
>Ga0256830_1000900_pt1 | contig 22085 bp, 21 predicted proteins | sample 128326metaG_FD_190537 | JGI IMG/M metagenome (GOLD analysis project Ga0256830, IMG submission 190537) | Hydrothermal vent microbial communities from Lau Basin, Pacific Ocean - 128-326 | ecosystem: Environmental > Aquatic > Marine > Hydrothermal vents | place: Pacific Ocean: Lau Basin | collected... | reverse complement strand
TATCCTGCCGGCGGGGCCGGACCCCGCCCCTGTGTGTATCGGACGCCGGCCCGGCCCACTTGAGCCGCCGGCCTGTGAAAACCGTGGTTTACATTAGCATACGCCCGCCCCGCCCTGACAAGCGATGCCCGCACAAGACCGTCCCGACGGTATAGGCGCCCGCCTGGCCGCGGTGCGTGACCGGATCGCCAAAGCCGAGGCCGCCGCCGGGCGCGTGCCGGGCAGCGTGCGCCTGCTGGCGGTGAGCAAGACCTTCCCCCCGGCGGCGGTGCGCGAGGCGGCCGCCGCCGGCCAGACCGCCTTCGGCGAGAACTACGTCCAGGAGGCCGTGGCCAAGGTGGCGGCGCTGGCCGACCTGGCCCTGGAGTGGCATTTCATCGGCCCCCTGCAGTCCAACAAGACCCGGGCGGTGGCGGAACGCTTCGCCTGGGTCCACAGCGTGGACCGGCTCAGGATCGCGCAGCGCCTGAGCGACCAGCGCCCGGACCACCTGCCGCCGCTGCAGGTGTGCATCCAGGTCAACGTCTCGGGCGAGGCCACCAAGGCCGGGGTGGCGCCGGAGGAGGCGGCGGCGCTGGCCCGGGCGGTGGCGGCGCTGCCGCGCCTGCGCCTGCGCGGGCTCATGACCCTGCCCGCCCCGCAGGCCGATCCCGCACGCCAGCGGGAACCCTTCGCCCGCCTGCGCCGGCTGTACGAGGCCCTGCGCGCGGAGGGCCTGCACCTGGACACCCTGTCCATGGGCATGACCGGCGACCTGGAGGCGGCGGTGGCCGAGGGCGCCACCATCGTGCGCGTGGGCACCGGCATCTTCGGACCCCGGCCCCAAAAGGGGGCTGGGGGCTAGGTGCTGGCTGCTGGGTACCGGGAGCCGGCAAAGTCTCCCGCCTTTTCCCCAGCCCCCAGCGGCTAGTCCCCAGCCTCCCTTTTGTGTACCTTCACCCCCATGGACGATTCGCGCATCGGCTTCGTCGGCGGCGGCAACATGGCCCGCGCCCTGCTGGGCGGCCTCACGGCCAGCGGGGTCGGCCCGGACCGCTTGTGGGTGTCGGACCCCGACGAGGTGGCGCGGGCGCAGCTGGCCCGGGACCTGGGCGTGCACGCCACCGCCGACAACCAGGCCGTGGTGGAGGCCTGCGACGTGGTGGTGCTGGCGGTCAAGCCGCAGGTGCTGGGCGAGGTGGCCCGCGGCCTGGACCTGTCGTCCCGGCCGCAGGTGCTGGTGATCTCCATCGCCGCCGGCGTGCGCACCGAACCGTTGTCCCGCTGGCTGGGCGGCCACGAGCGCCTGGTGCGGGCCATGCCCAACACCCCGGCTCTGGTGGGCAGCGGTGTCGCGGGTCTCTATGCCCGGCCCGGGGTGGACGAGGCCGGCCGCGAAACCGCCGAGCGCATCCTGCGCGCGGTGGGCACGGCGGTGTGGGTGGAGAGCGAGGACCTGCTGGACGCCGTCACCGCGGTGTCCGGCAGCGGGCCGGCCTACTTTTTCCTGGTCATGGAGGCCATGGAGGCCGCCGCCGGGGAGCTGGGCCTGGACGCCGCCACCGCCCGCCTGCTCACGGTGGAGACTGCCTTCGGCGCCGCCAAGCTGGCGCTGGAGGCCCACGAGCCGGCCGCCGTCCTGCGCCAGCGGGTGACCTCCCCCGGCGGCACCACGGCGGCGGCGCTGGCGGTGCTGGAGGCGGGCGACCTGCGCGGGCTGTTCACCCGCGCCCTGGCCGCCGCCCGCGACCGGGCCCGCGAGCTGGCCGCCGAGCTGGAAGGCTGAGATGACTCCGTATTTCACCAACGCCCTGGTCTTTCTCATCGAGGTGCTGCTGGGCCTCTACACCCTGGCGGTGATGCTGCGCTTTCTGCTGGCCCAGGCCCGGGCCGACTTCCGCAACCCTGTCTCCGCGCTGCTGGTGCGGGTCACCAACCCGGCGCTGGTGCCCCTGCGGCGCGTGATCCCGGCGCTGGGCCGCATCGATCTGGCCGCCATCGTGCTGCTGCTGGCGCTGAAATGCGCCGAGATCCTGCTCGTGGACCTGCTGGTGCGCCCGGTGCTGCCCGCCCCCCTGGGGCTGGTGGTGCTGGCCGCGGCCCGGCTGCTGTGGATGGTCATCGCCATCTACTTCATCACCATCCTCATCGAGGTGGTGCTGAGCTGGATCGCCCCCGGCGGCTACAACCCCGCCCTGTATCTCATCCACCAGCTCAACGCGCCCCTGCTGGGGCGCGCCCGGCGCCTCATGCCGCCCCAGGGGGGCTTCGACCTCTCGCCGCTGCTGGTGAGCATCGTGCTGGGCCTGGCCTACATGCTGCTGGTGATGCCGCTGCTGGACCTGGGCGCGGCGCTGGCCTACCGGTGAGACCGCCATGGCCGGCCCCTGCCGCTGGGACGGCGACACCCTGATCCTGGCCCTGCGGATCCAGCCCCGGGCCCGGCGCGACGAGTGGTGCGGCCCCGACGCCGCCGGGCGCCTGCGGGTGCGCATCACCGCCCCGCCCCTGGAGGGGCGCGCCAACGCCCACCTGGTGAAGTTCCTCGCCGGCCTGTTCGGGGTCCCCCGCGCCCGGGTGCGCCTGCTGGCCGGGGAGCGGGGGCGCGACAAGCGCCTGGCCGTGGAGGCCCCGGCGCGGCTGCCGGCAGGCATCGCCCCGCCGCCCGCAAGCCCGCGCCACTGCTAAACATTTGGCCGGTCCTGCCGCTACAACACAGGTGCACCGGGGGCATCCCTGCCCCGTGCGCGCCGAAAATGAGACCTGGTTAACACTTTGCATTGTATCGGGCAGCCGGCGAAAGCTATATTTGATTCAATCAGTTAAGTCCGACTGCCGCCCATCCGCATCCTTCTCGGGGGGAATTCATGGCGAAAGATCGCTTCACCGACCAGATGCAGGCCTACGGCCGCTGGAAGCATGATCTCATCGAAGCCGTCATGAAGTACCAGAACTGGCTGGACGAGAACGGCATGAGCACGCCGGAGGCGGAGCTGCGCATCTTCGAGCTCATCGACGCCCTGCGCTCGGATCAGCTCACCATCGCCTTCGTGGCCGAATTCGCCCGTGGCAAGACCGAGCTCATCAACGCCATCTTCTTCTCCGAGTACGACCGCCGGCTGCTGCCGTCGGAGGCCGGCCGCACCACCATGTGCCCCACCGAGCTGCTGTACGACTCGGAGGCGGACCAGAGCTACATCCGGCTGCTGCCCATCGAGACCCGGCTGGAGGACACCTCCATCCAGGAGTTCAAGAAGCAGCCCATCCACTGGACCACCATCGAGCTGGACACCGGTTCCTCGGAGAAGATGGCCGACGCCTTCCGCGAGGTGGTGCGCACCAAGACCGTCACCGCCGAGCGGGCCCAGGAGCTGGGCCTGCTGGAGCCGGGCCAGCCGGTGGAGGCGGGGGAGAAGGTGACCATCCCCATGTGGCGCCACGCCCTCATCAGCTTCCCCCACCCGCTGCTCAAGGAGGGCCTGACCATCCTCGACACCCCGGGCCTCAACGCCCTGGGCGCGGAGCCGGAGCTCACCCTCAACATGCTGCCCAACGCCCAGGCGGTGGTGTTCGTGCTCGCCGCCGACACCGGGGTGACCAAATCCGACATGGAGATGTGGAACCACCACGTCAAGCCGCTGGGCGGCGACGCGCGCCACGGCCGCATCGTGGCCCTGAACAAGGTGGACACCCTGTGGGACGAGCTCAAGGACGAGGCCACCGTGGCCGCCACCATCCGCGCCCAGCGCGACACCGCGGCCAAGATGCTGGGCATCGACCCGGAGAACGTGTTCCCGGTCTCGGCCCAGAAGGGCCTGCTGGCCAAGATCCGCCACGACCAGGAGCTGCTGGAGCGCAGCAACATCCTGGCCCTGGAATCGATCCTGTCCCAGGACATCCTGCCGCAGAAGCAGCACATCGTGCGCGAGAACGTGGTGTCCGAGGTGGGGGCCATGGCCCAGACCTCGCGCGACCTGCTGGCCTCGCGCCTGGCCGACGCCAACAAGCAGCTGTCCGAGCTGCGCAACCTCTCGGGCAAGAACGAGGACGTCATCGCCCACCTGATGAAGAAGACCCGCGAGGAGCAGATCACCTATCACAAGAGCGTGGAGAGCTTCCAGGCCAACCGCAAGATCTTCTCCGAGCAGCACAAGCTGCTGCTCAAGACCCTGAGCCTGGCGGAGCTGGACCGGCTCATGTCCAAGACCCGCAAGGAGATGACCAAGACCTGGACCACCGCCGGCCTCAAGGCGGCGATGAAGGAGTTCTTCGACATCACCAACAACACCATCCGGGAGGCGGGCCAGCAGGTGGACAAGGTCAACACCCTGGTGCAGACCATCTACCGCAAGTTCCACCAGGAGCACGGCCTGGCCGAGGTCAAGCCCAAGCTGTTCTCCTTCACCCGCTACAAGCGCGAGATGGAACGCCTCTACCACGAGGCCGAGGCCTACCGCACCAGCCCGCTCACCACCATGACCGAGCAGTCGTTCGTGGTGAAGAAGTTCTTCATTTCCATGGTCAGCCACGCCCGCAACGTGTTTTTCAACGCCCACCAGGACGCCGAGGCCTGGGGCAAGGCGGCCATGGCCCCGCTGGTGGCGCGGATCAAGGAGCACAAGAGCCAGATGGAGCGGCGGCTGGAGTCCCTGCGCCGCATCAACGAGTCGCGCGACACCCTCCAGTCGCGCATCGAGGCGCTGGAGAAGCAGGTGGCCAAGCTGTCCCGGCAGCTCGCCGACATCGACGCCATGATGGAGACCATCAACAAGCCGCTGGAATCCTTCATGCCCGAGGCCGAGGACTCGGGCAGCGCCCAGGTGGCCTGACCCGATCCCCTCCCCGGCCGGTGCCAAAATGGGCTAGACTGTGCGCCCTGGCCCACTTGGCTGAGCACACTGCCGGTCCATGACGCGCGAATTCCCCGCCGACTCGGTCGGTCTGGTCACCCCCAGGACGCATCACTTCGAGGAGCCGCTGCCGCTGGACTGCGGCAAGACGCTGGCGCCCTACGACCTGGTCTACGAGACCTACGGCGAGCTCAACGCCGCGCGCGACAACGCCATCCTGCTGTGCCACGCCCTGTCCTCGGACCACCACGCCGCCGGCTACCACTCGGAGGCGGACCGGAAGCCCGGCTGGTGGGAGGTGTGCGTGGGCCCGGGCAAGCCCATCGACACCAACCGCTTCTTCGTGGTCTGCTCCAACAACCTGGGCGGCTGCAAGGGTTCCACCGGGCCCATGAGCATCAACCCGGCCACCGGCCGCCCCTACGGGCCCGACTTTCCCATCGTCACCGTGCGCGACTGGGTCCGGGCCCAGGCCCGCCTGGCCGACGCCCTGGGCATCGAACAGTGGGCGGCGGTGGTGGGCGGCAGCCTGGGCGGCATGCAGGCCCTGCAGTGGAGCATCGATTTCCCCGACCGCCTGCGCCACGCGGTGGTCATCGCCGCCGCGCCCAGGCTCACCGCGCAGAACATCGCCTTCAACGAGGTGGCGCGGCAGGCGATCATGGCCGATCCCGACTTCCACGCCGGCCGGTACTACGAGCACGACACCATCCCGCGGCGGGGACTGGCCATCGCGCGCATGCTGGGCCACATCACCTACCTGTCCGATGACGCCATGCGCGCCAAGTTCGGGCGCGAGCTGCGCGAGGGCAAGCTGAGCTTCGGCTTCGACGTGGAGTTCCAGGTGGAGAGCTACCTGCGCTACCAGGGCCAGTCCTTCGTCGAGCGGTTCGACGCCAACACCTACCTGCTCATGACCAAGGCCCTGGACTACTTCGACCCGGCCAAGGATTACGGCGACGACCTGTCCCGGGCCCTGGCCCACGTGCAGGCGAAGTTCATGGTGATCTCGTTCACCTCCGACTGGCGCTTCTCGCCGGCGCGCTCGCGCGAGATCGTGCGCGCCCTGCTCGACGGCGACAAGGAGGTGTCCTACGCCGAGATCAAGGCCACCCAGGGGCACGATGCCTTTCTCATGCCCATCCCCCACTACCTGGACGTGTTCTCGGCCTACACCGGCCGCATTGCCGCGGAGTGCAGCCATGAGTGAGCTGCGCCCGGACCTGCGCATCATCGCCGGCTGGATCACGCCGGGCTCGCGCGTGCTCGACCTGGGCTGTGGCGACGGCACCCTGCTGGCCCACCTGCGCGAGCATCACAAGGTGAGCGGCTACGGCCTGGAGATCGATCCCGACAACATCACCACCTGCGTCAAGAAGGGGCTCAACGTGATCCAGAGCGACCTGGACCAGGGCCTGTCCGACTTCGACGAGGACTCCTTCGACTACGTGGTGATGACCGAGACCCTGCAGGCGGTGCACTACCCCGACCGCATGCTCAAGGAGATGCTGCGGGTGGGCCGCGAGGGCATCATCACCTTCCCCAACTTCGGCCACTGGCGCTGCCGCTGGCAGCTGCTGCGCGGCCGCATGCCGGTGACCCCGGCCCTGCCCCAGCAGTGGTACAACACCGAGAACATCCACCTGTGCACGCTCAAGGACTTCGAGGACCTGTGCGACACCCTGGGCATCCACGTCCTCGAATGCACGGTGGTGGACCGCACCCACGAGACCGACCTCCTCATGCGCCTGCTGCCCAACCTCATGGGCGAAATCGCGCTCTACCGCTTTCGCCGCGGGTAGGACAAGGACGGAGAACGCGCAGTGATACTGCGTTACCTGTCAAATGCCGCAAGGTGCAGCCATGTCCCGCAGCTCCCGTTGCAGCCACGCGATCACAACGCAGAGACGCAAAGACGCAGAGGACGCAGAGATTGTATTTATGTTGAAACGAAATCAATATCGGTGAAATTCCAGCGGGCTGCCACGCGATGGGCGTCGCGCCGGGTGTGCCGCCGTCGGCTGCCGGGACCGCTGCGCAGGGTGCGTTCGTGAAACGAACGCACCGGCGTGGCTCCGGTGCAAAAACAATTTCCTCTGCGTCCTTTGCGTCTCTGCGTTCCAGAGGACAGAAGACGGAAGACAGAGGACAGATGAGGCGGCTCCGGTAAAAAATCAATTTCCGCCTCTGCGTTCCAGAGGACAGAAGACGGAAGACAGAGGACAGAGGAGGCGCTCCGGCACAAAAGCAATTTCCGCCTCTGCGCCTCTGCGTCTTTGCGTTGAAGCTTTTTCCGGCCGTGTCACCGCACCGCCGAATCTCCTAGCCGCCCGCCGCCAGCATCCAGGCGCGGTACAGGGTGAGCACGCCGAACCCCATCACCAGCAGCCCGGCAGCGGTGCGCAGGCCGGCGTGCTGCAGCCAGCGCCCGGCACGCCCGGCCGCCAGCCCCATGAGCAGCAGGTTGGGCAGGGTGCCCAGGCCGAAGGCCAGCATGACGGCCGCCCCGCCCGCGGCGCCGCCGGCGGTGAGACTGAAGGCCAGCATGCTGTAGACCAGCCCGCAGGGCAGCCAGCCCCAGACCACCCCCAGCGCCAGTGCCGCGCCCGGCCCGCGCACCGGCAGAAACCGCCGGCCCAGGGGCTCCACGCGCCGCCACAGCACCGTGCCGGCCTGCTCCAGCCGGGCCAGCCCCCGCCACCACCCGGCCAGGTACAGCCCCAGCGCCAGCATGAACAGCCCGGCGGCCACCTGCAGCCCCAGCTGCACCCGGTGCACCGCGCCCCAGTGCGCCGCCAGCGCGGCCACCCCCCCGAACAGGGCCCCGGCGGCGGTGTAACTGAGGAGGCGGCCCGCGTTGTAGGCCAGAAGCAGCGGCAGCAGGGCCCGGCCCGGGGCCGTGTTCACGGCCAGCGCCCCGACGATGCCGCCACACATGCCGGCGCAGTGCACCCCGCCCAGCAGGCCGGTGAGCAGCGCCGTGACCAGGGCCTCCCCGCTCACGGGGACGCCCCGTCGTTGCGCGGCGGCTCCGCGGCCTCCACCGGGTGGCGCCGCAGCAGCCACAGGGTGAAGGCGATGGCCGGCAGCCCCAGGGCGGCGGCGTAGACGAAGAAGCTCACGTACCCGAAGCGGTCCACCACCTGGCCCGAGAAGCCGGAGATGAACTTGGGAAACAGGGTCATGAGCGAGCTGAACAGCGCGTACTGGGTGGCGGTGTAGGCGGTGTTGGTCAGGCGCGACAGGTAGGCGATGAAGGCCGAGCCGGCCAGCCCGCCGGCGAAGTTGTCGGCCGAGATCACCAGCACCAGCCCGCCCAGACTGCGGCCCTCCAGCGCCAGCTGGGCGTAGAGGAGGTTGGTCACGGCCACCAGTACGGCCCCGGCCAGCAGCATGCGCATGACCCCGAAGCGCACCACCAGCGCCCCCCCGGTGACGGCACCGGCAATGGTCATCACCACGCCGAAGATCTTGCCCACGTTGGCGATCTCCACCTTGCTGTAGCCCAGGTCGATGTAAAAGGGATAGGCCATGTTGGCCAGCACGATGTCACTGATGCGGTAGATGGCGATGAAGGCCAGCAGGGCCAGGGCCCAGCGCCCGTTGCGCTGGACGAACTCCGTGAACGGACACACCACCGCGCCGATGAACCAGGCCACGATGCCGCGCCAGGCCGGGGGCACGTGGGCCGCGCGCTCCAGGTAGTCCACCACCCGCTGCTCCCGGCGCCAGGTGTCCCGGGCCACGCGGTGCACCGGCTCCGGCACCAGCAGCACGGTGACCACGCCCACGCCCATGGCGGCGGCCATGAGCAGGTAGGCCTGGGACCAGGACGTGTACTGGGCCAGATAGAGGGCGCCGGCCCCGCCCACCAGGGCGGCGGCGATGCGCCAGCCGCTCTGGTACATGCCGGCCATGGCCCCCTGGTAATCCGGGGCCTCGGCCTCGATGCGCCAGGCATCGATGGCCACGTCCTGGGTGGCGGAGGAAAAGGCCACCAGCAGGGCCCACAGGGCCATGAGTGTGACCTCCCGGGCCGGATCGGTGAGGGCCATGCCGGCCAGCCCGCCGATGACCCCGGCCTGGGCCAGCAGCATCCAGCCCCGGCGCTGGCCCAGCCAGCGGGTCAGTCCGGGCAGGGGCAGGCGGTCCACCACCGGCGACCAGAAGACCTTGATGGAATAGGTCATCCCCACCCAGGCGAAGAAACCGATGGTGGTGCGCGCGACCCCGGCCTCGCGCAGCCAGGTGCCCAGGGTCGTGAACACCAGGGGGAACGGCAGCCCGGCGGCGAACCCCAGGAACAGCATGCCCACCACCCGCGGGCGCGAATAGACGGCCATGGTCTCGCGCCACGGGCGGCGGCCGGAAGCAGGCGGCATGGGCGGCTGGGACATGAACACCGATGGAGTTTGACCAGCGGGCATCTTAGCAGGATGCCGGAAAAGGTCACCCTCGCCGCCGGCCCGGGCCGGGGGCGCGGGGCGGGTGCGGCACACCGGTTCGACAACCCCGCCCCGGCGGTTATACTTGGGGGGGCCGGGTGCCAGCGCCCGGCGTGACTCCGGCGTGAAGAGCAGACGATGAAAAGCGGAATCCGGCGGCAGGTGGAGGAGGCCCGCGAACAGTGGCACCTCATGGGCCTGTACCAGCGCTTCGAGGAGGTGGTGGCCCTGGCCCTGACGACGGTCATCGCCGTGGTCATCGTCGTGGCCTTCGCCAACCTGCTGCGCAACGTGTTCGATCTGCTGGTGCTGGGTGCGCTGGACCCGCTCAACCACCGCACCTTCCAGACCATCTTCGGCATGATCATGACCCTGCTCATCGCCCTGGAGTTCAAGCACTCGATTCTCAAGGTGGTCGCGCGCGACGAGAGCATCATCCAGGTCAAGACGGTGGTGCTCATCGCCCTGCTCGCGGTCACCCGCAAGTTCATCATCCTGGACATCAAGGAGACCTCCGCGGCGTCAGTGGCGGCACTGGCCGGTTCGGTGGTGGCCCTGGGTGCGGTCTACTGGCTCATGCGCGAGCGCGACGACCGCACCGGCCAGACCACCTAGACCATCCCTCCACCCGGACGCGCATCCCGGAACTTCCATGACACGACCAGGCCGGCCGCGCAGCGCGCGGCCCCACGCGAATCCGCCCGCCGGGGCTGATCGCCGCCGCGTAATCTGTGCGTTTGGTTACCGACGGTGCCGTTGAGAGAAGAAACGCACGCTCGAGATAGAAGACAGTCTGCCATGAATATCTATGTTGGAAACCTGGCCTACTCCATGACCGAAGACGAGCTGCGCGAGGTGTTCGCCCAGTTCGGCGAGGTCTCCCGCGTCAACGTCATCACCGACAAGTACTCCGGCCAGTCCAAGGGCTTCGGCTTCGTGGAGATGCCGGACCAGGCCGAGGCGGAGGCCGCCATCAAGTCGCTGGACGGCAGCGAGGTGAAGGGGCGCAACCTGCGGGTCAACGAGGCCCGTCCGCGCGAGGAGCGGCCACGGCGCCGCTTCTGACCGCGACCCGGCCGCGGCGGGCGCCGCGGCCGGGCTTTTCACGCCGGGCTCAGAGCGCCAGCTCGTAGTCCATGATCAGCGGGGCGTGGTCGGAGAACCGCTTGTCCTTGTAGATGCGGGCGCGCAGGACCTTGTCGCGCAGGGCCGGGGTGGCGATCTGGTAGTCGATGCGCCAGCCCACGTTCTTCTCCCAGGCCCGGCCCCGGTTGGACCACCAGGTGTACTGCTCCGGCCGCGGGTCCACCACGCGGAAGGCGTCCACCCAGCCCAGCTCGTTGAAGACCCGGTCCATCCAGGCCCGCTCCTCGGGGGTGCAACCGGAGTTCTTCTGGTTGCCCTTGAAGTTCTTGATGTCGATTTCCTTGTGCACCGTGTTCCAGTCGCCGCAGATGATGTAGTCGCGGCGCCGGCGGCGCATGGCCTCGAGGTCCTCGTAGAAGCGGGCCATGAAGCGCAGCTTGGCCTGGTGGCGTTCCGGAGAGGCCGAGCCCGAGGGCAGGTAGAAGGACGCGATGCTCAGGCGCCCGAAGTCCACCTGCAGCCAGCGGCCCTCGCTGTCCACCGGCTCCCAGCCCAGGCCCATCTGCACCCGGTCCGGCTCCCGCCGGCAGTAGACGGCGGTGCCGGCGTACCCCTTCTTCTGCGCATCGAAGTAGTAGCAGTGGAAGCCGCGCGGATAGAAATGCGAGGCCTGAAGCTGGTGCTCCTGGGCCTTGGTCTCCTGCAGGCACACCACGTCGGCGCGCTGGCGCGCGAGCCAGGTGAAGAACCCCTTGCGCTCGGCCGAGCGGATCCCGTTGACGTTGAGCGTGATGACGCGCATGAATCCCCCACTCCCCGGAAAGGATGTCGTGTATCATACACGACCCCGTGACGAGACCACCCGCCGCCATGGAATCCAACGCCCACGCCTTCATCCGCTTCGCCCTCGACTGCGAGGTCCTGCGCTTCGGCGAGTTCACCCTCAAGTCGGGGCGCGTCAGCCCCTATTTCTTCAATGCCGGGCTGTTCAACACCGGCGCCCGGCTGGCCCGCCTGGGCGGGTTCTACGCCCGGGCCCTGGCCGAGGCCGGCGTGCCCTTCGACACCCTGTTCGGCCCCGCCTACAAGGGCATCCCCCTGGCGGCGGCCTGCGCCATCGCCCTGGCCCATGATCACGGCCGCGATGTCCCCTGGTGCTTCAACCGCAAGGAGGCCAAGGACCACGGCGAGGGCGGCCGCATCGTGGGCGCGCCGCTGGCCGGCCGGGTGATGATCGTGGACGACGTCATCACCGCCGGCACCGCCGTGGGCGAGTCCATGGCCCTCATCGCCGCCGCCGGGGCCCGTCCGGCCGGGGTGATCATCGCCCTGGACCGGCAGGAGAAGGGCCAGGGGGAGGTCTCGGCGGTGGAGGAGGTGCGCCGGCGCCACGGCGTGCCGGTCATCGCCATCGCCACCCTGGCCGACCTGCTGGCCTTCCTCGAGCGGGAGCCGCGGTGGGCGCCGCACCTGCCGGCCCTGCGCGCCTACCGGGAGCGGTACGGAACATGAGGCTGCCCGCGCTGCGGGCAGCCGGCGCTGGGAACTGGCGGCTGGCTGCTGGGGAAATGCCCCGACACGTTCAAGGAAGGGCAAGGGGACCCGCTCCGTCCAGGCTGGCGGGCGGTTCGGAATTCAAGACTGCCCGCGCTGCGGGCAGCCGGGGCTGGGAACTGGCGGCTGGCTGCTGGTGACACGGGCCGACCCGCCCGGCACATGAGAGCCGTTCAATGAGGATACCCCAGCGGCCAGTCCCCAGCGGCCAGCACGCTGCCGCCTGGTGGTTCGACGTCCCGCTTCACGCCCGAGCCGTCGCTGCGGCGACTCAACCCGCAATGAGCTTGACGCCCACCGCGATGGTCACCAGCTCGAAGGCGCGCTTGATCAGGCGGTTGCCGCCGGCGATGGCCAGGTGGGCGCCGGCATAGCCCCCCAGCAGGGAACCCGCCAGCAGGGCCGGCAGCCAGTCCCAGCGCACGGTCCCCAGCCAGCCCAGGGTCAGCGCCCCGGCCCCGTTCCAGAACAGGCCCACCAGCACCAGGGTGTGGGCCACGGCGCGGCGGTAGTCCAGCCCGAACCAGCGCACCAGCCACAGGGTGACGAACAGCCCGGAACCGGAGGTGAGCGACCCGTTGAGCACGCCCAGCCCGGCCAGCACCGCGGTGCCCAGCACCAGGCCCCGCCCCGAGCGGTGGCGCGGCCGGTGCTCCTGCCCCAGGCCCGGCCGCAGCAGGGAATAGATCCCCAGCCCGGTGGTCAAAAGGCCCAGGGCCACCTGGGCGGAGCGGTCGGGCACGGCCAGGATCACGGAGGCGCCGGCCACCACGCCGGGCAGGCCGGCGGCCAGCAGCAGCCACACGAAGCGCCGCTCCAGGCTGCGCTCCTTAAGGTGGCGCACGGTGGCGCCGATACCCAGGGCGACGGTGGCCAGCTTGTGGGTGGCCAGTGCTACACTAAAGGAGAGCCCAAGGAAGATGAGTACCGGCAACTGGAGGAGCCCCGCCCCGCCCCCGGCGAAGGCCGAAAACACGTTGGCCACCAGCGAAATGCCAAACAAGACCAGCTGTTCCACCATCCCCCGTTCTCCCGTCCGGGCCGAGGCGCCATTATGGCGGCGGCGGCCCCGGCCGGCCATGGCCGGCCTGCTCCTGGCGGCGCTGCTGGCGCTGGCGGCGGGCCCGGCCCTGGCCCTGCGCATCAAGTGCTGGGTCAACGACGAGGGGGTGCGCGAGTGCGGGCAGGCGGTGCCGCCGGAGTACGCCCAGGGCCGCATCGAGATCCTCAACGAGCGCGGGGTGGTCGTCGAGGTCCAGCCGCCGGCCAAGACCCCGGAAGAGGCCGCCCGCGAGGCGGAGCTGGCGCGCAAGCGGCGCGAAGCCGAGGAGCGCGACCGCCTGCTGCTGCGCGCCTACCCCACCGAGCGCGACCTCCTCATCGCCCGGGACAACCGGCTGGAGGCCATCCAGAGCATCATCGACCTCACCCACAGCAATACCCGGGCCCTGCAGCGCCAGCTCGAGGAGCTGGAGGCCCGTGCCGCGAGCTACGAGCGCGCGGGCAAGAAGATCCCGGACCCGCTGCTGGACGACATCCGCCGGGTGCGCATCCAGATGGACAACAACCGCCAGTTCATCGCCACCAAGGAGAAGGAAAAGAAGGCAGTGGAGAAGCAGTTCGCCGCCGATCTCGCCCGCCTGCGCGAGCTCACCCGGCAGCGCCTGCGCCCCCGCCAGGCGGAAAAACCCGCCGGCGATTCCTGACCCGGGCACTGCTGCGCGGTGCCGGGGCTGGGGGCTGGCGACTGGGAACCCTGCCGTGGGAGCGCCGCCCTCGGCGCAACTCCCAAACGCGGCGGTCATCCCCCGCGCCGCAAAAACCTTCAACGCAAAGACGCAGAGGCGCAAAGGACGCAGAGATTCTTGTTGAATTGAAATCAGATCAGCCGTATGGGGCGTGGTGGCGGAACCGCCGTACCCTGCGCCCTTCTGTCCTCTGTCTTCCGACCTCTGTCCTCTGAACGGGGCCGCTCCTACGCCAAAAGACCCCGTAGGAGCGGCGCCTCGCCGCGAACATCATGTCCGGCGGAACCTTCTTCGCGCCCAGGGGGCGCTCCTACACCAAAAACCCCGTAGGCGCCGCCACGGCGCGAATCCCAAACACGGCGGTCATCCCCCGCGCCGCAAAAACCTTCAACGCAAAGACGCAGAGGCGCAGAGGACGCAGAGATTCTTGTTGAATTGAAATCAGATCAGCCGTATGGGGTGTGGTGGCGAAACCGCCGTACCCTGCGCCCTTCTGTCCTCTGTCTTCTGTCCTCTGTCTTCTGCCCGTCAGCGTCCCAGCAACCCCGACAGGACCGCCCACTGGTCGGGCCACAGTTCCGTGGGCCGGCGCTGGAAGCCGCTGCGCACGAACTGGTTGAGCCGGCCTTCCACCAGGGCCACCAGCAGGTTGGCCAGGGGCGGCACCGGCAGGTCCGGTGCCAGCTCGCCCGCCGCCTCGCCCTCGCGCAGGACCTGGCGCAACTGGGTCTCCACCCGCTGGTAGAACTGGTCCACCCGCTGGCGCAGGCGCTCGGTCTCGCCCACCAGGGCATCACCCGTGAGGATCCGGGTCAGGCCCGGGTTGCGCTCGGCGAACCCCAGCAGCAGGGCCAGGATCCGCTCCAGGCGGACCGGTGCCGAGCGTTCCTCGTCGAGGATGCGGTTGACCAGGCCGAAGACGGACTCCTCGATGAACTCGATGAGCCCCTCGAACATGCGGGCCTTGGACGGGAAATGGCGGTAGAGCGCGGCCTCGGACACGCCCACCTCCTGCGCCAGGGCCGCGGTGGTGATGCGCCGGCCCGGCCGGGCCTCGAGCTGGCGCGCCAGGGCCTCCAGGATCTGCTGCCGCCGCGAGCCCTTGGCCGGTGTGCTCACGCCGCCACCCTCATCCCCGCAGGAGGGTCCCCACGCCCTCGTCGGTGAACACCTCCAGCATCACCGCGTGCTCCACCCGGCCGTCGATGATGTGGGCGCTCCTGACCCCGCTCTGCACCGCATCCAGGGCGCAGCGCACCTTGGGCAGCATGCCGCCGCTGATGGTGCCGTCCTCGATGTAGTCCTGCACCCGGGCCGGATCGAGCCCGGTGAGCAGGCGGCCCTGGCGGTCCAGCACCCCGGGGGTGTTGGTGAGCAGGATCAGCTTCTCCGCCTCCAGCGTGGCCGCCACCTTGCCCGCCACCAGGTCGGCGTTGATGTTGTAGGACAGGCCGTCCTCGCCCACGCCGATGGGCGCAATGACCGGGATGAAGTCGGACTGCACCAGCATCTCCACCACCGCGGCGTCGATACTCTCCACCTCGCCCACGTGGCCCAGGTCGATGATCTCCGGCTGCTCCAGCTCCGGCGTCAGGCGCGAGACGGTGAGCTTGCGCGCGCGGATGAAGTCGCCGTCCTTGCCGGTCAGCCCCACCGCGCGCCCGCCCTGGCGGTTGATCAGGTTGACGATCTCCTTGTTCACCAGCCCGCCCAGGACCATCTCCACCACGTCCATGGTCTCGCGGTCGGTGACCCGCATGCCCTCCACGAAGCGGCTCTCCTTGCCGATCTGTTCCAGCAGGCGGCCGATCTGCGGGCCGCCGCCGTGCACCACCACCGGGTTCATCCCCACCAGCTTGAGCAGCACCACGTCGCGGGCAAACCCGGCCTTGAGGGTCTCGTCCACCATGGCGTTGCCGCCGTACTTGATGACCAGGGTGCATCCCTGGAACCGGCGGATGTAGGGCAGGGCCTCGGTGAGGACGCGGGCGACGTCGGCGGCGGCGGTGGGATCGAGACTCATGGGCTGTGCGTTCACGGCTGGAAAAGGTTCTCTCCGCGGACCGGGCCGCGCGGCCACCAGAATAACAGAACCCGGCCCCGCCGGGCAGGGCGCCCCGCCCGCCGATCAGAACGGGAGCTGGAGATTGGGATCCTGTGCCAGCAGCACCTCGCGAAACCGGTCCTGCACCTTCTTCAGCGACTCGGCGTCGCGCCCCTCGAAGCGCAGCACCAGGCAGGGCGTGGTGTTGGAGGCCCGCACCAGGCCCCAGCCGTAGTCCCAGTCGGCGCGGATGCCGTCGATCATGATCACGTTGGCGTCACCGAAGTCGGCCTCCTCCATGAGCTTCTCCATGAACCGGTGCTGCTCCCCTTCGGGCAGGGGGATGCGCAGCTCCGGGGTCGACACCGCTTCGGGCAGCGCTGCGAACACCTCCCGCGCCGGGCGCGGGTCCCGGGCCAGGATCTCCAGCAGCCGTGCCGCGGCGTAGAGGGCGTCGTCGAAACCGTACCAGCGCTCCTTGAAGAAGATGTGGCCGCTCATCTCGCCCGCCAGCAGGGCCCCGGATTCCTTGAGCTTGGCCTTGATGAGCGAATGCCCGGTCTTCCACATGAGCGGTTCGCCGCCGTGCTGCCAGATGTACTGGGTCAGCAGGGAAGAGCACTTGACATCGTAGATGATCTTGGCCCCGTGGTTGCGGCCGAGCACGTCCGCGGCATAGAGCATCATGAGCCGGTCGGGCCAGATCACCCGGCCGTCGCCGCTCACCACCCCGATGCGATCGCCGTCGCCGTCGAAGGCCAGGCCCACGTCGGCGCGCTGCACCGTGACCGCCTCGATGAGATCCTTGAGGTTCTCCGGCTGGCTGGGATCGGGATGGTGGTTGGGGAAGCGCCCGTCCACCTCGCAGTACAGGGGCACGACCTGGCAACCCAGCCCCTCCACCAGCTTGGGCGCCACCGCCCCCGCGACACCGTTGCCGCAGTCCACCACCACCTTGAGCGGGCGCTTGAGCTTGACGTCGCCCAGGATCCGGTCCAGGTACTTCTTCAGCACCGGCTGGGTCTGGTAGCCGCCCTGGCCAGTGGCGAAGTCCTGCGCCTCGATACGGGCGCGCAGGGCGGCGATGGCCTCGCCGGCCAGGGTCTCGCCCCCCAGCATCATCTTGAAGCCGTTGTAGTCGGGCGGATTGTGGCTGCCGGTGACCACCACCCCGCTGCCCCCGGCCAGCTCGTGGGCGGCATAGTAGAGCACCGGGGTGGGCACCATGCCGATGTCGATGACGTCCACCCCGGCCGCCTGCAGGCCCTTGACCAGGGCCGCGCCCAGCTCGGGCCCCGACAGCCGCCCGTCGCGGGCGAAGGCGATGCGGTTGAGTCCCCGGGTCACGGCTTCGCTCCCCAGGGCGCGGCCGATGAGCATGGCGTGCTCGGCGGTGAGCGTGGCACCGACGATGCCCCGGATGTCGTACTCCTTGAAGATCTCCGCCGGCGGCAGGGACGGGGCACCGCCGCCGGCAAAGGCCGCGGGCGCCGCGGCCGCCGGCTGCGGTGCCGCCGGCCGGGGCGGCGGGGCCTTGGGCGCGGCCGGCGCGGTGTTCTTCTCCGCCAGCTCGCGCAGCCGGGCGAGCTGGGCCGGGTCCATCTCCTCCACCGCGATGGAGTCCTGCGAGGCCAGGGCCGGGTTGTCCGACAGCCCCAGCCCCCCCAGCTCCTCCTCGGCGGAATCCCGCTCGCGCACGGGCTTGCGCGTGCGGGGCATGTCCTCCAGCTTGCGCGCGGCCTGCTTGAACTCGTACAGGCGCAGGTGGTACTCGTGGCTCTTCTCGCCCCGGGCGGTGGCCACCGCCAGGTCCACCAGGTTGTCCAGGTCGGTGCGCACGGTGCGTGACAGGCTCCGGGCCAGCAGATAGATGAGCAGCCCGGCCAGCGCCACCGCCGTGCCGATGATGGACATGGACGACGGGTTGTACAGCGGCGGCACCGGGGTCCCCGGCTCCCACACCTTCAGTTCCCACAGGGTGCCCTTGCGCGGCAGGCTCACCACCTCCGTCAATCCCTGGTAGCGGGGGTCGCCGGCCTTGGCGATGAGGCGGGACGGATTGGCCTTCTGCCACAGTTCCACGTAGGCCCCCTCGGCGATGTCCAGCACCCAGGCATCCAGCACCTGGCGCTTGAGCACGAGCTGGATGTGGCCGAGGATGGTGCGGCCGTTCTCCGCCAGCACCGGCTCGATGATGTCCAGGTGCTCGTCGGGCGTGCCCGGGGCGTGGAGTTCCACCGGCGAGCGGGTCTGATGGGTGCGGGCGCGGCGCAGCAGGTCGAGGCATGCGTAGGTGAACGGCGGCCGGGTGCTGTCGTCCACCCGCGCGGTGCCGGCGGGAATGAGCCGCACCCGGATGGCGCCGTCGAAGATGGACTTGATCTGCTCCGCCCGCGCGGCCAGCTCCTCGGGGTCCAGCCGGCGCATGAGCCGGCGCATGGCCGGGTCCTCGGCCAGGGCCAGCACGCCGGATGCGTAGCGCTCCACGTCCACGTCCAGGCGGTGGGCGCGGCGCTCCACCCGGGCCTCCACCAGGCCGTCGCGCTGCGTCTTGATGCGGTAGCGGGCGTCGATCTGGTTGAAGGTCACCGCCAGCGCGGCGATGGCGGCGAAGCCGGCGAACGCCAGGGTGAAGACGGTGGAAATGGCCAGGCCGCCGCGGCGGCGCGAGCGGCGGCGCTTTCTCAGGCTGCGGGTCTTGGCCACATCGATTCCCTGGACGGCTTGCCGTTGATAATCCGTGCGGGTGCAGCCACGGCGTCAGCGCCGCCCGGTGTGACCGAAGCCGCCCTCGGCGCGCTGTGTGGTCTCGAAAGACTCCACCACCTCGAAGGCCGCCTGCACCACGGGGACGAATACGAGTTGCGCGATGCGATCCCCCGGTTCAATCGTAAAAGAATCGCTGCCCCGGTTCCAGCAGGAGACCATGAGCTGGCCCTGGTAGTCGGAATCGATTAACCCGATCAAGTTGCCGAGCACGATGCCGTGGCGATGTCCCAGGCCCGAGCGGGGCAGGATCATGGCCGCCAGTCCGGGATCGGCGATGTGGATGGCGAGCCCCGTGGGCAGCAACTCCGTTGCTCCCGGCACCAGGGTCAGCGGGGCGTCGAGACAGGCCCGCAGGTCCATGCCGGCGGCGCCGTCGGTGGCGTAGTGGGGCAGCGGAAACTCGCTGCCCAGGCGTGGATCGAGAACCTTGAGCTGGATAGCCCGCCTGGCGTTGGTCATGGTATCCCCCGTCGATGCTGGTTGTTGTTGTCAGGCCGAAGCGGCGGCGCGCCCGCCGCTCAGCGCCGGTGCAGACTCACCACCGTGCCGCCGCCCCCGGCCTCCCACGCCGCCAGGCGCTGGGCGATGGCGGCGACGAGCGCCCGCGCCAGCTTGTCCTTGGGGGCCAGCCCCAGTTCCATGCTGCCGCCCTCCCAGTACAGGGTCAGCGCGTTGTCCTCGGCGTCGAACACCCCGCCCGCCTCGGGCGCGGCGGGTCCCACCAGGTTGGCGGCGATGAGTTCCACCCCCTTGGCCGCCAGCTTGGCCCGGGCATGGCGATCCAGGTCCCCGGTCTCGGCGGCGAAACCGACGCAGAACACCTGCGGCCAGCGGCTCTTCACCGTGGCCAGAATGTCGGGATTGGGCACCAGTTCCACGGTCAGGGACTCGCCGGTGCGCTTGATCTTCCCGGGCCGGACCTCGCGCGGGCGGTAGTCGGCCACCGCCGCCGCGCTGATGAACACGTCGGCCTCCGGCGCGAACCGGCTCACCGCCGCCAGCATTTCCTCGGCGGTGGTGACGTCCACCCGCTCCACCCGGTCGGGCGCCTCCAGCGCCACCGGCCCGGCCACCAGGGTCACGCGGGCGCCGGCCTCGGCCGCGGCCGCGGCCACCGCAAAGCCCATGCGCCCGGAGCTGCGGTTGCTGAAGAAGCGCACCGGGTCCAGGGGCTCGCGGGTGGGTCCGGCGGTGACCAGCACCCGCCGGCCCTGCAGGCTGCCCACCTCGAACAGCTCGCCCAGCCGGGCCGCCAGCACCACCGGATCCAGCAGGCGCCCCGGGCCCTCCTCGCCGCAGGCCTGGCCGCCCTCTTCCGGTCCCAGGAACAGCACGCCGCGGTTGCGCAGGGTCTGGACGTTGGCCCGGGTGGCGGCGTCCTCCCACATGCGCGCATTCATGGCCGGGGCCAGGGCCAGCGGCACGCCACGGGCCAGGCACACCGCCGTCAGCAGGTCGTCGGCCCGGCCGGCGGCCAGGCGGGCGAGAAAATCGGCCGAGGCCGGCGCCACCAGGATGCAGTCGGCCCACCGCGCCAGGGCGATGTGGCCCATGGCGGCCTCGGCGCCCGGGTCCAGCAGCTCGCGGTGCACCGGGTGGCCGGACAGGGCCTGGAAGGTGAGCGGGGCCACGAAGGCCTCGGCCCCCCGGGTCATCACCACCCTCACCTCGGCCCCGGCCCGCTGGAGTTCGCGGATCACTTCGCCGGCCTTGTAGGCGGCCACACTTCCGGTGACCCCCAGCACCACCCGCTTGTTGGTGAGGCGTTGCATATGAGACCGAGTTTAGCAGCATTGGTGTCTGCCGTGCCGCGGGCCGGGTCTCATCCCGGCTGCCGGGGCCACCCGGTTATGCTATATAAAGCCTTTCTCCGACTGGCGACAGGGAGGGTTGCCATGGCCATCCGTGACTGGCCCGAGGCCGAACGGCCGCGGGAAAAGCTCCTGGCCCGGGGCCCGCAGGCGCTGTCCGACGCCGAGCTCCTGGCCATCTTCCTGCGCACCGGGGTCGAGGGACGCAGCGCCCTGGATCTCGCCCGCGACATCCTCGCCGCCCACGGCGGCCTGCGCGGCGTGCTCACCGCCGGGCAGGAAACCTTCTGTGCCACCCGCGGGCTGGGCCCGGCCAAGTACGCCCAGCTCCAGGCGGTGCTGGAGATGGCCCGCCGCCATCTGGGCGAGACCCTGGCCCGGGGCGCGCCGCTCACCGATCCCCGGGCCAGCCGCGAGTTCCTGCTGGCGCGCCTGCGCGACTACGACCACGAGGTCTTCTGCTGCCTGTGGCTGGACAACCGCCACCGGGTGCTGCGCTACAGCGAGCTGTTCCACGGCACCCTCACCGGCGCCAGCGTCTACCCGCGCGAGGTGGTGCGGGCCGCCCTGCGCCACAACGCCGCCGCCGTGATCTTCGCCCACAACCATCCCTCCGGCGTGGCCGAGCCCTCCGGGGCCGACCTGGAGATCACCGCCCGCCTGCGCGAGGCCCTGGCCCTGGTGGAAGTGCGGGTGCTGGACCACTTCGTCATCGGCGACAACGAGACCGTCTCCTTCGCCGAGCGGGGGCTGCTGTAGCCGCCCCCTTGACACCCCCCGGGGCGTGTGCCAGCTTTCCGGTGCGGGCGCCAGGGAAGGCCGGCGCTTTGTTTTTCCCTCCTTCCCCCTTCCCCGCCGCCCGCCGCAGACCCCAGGGAACGGACACGGGCGGAGGAACGGCATGAGTTACATCCGCGTGGTGAGCGCCGACAAGCTGCGTTGGAATAATCTTGGCGATGTGGTCATTCCCGGCGTGGGCGCCATGATGGTGGGCGGCGGCCCGCGGCCGTGGCGGGACATCCACCTGGACTACGGCTTCATGAGCAGCTCCGAGGTGCCGCGGAAGCGGGCGCATTGGGAAGCGCTGGCCGAGCGGGTCAGAAAGGGCCACCTGTTCGTGGTGGAGAGCAACACCTCGGACCCGGGGTTCATCTGGGACGAGGAACAGGGCACCTGGGTGGTGCGGCGAGGCATTCCGGAAGACTACCGCGAGAGCCTGTCGTGGCTGCTGCGGCGGGTGCGGGAGAGGCACGAGTACGAGACCTCGGCGCTGGGGCGGCTGGTGGGGGCGGGCAAGGAGCTGGTCAACCGGCTGGCGCGGGAGAACGCGGCGCTTCTGTCGGAGCACCTGGGCGGGCGGGCGACGCTGGCGGACGGGCGGGAACTGACGGTGGAGGAGACCGCCGAGCTGTTCCGTCGCCGGGGGTCCGGTGTGCTGCCGGTGGCTGACGGTGCCGAGGCCGAGGGGGCGGCGGCGATGGCGGCGCTGCCGGCGGTGGAGACCATCGTGGCCATGGTGCAGGCGCTGGGGACGCGGGGCCGGTCGGTGGTGCGGGACCCGCGGCGGTTCGCCGAGGACCTGCGTGCGGCCATGCGCCATTCCCGCAGCGAGGCCGAGGCCCTGGGCAATCTGGGCGGGAGGCAGGCGGAGCGCCACCGGCGACACCAGACACATCCGGACTACGTGGATCGCTACCATGGTCCCGATGACATCACCCGGAGCCCGGAGAATCGGCTGGCCGAATGGGAGTTCAAGGGGAGCGCCTGGGGGCGGCCCTCGCCGGCCAAGGCCAAGGGCA
>Ga0256830_1000899_pt1 | contig 22087 bp, 25 predicted proteins | sample 128326metaG_FD_190537 | JGI IMG/M metagenome (GOLD analysis project Ga0256830, IMG submission 190537) | Hydrothermal vent microbial communities from Lau Basin, Pacific Ocean - 128-326 | ecosystem: Environmental > Aquatic > Marine > Hydrothermal vents | place: Pacific Ocean: Lau Basin | collected... | reverse complement strand
AGGTGTTGCAGGTGAGCTTGATAGTTTTGCTTGAAGTCTGATGCGGATGATGATGTCATGGTGGTGTAACCTCATTATTCGTGGATGAATAATCCCTCGGTATGAGGGAGATGAGGTTACATCTTGTAATTTTTCGAGCGCCGCTGTTTTTCTGCCGCGTAGCGGCTTCGTCCAACAAAAGCAATCAACTCGGACATTTTTCCGCAGTGTTTCCGCTTTACGCGACACAAATAATGAAAACGAGAGAAAGAGATTTATTGCAGCACTAAAAAGGGGGTCGCCTTTAGAGCTTTTTTTGAACCGCTAACCAAGATATCACGGCAAGTCTGGCGTTTTTTAAAAAACTGTTTTCGAGAAGAAAGTTCGTTACAGGCTATACCAGCGGCAATTAAAACCGCTATTATTGAGGTATCTATGAAGGTTTTACCGGACACCGTTACTCTGTGGGTGAACCCCGCTACGGATTCTAGGTTAAAATGCTATTTGACCAACTTTAGTTTTGGTTCACCAATCGGCGAGGACTCCGGATCTAAAGGTGAGTTGGGTGGAACCGGTGTATTGCCTAAATCATCAGAAAAGACCATTCCCTGGCCATTTTCTTTAGCGTAAATGGCCAATACATTCGTTACAGGTACAACAACATTCATCGGCTTACCCGCAAAGCGCGCAGAAAATAATATACTTTCATCATTTAGCAGTAAATCACGCACAGCGAATGGGCTAATATTGAGAACAATTTTGCCGTTTTCAACAAATTGTAGTGGTACTATGACTCCATCACCAGCAGCATCAACCACGATATGTGGAGTCATCGTGTTATCCATGATCCATTCATTAAGTGCCCGTAGTAAATACGGGCGACTTGATGTCATCATAAGCTCATCGACCATAATACGAGGTAAGGGTCTGTTAATAAATACTAAGTTAGACGCGAAGTTCTTTTTCCGCAACCGTTAAACTATCAATAAAGGAGCTGCGCTCAAATAGCTTTTTACTATACTCAATAACTGATTTCGCTTGTTCAGGCAACTCGATTTCCCAATGTGGAAGCCTCCACAATAAAGGTGCAATGCTACAATCAGGTAATGAAAAATCCTCACTCATAAAATAAGGTTTCGCACTGAATACAGGGGCAACAGATGTCAAACTTTCGCGTAATTCCGTTCTCGCCGATTGCTTTTTCTCTTCATTGTCCCCTTCTAAAGCAACCACCAAATTATACCAATCAGAATCAATTCTGTGCAATATCAAGCGAGTTCTCGCTCTTGAAACCGGGTCAACCGGCATCAAAGGCGGATGGGGAAAGCGCTCATCAAGGTATTCCATAATAATGGATGATTGATAGAGTACCAAATCACGGTCTACAAGTGTTGGCACTGAATTGTATGGATTAAGATCAATTAAATCTTCAGGAAGACTTCCAGGTATCACCTCTTTAACCTCAAAAGTCACGTTCTTCTCATTGAGAACGATTCGTGAGCGATGGCTAAAAGGATCACAAACCCCTGAAAACAATGTCATTACCGAACGTTTACTGGTAACAACTGCCATAATGAACTTTCTCCTTATATTACCAAACGAACCTTTATTGTTAATACTTGAAAGTCCGCTAACTGACAAAAACAAAAAGGCGGCTGGAAATCCAGCCGCCTGTAGAATACCACAATTATGATTTTATTATTAAGAAGTCTTTAAAAATCCAAATCGCTGCAATGACCATTTCATCGTAAAAACAGCTATTGCCGCAACCAAGACGGTTACTACAATATCGAATGCAGAAGTCATTGGAATGTGATAAAACTCAGGATCAACCGACCCCGAAATCCAAGTATAGCGCTCTAACCATGTTCCGATACAGATACAAATTGCTATCAATACAACATATTCCGGTGTATGCCTAACTCTTGCAAAAACCAGTGCAGATAATGGAATGACAAATTTCAACGCGAGGAATGTCCACCAAATCGTACTAAGATCATAATCCATCATATTCCTGAAACGAATAATTTCTTCCGGCAAACGTCCATACCACATAATGAGATATTGCGTAAAATATAGGTATGTCCATAAAATAGTGAATGCCAACATCATTTGAGCTAAGAAATTAATGATGTAATTAGGCATATCAATAGTTAACTTACCGGTACGCTTCAAGACAAATAAGAAGATCGCAAAAAAGGCGAGAAAGAAATGGAAATGCGTAATGAAGTGATACGCACCATAACTTGCACTATGCCAACTCGGAACCATGGTCATTTCAAAATCCCAAGACACCATTGTCGCATAAATCACGTATACAAATGGGATTAGTAACGCGATATTACGAAATCTGCGTTGTGCCTCATAACTTGCATCAACAATAGCTTCGTGCTGATACTTAATAAAGTACCCATACAATGCAGCGACTGTTAAAAACCCAACGATCTGACGAGCAACAAGAAAGGTGTAATTATGCCAACCAGGCATATGATGATCATGCCCTCCCCCATTTCTCGCATCCGCTAACCATTGGAATGTCTGTTCTCCGTTCATCAATAAAATAACCAGCAACACAAAAGCTACTGGAAAAAGTGCAGCAAGTGATACAGCAATCGTTCTTACTTTGAAACGCCATTTGCCATTTACTAGATGTAGTATTGCAGCAAGCGTTACGCCATTTATAGCCAAGTAAAGGACGATTAGAAAATTAGTCGTAAGCACTGACCAGCTTCCAAAATCTTCCATATTATATTCCTACCCTTCGTAAAAAGTTATTATTCAGCACTTGCAGTAGCACTGCCTGCCGCATCTTTGACCAATTGATTTCTGATGTAATTAACCACATGCCAACGTTCAGGAACGGATAAATCATTAGAACCGCCCCCTTCAGCAGGTTTACCGTATGCCGGCATAATCACACTACCAAAAGTAATCGTTCCATATATCCAACCTTCTGATAAAGAATCCTGAACATATTCAGTCGTCAAATCAATCGCACCAAGCTTCGGACTTATCGGCGAATCAGCTCTACCCGTTAATCCATGACATGCAGCACAATATACTTTAAAAAGGTAACGCCCTTTTTTTATTGATGCTGCAGAAACAGGAATGGGATTTTGCAAACTCTTAGCCTCTTCTCTATTTGCCACTTTAGTCGGAATACCTTGTATAGGAATCGACCGCTTTGCAAATAATGCAGGAGCACCCTCTTGAGGCTTAATACTTGGCTGATTCATCATATCCGTGGACCATGGCCAAGCAAAAGCGCTGGTAGACAAAAGCATTGCTGACGCAAATAAAACTATTTTTCTTAATTTCATCAGGCTTTCTCTTCTCGTATTTCAAGTGACTTATTATCTTTAAAGAATGATCTGGAATTTTCCAGCTGATGCTCGTCAATTTCCACCATCAACCCAATCTCATCAACAGTCAGTTTTTCACTGTACAAAGACCCTCTTTTTCGGAGTAAACCCGCAAGAAAAAGAAAGGTGATAACCGTAGTCCATACTGCAAAAAAGATAAGCATTTCATACATCAAAACAAAGTTTGTGGGAAATGGCACAACCGCCTTACCGCCTTGAGGCTGCACAAGAAAACTTGCTTGTGCCGCCGACAAGAAGAAGAAGCCGAATGTACAGCCAAAAATGGCGCCCACGAAAGTAAACTTTTGAATATTGATCGGGCGCGGCCCAAGAATTTCGTCAATATCAGGATGCTCGATTGGCGACAACACCGTGATATCATCAATCTCCTTTCCCGTCAGTTTACCCGCTTTTATTTCTTCGATGCACTCAATGGCGTCATCGAAGTCCTTGAACATAGCTAATAATCGATGTTTTGCCATTTATGCGCCCTCCAGACCTGGTGAACCTGATACAGGTTGTTGTGAACCGGCAGCCGAAGTATTCTTAGCTTTTTGTTCAGCTTCTCGTTTTTCTTCTTCAATTTCATGCTTAAGGTGAAAACATAATTCTTTCACCTCGTAAGTAGAAATTGCCGGTAAAAATTTACAAAACAGTAAGAACAGCAAAGAAAACCAGCCAAAACTGCCAAATACAATTGCCCATTCGATCACCGATCCCCAAAGGATATCCCATTGATGTGGCGCATGAGACATAGACAATGTTGGTGCTACGATCATCCAGCGTTCGGTAAACATACTAATCTGCAACACGATAGACATAACAAACATCGTCGGCATGTGCCTTCGCCAGCTCTGAAATACAAGACCAAAAGGAGCCACCATCCCACAGATAATCATCGTCCAAAACACAGCGGCATACGGACCAGTAGCCTTATCAATCAGCAGCTCCTTGTCATACACATTATGACCGTACCATACTGAAGAAAACTCAATAAGATTGAGGTAAGTCCAAACCATCGCAATGGCAAAAGTTAGCTTACACGTTTTTTCCATAATGTTTTTCGTCATATAATCTTCCCAACGGTAGAAATAACGAAGAACAACAAACAAGGTCATAATCGCTGCACAACCCGAATAAAGTGCACCTGCAACAAAGTAAGGAGGGAAAGAAGTAATGTGCCAGCCCGGCATAATCGACATTGCGAAATCTGAAGATACGATTGAATGCACAGATATCGCTAATGGAATTAGAAAACAAGCCATCAACATATAGGTGCGACGGAAATTTCTCCACTGTCTGTCATCACCACGCCAACCTAGAGCCATAAGCCCGTAGACCTTTTTACGCCATCCTTTGGTGTGGTCACGCAAAACGGCCATATCTGGAATCATTCCGATAACTAAAAACAATGCTGATGCAGATAAGTAGGTACTTATAGCAAACGCATCCCATACAAGCGGAGACCTGAAGTTAGGCCAAATTCCTCTATCACTAACATAGGGAAGCACCCAATAAAGATTCCATACACGGCCCAAATGGATCATCGGGAAAAATCCCGCTGTCATTAATGAGAAAGTCGTCATTGCTTCCGCAAACCGATAGATAGGCTTACGCCACTGTGCATGAATGATATGTAAAATTGCCGACAACAACGTACCCGCGTGACTCATGCCAATCCAGAATACAAATGTTGCGATATACATATCCCACATATGTGGATTGTTAAGACCTACAGAACCCAGTCCATACTTGTATTGGTATATTTCAGCAGCAACAGCACATGCGACCATGGCCACACAAACTAATACTGCAGTCCACCACATTTTCCCAGGTGTTTCCATGGTTCGAATCAAATCATGATTGATTTTCGACCACTTTAGATTTTCATCAATAACTTTATCTTGTATTACTTGACTCATGGCGTTTCCTTTTTAATGTCAAACAACGCGCTTGTTATCAAACCCTAAACCTCAGAATCCCTAACCCTTTCCAAATACATCACAGAAGGATCAACGTTCAACTCATCAAAAACACGGTAACCGCGAATTTCTTCATCACTCTTTGCTTCTTTATGAGTGTATGGACCACGTTTCACCTCGTGTTTTTTCCAAGCCAAACTGACTTGGCTCGTTGGATCCATGGTATCCCCAAAAACGATTGCGTTAGTCGGACATGCTTGCGCACAAGCTGTTATTACATCGCCATCAATCATATTTCGCTCTTCGCGCGCCGCGCTATCTTTAGCAACGCGAATACGCTGAATGCAAAAAGTGCATTTCTCCATAACACCTTTATCACGAACAGAAAGATCAGGATTCAACTGTTGATTGAGTGGCTCTGGCCATGAACTTTCATAAAACGACCAGAAATTAAAATAGCGCACTCGGAAAGGACAGTTATTACTGCAATAACGAGAACCTATGCAACGGTTATATACTTGAGCATTTAACCCATCTGGCGTGTGATAAGTCGCCGCTACTGGACAAACAGGCTCACATGTTGCCGCTCCACATTGTTGGCACATCATGGGTATAAAACTCGCTCCACGCTCAGGATGCTCTAATTCCTCATCATCCCAATAGCGCTCGATACGCATCCAATGCATTGCTTGGCCTTGCTCAAAATAATCTTTACCGACTACTGGTAAATTATTTTCTGCGTAACAAGCCGTTGAACACGCATTACATCCTATGCATATATCGAGATCGATCGCCATCCCAAAACGATGCTCATAATCATGATGCCCATATCGTTCTGATTCAGCATCTTGTCGAAATCTGGATAGATTATCTAAGATATTACTAAGCGACATACTTAGGCCCCTCCTTCAGTGCGTCGTAACTGGTCAGCAGAAACAGTGCGCACAAAGGATCTTCCCATTTGCACATCGCTACCACCCATTTTGATCAATATTTGATTTTTACGCGTTTTACTTACCTTAACCTGGGTTGCATGTGTCGCTAACTCACCTGTTTTGTGATCAAAAACCGGATCTAATATTGACAAGGAGTTTGCACCGGTTTGTTTCGCATAGCGGCCATATTCTTTGTGGCCCTGCCCCATGGGAACTGAAATTGCCCCCCGGTGTATGGCCTTTGTAATAGCAACTTGTGTTTCTATTGAACCACTTTTTGATTCAATTTTAACAATATCACCGTTTTTCAAATTCATTTCGGCGGCGGTATGTGGATGCATCTCTGCCCAAGAATCCCAAACGACTTTAGAGATTTGATCTGGAGCTTCTTGCAGCCAAGGAATATTAGCATGACGCCCATCCCACAAACCCAAACGAGCAGAAGGAATAAGCGTTAAAGAAGTTTGGTCGAGATGATCAGTCGGAGTACCAACCTTCGCAACCGCTAAAGTTGCAGTAAGACTACCCGTCACACCCGTAGTTTTAAGTACACCTTTTTGCAGTAATCCATTCCAAAAAGACTCATCAGAAGCAAGCGCTCCACCGGTTAACTCAGCAGGCATATTTTTCACCGACGTTCGCAAGTAGGCATAATAATCAGGAAACTGCTTATAGCCCTCATCCAGTTTGGATAGCAATGCAATCATGATGTCGCCAAAACCTTTAGTCTCTTTATACAAGGGCTCCATTAAAGGCTGCTGTAAACTCATAGTCGCCGACCCACCCTGATAGGCGGCTACGTGAGTACCCCAATCTTCAATGGCAGAATTTAACGGAAGAACTAAGTCTGCTTTCAATGCAGTTTCATCAGGAAACATGGTCAATGCAACTTTGAACTTCACCTTGTCTAAGCCTGACTCCACACCTAGAGCTTCGGGCGCGGAATAAATAGGATTTGAATTATAGAAGAACACAACATCGTATTTACTATCAGACAAACCTTGAGCAAACGCTTTAAGGCTAGAAGTATTACCTTGCTTAGCTGCAAGCGCATTCTCTGGAAATGATACTGATGGCTCAATGGTTGTACCAACTGAACCCATAATGATATTGAGCAACATAACCGCTGAAGCAGCTTCATAACCTTTAGCTTGACCAACCGTAGATTCTCCCGCGAGAACCAGTGCAGGCCCACGCTCTGAGAGCAAGCTTGCAATCCGTTTTATTTTCGAACCTTGAATACCTGTAATTTTTTCTACTTTATTGAGATCATACTGCGCAAGTTCAGTTTTCACACTCGCTGGAACATCAACTTTATTCCAACCGCGACTCACAATAATATTGGCAATACCGAGAGCAAGGACGCCTTCAGTTCCAGGCGCAGCAGGCACCCACAAGTCTGCATTACCACCCGTTAGCGTCATTTTCGGCTCTACTTGAACCAAAACACCACGCTCACCTTGTCTAAATTTCGCATATTCACCCGCATTGTGAACCGGAGACATCCAGGTCGCTAAAAAATCAGCACCAAAAGAAAGAATAACTCCCGCTTTATCATACCGAATGACCGGCATAGCATCCCCAAGCAAATCTTTGGAAACCGCCTGCCAAATTGAGGTGTTAATGGTTTCGTAGGCAAAATGATTTTTCGATCCTACTTTCGACAATAGTTCAGATGTTAAGACTGACTGGTGCCCACTTAACGATCCTGAAACAAAAGCAAATCTATCACCGGAAACACTTGAAACCTGCTTACCCAATTCAGCCATTGCTTCGTCCCAAGATACCGCCTGTAAGCTATTGCCTTTGCGCATCATCGGACTGGTCACACGATCAGGATTGTAATGCGTCTGCACTCCGGACTGACCCATCATGCAAGACTTACCATTATTTAATGGAGAATCAGGATTGCCTTCTAGTTTAAGAGCACGACCTTCGCGTACTCGACCATGCAAACCACAACCTGCATCACACTGCGTACACGTCGAAGCATACCAAACGCCAACACCCGGAATGACATATTCCTCTGGCGATAGATATGACACAACTTCTTCTTTTCCTTCTTCCAGAGTCACTGTGGTAGGCATATCACAACCTGCTAACGCTGTACCTGCGCCGCCCCAACCCAGCATCTTTAAGAAGCTTCTGCGATTAACTTTTACGCCTTTCATCATCTTCATCCTATGTATATTTTCAACTACGGTTAGCGTAAGACTACTTATGACACTTCCAGCAATCACCTGGACCATCGTTGGCCTCATGACAACGGACACAAAAACCCATATTTAGCGGTTTCACTTTTTCAGCCACCGTCATCGCCTTAACTTCACCGTGACACAAACCACACACTTGTTGAACATCTTCAACCGGAAAATCCGCTTTATCGACAAATTTTCTAATATGTTTTTCATGGGAAAAATGAACATAGTCAGGCACGTCATGTACTTTTTTCCATTTTGGTGATTCACCTTTTTCCCAGTATTCAGTCAACTTCTGAATTCTTGGCTTGTCAGTTGCGATCATCTTATGACAACCCATGCACTTACTCGTCGGAGGAATCCCCGCCACTGCACTGCGCCGCGCATATGTATGGCAATACATGCAGTTAATTTTCATATCATTCACATGTCGATCATGCGGAAAATCAATGGGCTGTGGAACATGCTCACCACTATGCTCACCCACCGGTGGAATGATATGTGCTGGAACAGGAAGATCTGCTAAAGATGTCGCTGGCAGTACAAACGCAAATACTGCAAACGCAAATACTGACACCATGAATTTCATTTTTTTTGTCGCTGTCATCGCGGCATTTAACCTCTCCATAATGGAAAACGATTTTTAATTTTCTTAAAAATCGTATTTCCTACCCTTAAAACAATTGCCACAAATAACTTATGACAACCAATAATTACAAAAAAACAAAAACCATATCGCAGAATCACTCCTGCAATTGATCATTAAAGCACTGATTGAAATTTACTATTTAACTTAGAGCGCTATGCCCGTATAGCGAAAGAACGAAGCCCTGCTATTTCGTTCATGCCTGTTAACCGTGAGTTCCTCCCTCATACAACAACAAGCTATTCAAATTTTTTTATTAGTTAGTAATGCTATTTTTTTTGAAATATTTATTTTGTGAAACCGATGCTAGCTAGGTGGGTGCTAATTGTCAACGAAAACTGTCAATTATTTTTTTAATCCCAAACTGCATCTAACTTTATATTTTTATTAGCCTTTGCTAATTTATATAACATTAGAGTCGTGAAAAAACTAAGTAAAAAAGCGGCTTAAGCTATTATTATTTTATCAAATCATGAGCCTATTTCATCGATAATTTAACAGCGTCATTAATTTAGACAGGGTTATTTTCATCGATAAATACATGCTCGACATCAAATTTTCTGGACAATAAATCACCTATTGCTAGCACTCCGTAACGCTCAGTAGCATGATGGCCTGCGGCGAAAAAGTGCACACCACTTTCTTTGGCTAAATGATAATTCTGCTCTGAAACCTCGCCTGTAATATACGCATCAACACCACTTTCAATCGCGTGATTAAAATAACTCTGGGCACCGCCCGTACACCACGCCACCTTATCGATATACGCTGAATTACCTGGAATATGCAAAGGCTCGCGACCCAGCTTGGTATTTATTAGCTGTGCAAGCTCAACGGCGAGTAACTTATTCTCAAAGTGACCGACACCCACTAAATCTGCCTCACCAGAAAGCAGCCCTGACTGCTTAATACCTAATATTTTAGCGAGCTGGGTATTATTCCCATACTCAGGATGAGCATCCAATGGAAGATGATACGCAAGCAAACTAATATCCTGCTGCAATAGGCACTTTAAACGATTACGTTTCATTCCCTGGATTCTCTGATCCTCACCTTTCCAAAAATAGCCGTGATGAACGATCAACATATCCGCATCTAACTCAACGCTACGTGTTAATACATTTTGTGAAGCAGTCACTGCACTGACCACTTTCTTAACTTCCTCTTTACCTTCAACCTGCAATCCATTTGGACAATAATCTTTGAAAAGCTCAACACTCAATTCTGTGTTCAAAAATTCTACAATATTTTTTGACGATGCCATTAAATTTACTCGCAATCACCTAGATATAAAAATAAATTACCATGCTTGCGCGGCAAATCCAATATAATCCATTTTTAGATTTGAATTGATGACTGTTTATTACAATTAAAACAACTTATTATTGCCCTAGGATGCGATCTAAAAACAGCCTCTTAGGAGCTTGCCCGAGAACTGCGATCGTCACGAGAGCACACCTGAATAGTATCAAGATGAAAGATAATCAAGTCGGCCTATGGGAAACTAATACACATGCCTGAAAACAATGCACTTATGTCCAACCTAAAAACAGTTGGTAAATTCACTCTAATAGGGGCTGCACTTGCTTTTGTTTTAGCCTATTTTGCGGGCGAAAAAACCGACCTTGCCCAGTTCAACGAGATATCAAAGGAAGATGCCAAGGAGCTTATTAAAGAACATGCCAATGAAGGCATGCAAACAGTCTCCTATTCAGCATCGGTAAAAAATGCCGCACCTGCTGTGGTTAATATTTACACTACTAAAACAGCCCCAAAAATCTCATCCCCCTTTCGGGACGACCCTGTTTTCAAACGGTTTTTTGGTGACGAGCCTCCAGAAGGACAAAGAGATAAACTTGAAAACTCACTAGGTTCAGGCGTTATTATTAGCAGTCAAGGTTATTTGCTCACCAACAACCACGTCATACAAGGCGCTGATGAAATACAAATAGCCTTACAAGATGGAAGAAATACCCAGGCCACGGTGGTCGGCACAGATCCCGAGTCTGATGTAGCGGTTTTGAAAATCGAACTACACGATTTACCTTCAATTACGCTTGGACAGTCAGATGTTCTCGAAGTGGGTGATGTAGTACTCGCCATTGGCAATCCATTTGGCGTGGGACAAACGGTAACCATGGGTATCGTTAGCGCGACAGGCCGAGACAGACTCGGACTCACTACATTTGAAAACTTCATACAAACTGATGCAGCTATTAACCCAGGAAACTCGGGAGGAGCACTGATTAATGCTTATGGGCACTTAGTGGGAATTAACACCGCGATATTTACCCGCTCAGGCGGCTCTCAAGGAATTGGATTCGCCATTCCTATTACCACCGCCAAAGATATTACCGAGCAAATCATTGAAAAAGGACATGTCAGTCGTGGCTGGATTGGCATCGAAATCCAAGATGTTTCTCCCGCACTCGCTGAATCATTTAATCTAGAACAGGCAAAAGGCGTTATCGTTGCGGGAGTACTCCGCCAAGGGCCCGCCGACAAAGCCGGAATGAAACCAGGCGATGTTATCCTATCAATCCAAGGAACTGAAATTGAAGATGGCAGACATGCGGTTAAACTCATTTCCAAGTCTCCACCGGGAAGTAGCATTGAAATATCGACACTACGTAACGGTAAAAAAATGAAAGTATCAACCATTACAGAGCAACGGCCTATTATTGAAAAGAAAAGGTGATGCCTATTCTCCAAAAAAAGATCAAGAAGAGCTGAATGTTTTTTTCATAATCCAGACAGAATGACGACCTATTGTGAGAAACGTCCTTCGGTGCCCTGCGGGTGAACCCAGTCACGAAAATAAGAGGGCGTGCAATAATACCTAAACCACAATCACTACGGGCATATAAACTCACCCATCCTTTTTGTAATTACCGTCTTTATCTAAAACAATCGGTTCTTGCTCAGCGGCTGTAAACGCTTCGTCCATTGTCGAATCTGCATGCGCCTCACTGCCTGAGCTAGCAGCTTTATCATCATCCTCTGATTCATCTTCATCATTTTTCCTAGGCTTCATTCTTTTGGCACAAATCAAACCTACTTCAAACAATAACAACATCGGTATCGCCAGCAAAGTCTGAGAAATAACATCAGGTGGCGTTAGCAACATCGCAATAACAAACGCACCGATAATCATATAAGGTCTCTTTTCCGCTAATGACTCAGGTGTGGAAATGCCCGACCATACTAAGACCACGATCACTATCGGCACTTCAAACGACAAGCCAAATGCAAAAAACATCTTCAAGACAAAATCGAGATATTTACTAATATCCGTCATTACCGCGACGCCATCTGGCGCGGTACTCGTGAAAAAACCGAACACCAAAGGAAAAACAACAAAATACGCAAACACAGCGCCCATATAAAAAAGAAAAGAACTCGACGCAAGCAATGGCAATACGAGCCTGCGCTCATGCCGATACAGTCCTGGCGCGATAAATCCCCATACTTGATAAAGAATCAGCGGCATCGAAGCAAAAATTGCCAGCACCAGCGTGAGTTTAAACGGAGTAAAAAAGGGTGATGCCACATCGGTTGCTATCATCGAAGTACCATCCGGCAGGTGCGCCATCAGCGGTGAAGCAACAAAGGTATAAATATCATTCGCGAACGGCATAAGCATAAGGAAAATAATAAGAATCGCGAGCAAAACTTTTAACAAGCGATCTCGCATCTCTATGAGATGAGCAACGAGCGGCAAATCCTTAATCGAATTAAATCTATCCGGTTTTTTCATTAACTGAATTTTTTTGCTGGACGACTACATCGTCCTCAATACTCGAACGTTTTTCATCCGGCAACAGTGGATCAGCACTTTTTATTTGCTCAACCACCGGCTGAACCTGAGCTTCGCTTTTAGTTGAAATAGATAATGAATCTTTGCTTAGAATATTATGACGATTAAGAATCTCTTCTTGCTCTCTAAGCTTTTCCTGTAAATCCTCGACCTTATCAAGCTCTTGTCGAAGATCACTTTTTACACTACCAGCCATTTCCTTGATTTTTCCAAGCCAATATCCTACGGTTCGAATAAGACCCGGCAAGCGCTCAGGCCCCACCACCAAAAGTGCGACAATGCCTATTATGGCTAATTCCCAAAAACCGATATCAAACATGGTGACAGAACAACATGTGCAATTTAGACCTTATTATTATCTGAATTTTTTGCTTCACTTTGCTGTGTTACTTTGACATCAATCACATCATCTTTATTGTTAAGCGGTTTTTCTATTTGGTCCGAAGGTTTTTTACTGATGTCTTCTTCGCCCTCTTTCATCGCAGATCGAAAGCCTTTCAATGCAGAGCCTAAATCACTACCCACTGATCTTATTTTTTTTGCGCCAAACAATAATAAAACGATCACCAGGATGATTAACAACTGCCAAATACTAATACCACCCATAACCCTCTCCTTAAATAAATTCTTTAATTATTCGGATCATTATACACAAATGATCAAATATCGGCCAATTCTTCATTATGTATTGCGCGAATTCTTTTCTTCAATACCCGACAAGCCAAAACGCCGCTCAAGCTCCGCCAATACATCGTCCGGCCCCAGCCCTTGTTGAGCTAATAAAACCAGGGTATGAAACCATAAGTCAGCCATTTCATAAACGATTTGTTGATTATCCGCGTTCTTTGCCGCGATAATAGTTTCCGCAGCTTCTTCAGCAATTTTTTTTAGGGTTACATCCAAGCCCTTAGCATATAAAGAAGCAACATAAGAACTTCCTGCATCTGCAGATTTTCTATCTTCCAGAACAGCGGCCAGCGCATTTAAGGTATTATTTTTTTCCATACATCTCTTCTGGTTTCTTTAACACAGGCTCAACGAACTGCCATTCATTATGTTTTAATTGTTTAAAAAAACAACTTTCACGACCTGTGTGACATGCAACCCCACCCAGTTGTTCAATTTTTAACAGCACTACGTCATTGTCACAATCTAATCGCAACTCTTTAACCTTCTGTAGATGCCCTGATTCCTCACCTTTATGCCACAATTTTTTCCTCGAGCGAGACCAGTAAACCGCTTCTCCACAAGCTGCGGTTTTTGCCAAGGCTTCACGATTCATCCATGCAAACATTAATACATGACCCGATATTGCATCCTGAGCGATCACTGGTACCAAACCTGCATCATCCCATTTAACCTGTTCAATCCAGCGAGCACTTTCCATCAAACCCATCCCTAAAGACGCACTTCGATACCGGCTTGCTGCATATGCTGCTTGGCCTGAGTCATCGTATATTCACCAAAATGAAAAATACTTGCGGCCAAAACAGCATCCGCTTTGCCACTAATGATTCCTTCCGATAAATGATCTAAATGACCCACACCACCCGAAGCTATCACGGGCACTGAGACCGCCTCACTCAGCGCACGGGTAAGCTCAATATCAAATCCTTCCCTGGTGCCATCTCGATCCATACTGGTTAACAAGATCTCGCCCGCACCAAAGGCGACCATTTTTTTCGCCCATTCAATCGCATCCAAACCCGTCGCTTTTCGACCACCATGAGTAAAAATCTGCCAGCAATCAATTTCACCTTTTGCGCTGGTCTTTTTAGCATCAATCGCAACGACAATGCACTGCGAACCAAATTTTTCTGCGGCCTCCTTTACAAACTCGGGATTAAACACCGCCGCTGTGTTAATCGCCACCTTGTCCGCACCGGCATTTAGCATCCGTCGAATATCTTCAACCTTGCGAATACCACCACCAACAGTTAATGGAATAAATACCTGACCTGCAACCTGCTCAACAACATGTACCATTGTTTCTCGATCATCTGAACTCGCTGTAATATCCAGAAAAGTTATTTCATCAGCACCTTGCTCATCATAGCGTTTCGCAATTTCAACAGGATCTCCCGCATCTCGAATATCGACAAATTTCACGCCTTTAACCACGCGACCACTATCGACATCTAAACACGGTATTATTCTTTTTGCTAAGCCCATAACTCTTCCCTTATCTCGCTTGCGCTTCATCCGCAAGCTTTTGCGCAGCCGCAAAATCCAGACTACCTTCATAAATTGCACGACCTGTAATCGCGCCCATAATACCTTCATCCTGCACCGCGCATAGTGCACGAATGTCGTCGAGATTAGTAATTCCGCCAGAAGCAATGACCGGGATGGTAATCGACTGAGCAAGCTTCACTGTTGACTCAATATTTACCCCGAGCATCATTCCATCACGCCCGATGTCCGTATAAATAATCGAGTCAACACCAATTTTTTCAAATCGCTGAGCCATATCAATCACATCATGATGCGATAACTTAGACCATCCATCAATGGCGACTTTTCCATTTTTTGCATCAAGACCCACAATAATATGCCCAGGAAATTCCAAGCAAATATCATCGATAAAATGAGGTGCATTAATCGCCTTGGTTCCAATAATTACATATTGCACACCGGCATTCAGATAAGCTTGAATCGTGTCTTCATCACGGATACCGCCGCCTACTTGGATCGGAACATCAGGATAAGCTTCGGCAATATCATGTATGGCTTTGCCATTCACGGGCTTGCCTGCAAAGGCACCGTTTAAATCGACAAGATGAATACGCCGCGCTCCAGCTGCGACCCATTTTCCAGCCATCTCCACCGGATCATCTGAATAAACAGTGGAGTCCTCCATGTCACCTTGGCGTAATCGAACACAATGACCATCTTTTAAATCTATTGCAGGAATTACTAACATTGCTCTTGCCTCTTTTGTAACAGCTCAACACATTTATCTTTTACTCTACAGACCAATTAACAAAATTTTTCAACAATGCCAGCCCAGCATGCTGACTTTTTTCTGGATGGAACTGTACTGCAAACAGGTTGTCCTTAGTCAAAGCCGAAGAAAACTTAACACCATATTCTGTCGAACCCGCAACAATGCTTTCATCTTCAGATTCCACATAATAGCTATGAACAAAATAAAAGCGACTATTTTGCGCAATACCCTTCCACAAAAAATGATCTTTAACATGCTGTACCTGATTCCAACCCATGTGTGGAATCTTCAATCGACTCTCGTTATCTGGTGTGTACATGTCCACAGGAAATAATTTAACCTGGCCAGGCAATATCCCCAGACAATCAACGCCATTATTTTCCTCGCTTGAATTCATAACCGCCTGCATACCCACACAAACCGCTAAAACAGGTTTCTCCTGCGCTGCCTCTTTGAGTGCTTCACTGAGTGCTAGCCGGTTTAGCCCCTCAATGCAGTCACGGATTGCACCCACCCCCGGAAACAGGACTCTGGAAGCTTTTTTTATTTCTCTTGCCTGATTGGTAATAATGATCTTTGCATTATCACCCACTAACTCCAGCGCCTTAGCAACCGAATGCAGGTTACCCATTCCATAATCTATAATAGCTATCGTATTCATGCGATCCTACAAACTACCTTTGGTAGAAGGAATGCTATCGCCTATTCTTCCATCGATGTCCACTGCATTTCGCACCGCACGACCAAATGCCTTGAAAATTGTTTCCGCGATATGATGCGCATTACGTCCGCGTAGATTATCGATATGTAATGTAGCATTGGCGTGATTTACAAATCCTTGAAAAAACTCATAGAACAACTCAACATCAAATGACCCAATACTGCCACGAGCAAACTTTGCATGAAACTCTAACCCCGGTCGTCCAGAAAAATCAATCACCACTCGGCTTAAGGCCTCGTCTAGAGGTACATAAGCATGACCATAGCGACGAATTCCCTTTTTATCCGCCAATGACTGGCTAAAAGCTTGGCCGAACGTAATCCCTATATCTTCCACGGTATGATGGCAGTCAATATGCAAATCACCTTTAGCCTTAATATCAAGATCAATCAAACCATGGCGCGCTACCTGCTCCAGCATATGCTCCAAAAAAGGAATTCCTGTATCTAAGTTGCATTTACCGGAACCGTCCAGATCAATAGATAGCGTAATTTGTGTTTCCAGCGTGTCGCGAGAAATTGTGGCCTGACGATTTTTCACTAGCTAACTCCTTGCCTAACTGTAGTTACAATTTTTTTAATATTTTAGCTAAAGACTCTAAAAATCTTTTATTTTCCGCCGGTGCTCCCACCGTCACACGTAAACAGTCCGTCAATAAGCCTGCTTGTTTATTCAAGGTTTTAATCAATATCCCATCAACGCTTAGCGCGTCAAAAATCACTTCGGACTTTCCCGCCGCAGTTTTAAATAAAATAAAATTAGCCTTTGATGGAAAAACGCGTAATGACGAAAAAACACTCAAAGCATCAAAAAGAGTCGCCCGGTCTTTTTTTATTTGCTCGGTTTGCAGGTCAAATACTGATTTGTGATCGAATGCAAATTTCGCGCTTATCTGGGTTAACACATTAATATTATAAGGCAGTCGCACTTTATTAAAGGTCTCGATAAGCTCAGGATGAGCAGCCAATAAACCCAATCGCAAACCCGCCATGCCCATTTTTGAAACCGTACGCAATACCAATAAATTCGGATAATTTACCAGCTCAGACATAAAACTATCATCGGCAAATGCATGATAGGCTTCATCGACAACAAGCAAACCCGGACTCAGCTCAATCATCGCTTTTATATCGTCACGACTAAATAAATTACCCGTAGGGTTATTCGGATAAGCGAGAAACAAGACTGCTGGTTTGTATTTTTCTATCGCCTGCAACATTAACGGTAGATTCAATGCAAAATCATCACGTAAAGGCACTGCTTCATAACGCATACCTAGACATAGCGCAATCATTCGATACATACTAAAGCTTGGCTCGGGAGCCATTATCACTCTATCCGAACCAGCAACAGCCATTGCAATAATCTGAATAATTTCATCTGAACCATTGCCTAATAACACTTCTACGGCATCCGGAACTTGCATCGCCGATTTTAATACGCCAACCAACTCTCTTGAGGACGGATCAGGATAGCGATTAATTTCAGCCATAGCTAACGCATCAGCAAGCTGTTTTTGCAAAGCATCTGGCAAACGATAGGGGTTTTCCATAGCATCAAGCTTTATCATGCCTTTGGCATTGGGCACATGGTAGGCTTGCAGGCCTCTAATAGACTGTTGAATTATGTGGTCAAACATGACGCTTTTTTACCGAATTATTTTTTTATACGATATTCAGCCGATCGAGCATGCGCAGTAAAGCCTTCACCACGAGCAAACTGTGCAGCAATCACACCTAAATCTGACGCTCCTTGCTCGGAACACATAATCAAACTTGAACGTTTTTGAAAATCATATACACCTAACGGAGAACTAAAACGCGAAGTTCTAGACGTAGGTAAAACATGATTAGGGCCAGCACAGTAGTCACCTACCGCTTCAGCGGTATAACGCCCCATAAATATAGCACCCGCATTACGAATACTTTTGACATAAGATTGCGGATCAGCCACAGATAATTCGAGATGTTCTGGCGCAATATAATTTGCAACTTCCGCCGCTTCATCTAAATTTTTAACTTTGATTAAAGCCGCTCTAGTGCTTAATGATTTCCGAATAATCTCACTGCGCTCCATTTCCGGCAACAGTTTTTCAATACTTTGCTTTACGCGGACGATGAAATCAGCATCGGGAGAAATCAAAATAGACTGTGCATCCTCATCATGCTCGGCTTGTGAGAACAAATCCATGGCAATCCAATCGGGATCAGTCTCACCATCGCAAATCACGAGAATTTCGGATGGCCCAGCAATCATATCAATGCCCGCCACCCCAAAAATCATCCGCTTAGCAGTTGCTACATAAATATTTCCGGGGCCAACTATTTTTGCAACGGCTGGAATCAATTCAGTACCATAAGCCAAAGCGGCAACAGCTTGCGCTCCTCCAACACAAAAAACACGATCTACACCCGATATTGCAGCAGCAGCAAGTACGAGTTCATTTTGCACACCATTCGGTGTTGGTACGACCATGATGATTTCGGCAACACCCGCCACTTTTGCCGGTATCGCATTCATTAATACCGAGGACGGATACGCTGCTTTTCCGCCGGGCACATAAATACCCACCTTATCTAAAGGCGTGACCTGCTGTCCAAGCATGGTTCCATCGGCTTCGGTATATGTCCAAGAATCTTGCTTCTGATGCTCATGATAAGCGCTAATTCGCGCAGAAGATTTTTCTAATAGCATTTTATAATTATCATCTAAACCATCAAATGCTTGCTGTAACCTTGTCTGTGCAACCTCAAAATCAGAGGATTTCTCAAACCTTGTTTGATCAAATTTATTGGTAAACTCGATGACAGCTTGATCGCCACGCTGCCGTACCTCCCGAATGATGTGGCTAACCGTGTTGGTTACGCCCTCATCAGACACGCCTTCCCATGCTAAAATGCTTTCTAATTTAGCCCAAAAACCTTTATCACCTGAATTAAATTGTTTGATATCCATAGTTTTACATTTTTTCTACCGCAGCAGACATTCGCTGAATAAACGCTTTAATAGTCTCTGATTTGGTTTTCATCGATGCCTTATTAACAACTAACCGCGAGCTAATATCTGCGATATGCTCTAAAGGTTCCAATCCGTTCGCACGCAAAGTATTGCCGGTATCCACAACATCAACAATTTTATCGGCTAAACCCACAATAGGTGCAAGTTCCATAGAACCATATAATTTAATAATCTCAACCTGTTCACCTTGCGCGCCATAATATTCTTTCGCGCAATTCACAAATTTCGTCGCAATCCGCAGGCGTCGTCTTTTGGGCTTTACATTCGGTTTACCTGCGACCATTAATTTGCATTTTGCGATTTGCAAATCCAATGGCTCATACAACTCGTTACTGCCATGCTCCATTAACACATCTTTCCCGGCCACCCCAAGATCTGCGCCACCATATTCCACATAAGTAGGTACATCTGAAGCACGAACAATCACTAACTTAATATTGTCATGATTTGTATCAAGTATTAATTTGCGACTGGTTTCGGGGTCTTCCAATGGCTGAATGCCGATTTGCCTCAATAAAGGCAAGGTATCTTTATAAATGCGCCCTTTAGATAGAGCGAGTGTAATTTGATCTTTCATGATATTCATTCTATTGGGTCTAGCAGCGATTCTCAATCGTTTAGAGTCAAGCTTATTCAGGCCGGGACTCGCTTAATTTTTGCGCCCAATGATGCAAGCTTCTCTTCAATTCGCTCGTAACCTCGGTCAATATGATAGATTCGCTCAACAATCGTATCACCCTTTGCAATCAAACCTGCGAGTACTAAACTCGCAGATGCGCGCAAATCGGTCGCCATGACGGGAGCTGCAGTCAAAGACGCTATCCCTTGGCAAATGGCAGTATTGCCTTCCAGTTTTATGTTTGCCCCCATACGCTGAAGCTCCTGAACATGCATAAAACGATTTTCAAAGACCGTTTCAGTTATCGTGCTAACACCGTTTGCGACACTATTCATCGCGGTAAACTGCGCTTGCATATCGGTCGGAAAAGCGGGATATGGCGCAGTATAAACATCGACGGCTTGTGGCTGCTTACCGTGCATATCTAAGCGAACCCAGTCCTCCCCACACTCAATTTCAGCGCCGGCTTCACGTAATTTGACGAGCACAGCATCCAATAAGTTAGGATTAATATTCTTGATTTTTATACAGCCACGAGTGATTGCCGCACCCACTAAATAGGTTCCTGCTTCAATCCTGTCGGGTAAAACTGCGTGCTCAGCACCATGTAGGCGTTTAACACCTTCGATGGTAAGCGTATCTGTGCCAGCGCCTGTAATTTTAGCACCCATGGCATTCAAACAGTTAGCGACATCAACAACCTCTGGCTCTCGCGCTGCATTTTCTAAAACCGTAATGCCTTCCGCTAAAGTGGCCGCCATCATTAGGTTTTCAGTACCTGTCACTGTCACCACATCAAAGCAAATACGTGCGCCACGCAAACGCTTGGCCTTCGCTTTGATATAACCACCTTCCACTTGAATATCCGCACCCATGGCCTCCAAACCTTTTAAATGCAAATTTACTGGCCGCGTACCAATAGCACACCCACCCGGAAGCGAAACCTCAGCCTCGCCAAATCTCGCCAGTAAAGGACCTAATACCAAAATCGATGCGCGCATGGTTTTCACTAATTCATACGGTGCTTGATAACTGGTTAATGTGCTCGCATCCACTTCAACATTCATTTTTTCATCAACCAGAAGCTGAACACCTAAACGCCCCAATAACTCCATAGTCGTCGTCACATCTTGCAAATGCGGGACATTCGAAATTATCATCGGCGTTTCGGCAAGCAGGGTTGCCGCTAAGATGGGCAATGCCGCATTTTTTGCACCCGATATGCTTATTTCACCCTCAAGTACCGCACCGCCTGAAATCAAAAGCTTATCCATTTAATACGCTCTACACTATTGGTTATTATAAACAAAGCCTTAAACTCAGTCAGACATATCCAAGAATACTTATCTGTCACTCAGGCGCTTTTTCTTCCCACTGCTGTGGAGTATAAGCATTAATAGAAATTGCATGTATTTCGCCGGAGCTTATTTTATCGCCAAGTGCCGCATAAATCATACGCTGCCGCGCAAGCAACGTTTTTCCCTCGAACTCATCACTCACCACAAGTGCTTTGACATTACAGCCGTCTCCGGACACTTGCACATTGCGACATGAAATACTCTTTTCAATTAATAACTTAATATCGTCTACCTGCATGGACTAACCTTTTTACCAACCAATAATGAATGTTAATTACGGGAATCTACACGCCCTAGGAGCTTGTCCGAGAACAGCGATCGTCACGAGAAGCCTACCCGGAGCGATTCAATTGAGAAAAACCGCATGAATATGTGCTATTTTGAGGATTTTTGATTACGAGCCGACCCTAGGAGGCTGCCTGAGAACAGACTAACCTACTGCGAAAATCATAATTTCTGGCGGCGTTGAGTATAATCATCAAAACATCGCTTTACAACGACTACTCCCGCACTGGGGTTGATGAATTGCTAATATTTAAAATGCGATCCAAGCCAGACATTTTAG
>Ga0256830_1000898_pt1 | contig 22094 bp, 18 predicted proteins | sample 128326metaG_FD_190537 | JGI IMG/M metagenome (GOLD analysis project Ga0256830, IMG submission 190537) | Hydrothermal vent microbial communities from Lau Basin, Pacific Ocean - 128-326 | ecosystem: Environmental > Aquatic > Marine > Hydrothermal vents | place: Pacific Ocean: Lau Basin | collected... | reverse complement strand
TAATGAGGGCGTCAATACCTTTAAACACATGACCGGGTTTGATGAAAATATCGGTATCGCCTTCCATCGCGCAAACAGCCCCCGTGCTTTGTGCCGCACTCTCCAGTGCGCGTGTGACCGTTGTGCCCACCGCAACGACCCTGCCGTTTTTACTGCGGCATTGCCGCACTTTTTCCGCAGTGGCCTCGGGCACCTGAAACCACTCGCTGTGCATGCGATGCGCGAGAATAGAATCCGTCCGTATGGGTAAAAAGGTGTCCAGCCCGATATGCAGGGTCGTGCTGGCAGTTTGTGTGCCTTGCGCTTTAATGTCCCTAATCAAGGCATCGGTAAAATGAAGCCCCGCCGTCGGCGCGGCGGCAGAACCCGATTTTTCAGCATAAACCGTCTGATAACGCCTTGGGTCTTCAGATTCAACTCCTTGTTTTTCAAGGCGTTTTTTAAGAATGTAGGGCGGAAGCGGCACTTCGCCCCATTTCTCTAAAAAAGCAAAAAGATCCTTGTAGCGATCTGCCAAGTCAATCCGGATTTCTTTTCGTCCGCCCCTAAGATCGCGGGTCAGCGTCGCAGACACACCGTCTTGAAAAATAAGCCGGGTGCCGGGGGCGCTTTTGCCTCTCACCAAGACCTCCCAGTACAGGGGATTGTTTTGTCCCTTTTCCTGCACACTTGAAAGCGGACGAAGAAAGAGGAGCTCAATTTTTCCGCCCCTTTTTTTCTCGCCGTACAGTCGCGCGGGAAAGACGCGGGAATTATTAAAAACGAGCACATCCTGAGGATTAAGATATTTGGAAATCGCTCTGAAACCCTGGTGCGTGATTTCCCCGCTTTTACGATGATAAACAAGCAAACGAGAGGCATCCCGTTCGGGTTTGGGATAGGCGGCAATCAATGCGGGGTCCAAAGGATAATCAAAATGCGAAAGATTTAAGGGGGACGGACCGACGGACATCATCATCTCACGGGAATTTTTTCATGGGAATTTTTGAATCAAACGGGATAAATGTTTAACGCTTCCCAATCAGCCAAAAAAGGAAAGAAAGCAGGATGCTGATGATAATCGAGGTGGCAATCGGGAAATAGACGGTGTAGTTTTTCCGTTCAATCAGAATGTCGCCCGGCAATTTCCCAATGCCGGGGACTTTGTTGAGCAGCATCAAGAAGCCGCCGATCACCAAGAGCAAGAGTCCAATCGAAACAAGTGTGCGGCCCAGGACAAACATCGGTATCGCTCATCGACTGATTTCCAGCATCCGGTCAATGGCGTTTTTGGCACGCACACGGATGGATGCTTCAACCTGTACCGGATACCGCATCTCTTCCAAAGACCAGAGCAGTTTTTCCAGATTATTCACTTTCATATGGGCACAATCACACCACTTGCACGCCGGAACAAAGAATTTTTCGGGGTTCTCTTTTTTTAAACGATGTAAAATACCCGTCTCGGTTGCGACAATAATTTCTTCCTTTTTTGTCTTTTGTGATTCCAGGCAAATTCCGCTCGTTGAAAGGACTTGATCCGCGATTGCACTCACTTCGGGTGTACATTCGGGATGCGCCAACACAAGCGCATCCGGGTGTGTCGTTTTCATGGCTTCGAGCTCGGAAGTCATGATGCGAAAATGCGTGGGACAATAGCCGTTAAATAAAATCAGCTTGCGACCCGTTTTCCGGGTCACGAAGTCCCCTAAATATTGATCGGGGATAAAAATAATCTCACGGTCTTCAGGAATAGAACGCACAACATTGACCGCATTCGAAGAGGTGCAGCAGATATCGGATTCGGCCTTCACCGCAGCACTTGAATTGACATAACATACCACAAGCGCACCGGGGTGTTCGGCCTTCATGGCCCGGACTTCTTCGGCGGTAATCATCTCCGACATACCGCAGCCCGCCGACAAATCCGGCAAAAGCACGGTCTGGTCCGGGCAGAGCACGGCGGCGGTTTCCGCCATAAAATGCACGCCGCAAAATACAATAACACGCGCATCGGTCTGCGCCGCTTTTTGTGAGAGCTCCAGCGAATCGCCCAAAAAGTCGGCGACATCCTGGATTTCGCCGACTTGGTAATTATGCGCCAAAATAATGGCCTGACGTTCTCTTTTCAGCCGGTTGATCTGCGAGACCAAACGGCTTTCTGTTGCAAGTGCAGACATTGTTCTTCCTCAAAAAAGTGATGGTTTAGTCTAGCATAGGCATCACATCGCTTCAAGACGACGAAAACCCCCAAATAAGGAGCAATTGATTTTGGGGAAAACCCTGAATGAAGAAAGCTCCGGTTCAGTTTAGGAAACAGGAGAAAATTGACTCATCGTGGGACGATTTGATACCCTCGCCCTCATGCCCGTCCCTAAAAAAATCAATTTCAAAAAAATATCCTTTCCCGGAATTGCAATCACGGGCGTCACCGGAGGTATCATCGGCTCGTTTATGGGCGGCCTGATGCCTATTCTGGCCATGGGACTGCTCGGTGCGGTAATCGGCAACGTGGTTTGGGCCCTGGGAGGACAACGTTTCTTTGTCCTCATTGTTATCGGCATTTTGCTCGGCTCAGGTTTGGCCGTTTTTTTAAGTGGCATGGACGCGGCGCTGCTCGGGGCCGGCACCGGCGGCGCAATCGGGGGTTTTATCAGCGTCAATCTCAACATGCTGCGTCCCAGGGATCGATAATGTTCCTTCGGCACACGCCACCCGACTTTTAATGCAAAACAAGGCAAACAGCGAACTTTCGACCTGGGGCAGACCATTGACTTGGTTTCTCCTGCTGGGCCTCCTCTTCGCCGCGCTCTACCTCTCAAAAAGCATTCTCGTTCCTTTCCTCATCGCCTTACTGCTGGCTTACGCCTTTGACCCGCTTGTGGACATTCTTGAAGAAAAAGGCCTGCCCAGATCCGCCGTCATCTGGGCCATCTTTTTTGTCATTGTCGCCGCCCTGTTTTTAATTGTTATTTTTATCATCCCTACACTGCAAGACCAGTTTACGAAAACATTTAATCAACTGCCCGCCTATTTAACACAGCTTCACAAAGATGTCGTGCCGGCGCTTGAAACACGCTTCGGGGTGGCCTTTCCCAAAACACTGGATGAAACGCTTCAATCCGTACTCGGACAATTAAAAAAAGGCGCCCCCGATCTCTTTAAACCCGTAACCACCTTTACCCTCACCTTTTTTACCAACACCTTCGGCGTACTCGCAGCGGTCGCCAACCTGGTCGTCATTCCCTTCATGTTTTATTACCTCCTGAAAGACTTTGACCACATCAAGGCACAGCTTGCGGACTATATTCCCTTCAGACTGCGGGCGGCTTTTTTCAAGCGATTTCGTGAGATTGACCTCTCATTGAGCGGCTTTATTCGCGGGCAACTTTTGGTTATCTTTTTTCTCACGATTCTTTATGTGGCGGGATTCACTTGGATCGGTTTGGATCTTTCTTTTGCGCTGGGCCTCATTGCCGCCGCCGGGGAAATCGTCCCGTATATCGGCTTTGCTTTTGGACTGATCCTGGCCTTGGCCTTCGCTTTTTTGCAATTTCAAGATCTGCTGCATCCACTCTATGTCGCATTGCTCTTTGTCGGGGTTCAAGCCATTCAAGGGATGGCCATCGCCCCGTTGGTTATGGGCAAACAGGTCGGCCTCCATCCTTTGGTTATTGTCGCGGCTGTTTATATCGGAGGAGATCTTTTCGGTTTTATCGGCGTCTTACTCGCTGTCCCCGGTGCGGCCATCCTGGTCGTGCTTTTAAAGGCCTTGGCGGAAGCCTATCAGAACTCAACCCTTTTTCACGGCGCCTCAAAATCGCCGGAGCGTAAGCGCATCGAAAAATAATCCCTGCTTGTATTTTCCCCGGCTTAAGGAAAATACTCTGCAAAACCCCGCACCCGCTCTTCCTCCCCTTCCCTTCCTTCTTTTTTGATCACACCCTCAATCGCCATAATGACATAGCCGCCAAATACCCAGTTAATGGAGGCTTTTCCCCGTGTCCAAAGAAAGAGCGATCCGAACTCAGAATTCACCGGCACTTCCCAGCGATCCGGCACCGAGTAAAAAGCAAAAGGCGGCGTCACGCGATTCGTGGAAGATAAAACCATCGGAGTTTTAAATGTATACAAGGTTTCCAAGCCTTCGAGTACGACCCCGCCTTCGGCTTTAAAGGTATTGCTGAGCTGACTCTTTTTCAAAAAATCTTTTCGATCCGCACGGTTTTTATGAAAAAAGAGCTGCCGCCCCGCTTCTGTTTTAAGATAAAACGCTTCATAGTTTTTGTAGAGCCCCTTGTAACGTTTTAACCCCTCAAAGCCTTGCCAAGAAAGGGATTCATGCACCAGATCGCCCCAGTATTCCTTGCCATTAACCGAAACAACCGCTTCCGTAATCCCAAGCACCTTATTCAAGGTTTTACTTTCCTCTGCGGTGTAAACAGGCTGAACCGGACCGCTGGAAAGTTTCAAGGTATAATCTCCCCCGTCATACCCGACAACAAACCCCGAAACCGTCGAACCCTCGGCCTTGGCGTAATAAGACGGGAAAATCGTTTCCAAATCGGAAGAGGCATAGGAATATTTATCATTGCCTTCCAGAAAAGACCACCGGTTTTTTTCAAAGACGGCCCCGAAAAATTCCCCATAGTACCCCTCCTTTTGTCTGCCGCGTTCAAAAGCAAAAACCACAATAAAGAGATCGTCCACATCTTTACTCTTAAAAATAAATCGATCCAGGTGAAAAAGAGTTTCGTCAGGCGAGATATCGCCATCAGCCAATACCGCTTCAGACGGGTCGGTTTTTTCGGTTCCCTGCGCATCGGCCATGCCCTTTTCTCCGAAAAAAATCGGTAAAACAAGCAGTAACACAATGGCAGGATACCGAAATACAATCATGAAACAATGGTGACAGATGCCTTCCGCCCTGTCAACAAGATCAACACCCCGATCCATTTGAAAATAGGGTATTTTAAGTCTGTAGAGTGTATCGCAACCCAAACTTAATCAGAGATTCCTCAATACGCCTTCTGTCTTTATGCTCCCCGCCTCTGTTATACTCCCCATGCAAGACTTACCACCCCCACAGGATGAAAGAGGATTTCCAATGTTTCATGACCCCCTTCGATTTATTGAAGAAAAATTACAAAAGAAATTTCTATCGATCAACACCATACGCGACGGAGTCATGGCGGCTCTGCTGATCGCCCTTCGGGAAACGGCCGACAAAAACGGGCAAACCCCTCCCTCAGAAACCTGGGAGAAAAAAAAAGCCGGTGAAATCCGGGAAAAGGCCGTCGAAATATTTTCTGCGCTACACGCCCCTTTTGAATACCCTACCCTCGCACAACTTCGGCAAGTCACCGCATCACTCAAAAAATCATTTCATTTCGATCAATTCTCGGACCGGGGGAAAATCGATTTTGAGGCGCGTTGCCAAGCCTTTTTCAAAAAATATGACGACAGGCCTTGAATGATCCACCCGTAACATTAAAAAAAACTGACACAAACCCCATAGAGGAAATATCGACTTGTTTTCCACACCGTGGGCAGTCACCGTGGGCAGTCTTGACAAAATAAAATCATTTCAATATCATACCCTCGCTTCATTCCTAAGCTCAAACCCGGCTGCACAAGCGTGTCTTTCATGTTCGGGCTCTTGTTCGGTTTGAGCGGGAAGGTCCGATGCAACATTAAAAAGATATGTGTTATTTCAAGCTGATTTTGGAAGAGCTAACTAGATTGAGGACGAAGAACAGTTTTAGCGCCTTTTTTTTAGTTATCTCAATTTAGTTACCTTATCAAAGGAGATATATAGATGAACAAGACTTCTAAAGTGTTGGGTTTAGCACTTGCGATGGGTTTGATGTCCACACCGCTCGTCTTTGCAAAATACACAGAAGGTCCCGTCAGCGGCGGCGGAACCATCAAAGGGAAAGTTTCATTCAAGGGGGATCAACCCGGCCCCACCGAGTTCAAACTCGCTCAATGGCCACAGGCAGAGTTTTGCGGAAAGTTTGACGCCGTTGACGGTATCCGTAAACGCCAGGATATCCGTGTCAAAGACGGTGGACTCGGCGACGTTGTGGTTTATATCGAAGAAATTAAAAGCGGCAAGCCTTTTGAAAAAACCGAAGCCAAATTCGTTTCAGACGGCTGCCGATTTTTAGTCGCTGAAGGGGAAGGGCCCTCACGCAAGGTTACCGTTATTCTCAATGCAAAAAAGAGCGGCAAAAAACCAACCATCAAGGTCTTGAACATGGATGCCGATCCAAGCGATCCGAAGACCGCCAGCGGGATTCTGCACAACCCTCACGGTTATGAGGTGAAAGGTGTTTTAACCAAAACCACCTTCAACAAACCTGTTCCAAATAAGGACCAGGAGATCACCTTAAAAATCAAAAAAACCTGGTTTAAGAAAAAAGAATCTTTTTTGCTGATTGAGTGCGATCAGCACAACTACATGAATGTTTGGGCGATTCCCGCGAGAAATCCCTATTATGCCGTAGTCAACGACGATGGGACTTTCTCAATCGGCGACGTTCCTCCGGGAAAATATACGCTGAAAGCATTTCACCCGAAATTGAGATTCCAGACCATGGAAGTCACTGTCGCAGGTGGCGCCGAAACCGAAGCAAATTTTGAATACGCCGCAAAATAATTGCTTCAGAGCAATGATCGAGATACACCCGAAAAGAGGGAAGCTTCAGCTTCCCTCTTTTTTTATTCCTCTCGATGTTCATCCCCTTCATTATCTAAAATAAGACACACCTCCCAAGCGGCTTTGGTCGAAAAAAAGACGCGTTGCCAAGATATCAAATTTGTATTATATTGAAGGCCGTTTCTATTCCGAAATAAAACTTCCGTAATTTGAAATTTCCATCAAACTGCAATGAGGGGGAATGACAATGTCAAAAAACAATATAAAAAAAGATCTTGAAAAGGCACTCGATACCGGAGACAGCACACAAATCACCGGCCTTTTAAAAAAAGCGTTTTTAAACGCCATCGAACTGAATATCAAAACAACCGTAACTGAAGGGAATGCCCCAAAAGAAATTGTCACGAAAATTAACATCCTCGATGGCGATATCGAAACAAGCATTCATAAAGACTTCATGTCCGACCCGGAGCAGGCTGCAAATTTTCATAAAGAACAGGTCAATAAAGGGGAAGAGATCATCGCCCGAAACGTCAATACCCTCAAAACCCTGGGACAAAGCCTTATGGAGCTTTTTTAAAAAGCCCTGACAATGGTAAGCGAAAAAGTTAACGAAATTTTAAGTGACGCCACCACACTGGAAGTCAGCTCACTTCTGGTTGAAGGCATTTCAGGACGTAAAATGCCGGGCATTCCGGTAGCCTTTTTTGAAACGGTGCATGCCTGGGTCAATCAGTTTAAAAACCTCGTCCTTGACTTGCGCATTCCGGACGATTTACCGTTTGAAGACGGAACCGTTAAACCATCCTACCAAATCGTCGCATCAACGCGGGCTTGGCTCAAAGATCAAGAAAGCCCCGCCAATCAAATCGCAACCTATGAACAAGACTTCAGCCGCCTTGCGGAAGAACCCCATTTGCAAGACGTGCTTGATACCAAGGCAATGTTTGCTTTTCAAATAGATCAGAGAAAACAACTCAATACCAGAGGCGATCAAACAAGGGCGCGGCGGCAAGACGCAGAAATCAACCGGCTCATGAAAATCCAAATGCGTCTTGCCAAGCTGCGCGCTTATTTTTTAAAAACAATCGCCTCAACCGCATCCGATGGTTCCAATAAAAAGTCGCTCGATAAAAACAGGCTAGTCAACCGTGATATTCAAGAACTGCGTAAACTTTGGGATTTAAAAGACGGCTACATTTTTGCGCAAAATACCGTGCAACTGGATGGCGACATTATCAGCCGACAAAACCTTCGCATCTATCAAGACCCGCTTATCAAAGAAAAAGCGACGCAACTGCTTGATTTTCATCATAAAAATGTCGATGTCGGCATGAAACATTGGCATTTTATTATCGAAACCGTCATCAGTCTGGCAAAAGCCGTCGGGGCCGCCATTGTCTCCCCCTTCAAATAAAATCATCCCCATCACGCATGCGGGAGACGGCACCCTCACCTTCCCCGTTCCCCTTGTATCCCCGACTTCGCCGGAACGTCTCATCCTAAAAACACAGATATCAGAACACCTCCGGGGTGACAAAGTCATGGAGACCCCTTTCCGGCTGGAGTTGCTCAAAATAGGCGGCAACCTTCAAAACATGCTCAAAAAAAACGGCTCTTTTTATGTCGGCCTCCTTCAAGAAGGTTTTCTTCAAAACGGTGCAATCACGCTAATCGGTTTGATGCCGCCGCTTCATGCCCCTTCTTCCGCCCTGCACACTGCATCCGAAAACATATTTAAGGCCGTCATTCAAGTGGATGGCGACATCATCTGCCAAATCGACCGGAAAATCTTGAAAGAAAAGCACGCGGCTGAACTGATTGAGGGCTACAGCGCCGTGCAGCATCAGTTTCTTGCGGAGTTCAACAAAGTCCTGCATTCCATCCGCCTACTCATGCTCTCTGCGTTCTCTCTATCCATCCCTGCACTCTATTTCATTTGGAAGTTTTTTCAATAAATAAACCTGAGCAACCTTGGAAACAGACGAGTTGACAGGTCTTCCGCCGCATTGATAAGATGCCGCTGAACAAAGGGAATTTCATGGCAAAAAGAAAAGCAATTTCGCTCATGTCGGGCGGTCTGGACAGCACTCTCGCAACAAAAATCATCCTGGATCAGGGGATCGAAGTCATCGGTCTCTTTTTGGAAAGCCCCTTCGGCTGCAAAGAAAATGTCGAAGAAGTCGCCAAGCACCTCGGCATCAAACTCCGAATAGTGGACAAAGGCATGGCTTTTGTTGAGTTAATCCGCAACCCCAAGTACGGTTACGGCAAAAATATCAACCCCTGCATCGACTGCCGGATTTACATGTTTCACATCGCACAAAGGGTGATGGAAGAAGAAGGCGCGGATTTCATTATCACCGGCGAAGTGCTGGGTCAACGCCCCATGTCACAACGCCGGGACGCAATGGATATCATTGATCGGGACAGTGAAACAGAAGGTTTGATCCTGCGCCCGCTTTCCGCAAAACACAACCTGCCCACCTTGGCCGAAACCTCCGGCTGGGTTGATCGGGAAAAATTGCTGGATATTCAAGGCCGGAGCCGCTCGGAACAACTCAAATGGGCACAATCCCTTGAACTCAAGGCCTATACCGCACCCGGTGGCGGTTGCCTGTTGACCGATGTTAATTTTTCAGCCCGGCTGCATCAATTTTTTGAACAACATGAAAATCCCACAATGACCGAAGTGCGCCTGCTGCGCTACGGACGGCACTTTGATCTTTCCGACGGTTCACACCTCGTCATCGGGCGCAATGCCGAAGAAAACGACCACTTACAAAAAATTTCCAAAGAAGATGTTGCCAAAGACAACATGACCTTATTTCGCCCTTATTTTTCGGGGCCGATGGCCGTCTTATCCGGCAAAAACACACCCGATGCCGCAATACTGGAGGAGGCGGCAAAACTCATCGCCAACTACGCTAAAAAAAACCTCGTCGACACACAAGTCATCGAGGTAAAACGCGGTGAAACAGCCACCCGTATCACCGTCCGCTTTCCACCGGCGGCGCAAACCGAAGCACTGCCCGTGCTGCATTAGGGTCTGAATCATGATCCTTGAATCCTTTCCCGTCGGCCCTTTTCAATGTAACTGCATGATCATCGGCTGCGAGGAGACACGTACCGCAATCGTTATTGACCCCGGTGGCGACACGGAACGCATTTTATCCGTTTTATCCAAATACCAATTACAAACCGCCTATCTCCTGCACTCTCATGCACATCTGGACCACATCGGCGCGACAAAACCCGTTCATGAAAAAACCGAGGCAGTAACCTGTCTTCATGAAGACGATATGTTTCTCTGTGAACATGTCGCAGCTCAGGCCGCCCTCTTCGGTTTACCCTCTATTGATGCACCCCGTATAAGTCAATTTTTAAAAGACGGTGACCGGATTTCATTTGGCAAACAGTCTGTTGAAGTCCTGCACACACCGGGACATACGCCGGGCAGTCTCAGTTTTTACATCCCCGGCATCGGCCTTATTACAGGCGACACCCTCTTTGCAGGTAGCGTCGGGCGAACCGACCTTTGGAAAGGCTCTTTTCCCACACTCATGACTTCCATCAAAAAATCCCTGCTCACCTTCCCGGATGAAACCCGGGTTTTTCCCGGCCACGGCCCCGGCACAACCATCGGACGCGAACGCAGCCAAAACCCTTTCCTAAAATGAAAACCGGCTACATCACCCATCCCGGCTTTTTAGCTCACGATACGGGTCAGGGTCATCCCGAATCGCCCCAAAGACTTTCTGTTTTAGAACATCGAATTTTGAACGCATCTGAAAAACAGGATAAAAATTCCCTTCAAAACCGGCTTGAAATCATCACGCCTTCACGGACTCCAAACCTTTACGGCTGGATTTCTGAAATCCATCGCGCAAACTACACAGATCACCTGAAACAACAAGTCCCGCAATCGGGATACGTCCATTTGGATGCCGATACGCCACTCTCTCCCGGTTCGCTGAAAGCCGCCGAAACGGCGGTCTCCGGCATACTCACCGCAGTGGACAAGGTGATGGACGGCACACTTAAAAATGCATTCTGCGCCCTGCGTCCCCCCGGTCACCATGCCGAAACAGATCATGCCATGGGGTTTTGTCTTTTTAACAACGTCGCGATTGCCGCGCGTTATATTCAAAAAAAACACCACTTAGCCAAGGTTTTTATTATCGACTGGGACGTGCATCACGGCAACGGCACACAGCACACCTTCTACAACGACCCTTCCGTCTTTTACTTTAGCAGCCATCAATTTCCCTGTTATCCCGGCACAGGCGCGGCAAAAGAACGCGGTCAAGGCAAAGGAGACGGTTTTACGCTCAATGCCCCCTTGTCGCCCGGGGCGAGTGATCGCGATCTGCTTCGTATTTTTGAAACAACACTGCAGAATGCCGTTAACGACTTTCAACCCGACTTTATCCTTATCTCAGCCGGATTTGACGCACACCGAGACGACCCCCTTGCCGCGCTGGAAATCACTGATTCGGGCTTTGAACACATGACACACATCGTACAATCTCTCGCGGAAAGCCATTGCAAAGCCAGAATCGTCTCCTGCCTTGAAGGCGGATACAACCTGGACGCGCTTGCCCGCTCCGTCAAAAAACACCTCTCCGTTTTATCAAAACCCTAGCAGGCGTTCTCAATGAACCGTTGCAACTGTTCAGCACATTTACAAATAAAGCTGCCCCTTGAGCCAAGATCAAACAGGTTTGGAATATTTTTCTTTTGTTTGTTAATATCCGGAGAAACCGCCACCCTACTGATTTGGATAAATCATCGCTCATGGATAATCGATTCTTCGAACACCCCATTCTCAATTCGCCCTATGAATGCCCCCAACGGCATTGGGAGCTGGTGGATGGTCTCCCTACGCAGGCGATCATCGAAAATCGTCGCCGTGCGGAATTCATAACGCCGATTCCGAAACCCAAGAAACGCAAAGGGTCTGCGGAACAGCAAGACATTGTTTTTGATGATGGCAAAGGCCTTTCAACTCAAGATCAGCAATACAATACAAGCGCAACGATCAATGAACTCAGATATCAGGTCGCCCTTTGGCGAAAGCGCCCCAATCCCAACACCTGGCAAGTCACACCCGAAACAGCCCGACTGCTTACACATTGGCGGCATCATCGTTTCAACAACATCCGTCCCTTCTTCTGTCAGGTAGAGGCAGTTGAAACGGCGATCTGGCTGACGGAGGTCGCGCCGAAAATGGGCAAGACGGGCAAAAGCTTTCTCGAACACCTTGAGAATGCCAATGAAAATGCCAATCCCGGCCTCATGCGTCTGGCCCTGAAACTTGCCACCGGCGCGGGGAAAACCACCGTCATGGCGATGCTGATTGCCTGGCAAACGATCAATGCCGTGCGGCGACCGCAAAGCAAAAAATTCACACGGGGTTTTTTGATTGTTGCGCCCGGCCTCACCATTCGAGACCGTCTGCGTGTATTGCAAACCAACGACCCGAACAGCTACTACGCGAGTCGTGAGTTGGTGCCGACCGACATGCTTGCCGAACTCGACCGCGCGAAAATTGTCATCACCAATTACCACGCCTTCAAACTGCGCGAGCGCTTAAAACTCTCAAAAGGCGGCCGATCCCTGCTTCAAGGCCGAGGTGAAGACTTAAACACGATGGAGAGCGAAGGGCAGATGCTGCAACGTGTGATGCCGGAACTCTTGGGCATGAAAAATATCCTGGTGATGAATGATGAGGCCCATCATTGTTACCGGGAAAAACCGGGCGAAGAGAATGAAGATGAGGGCGAACTGAAAGGAGAGGCAAAAAAAGAAGCAGAGAAAAACAAGGAGGCCGCGCGGCTCTGGATCTCCGGCCTCGAAGCTGTGAACCACAAACTTGGTCTCGCCCGTGTATTTGATCTTTCCGCAACCCCCTTTTTCCTCAGTGGCTCGGGCTATGTGGAAGGCACACTTTTTCCCTGGACGATGAGTGATTTTTCGCTCATGGATGCCATTGAATGCGGCATCGTGAAACTGCCGCGTGTGCCGGTCGCCGACAATATTCCCGGTGAAGACATGCCGAAGTTCCGCAATCTTTGGGAACATATCGCAAAGCGCATGCCCAAAAAAGGTCGCGGCAGGGCAAAGAACCTCGACCCCCTTAGCATTCCGACGGAGTTACAAACCGCACTCGAAGTGCTCTACGGGCACTACGAAAAAACCTATGCGCTTTGGGAAAAGGCGGGCATTCGTGTCCCGCCCTGTTTCATTGTCGTCTGCAACAATACCTCTACCTCCAAACTGGTTTACGACTATATTTCGGGTTTCCAGCGTGAGAATGAAGATGGATCGACACAGCTTGAAAACGGACGACTGGCCTTATTTCGCAACTTTGATGAACACGGCAATGCCTTTGCCCGACCGCGCACCCTCTTAATCGACAGCGAACAACTCGAATCCGGTGATGCCTTGGATAAAAATTTCCGTAACATGGCCTCCGATGAGATTGACCGTTTTCGTTATGAAATGAAACAGCGGGGCGATCACAAGGGGGCTGAGAACATCACCGATCAGGACTTGCTGCGGGAAGTCATGAATACCGTGGGCAAAGCAGATCGCCTCGGTGAGTCGATTCGCTGCGTCGTCTCCGTGTCCATGCTCACCGAAGGCTGGGATGCCAATACCGTCACCCATGTGCTGGGTGTGCGGGCCTTCGGCACACAACTGCTCTGTGAGCAGGTCATTGGTCGTGCCTTGCGTCGTCAATCCTATGACTTAAATGAAGAAGGGTTGTTCAACGTAGAGTATGCGGACGTCTTGGGTATTCCCTTCGACTTCACCGCAAAGCCCGTTGTTGCGCCGCCGCAAGCACCGCGCGAAACCGTCCAGGTCAAAGCCGTGCGTCCCGAGCGAGACGCGCTTGAGATTCGTTTTCCCCGTGTTGAAGGCTATCGCATCGAGCTGCCCGAAGAACGCCTTACCGCAGAATTCAATCTCGATTCCATTTTGGAACTTACCCCGGACTTGGTCGGCCCCTCCATCACTAAAAATGAAGGCATCATCGGGGAAGGCGTGGATTTAACGCTGATCCACACCGGAGACCTGCGCCGCTCGACCCTGCTTTTTCACCTTACCAAACGCTTGATCTATACCCAGTGGCGGGACAGCGGCGAAGACCCGAAACTCCACCTTTTCGGGCAACTCAAGCGCATTACCAAAGACTGGCTCGATCATTACCTGGTTTGCAAGGGTGAAACCTACCCCGCTCAATTGATGTATCAGGAACTCTCCGACATGGCCTGTAACAAAATTACCCACGCGATTACAAAAGCCGAATCCGAAAAAAAACGACCCATCAAAGCCATACTTGATCCCTACAATCCCGTCGGCTCCACCCTTCATGTCAATTTCAATACCTCGAAGACAGAGCGCTGGCAGACGGATGCCCGCCGCTGCCACCTCAACTGGGTCATCCTGGATAGCGATTGGGAGGCCGAGTTTTGCCGCGTCGCCGAAGCGCACCCGCAGGTCAGGGCCTACGTCAAAAACCACAACCTCGGGCTGGAAGTGCCCTACCGCTATGGTTCCGAAATGCGAAAATACATCCCCGATTTCATCGTCAAGATTGACGACGGCAAGGGTGAGGCTGACCTGCTGAATCTCATCGTCGAAATCAAAGGCTATCGGCGCGAAGACGCCAAAGAAAAGAAAAATACAATGGACTGCTACTGGGTGCCCGGCATCAATAACAGCGGGCAACATGGCCGCTGGGCCTTTGCCGAATTGACCGAGGTTTACCAGATTGAATCCGATTTTAAAGAAAAAATAGAAACTGAGTTTAATAAAATGATCGATGGAGTTTTGAAGGGTGAAGGGTGAAGGGTGAAGGGCGAAGTTAGAAGGGTGAAGGGTGAAGCGGGACTTACCGGAGCGGACGTTTGAGTTTGCGAAACGGGTGGTGAAATTGTGTCAGGTATTGGATCAGACGCGCGGTGTTAGCCGTACTTTGGCGAATCAGTTGCTTCGCTCGGGGACCTCTATTGGAGCCAATGTTGAGGAAGGACAAGCCAGCCAAAGCCAAGCCGATTTCATTTCAAAATATGCCATCGCCTGCAAAGAAGCTCGGGAAACCCATTATTGGTTACGGCTTCTTGCCGCGACAGAAATCGTACAAAAACCGGAAATACAGGACATGAGTGATGAGGTCAGTCAGCTCATCGCAATCCTAACGACAATTATCAAAAAATGCAGAGAGAAAAAGAAAGTGTGAAGTTAGAAGGGTGAAGGGTGAAAGATTTTGATCTTCCTTCGCCCTTCTAACTTCACACTTCACCCTTTTTTTGCGACGCGAGGAATAACGTAGATGCCTAAAAAGAAACCTGCTAAAAAAACCGTCACAAGCCTCAATCACAAAGAAGCCAGTCGCAAAAACATCCCCACGGCTGAATACCAATCGGTGATGCGAAAGGAAGAGCAAAATCCCATTCAAGTGGCTTATGCGCGTCGCAATCGCGATCTTGACCCGCAACTGGTGTGGCGGGGAAAAGATGAGCAGGATGCGTCGGACTTGCAGGTGCAAGCCCCGCCGGTCTACATCCAGGAAAAGGTGCATGCCAAGGTCTTGATTGACGACTTGCGTCGCCGCAGCGAAGCCAAAGATAAAAACACTGAGGATCAATTTAATCTTTTTGCCGATTTTAATGGCCTGCCGGACGATGCGGCCAAGACCGAGTTTTATCAGCACGATGCCAATTGGAGCAATCGCATGATTTTGGGCGATAGCCTGCAAGTCATGGCGAGTCTCGCCGAGCGGGAAGGTTTACGCGGAAAAGTCCAATGCATCTATCTCGATCCGCCCTACGGCATCAAATTTAATTCTAATTTTCAGTGGTCCACCACCAGCCGCGATGTGAAGGACGGCAAGGCCGGGCACATCACGCGCGAGCCGGAGCAGGTTAAAGCCTTCCGCGACACCTGGCGAGATGGCATTCATTCCTATTTGACTTATCTGCGAGATCGTTTGACCGTCGCACGAGATTTGTTGACGGAATCGGGTTCGATCTTTGTGCAAATTGGCGATGAGAATGTGCATCGGGTGCGGGCAGTGATGGATGAGGTTTTTGGGGAGGATAATTTTGTGAGCTTAATCACGGTTCAGACAACAACAGGGTTTGAGGCGAACTATCTCGGCAACATGTCTGACTTCATACTCTGGTATGCGAAGGACAAGTCGCAGGGAAAGTCCCGCTCTCCTTTTTATCGAAAGGAGTTCGCTCTAGGCGAAGGCAATGCACGGTGGTTGATTCTGGACGATTTCACTTACCGTGGAGTCTCGGCCCGGGAGCAGCGCGGCGAAGAGGCTATCCCCAAAACGGCTCTGCCTTACAAGCCGGACAATATTATTTCCCAAGGCCGCGCGAAAGAACCCCAACCTTTCCTATTCCGGGGAGAAACTTACGACACATGGGCTAAGAACTCTCACTGGAAAGCGAACTACCCTGTGGGAATGGAGCGACTAGGAAAAGCCAATCGCATCCACGTCGCTGAAAACTCAATTCAATACGTGCGTTATCACACAGACTTCGACGTGGCGGTTCACGGCAACATCTGGAACGACACAGGTTCCGGCAACTTCACAGACGAAAAGATGTATGTCGTTCAGACCAACACAAAGGTCATTGAACGCTGCCTTTTGATGTCAACCGACCCCGGCGATCTCGTGCTCGACCCCACCTGCGGTTCGGGCACCACCGCGACCGTCGCCGAGCAATGGGGGCGGCGCTGGATTACGATTGATACTTCCCGTGTTTCGCTCGCGCTCGCCCGTGCCCGCATTATGGGGGCACGTTATCCCTATTATTTATTGGCCGACAGCCGCGAGGGGCAACAGAAAGAAGCAGAGATCACGCAGACCGTTCCCTCTGAAACCCCGACAGGGGGCAATATTCAACAGGGCTTCGTTTATGAACGGGTGCCGCACATCACGCTGAAATCCATCGCCAATAATACTGAAATTGACGTGATCTGGGAGAAGTTTCAGGAAACACTTGTACCTTTACGCCTGCGGCTGAATGGTGAAGTGGGACGGGTGAAGGGTGAAGCAGGGAAGGCGCCTTGGGAAGAGTGGGAGATTCCGAGAGAAGCGGGGGCTGATTGGTCCGATGACGCGAAAACCCTTCACGCGCAATGGTGGCAAATGCGCATCGCCCGACAACAAGAAATTGATGCCTCGATTGCCGCCAAAGCGGATTTTGAATATCTCTACGACAAACCCTACGAAGACAAAAAGAAAGTCCGTGTGGCGGGGCCTTTTACCGTCGAAAGTTTGTCGCCGCATCGTGTCTTGTGCGTGGACGAAAATGATGAACTGATTGAAGGGGTCGCAGAATCAAAAGAGGCTTACGGCGAAGCACGCGGTTTTGTACAAATCATCCTGGAAAATCTCAAGACCGCCGGTGTGCAGCAAGCCCACAAAGCAGACAAAATCCAGTTCACCGCGCTCAATCCCTGGCCGGGTGATTTGATCTGTGCCGAAGGATGGTATGAAGAAAAGGGTGAAGTGAGAAAGGTGAAGGGTGAAGAAGGGACAGAAAACTCAGATCCTAAACTTCACCCTTCGCCCTTCACCCCTCACCCTTCTGAAAAGCGCGCCGCGATTTTCATCGGCCCGGAATTTGGCACGGTCTCGCGGCCCGACTTGGTTGCTGCCGCCCGCGAAGCCGGAGATGCCGATTTTGATACCCTCATCACCTGCGCCTTTAATTATGATGCCCACGCCACGGAGTTTGACAAGCTCGGCCGCATTCCCGTGCTCAAAGCCCGCATGAATGCGGATCTGCACATGGCCGATGATCTCAAAAACACCGGCAAGGGCAACCTCTTTGTCATCTTCGGCGAGCCGGATATCGACATTCTTGATGCGGCGGATGGACAAGTACAGATCAAAATCAACGGTGTCGATGTTTTCCATCCCAATACCGGCGAAGTGAGAAGCGACGGTGCGGACGGCATTGCCTGCTGGTTTATCGATACGGACTACAACGAAGAAAGTTTCTTTGTGCGCCACGCCTATTTTTTAGGCGCAAACGATCCCTACAAATCCCTCAAAACCACACTCAAAGCCGAAATCAACGCAGAAGCCTGGGCCACATTAAACAGCGACACCTCCCGCCCCTTCGACAAACCCAAATCCGGCCGTATCGCCGTAAAGGTCATCAATCATTTAGGGGATGAAGTGATGAAGGTCTTTCGGGTGTAGAGGAGGGGTGATCCAAGCATGAAGTAGAATAACAATCGCACCTTTCAGGATCAAAACGGGGAGATTTTATCATGATTTAATCTCGTCGTAGAAATAACACGAGCACCGTGCTATCATGTCATAGTGATTCAGTCATTTAAAAACAAAGCATCAGAGGATATTTTTAACGGAAAGAACACAAAAGGCGCGAGAAGAGTCTGCCCTAAAACCTTATGGAAAGTTGCTTCCAGAAAGCTCGATCAGATCGACTCTGCCAAAAGCATCGAGGATCTTCGCATACCGACTAGCAACAAACTTGAGTCTCTTAAGGGAGATCGTTTCGGTCAATACAGTATCAGAATAAACGAGCAATATCGTATTTGTTTTGAGTGGAAAGATTCTGGGCCGGAGAAAGTGGACATTCTTGACTATCATTAATAGTAGACCGTAAAACGGGAAATTTAAGGAGGTAGAGGTGGTACGAATACCGACACATCGCGAACCCACGCACCCAGGGGAAATGCTTCTTGAAGAGTTTTTAATTCCGATGGGGATTACACAAAGAGAACTTTCACAAAAAATTCATGTCCCCTATCAACGGATTAATGAAGTGATCAATAAACGGCGTGGCATCACGCCCAGCACGGCGCTTAGACTGTCTAAGTTTTTCGGCGTTTCTGAAGATTTTTGGATGAGTCTTCAGCTGCGTTGGGATTTATACAAAGCCATGCGCGTCGAAGCGAGTGCCTTGAAAACAATTAGACCTTTTGTCTCTCAAACATCAACTTGAATAGAAAAATGCAGGGCTAATGGAATTCCGAATCGCCGATACCTTCACCGATAGCCTCGCAAAACTCACGGGCGACGAGCAAAAGGCCATAAAAACCACCGCCTTTGATCTGCAAATGAACCTGGCCCATCCGGGCATGCAGTTCCACAAAATCGACAAAGCGCGAGACCCCAATTTTTGGTCCATTCGTGTGAATCGGGATATTCGTTTGATTGTCCATAAAACCGAGGCCAGCCTGCTGCTTTGTTACGTCGCCCACCACGACCCGGCCTATCACTGGGCTCTGCGCCGAAAACTTTCAACCCACCCAAAAACGGGTGCGGCGCAGTGGGTTGAGGTGCGAGAAACGGTCAAAGAAATTATTGTTCCAAAATATGTTGAGGTAGCGCAACCGACACAGCAAAAACCGCTCTTATTTTGTGATATCTCGGAAAATGATCTGCTCGCATATGGTGTGCCTTCCGAGTGGCTCGAAGATGTGCGGGGTGCCGACGAAGATAGCATTCTGGTCTTGGCCGAACATCTGCCGAGCGAAGCGGCGGAAGCACTGCTTGATCTGGCCACGGGTGTGACACCCAAGGCCACTCAGACCTTTGATGCCGCATTGAATCCCTTTGATCATCCCGATGCGCAGCGCCGTTTTAGGGTGATGAACAATATTGAAGAACTCGAACGGGCTTTAGAATTTCCTTGGGAAAAGTGGGCGGTTTTCCTCCACCCAACACAACGTCAATTTGCCGAAGGGGATTTTAATGGCCCTGCGCGTGTTTCAGGCTCGGCGGGGACAGGAAAAACCATTGTTGCGCTGCATCGCGCGGTTTTTCTCGCCCGTAAATACCCGGATGCCAGAGTGTTGTTGACAACTTTTTCTGAAACCCTATCGCATACGCTGCACTCAAAACTGAGAACCTTAATCAGCAATCAACCCCGTATTGCCGAACGACTCGAAGTGCAGGACATGAATGCCCTAGGTCAAAGGCTCTACAAACTTAACTTTAGTCCGCCACAAATGGCCTCCTCAGAAGTGATCGCAGCATACTTGCGTGAAGCCGCTGCAACACAGGAAGCACAGCGTTTCAGCGCCTATTTTCTGATGACTGAATGGTTAGAAGTGGTGGATGCTTGGCAGATACGGACTTGGGAGGCGTATCGAGATGTGAAAAGGTTGGGTCGCAAGGTGCGACTGCCCGAGCAGGGTCGGAAGGTATTATGGTCGATTTTTGAAGGTCTGAGGGACAGATTGAATCGTCGGAGTTTAATCACATCCTCCGACTTGTTTAGCCGCTTAACAGAACATCTGAAAGGCAGAACGCATCTGCCTTTTGACTCTGTTGTGGTGGATGAATCACAGGATATTAGCGTGGCCCAATTGCGCTTTCTTTCTGTGCTTGGAAGGGATCATTCCAATGGGCTTTTTTTCGCAGGCGATCTGGGACAACGGATTTTTCAACCGCCATTTTCTTGGAAAGCACAGGGGGTCGATATTCGCGGGCGCTCTCGGACATTGCGCATCAATTATCGCACCTCGCATCAGATCAGACAGCAGGCGGATCGTTTACTGGCTCCTGAGTTGTCGGATGTGGACGGCAATACAGAAGAACGGCGTGGGACGGTCTCGGTATTCAACGGGCCTTCACCCACCATTCGGGTTTTTGAAACATCGGAAGCCGAAATCGAAGCGGTCCGTCAATGGCTAATCGAAAGAAGAAATGAAGGGGTGGTGCCTCAAGAGATCGGGGTCTTTGTGCGATCGGCCACTGAATTGAGTCGCGCCAAATTGGCTGTGGATCGCGCAGAATTGTCTTACAAGGTACTGGATGAAAAGCTTGAACCGATGGAAGGACAGGTCTCAATCTCTACGATGCATCTCGCGAAGGGTTTGGAATTTCGGGCCGTTATCGTGATGGCCTGTGATGATGACGTGATTCCGCTTCAGGAGCGCATCGAATCCGTCGCGGACGATGCAGACCTGGAAGAAGTTTATAACACAGAACGTCATTTACTTTACGTCGCCTGCACCCGCGCACGAGATTATTTGATCGTCACGGGTGTTTCTCCGGCCTCGGAATTTCTGGATGATTTGGGCGTGTGAGTTTTAAAGCCTTCTAGCCCACACTTCATTTCAAAGCATATTTTTCAAAATATCTTTCCATCAAACTTATCGATTTGTAGATAAAATAAACAAGCCCATTGACTCAAAGACCAACAGTCCCAACTCGTTCCTCTTTTAAGTCCTATCACAAAATTCTTACAGCAATTGCTCAAGCGCAATCTCAAAAACCACTGTCGGCATGCCGATTTGCCAGGCGTGCAATACTTTGGGATGGACTTCTCCGATTAAGCCGATTTCTTGGTTTCCCATTTTAATTTTGCCGGAACGACCGTCGATAAAACTGGGATGGGGGACGGGTTCGAGTGTGTATTTGATGGCAAGACGTGCAAAGAGGGATTCCAGCACGGCGTGCAATTCTGAAAAATTTGCAGTCGGATGGGCAATGAGCGCGGCCAGGTGATTGAAAGTGGCCGTGTGCGCTTTATTGTCGGTGGCCAGCCGTGCCACTTCTCCCGTTTCAAAAATACGGTGCGGATAAAAGGCCTTGGAGCTTGCGCCCTCCACACGAAGCAAAGAAGGCGCAAGCCAGGAACGCAAAAGTGAAAAACGCTCGGTCATGGGATTTTCGATTTCGACAAGCTGTGTTTCAGGCCGCTCCGAAGGATCTGAATCCAGTGACATTTTTTCGATAAAATCTTCGGCGGAACCCAAGATATTTGAGACGACTTCTTCAAAACCGAAACCGACCATCGCAAGACGCACGGCATCTGAAAATTGCTCGACTTTTGAAAGCCCCCCCACAGTAAAGGTCGCAGGCATGTCCGGTGTGAAGGAATTGTAACCGCGCGAAATCGCAAAATCTTCAACTAAATCAATGGCATGCATCAGGTCATCTCGATAAGGGGCGGAGCGCACGGTGAGTTTTTCCCCGGCTGTCTTCACATTCAAGCCGTAGGCTTCCAAAACGGAAACGGCTTCGGACAATGCCACGGATTCCCCCAAAACGCGATTCAATTCAGGCAAGTCCATTGAAACCGCTTCGGATAAATCGTAGGGCGTTTGATAGCGCACACCAAAATCGGTTTGATCGGCATAATTCAAAACAACAGGCTCAATGCTTGCGCCCCGGTCTGAAAGATTTGCGGCAAAGATGTTAATCGCCAAGGTCACCATGCGTTGATCCGTCCCCGTCACTTCAACAAACAACTCCGAATCGCCCGCTTCGACTTCACCCAAAGCACGGCTATTAATAATCGGCGGAAAAGAAAGGACCTCTCCTTTGGCATCTTTCAAAATCGGAAAACGTATTGCCCCGGATAAAGTATGCGCGTATTCAATGCCTTTGGGATGCCCGGTCACAATCTCTTTGAGGCTCATCGGGACTTCAAAGCCCAAA
>Ga0256830_1000897_pt1 | contig 22099 bp, 17 predicted proteins | sample 128326metaG_FD_190537 | JGI IMG/M metagenome (GOLD analysis project Ga0256830, IMG submission 190537) | Hydrothermal vent microbial communities from Lau Basin, Pacific Ocean - 128-326 | ecosystem: Environmental > Aquatic > Marine > Hydrothermal vents | place: Pacific Ocean: Lau Basin | collected... | reverse complement strand
CGAACCACGCGCGCAGCGCCTTCTGCTTGTAATAGCCGTTGATCAGCTCGTGGCGCAGAAAGCTGCGCGCCCCGCCCGGATGCCGGGCGGCATAGGCCAGCTTGGCGGGCCAGTGCAGGGTGGGGCGGATGGACACCGCCACGGCATCGATGTCGCCCGGCTCCAGCCCGGCCATCTCCAGGCAGCGGGCGATGGCCAGGTGCGGAAAGGCCCCGGTGTGCTTGTCACGGGTGAGGCGCTCTTCCTCGATGGCGACCCGGAGTTCGCCATCAGTGACGATGCAGGCGCTCGAGTCGTGATAGAAATGGTTGATCCCCAGGATATTCATGGCCTGCATCGCCTGCCGGTGAGGGTGCTGCACACCGTGTCGTCCCGTCCAAGGAACCGGCGTCGGAGACGCTTGATCCCTTCCCACGATGCTCCCAGCCCGCCGCGCAGGGTCCGGTTGAAGATCACGGCGCGCAACAGGCGTTCCCGGCGTGGGCCCCAGCGCTCCGCCCACGGCGGATCCGTCACAAGACTGATGCGCCGAAACTGCTTTTGCTCCCACTCCCGGTGCAACAGCTTGTACAGGAGCATAAGGCCCGGTGCCAGGGATGCCTCCAATTCATCGTAGGCAATCTTGAGGAGCGACAACGTGTCCCCGTCAACTACCGCGAAATGCGCGGCGAGGACCCGACCATCGAGGCGCAGGAGGTGAATCCGGCATTTCCCCTCCGGGCCCCACGCCGCCAGCAACTGCTCATAAAACCTGCGAACATCCGGCTGCAGGACGATGGCGGAACCGGTCCCGCGTGCCCCCTTCCAGCCCGAGGCCTCGAGCCCCAGAAAATCGGACCATGCCTCCAGGATTTGCCCGGGGTGTTCCACGATATCGAGGGCCACCCGCCCCCTTTGCTCCAGTCGCCGTTCCAATCGCCGCAGATTGCGCCGGAAAGCGCCCGCGGCCCCGGCCAGCGGCCCTTCCCCGGCCTCGAGATCGAACCAGGCACTGTTGCCGTCCGACCGGACCATTGCCGCCGGCACCCTGGCGGCGCCAAGGGCCTGCCCCAGTACGCCCCCCAGCGGTATGCGCGCCAGAACCATGCGGTCCCACGGGAGTCGGGGCTGGTCCTGCAGGCTCGCCAGAACCGTATCCAGAAGCCCTGCCCCGGTGAGATGCGCATCGGCGACTGCATCATACAGATTGACATGGCGATGGAGTGGCGCCAGCCACCAGCGGCGCTCGGAATCATAGCGAAGCGGCAGCAGACCTTCCCCCCCGGACGAGCCACGCACGTGAAAGAAGTACAGGTTTTCCGGATCCGGCTCCAGCGCTCCCGCCATCCCCCGGTACCATTCCGGATGCCTGTAGAACCCGCTGGTCGCGATCCGGCTTCGTAGCCGATTCCACACCGGCCACACTGCCCTGAGCCCGTCCGGCCCGTGCACGACAGTCACCCTTGCCGTGGTCTCTGCCCGGTGCCGGCCCGCCCACGAGTACTGCCCGGACAGCGGCTTCAACTCACCCCGCCCCTCTTCACCGGTCACATCCTCTGCTTTACCGGAACCTGTCTCGAAATTCCGCCCAAGCCATGGCGTGATTTCGTAGCCATGCCCGCGAGACCAGCCCCGCAGTACGGTACTCGCTGTACGGGCCCGTGACGTAATACTGCCGGCGTGGGCATGACTCACAAGCCCTCGGAGTGGAGGCAATTTTCTCCCGGGATCCCGCCGCAGCCAACAACGCCTCTATCGCCTGTCTACAGGTCATGACCGTGTCTCCATCAAAAATCGCCATGCATACAGCGTCGGGGATCAGGCAGGTTCTACTACAGTCTGACGAAGACCGGGGCCGTGCTGAATAGTACCGACCCCTTAGAACATCCGGGCTAGTTTTTCTGCTTCCTGAATTGCTTAAAGTACGTCCTGCAACCATCCACCCCACAAGGCATAAGGAGGCCCGCGTTCTGTGCCTGCGATCCGGCTTCTGAACCAGCATGTCCGTGTTCCGACCCTGATCCTCGGGCTGGTCGAATTCCTCATCCTCGCCGCAAGCATCTATGGCGCCGCGAGGATCGTGTTCTGGTGGGACTTTTCCGAAGCATACCTCTACGTGGGTCCGCTGATGCCGCGTGCCCTCACATTTGCCACCGTCCTCATCCTGTCGATGCTCGCCATGGGGCTGTATCAGCCGAACCTGCGCGAGGGGTATCCCGGCGTCCTCCTGCGCGTCTCGGTCAGCTATGTCATCGGCATCATCGGGCTGGCGGTGATTTTTTACGTTTACCCCGGAATCTCGTTCGGCCGGGGCATCATGGGAGCCGCCGTCTTCATTTCGTACCTGGGAATCGCGATCTCGAGGGCGATATTCCTGCGCACGGTGGACTCGCGGCTGCCTCGCCGCCGGGTCCTCGTCCTCGGTGCAGGCCAGCGGGCCGCTGCATTCTCTCGCCTGCGCCGAAAGTCAGACACGCGCGGCTTCGAGGTGGTGGGATTCGTTCACATCACCGGCGAGTCCGACGAGGTGGATCCGGACCGGATCATCCATCTCGACTGCCCGCTGATAGACAAATGCCGGGAACTCGAGATCGACGAAATCGTCGTGGCCGTCAATGACCGGCGAAAAAACTTTCCCCTTTACGAACTGCTGGACTGCAAGTTGCACGGGATTGATGTGCTTGACGCCCTCAGCTTCTTCGAGCGGGAAAGCGGAAAGATCATGCTGCAGCTGCTCAATCCAGGCTGGCTGATTTTCTCCGATGGTTTTCGCCGCGGTGCTGCACGCGCCTACATGGAACGGGCGTTCGATGTCACCATGAGCCTGATCATTCTGGCATTCACCTGGCCCCTCATGATCATCACAGCAGCGGCCATCCTCATCGAGAGCGGCTGGGGCGCCCCGATTCTCTATCGCCAGATCCGGGTTGGAGCCAACGGCAAGCCCTTCGCCTTGCTCAAATTCCGCTCCATGAGGACCGATGCCGAACGCGACGGCGCCAGGTGGGCCAGCCAGAACGACAGCCGGGTGACCCGGGTAGGCGCCATCATCCGCAAGTTCCGGATCGATGAGCTGCCGCAAATCTACAACATCCTTCGCGGCGACATGAGCTTCGTCGGTCCCCGTCCGGAACGGCCCGAATTCGTGGCACAGCTCAGCGCGGAGATTCCGTATTACGGTGAGCGCCACCGGGTCAAGCCCGGGCTGGCCGGCTGGGCGCAGCTACGCTATCCCTACGGTTCCTCTGTGAATGATGCAGCCGAGAAACTGCAATACGACCTCTACTATGTCAAGAATCACAGCCTGTTGCTGGATCTGCTCATCCTCCTGCAGACTGCCGAGGTCGTTCTCTTCGGCAAGGGGGCGCGATGACCTATTCGTAAACGTGGAGAGGATGAAGCGGATTGCTCTCCCAGCCTGATACCCGCCCCTCCTCGTCGAAATAGACCCGGGACATGCCATATTCCCACACACCGTCGCTCACCCGTTCCGGAACACCCTGAATAGCCCGCACCTCCGCTTCGCTGGCTCCGTAGGTGAACCGGGGCTGGATATCCCCGGGGGGGCTGTCCAGGCGAATTCTAAGTGGCGACGAAAGATCGAATTCCCAGGTCACGACCATGTCGCCCTCGAAATAGACCTTCGAGCGACCATAGTGCCATACCTCCCCGCTGGCTGTCCTTTCCACCCGATCCGGTTTTCCCTGCACAGCCCTGACTTCGTCCCTGGCCGACCCATACCGAAAATAGCGCCCCGCTTCCGGACCGTCTCCTCCCGCTTGTCCGGTCCCGACCACCGGCCGCTCCCTCGCCTCGAACCCGATGTGCTCTTCCTGCACCTCCGGGCCATCGGCAAGTAACCAGATCACGATGGTGATTGCCAGCAACGTGGTCATCACCCGCCGTATGGGCCTGGCACGCGGGGGGGTTCCCGCTCCCCGGGTTGGATGTTGTCTCCGACGCGGCCACTCGCCGCGGGCACGGGTCCCGGCACTCCTCTTGGGCGACCGGCGCCGGGCCAGATCCTCCCTGGTCCGGATGCGCGGCAACGTCCCGTGCTTCCGGTAGTATTCTTCCAACGTGTGAAATGCCTGGTTGACCGACTTGAACTGCTCCGATGTATCCCGGCCACCATCCTGGATCCGGTCTGGATGAAGGCGCTGTGCGGCACGGCGATATGCCTCTCGTACCGTATCCCAGTCGGAATCGGGGCCGACACCGAGCACGCGGTAACAGCTCACATAATCAGGCTTGCCCATCTGTGGAGTGCTCCGGTGGAGCGCCGAAGTTGTCGAGAGCCGGCCTCTGCCGGCACCTGCAAGAGTCTAACACCGCCCGCCGGGTGCGGCCCTTTCCTTTAGCATTAGTCATGGATAATGCGATGGTACTATCTCGTCCGGGCGCAATCATCCGCCGCTGCCTGGAACCCTCCCCCGGGCTAACCGGATAGTACGGTTGCCGGCCCCGTAACGTTTCTCTAGACTACCGCAACCACCTGAATTGACAGGGCAGTTGTCACCTGATTCAGGCCGCGCGCATTGGAGACTGGAGAACAACGCCATGCGGCGTGCCCGACCTTCGAGTCATAGAATCTCCGCCGCTGGTATACATGCCATTGCACAAACCCGACATGGAGGCCTCCGGAGCGTTATGCGACGACTTCTGTTCATCCCACTGATGCTTGCCGGCGCCTGTATATCGACTGCCTGCACGACCACCGCATCGGACGTTGCCAAGTTCAACGCCGCCACCGCTGACGTCCCCGGTTATGCCCTCGACGCGGAGTACCGGATTGGTGCCGAAGATGAAGTCCAGATCAGTGTATGGCGGAATCCCGACCTGTCCATCAAGGTTCCCGTGCGTCCAGACGGCAAGATTTCCATGCCACTCATTGGAGACGTCCAGGCAGGCGGCCTGACACCGAGCCAGGTTGCGCAGGACATTCGCCAGAGACTTTCCCGCTATGTCCGGGATCCCCAGGTTTCCGTCATCATTACCCAGTTGCGCAGCCACGAGTACCTGTCCCGGGTACGCGTGACTGGTGCTGTTCGCCAGCAGGTCTCCCTGCCGTTCAGGCAGGGCATGACGGTACTGGATGCCGTCCTCGCCGCTGGTGGCGTCAATGAATTTGCCGCGGCGGGACGGACGAAGCTCTACCGCAAGGTGGGAACCCGCACCGAAGTACTGGATATCAACCTGAGTGGAATCCTCAACGAAGGCGATCTGACCACCAACGTGGTACTCAAGCCGGGTGACGTCATCACAGTGCCCGAGCGTCTGTTCTGACGATGCCTGATTTGCCACCAATGTACCGGTCCGGGACTGTGAGGAACACCAGATGATGAACCTCCCATTGGATGCCCGAATCGTCCAGATCCTGCGCGAAGCCTACCGCCACCGCAATGTCCTGGTGGCGGCGTTCGTGATCATCAATCTGTCCGTCCTCGCGGTTGGCACGGTGTGGCCCAAGAAATACGAGTCTTACGCCACCATTCACGTCGAGCAAAAGAATATCATCCAGCCCCTGATGGAGGGCACCGCGGTTCCCACCGGCATCGCCGACCAGGCCCGCAACGCACGCGAGCTACTGCGTTCAAGAAACATCATGTTTCGGATGCTGGATTTCGCCGGGTTCACCGATGATGACACGACCCCCCTGGAACGCGAGCGGCTCCTGGAACAGTTCAAGTCCCGCATGCGGGTTTCCATCGTCGGCCGTGACATCATCAAGATCTCGTACCAGGACTCTGACCCGGAGCGTGCCCAGAAGGTCACTCAAAAGCTGGCCGAGGTCCTCATCGAGGAAAGCCGGCTCAAGAAAACCCGCGAGAGTGTGGCCGCATATGAGTTCATCGACAAGCAGGTGCGGGAATTCCACGCCGCCCTGGTGGAATCCGAGAATCGCCTGAAGGAATTCCGTTCCGCTACCCTGGACGCCAAGCCGGGCACGGAAAACGCCGTGGTTGCCCGGATTGCAGAGCTGCAACGCACGTTGGAGAAAACCCGCCTGCAACTGCGTGAGGCCCGAATCAAGAAGGCATCGCTGGAGAAACAGCTCGCCGGCGAAGCCGAAGTGACCCTTTCACTGTCGCGCGAGGGCCAATACAAGATGAAAATAGCCGAGCTCCAGACCCAGCTGGACGCCCTGCGCCTGCGTTATCACGACACCTACCCCGATATCATTTCGCTGCGCCACCAAATCGAGAACCTGAAGAAAGCCATTGCACAGGAAAAAGAACGGCGGGAAGCGGCGAAAAACGCCCCTCCCGGGAAGTCCAGGTATGTGGATGAGGGCATCGTAGTCAACCCGCTGACGGAGGAAATCCGCAGCGAGCTTTCCGCTACCAAGACCCTCATCGCCACGCTGAAGGCACGCCTCGCGGAAACCGAAAAATTGCTGAAAGAGGAACTTGAACGCGGCAGGAGGATCCATGTCAGTGAAGCGACGCTGGCGGAGCTGACCCGTGACTACCAGGTCAACAGGGACATCTACCAGGACCTGCTCAAACGACGGGAAAAGGCACGTATCTCCATGAACCTCGACCGGGAACAGCAGGGATTGAAGTTGACCATATACGAACCTGCATTTCTTCCTCTCAAGCCCAGCGGACTCCGGTTCCTTCACTTCGCCATTGGAGGAATGGCGCTTGGAATCACGCTTCCCCTGGGCCTGCTGGCCGGGTTGGTGCAGATCGATGGCCGCATCAGGGATCCTCGTACCATCTCTCAGAAATTGACCCTGCCGGTCCTGGGGGTGGTGCCACACCTGCCCACTCCGGCAGAAGAACAGTCCATCTCCCGCAACCTGCGCCTGCTCGGTGGAGTTCTGTTTCTGAACTTCGTCATATACGGCGCCACCGGATGGCTCAAGTACAACGGTATCATCTGACCCTTGGCCAACAGCACCGACATCACAAATAACGAGTTGGGAGACGTCGCCGTGGAAACGCAACCAGACGACATTGATCTGGATCTGGGGCGCCCCCGGGCCGATCTCGTGCCACTTCGAGATGACCACACCTCGGAACATGCCCGTGACCTTCAGCATCGATTGCAGTTCAGCCGCAAGATTGCACAGATGCGTGAGTCCCGGCTGCTTTCTCGCGCGGAGTTGCGCGAGATGCGTATCATTTCCTCGCATACTTCGAGCCGGCGGGCCGCAAACGTGTTCCGGGATATTCGTCGCAAGGTCATGCATTTTTGCGGCCCCCGCGCCGGAAACTTCATCACCATGATCACCTCCGTGACCGACGGTGGCGGGGCCAGTCTGACTGCGCTCAACCTGGGGGCGGCATTTGCTCTGGATGACACCAAGACAGCCGTCGTCGTGGACTGCAACCTGGACAATCCCAACCTCGCCGGCCTCCTGGGCATGACGCCGGATGTCGGGCTTACCGATTTCCTCGAAGACATGACCCTCACCACGGGTGATATCATCTACCCCACCGGGATTCCTCGCCTGCGCCTGATCCCGGCCGGACGGCAACGTGAATCGTCGACTGAGTATTTCTCTTCCATCCGGATGGAAGAGCTCCTGATTGAGCTCAAAACCCGCTACCCTGACCGATATGTCATTCTGGACGGCCCGCCCATCGGCGTGTCTGCCGATGCCAGTGCGCTGTGTGATCTTTGTGACTGCGCTGTACTGGTGGTGCCTTACGGCAGGTGCACGGAGGACCAAATCACCGAAGCGGCCTTGAATATCGGCAAGGACAAGCTGGCCGGGGTTGTGATGAATGACGAGCCACACCTTGCCCTTTCCCGTTGAACGCCGCCGGTCGGCCCGGAGATGCCGGAGCCCCCGCCGTACCAGAAGGACCTGTCCGACTGACGCCGGCCGCCGCCTGTGGTTGTCCACCCTGGTGTGGTGCATGATGGCCACTGTTGATCCTGCACTGGCGGCCACCTCAAAATATACGCTGGGCTATCGCCTGGAATACAGCGACAACATCCGCCTGTCGGAGACCAACACCGAGTCTGAGCTCATCAGTATTCCCTCAATCGATTACGATTTCCAGCATCGTTCGGCCGACTGGGACGGGACGATCCTGGCCCAGCTTCAGTATCAGGACTATGTAGACAACACGTTTGATGACAGATGGGCTGGCGTGGTTGACGCTGCATTGCTCTGGTATCTCCAGCCACAGCGACTTACATGGGTCACGACGAACTATTTCCGGCAGGTCCTGATTGCATCGAGACAGGCGGCCAACCCGGCGAACCAGCAGCTGGTCAACACGTTCAGTACCGGGCCGGATCTGGTCCTTAGACTCAGCGCCGTGGATGAGTTGAGGACCGAGATTCGGGGAGTGGATATCTATGAAGAACAGACCGACAACGACAACCAGCGGCTGCGCGGGGCTGTCCGCTGGCAACACCTGACCTCCCCGGTGACCACGTGGTCTCTCAACTACGAGTACGAGGACACCGACTACGACTCGCCTTCAAACATCGACTTCACCCGTCACGATTACTTCGTGCGCTATGCTGCTCGGGGCGCCCGCACGACCATGACCGCCGATATTGGTGGTACCGACATCCGTCGGCGCAACGCTCCCGACACGGACGGGAGCCTGGCCCGCATTACGCTCAATTATCGCCTGTCCCGTATTGCGGATCTCGCCCTGGCGGCGCATGACTTGTTGACCGAGGGCGGCTACGTTGCTGCCACTCAGGGCGACCTTGCCGAATTGGCTACCCTCGCCGGAAACTTCGTGTCACCCGATATCTACCGAGAGCGTCTCGTCGATTTGGCTTACACGCGGCGCGGGCCGACAAACAATATCGCCGCTTCACTCTACGGATACGATCGCGGTTACCGCATCGACCGGTTACAGGATCGCCGCGCGGCAGGGGTCCGCTTTCAGCTCGATTATGACCCGGCACCTATGATCAGACTCACACTTTCTGCGAGTTATCGGCGGACCCGCTACAACACCACGGAGAGAGAGGACGAGGATAGCGTGGTCTCATTCCTGTACCAGCACCGACTTGGAACGACCTTGTATCTCAATTCGGAACTTCGCCGCACCGAGCGCGACAGTACGGCCGCCGGCTTCTCGTACCTGGAAAACCGGGTGAGTCTTGGCCTGTCCTACCGGCGGTGAATGCCGCTGGCATACCACGAGGACCACAGAAGAATGGAAGCCCTGTTCTGGTCTGCTGCGACCCTGATTTTGTATACCTATGCCGGCTACCCGCTGCTCATCCACTGGTTGGCGCGCCGCCGTCCCGCACCCGCCTCTCCCGAGCCGCCATCGGCCTGGCCTTCCGTTGCCATCGTCATGGCAGCGTATAATGAACGTGCACGCCTGCCGCAAAAACTCGAATCTCTATGGAACCTGGACTATCCACGAGAAAAGATTCGCATCTACTGTGTCTCCGACGGGTCGACTGATGGGACCAACGAATACCTGCTGGGCCACAAAGCGGTCCACGCCATAATCCTGCCGCGCAGAAGCGGTAAACCCTCTGCCCTCAACGCCGCCCTCGAGCAGGTCACTGAAGAGGTGGTGGTATTCACGGATGCCCGCCAGATACTCGCCCCGGACGCAGTTCGCAACCTTGTCAGCAGGCTTATGCAACCCGGGGTGGGCGCGGTCAGTGGCGAACTGCTTCATCGGCCACCCAATACCGCGACTGCAAAGCACGTCGGCCTCTATTGGCTATACGAAAAATGGATTCGCAAGAACGAAAGCCGATACCACTCGGTTCCCGGAGTCTCCGGCGCCCTGTATGCAATCCGTCGCGATGACTACGCGCCGCTCGCACCCGATACCATTCTTGATGATTTCGAGGTGCCCATGGCCATATTGCGCAGCGGACGGCGCGTCCTGCTCGAGCCGACAGCACGAGCCTACGACGAATTACCCGATGATCCGTCGCATGAATGGGCCCGAAAGACAAGGACCCTGGCGGGAAATTTTCAGTCCTTTTCGCGGAATTCCTGGCTCTTCTCCCCCAAGGCCAATCCGATATTTTTCCAATTCATCTCGCACAAGGTGCTGCGGCTGCTCATGCCCTATGCGCTGTTGATCACCCTGGTGACCTCCAGCGTCGCGCCAGGCGTCTTCTATACCGGGATATTCGCCTTGCAACTCTTCTTCTACAGCGGATCCATTCTGGGCTGGCTCCACCCTGCCACCCGCCGCTTTCGCCTCGTCAGTTTCGCCACCGTATTCGTGGAACTGAACCTGGCAGCCGTGGCGGGACTTGTGCGCCATCTTTCCGGCCGGACCGACGTGCGCTGGGACAAGACGTAGCCTCTGCCATTCCTGCCCGGGCTACCCCTCTTCGTACTCGAACGCACCGATATCGGGCGCCGCACCCTTGTAGTCGTCGTTGATACCGGGCAACAACACCCCGCGGTCGATGGCCGGGCTGCCTGCCATCGGCCGAAAGTTTTCATCAATCCGTGCAGGCCCGAACACCCCATGTGGCTCCCACGGGAACCCGGCGGAAACGAACCGTTCCCTGGCCTTGTCCACATCTTTCGCATCCCACAAGTCGTAGTCCATATCCGGGACGTGCGCCAACCCCTGGAACGATATGGCCCGGACTTCCCCGGTGAATATATTGTTACGGAAGAACAGATTCTTGGATGGCGTCCCTTTCCATATGGTCAGCACGCCTCCGAGCCAGTTGCGAGGGTCTGGACGGAACACATTGTGGTAATAGTAAATGTTCCGGATGGTCCCCCTGCCATACCCCGTATTTAGCTTCACCCCGCCTTCCATGTATCCAACCATGATATTACGGACGAAGAAAAATGGACCAGGTCCGGAGGGAGACACGCTGGTCGCATTTTGAGACCTGCCGAAGAAATTACGGAACACCCGCTGATTGACACAAACGCCATCTGCCTCGATGGCATCATCGCGCTGATTGCGCACGATATTGTCATAGATGTCCACTTCCCTGTTTATCCACCGTGAAAGCACATCCGGATGATCTTCGGGAATATTTTTTAGCATGGACTCGTCGCCGGACGACATGATCCCGTCGACATGCCCTTCCACGATATTGCCACGGATCGTTGTGCCCCATCCGCCTTGATTGTCCTGCTGTATCCCATAGTAAGTGACATCGGGATCCCGCTTGTAGGTAAAGGTGAACCGTTCGTGTTCAAGATCCGCGACGTGATTGTACTGAATCAGATGCTTTCCGGCACGCTCACCTCCTTTCGAAATGATGAGATTCCAGATACCGTTGTCGTATATTTGCATGTTCTGCACCACACAATGCGAAGCCCTGCGCAGATAGACCCCATGCTTGTCACCATTCTGGACCCGGATGCTGTCGAGAATGATATAACTTGCATCTCGAATCTCGATCCCGCTTTCCGCCCCCCTTGCCTCGATGACGGGGAGCCCCTCCCTTTTGTCTATGGACACCGATGACGGCGGGACATCTCCTCGTATGATGATTGGCGCATCCGGTGTCCCCGATCGCCGAATGAGCAATCCACCCTTGTACACGCCGGGCGCCAGCAGGATCTCGGTGCCCGGACGGACCTTCGCCACGGCCTTTTGGAGCTCTTCCATGGAGGAGACCCGCACGGTCTTCCTGGCGCGCGGCATGGTGAATTCCTTTTGCGTGAAAAATTCCCTGACGTGTTTGCCGCCGATGCGCACGCGATATCGTTTGCCTGGCTCAAGCCCGAACAGACTGCTTGCCATGTGCCCGGCGTCGTAACGCACGAACGGGTGCGCCGGCCTGAACACTCCATCCCGTTCGATTTCCAGGCTCAGTGACTTGGCCTTGGTGGCTACGATGATTCCGGCCGTCTCGAACTTGGGAGTGATCACGATGTCCGTAACGTCCTCGTCCCCCTGCGGCCCGGCCATCGCCAGCATGATGGCCAGCGAGCCGATCACCAACAGCACAGTCCATTTCCAGTTCATGGCCTATCTCCTCCCGTTTCAATTCCGGTTTGGATGTGTTCCCCGCATTCCCGGCACCAGCGGAACTCGCTCAGGCCCACCCCTTCCACCGGTAGTACCACAATCCGAGATACTCGTGCAGCGCAATCCTCAACCCCTGAATGGCGTTGTTGTGCGGCAGCCAGGCGCGCCATCCGCGGTAGGGAATGGCTCGGTAGTCGCAGCCGAAAGGCCTGAGTGACATCCCCAGCTTGCGCGCCACTGCCAGCACCCGTGGCAAATGAGACGCACTGGACACCACCCACCGGGCACCGTGGTGCCCTTCCAGGCGGCGGCTCGCGGCGCGCAGATTTTCATATGTAGTGGCCGAGCTGCGCTCCACATAGATCACATCCGGAGGCACGCCCATGCGGCGGGCCGCTTCCGCCATGCGTTCCGCAACAGACCGGCCGGCACCTTCCACCGGCTGGCCAATGAACATGAGGCTGCCTCCGACGACACGCCAGAGCCCGACACCTGCCGCGACTCTTTCCCATCCTGCCTCCCCCAGCTTGACCTCCACCCCCGCCATCGTCCGCTTGCCGTACCCGGACGCCAGTACAAGGATCACCGCCGAATCGTCCCGGGACAGGCTCGAGACATCCACCGGTGGCACACGACCCTCAAGAGACCACAGCAGGGTGTTTGCAACTCCGGGCAACGTCGCGACATATGCCCAAACGAACAATACGGCCGTCCCCAGGCGAATCAGGCGCGGAAGCCGGCGGCCCACCATGAATGCCGCCCACCCGGCCAAGGCCCCCAGGCCCGCAACGAGATAGACGGGCGCCGGCAATATCCACTCAATGGGATCACCAACGAAAACGGGCCCCATGGTGCCATTCCATTACACTTTCCGGCACTGCTGCGACTGGCTCAGAGTGGAAGGCCGCACCAACCATGTGGCAAAGTCATTGAACGACTCCCCTGCCATGATGCGCGGCAGGCGGTGCAAGGACACGCCCGCTCCGGCCAGGCCCTGTTGGACGGTGACGGCCGCGTCGTATGTCCGGCCAACGATCGACAGCACCGATTCCGACAGGTTCCCGTTGGGATAGCAAAAAGTAGATACGGGCCTCCCCAGCAACGATTCAAGCTGCACCCGGCTCCCTTCTATCTCGTCATGGGCCTGGGCATCGGAGACCTTGTCCAGCATCGGGTGAGTCCTGGTATGGGATCCCACTTCGACGAGAGGCGGCAATGACCGGGCCTCTGCCACGGACATGATCTGGTAGGCCTCCCTCATCCACGGCTCCCACGACACATCGCCACTCGCCTCGCGCACCGCGTCGACAAGCTCCATGCGCCGATCATCCGGCCACCGTTTGACCTCCTCGATGAAGGCCCCGGCCTGCCGCCAGCGTGCCGCGCGCCCCCCGGGCAGTGGAGGCACCTCGCCGGGCAATTTCCTGTCTGGAGTGAGCAACAACCTGCACCGCAGCTCGTGATTCCACAGCATTTCGTCCCCCGAGAGCAAGTCGCTCACCAGGTAGAACGTTGCCTTGATCCGGTATTTTTCCAACAAGGGGGCCGCCACCATGGCATTGTTGCGCAATCCATCGTCGAAAGTCAGTACCGCCGCTGGCCTCCGTCGTTCCTCCAGGGTATCCAGCAACCACGGGATCTCGCTGACCCAATAGGTGTCGAAATGCCTCCTGATAAATCGAAGCTGTCTCTCGAAGAGAGTCGGTGGCAACGACTGTGGGGAAATTCCGTGGTACATCAGGATCCGAATCTGGGAGGGAGAACGGCGGATCCTGTTGCCCGCCACGCCCGTGCGCACGAACACCCCTTTCATGCATGCCTTCGCCAACCGGATCATGTCGTCCTCACCGGAACGCCGTTCACCTTTTTGTTGCCCAGATCCGGAATCCGGGACTGACGCGCAGCAGACTCCGGGCGGGAAACATCCTATTCAACACGTCGTTGGCCATCTTCAACACGCCCCCCCGGCTGGCCCCGCCGAAATAGGCCTCCAGGCGGACATCGAAGCCCAGTCTTTCCATCTGTTTCTTCAGCTCCAGCGGGTTGATCAGGTTTTCGATGTATTGGCCCTCCTCCGGCTCCACCGGACACCGTCCGGACTCGTACCGGCTCGACGGCAGCTGTCCATCTGCCCGGTATCGTTCCACCGCCGCGATAATTTGATCCCGGACCATGAATGCCGTATTTTCGGCCAGCATTGCGACCACCTCGTGGTCCAACCCCGGAAATTCTTGCCTTATCAACCTCTTACGCTTTTCCACGTACGGCTCGAGAACACGGTGCCCATGAATGTCGTTGGTGGGCGGGCCCAGTTCGAACCGGTCCCACACCTCCTGGTTTTCACGTACCACGGAGGGATTGGCCCCGTTATTGTCGTCTGTCACGACATACACGCCCCCGGGCTTCAGCACCCGATAGGCCTCGGCCACGCAGGCTTCCGGATTCAGAAAGTGTGACAACGCCTCCATGGTGAGGACCAGGTCGAACGTGCCGTCGTCGTATGGCAAGGCGTCGGCCCGGGCAACCCTGACCCGCACGCGATCACCGTTGGGAACGTCCTGGAGGTACGCCGCAACGGTATCCACCATCTTGTCGAACATGTCGATTCCCTCCACATGTTCCGCCCCCAACCACGCCAACGTTGTCATCGTCAGTCCGAATCCGCACCCCATGTCGAGGATGTGTTTCCCTTCCAGCGCGTGATCCGGAAGTCGTATGGTGTTCCTGATGGACCGCAGGTATCTGCGCCCGGCTACCGGATCGGCCAGCTTTCCGTTATAGCGGCGTAACCAGCCGTCCGTCCTGTCATACCTGGATGCCCCGCTCTCGCCCACGATGGCCGCATACAGCCGGAGGATAGACTCATCATCTAGCCTGGTTCCCATATCACCCCCTTTCTTCCCCCATGTGACTCCGACGCCATGCCCCGAGGGGGAGCATGATTCATCCCAACACCGGAATTACACCCTCCTGGACCCCACGGTTCACGAGACATCGTTCCGTACCCTCATCCTTGGCCCACGACCTTCGCCAGCACACGATCGCGGAACTTTTGACCAATGGGATCCAGGCAGGCAACCAGCCCACCATAGACGGCCGCCCCCACCACCACCTGTGCCACCAGCCAGTAAATCCCGGTCCCCATGCCAACCAGCGAGACTGAAGCGGCCATGATCAACCCGAACAATATCACCCGCCCGACGGGTCTGAATGGTATGCGAATCCTGAATACCGGGCGCACCACGATCACCGTCATAACGGCCAGCACACCATAGGCAATCAGTGTTGCCATGGCGGCGCCCTTGATTCCAGCCACGGGAACCAGTATCAGATTCAACAACAGATTGATCAGCGCCGCCGCAGCGACCAGCACCAATACGACGTGCGACCGATCGCGCACATAGAGACCGATACTGAATATCACGATACCCCCGTTGAGGACCTTGCCGGCAATCACCCAGGGAATGACATCCGCCCCCTCTGCATACCGCTCGCCCACGAGAAGGACCAGCAACGAATCCCCGACGAGGCTCAGCCCGAGCACCACGGGCACGGCGACCAGGAAATAAAGATGGAAGGTGCGAGACAGAAATTGCTGGAGCGCGTCCTGTCCCTGTTCCGCCCATATCCGCATACCCATGGGACGGACTGCCTCGTAAATCGGCACCGTCACCGCCATGGTAACGTAGTCGGTCAGGTTGTATGCCGCCGAATAAATCCCCACTGCCTTGGAGTCCAGCACGCCGGCGATGACATATCGATCACCAATATTCAATATCAGCTGTGACAACTCGAACCCCACCAGTGGCAATCCAAACGCCACGAGACGCCGGCCCAAGTCCCAGTCGGCGCTGCTTAGAGCCAGTCTGGTCCCGCCATAGGTCTTGCGGAACAGATACCCGACCACGACAAGTTCCACGGCGAACAGCGCGTAATAGAACATCTCTGCGGACGGTTCAATCAACAGGATGGCTCCGATAGTCGCTCCAACAGCGAGGAGTTTCGCCCCAACCGTAACCTTGCTCACGAGCCCGGATTTTTCCTGCGCGCGGAGGGTATTGATGGCAACACTCTTCAGCACACCGGCAACCGCCATGACCCCCAGTACCGCCACCAGTGCCGGAGATATCCCCAGCTGGCCCAGCTCGTCGCGAAAGGCCCATGCCAACAACCAGGCCATGACCACCACCACAGGCGCCAGGATCAAGCCCCCGAAGACCACCGTGGAGTGAAATGCCGCAGGCTCGCCCCCGCCGGCCCGCTGCCGGTGCTCCGCGTAATACCGCACGATCCCGTGCTGGCTCCCTGCCTTGGCGATTGCAATCAGAAAGGCGAGAGAAACACCCATCAGACTGAGCAGCCCGTAGTCCTCCACGCTGAGCACCCGGGTCACTATGGGAAATGACACAAGCCCTGCGACAGTGGCCAGAATTCCCGCCAGCGAATAATGAGAGGTCTGTCGAACCAGCGACTTGAGCATCTGCCCTATCCGCGAGAATCCACCGCGCGTTCGGAACGCCTGTTCCACTGCCATGCAGGCACTCCCCATGGGCGCTCCTGTTCCTGGTGTGTGTGTGCCGACGCCCGTTCACTGGCCGCCGCATTCTTTTCTCTTACCCCCATCCATTGATAGTATCGGGCCGCCAGCGCGGTCAGGATCCAGAAATTACCCATGACATTCCCGGTGAAAAACGGGCTACCGTAGATATTCCCCAGCATCATGGACACCGTGAGCACGGTGTACCCCACCCCCACGAACCGGTCCTCTTCGGTTACCGCCTTTTTCCGGATGCGCCGGCCCAGTGCCAGGCATGCAAACATGACCAGCAGCAATGCTATCCCGCCCTGGATCCCAAGTTCCGTGGTCACCAAAATGTATGAATTGTGCGCATCCTTGCTGAAACCGACGACGTGCTCGATGTCCTTCGGAAACCGTGCCAGTCCGATCCCGAAGGGGTGCTCCTTGATTAGCGTCATCGCGCCGGACCAGATCACGAACCGGCTCTCCGTGCTCTGATCCAGAACCTCTTCACCATACTCCGTCGTCTGGGTGGTCTCGGAGAATCGGTCGATGACAGCCGCCGGCACCCAGACCTCATAATTCAGGGCGGCGACAATCACGATGACAGTCCACAATGCGCTCCGGCGCAGGATGAGCAGCGCCAGCATGATTGCAGCAATGGCAATGGCCTGGCGTGAATATGTGAAGAAGATACCAAACACCAGAATCAGCGCTCCGCCCAGCGCAGCCAGGCGCAACCACTTCTTGCCTTTCAGCAGCAACAACGCTGCCACGAACACGGGAAGATACATGGCATAAAACACGCCGGCGCGATTGGCGTCACGGAAATTCTCCCCAAATGGACCCGAGGCACGTTTCATCTCGTTGAAATGGGCGCCGACACCATAAGCGAGCCCTTCCCGGATGGCCTCCACTCCTGCGAGTATCGCCACGAACATGGTGGCGAAAAAGATCCAACGTGCGAGACGGATGTCGCGAACAGCATAAAAGTAGACCAAAAACAGCAACATATAGCTTATGTGATTCTTGGCCACGGTGATGTCCGCAATCACGTTTCCGTCGCGCCTGGCCAGGGCGATCGCCAGACCCAGCAATATGGTCGCGAACAGGAAATACATCTGCCGCGCCACCGGCGGGCGCATGCTAGGAAGGTATCCCTCTTCTGCGGACAGATCCTTCCGGAAAGCGAGTCCGAGCACCAGCAGCAGGAGCATCAGGTTGTAGGTATTGAGCCCTTTGACGCCGAAACTGGTGGGAAAATGCAACTGCTCCGGCACATAGACTGCCATCGCCATGAGCATGAGGCTATACAGTGTCATGTGCCACCTCCAGCCCCGCCCCCCGGACACAAAGCGAGGCAACACACCGGCGGACATTGGCGACGCCTTCGTCTGCGGCGCCCATGCGCATGATCCTGAGGGGCCGGGACAATTTCGTATTGACTCCCCGTTCCGTCGTTACCGCATACCGGTATCCCGCCTCTCTCACCTCCCGCTCGATCTCCGGCCCAACGTATCCCGCAGGGTAGGCAAATCCGTGGACTCGAATCCCCAGCGCCTCTTCCAGCGTCCGCCGCGAGCCTCGCAACTCCCGTCGGATGCGGTCCGGTGACAACGCCGTGAGCTTTGGATGGGTGATGCTGTGAGCTCCGATCTCCCAGCCCCTTTCGGCGAGTGCGGCGACGTCTCCGATCGTCAGGCGATTCCGCTCCCATGGCGCCGGTGGGGCGACGCCCAGGGCCTCCTCCACCTCGCTGACCCGATCCGGAATGCTGTCCGGGTGCTGGCGCCACAACCCCTCAATGACCGCCGAGGCGGCCGCCGCCCGGGCACGGATGCCGTTCAGGGCCATGGACGCCGCGGCACCGAGCGGGTCCAAGGCAGCAGCGGGTACGTGGCCGACGGACGTCAGCCTGAACGCCCGGATGACGCGATCCCACCAGAACCAGTCGCCGTTCTCCCATCCGCCCGTGGGAACGTATACTGTGGCGCGGATGCCCAGCTCGTCCAGGATCGGAGCGGCCACCTCCAGGTTGTCGAGGTAGCCGTCGTCAAACGTGATGGAAGCGTATTTCCCTTCCTGCCACCCGTTCTGATTCAGCCTCTGTAACATCTCGCCGGCGGGCAATATTTCGAATTCCTCCTGCAGGAATCTGATGTGATCCCGGAAGCGCCCGGGCGTGACACACATCCCCATCCCAAAGGGGTCCGCCATGGTCACGTCGCCGACACGGTGATACATCAACACCAGCCACAGCCCCCGGCCCCGGGCCGCGGCCTCGATGCGGCGTTCGTAGACGCCGGTGGCATCGAGGACGGGGGGGATTACCGCCTTGAGCCACCGCTTCAGCACGTGATTCATATCGTCGTCCCCGCCAAGGAGACTGCCCTCCAATTGCCTCCGGCCCGCCGCTCCGCGTGGGGCGCCGAGTCCAGAAACCGGCGCGCCCACAGCTCGAAGGTGAGGAGCTGCCAGAGATGTTCCCCGTGATCCCGGCGCCCCGTGACATGTTCCTCCAGGCAGCGCCGAGCCGTTCCGGCATCGAACACGCCGCGTTCGGCAAAGGCACGGCTGTGCAGCATGTCGGCGGCCAGTTCGCGCAGTTCACCACGGAACCACCGGGCCAAGGGGATGGCGAAACCCTGCTTGGGCTTGTCCAGCGCGGCCGGCGGCAGCAGCCGGGCCGCCACCTGGCGCAGCAGGTACTTGGTGGTGCGGCCGCGGATCTTGTATCCGAACGGCAGCCGGGCGGCAAATTCCAGCAGCTGGTGGTCGAGCAGGGGTGCCCGGGCCTCGAGGGAATTGGCCATGGTCATCCGGTCCACCTTGACCAGGATGTCATCCAGCAGGTATGTGGCGATGTCGCCCTGGATCATGGCATCGTCCCCGAGTGCCGATTCAGGCGAGAACGCGTCCGCCACGGTGCCGTATCCTGCGTCTCGTGGTCGTGCTCCCAGCAGTTCGGCTGCGAACTCGGGCGTCGTCAGGGCCACGCCGCTCAGGTAGCGATCGGGAAACGGCGCCTCCACGCGCCGCGCCAGCCAGCGCAGGCGCCTGCCCGCGGCCCCCGGAACCAGGTGTGACCCGAGGCGCAGAATGGTCCCGGACACCTTCGGACCATACCTGCGGAGCTGCCGGATGATCCGGTACCTGAGATAACGGTCATAGCCCCCGAATGCCTCGTCACCCCCGTCCCCCGACAGCACCATCTTCACGTGCTCTGCCGCCATTTTCGACACGAGGAAGGTGGGAATGGCGGATGAATCGGCAAAGGGTTCATCGAAGTGCCACACCAGGTCTTCCAGCATCCGGACGGCTTCGGCCTCGACAATCAGCTCGTGGTGCTCGGTGCCCAGGTGATGTGCCACCAGCCGGGCGTCGTCCAGCTCGTTGAACCCGGCCTCGCGAAACCCGATGGAAAACGTCTTCACGGGCATTTCCATGTGACGCGCCATGAGGGCCACGACCACGCTCGAATCCAGCCCGCCGCTGAGAAACGCACCGAACGGCACGTCGCTCACCAGACGCACCCTGACCGCCTCCGACAATTCCTGCTCCAGCCTCTCGACCAGGTCGCTCTCGGGTGCCTCGTGCTTGGGGGTGAACTCCAGGCTCCAGTACCGATCGATCCGGATCCCGCCGGCATCACAGGTGAGCACATGCCCCGGGGGGAGCTTGGACACCCCCCGGAAGATGCTGCGCGGCGTGGGCACATAACCCATGAGCACGTAGTCGCGTACGGCCTCGGCATCCAGCTCGCGGGACACGCCCGGGTATTGCAGCAATGACTTCAGCTCGGAGCCGAAGACCAGTGTCCTCCCCGCCCGGGTGTAATAAAGCGGTTTCTTGCCCAGCCGGTCCCTTGCCAGTACCAGCTTGCGGTTGCGCCCATCCCAGATGGCGATGCCGAACATGCCCCGGAACCGTTCGAAGCAGTCCGAACCGTATTCTTCGTAGCAATGGACGATGACCTCGGCATCGCCGCGGGTCTGGAACTCGTGTCCCCTCTCGATCAGCTCCCGGCGCAGTTGCTCGAAGTTGTATATCTCGCCGTTGAACACGACCCAGACCGAGCGGTCCTCGTTGTGCACCGGCTGGTGTCCTGTCTCCAGGTCGATGATGGCGAGGCGGCGCATGCCGATGAACACTCCGTCATCGAAATGGATGCCTTCGTCGTCGGGGCCCCGGTGCACGATCACCCGGCACATGGCGCGGGCCACCTCCGGCCCCGCCACCGGCCGGCCGTCCATGCCGAACGCCCCGGCGATCCCGCACATCAGGCCGCCCTCCCCAGGTCGGAGGGTCCCGCCGCCGGTCGTTCGATGCCGTAGGCCTGCAGGATCCGGTCCGCCACCGATTCGATACCCGCCAGCTCGCGCACGCGCCGGCGGCCTTCCCGTCCCAGCGCCAGCCGCTCCCGGCGCGGAAGAACCGCCGCACGCCGCAACAGGTCGCGCAGCGCCTGCCGGTCGCCGCTGTCGAACAACCAGCCGTTGACGCCATCCTGGACGAGATCCACGGTGCCGCTGATTCTCGATCCGATGACCGGCAGGCCGGCCGCCATGTACTCGAGCAGGCTGTTGGACAACCCCTCGTGGGTGGAAACGAGCAGACCCACGTCCGCCTGCCGCAGCAGGTCGGCGATCCGCTCGCGCGGCTGCGGGCCCAGGATCTCGATCTGCCCGGCCCGGCCCACCGCCATGACCTGGTGTTCCAATGCCTGCTGCAGCGGCCCCTTGCCGGCGATGAGCAGCCTGGCCGCCGAGGACGGCGGGAACGCCTCGGCCCAGGCGTCGATGAGCATCGACAGGTTCTTTTCCGGCACCAGGCGCCCCACGTAGACCGCCGTGAATCCCTCGTCCCCGTCCGGCCCCGCCACCGGCGGCGGCGAGAACCGCTCCATGTCCACGGCATTGGGAATGTAGTGGATCTGCTGCGGAGCGAAGCCCCTCGCCGCCAGCAGGGCCTTGAGCTCCTCGCTGGTGGCCTGTATCGCCGTGGCCCTCCTGAGGGCACGGCGCATCAGGAACACCGCCGGTGTCCGGCGCGAGGACAGGATGCCGTGCTCCTTCTCCAGCCAGCCGGTGAGCTTGACCAGCACCGGCTTGCCCAGCATCCGGCCCACGACACAGGCCACCGCGCTCATGCGGTGGGCGATGTGGGCATGGATAACGTCGTACTCGTTGCGGCGCCGGTACAGGCGCCAGGCGAAGCGCACCAGCATCACCAGACCACCGAGCAGCCGCACCTTCGGGTAGGGGATTCTCTCCAGCGGCACGCCGTCCACCTCGTCGTGGCGGCGTTGCGCAGCCAGGGGAGTCATGGGCACCATGACGGACACGCGGTGCCCGCGGTCGACGAGATGCCGCGACAGGGTCCGGAGCTGGTTCTCGGCCCCTCCCCCCCCGCGCGAGGGGAAGGTGCTCTCCATCACCATCATGATCCGCAGCGATTCAGGCGACACCATCGACGAACCTCCGGTGCCACAGCTCGAGCATGAGCAGGAGCCAGATCTCCTGGGTATGATCCCAGGCCCCCCGTTCATGCCGTTCCACCAGGCGCCGAATGAACCCCTGGTTGAAATAGCCGCGCTGGCGGGCGCGCTCCGAGAACAGAAGATCACCCACCAGTTCGCGGAACCCGCCATGCCGGCGAAACCACATGCCCACCGGCAGGCCGAAACCCTGCTTCT
>Ga0256830_1000896_pt1 | contig 22114 bp, 17 predicted proteins | sample 128326metaG_FD_190537 | JGI IMG/M metagenome (GOLD analysis project Ga0256830, IMG submission 190537) | Hydrothermal vent microbial communities from Lau Basin, Pacific Ocean - 128-326 | ecosystem: Environmental > Aquatic > Marine > Hydrothermal vents | place: Pacific Ocean: Lau Basin | collected... | reverse complement strand
ACGAGCGTCCCGGAACCGCAAGGGGTGCCGGCCGTTGAGCTTGGTGGCCGTTTTTCGGGGCGTTGGGCGGGAAAAGCGTGGCGCGGAAAAACGTGGTGTTCGCGGGCCGGACAGGTGTGTCCGCATGCGGTCATTTTCGCGTTAACATTCTTCGCGCCACGTTGGGTAGACTAGGCGTGTGCGAAGTGAAGTGGATACTGCGTTGGCGCTGGCGCTCGAGGCCGGAGAAGTGTGCCGATCCTATTTCGGCACCGCACTCCACGTTGACGACAAACCGCACGGTGCCGGCCCGGTGACCGTTGCCGACCGCGAGGCTGACGGGTTGATCCGTCGAGGTCTGGAGAAAGCTTTCCCGGGAGATGCGCTCTTGAGCGAAGAGTATCCCGACGACCTTCGACGTTTGGGCGCCGATCGTTTGTGGCTGGTCGATCCGCTCGATGGGACGCGGCAATTCGTTGCGGGGGTTCCGGAGTATGCCGTGATGATCGGGTTGGCGGTTCGCGGCACGGCCGTGCTCGGGGTCGTCCATCTCCCGGAAGAAGGTCTGACCTATGTCGCAGCCGAGGGGGAGGGGGCATGGGAGGTGCGGGACGGTGAGCGCCGGCCGCTTGGTATCGAGGCGTGGACGGCTTCGCGGGAGAGATCGGACGAAGTGGTGGTCGCCGTCAGCCGTACGACGGAGCGCTCGCCGACGCGGCGTGTTCTGGAATGCTACGGTCGACACGAGGCCGTCTATTCCGGATCCGTCGGACGCAAAGCGATGCTGGTGGCTTCCGGTCGGGCCGACATCTACCTGAGCCTCGGCTCACGTTCCGAGCATTGGGATGCCTGTGCGGCTGATGCCATCGTGCGACTTGCGGGGGGCGTGTTCAGCGATTTCCGCGGTCGCAAGATCGTGTACAACACGGAAAGCACTCGAAACGCCTCCGGTTTGCTGGCTTGTCGCAAGGGGCTCGACTCCTCCATCGTCGAGACGGTGGCTCGAGTTCTCGAGAGAGCGCCGTGATTCGGAACTTCGTCTGCGCATGCTCGCTTTTTCCGCTCGCGGCGACGGCGGGCGGTTTCGATGAACACCTTTTGATGACCCCGCACCCTGGAAGAGCCGAGGCGGTTGATTGGGTAAGCCAGGGGCGCGAGGCGTTTCTTGAGAAAGATGCACTTCTTGCGGAACGCGCTTTCGAGATGGCCCTCGACCACGATCCGCTCTTGGCCGCGGCTTGGATCAACCTCTGTGCCACGCGCGTTCACCTCGGAATGGGGCACCGAGCGCTCTTTGCTTGCCAGATGGCACTGTGGTTGCTCCCGAACGACCGGGATCTCGCCACCAACATGCGGTTGGCAGCTCGACTCTCGAGAAAGGAGGCCGTCCCGGCGCCCGACGGTGATCACGGAAAGAAAGCCGGGCTCGAATATGCTCTGACGCGAGATGCATCGAATATCTCCGGATGGGTCGAGCTAGCCGATCTCGCGCGTGCGGAGGGGCGACTTGCTCTCGCGCTCGTCTTCGAAGAGCGCGCGCTCGAATCGGGTGCGGATCGTTCAGCTCTCGTTTGTCGAGTGCAGCGCGATCTGCAGAACTTTGGGTTGCTTCGTCGGGCGCTCGAGATTCTCGAACTCGAGCAAGAGGGCGGCGCCGAGATCGGCGCCTGCCGTGCAAACATCGCGTCGTTGCGCGAGCGGATCGAAGCGCTCCGTTCAGCCTCCATCGATCTCGCGAAGACGGTGGCGCTAGAGGCCGGTCTGCGGGAGCCGGAAGAAGTGGACGGCGTGGTTCGGCTCGCAGAGGTCGTGCTCACGCAGGCGGGCGGTGCAAGAGGAGGCGGGGATGTCGCCGAGCGGCTTCGGGAGATCCTGGGAGTGGGCACGCAAACGGTGGAGAGTGGGGCATGGGGACGGTTGACCTTCCCACCGCAGTGGGTGCGTCTCCGACCCGAGGAAAGCGAGGAATGGCCTCTGTTGGTCATGAGACGTTTTCCCGGGGATACTCAAATTCTGATCTTTTCGTGGCCGTCGGATTCGACGGCCGAGCGCGAGTCCCCCGAAGAGACCATCGCTCGGCTCTTGGCTGATAGGGATGCCGTTTTCGTCGAGCCGTGGGCGGCGTGTGAGTCGGCGCGGAGCGATCGCTTTTGCTTGAAGGGGATCGTCGACCTCGACCAAGGGGCCGAGGGGCGCGCAAAGTCGACGTGGCGGCTGATGGCTTCGCTTTCCGAGACAAAGAAGGAACGGGACACTCCGCACTTCGCCCTCGCGGTGGCCACGGTGATCGGCGATAGCGGCTGCGGCGATCCCTGTCGCGCGATGGTGGAGGCAGAGGTCGAAGAGATCTTCGCCGAGGCAAAGTGGAGAATGACGCCGCCAAGCGCTTCCGCCGAGGTGCTGCGTGCGTGGCGTTGGCCCGTGCCGTCGGCGTGGCAGGCACGACGCGAGCATCGGGAAGACAGCGATCCGTGGCGCACCTTCGTGACCGAAGGCGGCGTGTCCATCGATCTCCCCCCCGGCGTCGTCGCGGCGCTTCCGACGACGGGTTTCGGCGATGGACACTGCTCGGCCGATACGGTTCTTTGGTTTCGGGGGCGCTGGATCGGTCGAGATGGAGAAGCGCTCGCACTCGGGAATGCCGACTGGGCCGGGACCATGTCGCTTCTTCCCGGAGGGGCGGAGCAGGGGATGTCGGAGGCAGGGCTTGCACAATGGACGATGCCTAGCGATCCCGTCGCCCGCCAGACGCACCGAGTCGATCTCAGCGCGCCGCTCGAGACGCTTGCCGGAGCCAAGCGGGGAGTCGTCGCCCGCTTTGGCGGTGGCGAGTTCTCCGGAACGTGGTTGGCCATGCGTCTCGATCTTTCCGGTGACCTCGTCGAGATACGCCTGCCGATCTTGGAAAACGCCGACTCCTCGTCTTGGTTGTGGATACCGATGACGGTGCGCCATACGGATGCTCCTCCGCCTCCCGTCTTGGTGGATTTGAGCGAGCGCTTTGCGGTGCGCTTTCGCAGCAACGAAGACCGCGACAATCCTGCGGATCCGCGAGAAGGACACCTCAGCGCAGGCGAGATTTCGCTCGATGTTCCGAAGGGATTTCGCGTGAGTTTGAATCCCGATTCCCGCAACGGATTTCCCATCAGGATGCGCGACGATCAGGGCACGGTGTTGAAGCTCGAACGTCTTCGAAGGCGAAGCCAGGAAAGCGCGGAAGACGTAAAGAGGCGGGTCCGGAAAACCGTCGACCTTCCCATCGATGGAAAATGGCACAAGTCCGGTCGTGGGCGCCGTGGTGTCGTTTGGCACGCGCGCTTTGCAAGTGGCGATGGTGCGGCGGTGGAGTGGCTCTTCCTCTTGGTCGCGGAGGGCTCCGATTCACGGCCGATCTATACCCTGCATCTTTCAGGAGGACGTAGTGCCGATGCGTTGTGGATGAGATCCATGGTCCGCGTGCTCGGTGGTTCCCTACGCTTTCGCAGGTAAGAAGACCGAACCCTTCGCGCCCACAAAAAAAGGGCGGAGCCACGGGAATCCCGTGCCTCCGCGTTTTCTTCGTGGTGCATCTCGATTCCGGCGCAATGACGCCGGATCAGAGCCCCAGGGCCTTCGAGACCTTCTCCAGCTTGCGCAGGATGGGGCCTGTCCTCTGCCAGGAGGGAATCCCCTCTCCAGCGTCCTTGACACCGATCAGCATGAACGAACTCCGATAGAGAGTGTCGCCGCCGATCGGGTCCCCAAGCAACGAAGCTCGAGGCTCCACCACATCGCGGATCGCCGCGAGCGATGAATCGAAGGCCCGGTCCGGTTCGGCCCCTACGGACACGAACTCTCGGCTCGGGTACACCACGTACCGCGCGTTCCCCGCGCGACCATAGTCCTTGGGACATTCCACCAGCACCGGCACGACGCCATCGGCGAAAGCCGGTGTGAGATCCGCTGAAAGCAGCGAGATCAAAACGGTGGCACCCAGCATTCCCATGACGAACAATGTGCTCTTCATTGGGAACTCCTTTTGGTCTGCGGGGTGACCAGGTGCCACCGGTTTACCTCAAAAGACCCCGGCTTGTCAAGTCGACGGTGATCGGCGAGACTCGGCCATTCCTCATTCAGGGAAAGAAATGAGCCCTTCTCTTCGAGACAAGATCCCGGTGGCCGTTTTGGGGGCGACCGGTGCCGTCGGACAGCGTCTATTGGCGCTCTTGGCGGATCACCCATTCTTCGAAGTGGCCGAATTGGGGGCCTCGGAGCGCTCTGTCGGCCGGACTTTCGCCGACGCGGTCACCTGGCGTCTCGAAACTCCCCTCCCGGAGGTCGTGGCGGGGAAGGTGGTCTCGCCTTGCAAACCCGAGGACCTCGGTGCGCCGCTGATTTTCTCGGCGCTCGATCGGCACCAAGCGAGTCGCATCGAGCCGCTCTTCGCAGCGGCGGGCCGGACGGTCATTTCCAATGCGAGTGCGTTTCGTATGGAGCCCGACGTCCCTTTGGTCATCGCAGAACTCAACCCCGATCACTTGGCGTTGATCGATATTCAGCGCAAGAAGCGAGAGTGGGAGGGTTGCCTGGTGGCCCACCCCAACTGCTCGACCATCGGGTTGACCATGGCGCTCGCTCCGATCCATCGGGCGGTGGGTGTGCGCTCGCTGGTGGTGACGACATTGCAGGCCGCGAGCGGTGCCGGCTATCCCGGGGTCTCGGCGATGGATCTGATCGACAATGTCGTGCCCGGCATTCAAGGCGAAGAAGAGAAGATCGAGAGTGAGCCGATGAAGATTCTCGGCTCGCTGGAAGGCGACGGCGTCGCTGCGGCCGAGATGGCGATCACGGCCCATACTCACCGCGTGCCGGTGAGCGATGGACATCTCATGTCGGTGAGCTTGAAGTGCGAGAGGCCCATCTCGCCCGCGGAGGCGATGGAGGTGCTATCGACCTTTCGAGGGCGACCGCAAGAGCGCTCGCTGCCGAGCGCGCCGGAAGATCCGATCATCGTGCTGAACGAGGAGCATCGTCCGCAACCGCGTCTCGATCGAGATCGAGGCAAGGGCATGAGCACCACGGTGTCGCGGGTGGGGCGCTGCTCGGTTCTCGATCTGCGCTTCGAGGTCCTGACTCACAACACGGTGCGGGGCGCCGCCGGAGGAACTCTGCTGATCGCCGAGTGGATGCACTCCGAAGGAGCTTGGCGATGATCGTCAAGAAGTTCGGCGGCACGTCCGTAGGCAGCGCGGCTCGCATGCGCGCGGTGGCTGAGATCGTCGCGTCGTCGGCGGATCACCGCAGTGTCGTCGTCACCTCGGCCATGTCCGGGGTGACCGATCAACTGACTCGTTTGTTGGAACTCGCGCTCGACAACCAACGTGAGTCCATGGAAGGAGTGCTCGATGCTCTGCGCGAGCGCCATCGGGGCGTGGCGGTCGAACTCGTTCCCGAAGATCGTGGTTTCGTCGAACGACTTGAAGAGCGTCTTCGCGATCTGCGGGTGCTGCTTCGCGGTGCGCGCCTGACCGGCAGGATCACACCGCGTTCGGCCGATGCGGTCTTGGGTTTTGGAGAGCTTCTCGCACAGGAATTGCTCGTTGCTGCGCTCATCGGCCGGGGCCGGCAAGCCGTGCTCGTCGACTCCCGCGAGGCCGTGGCCACAGACGAGCGATTCGGAGCCGCTCGGCCGCTTCTTGCCGAGACCGAGATGCGCTGCCGGGCACAGGTGGTGCCTTGGGTCGAGAAGGGAGTGATTCCGGTGCTCGGGGGCTACCTCGGTTCGACGCTCGACGGCATTCCCACGACGCTTGGGCGGGGAGGTTCCGATCTTTCGGCATCGATCTTGGCGCTCGTGCTCGACGCGCATCGTGTGGAGATCTGGACCGACGTCGACGGTGTGATGACCGCCGACCCTCGCGTGGTGCGCAACGCCCGTGTGATCGATCAGATCGGCTTTCGCCAGGCGGCCGTGCTTTCGGCGCACGGCGCCAAGGTCTTGCACCCGGCTTCGATCGCGCCGGCGATTCGTGGAGGCATTCCGGTGCGTATCTGCAACGCGATGGCGCCGGATCATCGAGGAACGCAGATCACCGCGCAGGCGGACGAAACCTCTTCACCTCGGATCGAGTCCATCGCGCATCGCAAGGGATTGGCCTTGCTGGTGCTCGAGCACGGCGGAGCGATGGACCCGTCCGAGCAGGCCACGCGAGTTCTGGGAATTCTCGCAGAGCGGGGCATCGATCCGATCTCGCTTTCGTTCGGACCGCTCGAAACACGTCTGTTGATCGACCTGCCGGAAGCTCGCCTCAGCAGCACGCTCGAAGCGCTCGAGGGAACAGGAGAGCTTCGCGTGCGGGGTCGACTGGGCATGGTGGCGGTGGTCGGCCATCGCGTTCTGAGCGACTCGGCGTTGCTGTCTCTGCTTCGCGAGGGGCTCGAACGCACACCGATTCTTCAGATCGACGACGGCAATGCCGGGGACAGTTTGGGTTTTCTCGTGGAAGAGGAAAACGTAGAGGAATTGGCGCGCTCATTGCACCGTCGACTTCTCGAAAAGGATGCATGATGAAACGACTCTCTTTGGCCGTCGTGGGCTATGGTCGCATGGGTAAGGCTGTCGAACGCGTCGCGGAACGACGCGGGCATCGGGTCGAAGCCCGTATCGACCGGGACGTTCTCGGTGAAAGCGGGGCCATGCCGAGCGATCTTGGAGCACGCGTCGATGTTGCGATCGAATTCTCCACGCCGGAGGCTGCAGAGGGGAATTGCGCGGTGATGCTCGAGCAAGGGGTACCGGTCGTCAGCGGAACGACGGCGTGGGAAGACGGATTGGCACGGGTGCGCGCGCTGTCCTCAAAGACGGGAACGGCGTTTCTCTGGGCTCCGAACTATGCGCTCGGAGTGCAGGTCATGCTTCAACTCGTGGAACGCGCGGCGCAGTGCTTCGATGGTGTGGAGGGTTTCGATCCATCGCTGCATGAGTGTCATCATGCGGGGAAGCGGGATGCGCCATCCGGGACCGCGCGTGCATTGGCCGAACGGGTCGTAGCGAACGATCGACGCAAGACTCGCTGCGAGCCGGCCCCTTCGGCAGGAACGATCGAGCCGGAGGTCTTGTCGATGAGTTGGACCCGCGCGGGGCATGAACCCGGATCCCATGCGTTGCGCTGGGACTCGGTCTACGAAACGTTGGAAATCGTTCATCGCGTCCGAGACCGGGCGGTTTTTGCCTATGGGGCCGTGCGCGCGGCGGAGTGGCTGTCGACTCGATCGGGGCCGCAGACGCTCGAGAATTTGCTCGAAAAAATCATGTCGGGTTCCACCGAGGGCTCCGGCGCAAGGAATGGGAGAAGCGAATGAAGCAGAAAGCGCCTCGAGGTGTTTTGACGGCTTTGATCACACCTTTTCACGAGGGCGGAGCGTTCGACGAATCGACTTTTCTCTCGCTGATCGATCGTCAGTTGGAGGCTGGTGTCCACGGCTTGGTTCCGTGCGGCACGACGGGCGAAACTCCGACGATGAGCGGTGAGGAATGGGAGCGCGTGATCACTCTTACGGTTCAGCGCGCGGCGGGTGCGATTCCCGTCGTTCCGGGAACGGGCAGCAACAGCACGCGGGCGACGATCGAAAAGACTCGTCGGGCAGCAGAACTCGGTGCCGACGCGGTGTTGGTGGTCACGCCCTACTACAACAAACCCAATCCGGACGGAATGGTGGCGCACTATCGCGCGGTCGCGGAAGAGGGCGGTCTTCCCATCGTCGTCTACAACGTTCCCGCCCGCACGGGAATCAATTTGACGCCGGATCTGCTCGGTCGAGTATGGGAGATTCCCGGCGTCTGCTCCGTCAAGGAGGCGGCCGGCGACCTTTCGCAGGCGATGACCATTCTCGCTCGGCGTCCGCAAGGCTTTACGGTTCTTTCGGGTGAGGACGAACTCATCTGTCCGATGGCCCTTCTTGGAGGAGACGGCGTGATCTCCGTTTTGTCGAACGTGGATCCCGAGGGAACGGTCAAGATGGTCGAGGCGGCATGGAATGGCGATGTCGAGGCGAGCCGCGCAGAACATTTTCGGTTGTTGCCGTTGGTGAGGGCCCTGTTCGCGGAGAGCAACCCCGTTCCGGTGAAAGCGGCACTGCAACGGCTCGGACTTTGCACCGACGTCGTTCGTCCGCCGCTCGCTGCGGCGAGCGAGGCGACGCGCCGGAGCCTCGATGAAGCGCTCGCCGGAGCGTCTCTTCGATGACGGCAAGCGAGCGACGCTACCGAGAACTGCCGCAGCGCATCGAATCCCTCATTCGTGCCGAGGGTGAGCCGGGCAAAGAGACCGTATCCAGCGTCGTAGAAATCCTGCTCGAAGGGCTCGAAAGCGGGGCCGTGCGTGCGGCGACGCCCTGCCATGACGGGACCTGGCAGGTTCATCCTTGGGTCAAGACGGGGATCCTGCTCGGCTTCAAGTATGCCGCCATTCAGCCTTGGCCCCCTCAGGCGCCGCGTTTCCGGGACAAGGATCTCTATTTCCCGAGAGAACTCTCCTCGCTCGATGACGTGCGGCTGGTACCCGGGGGCTCAGCCATACGCCGGGGCGCCCATGTCGGTCGTTCGGTCGTCTTGATGCCGCCTTGCTACGTCAACGTCGGAGCGTACGTCGGAAGCTCCGCGATGATCGACTCTCACGCTCTCGTGGGCTCCTGTGCGCAAATCGGCGAGGGTGTGCACCTCTCGGCGGGCGTGCAGGTCGGTGGTGTGCTCGAGCCTCCCGGTGCCTCACCGGTGGTGGTGGAAGACGGCGCATTCATCGGCGCACTTTCCGGTCTCTTTGAAGGCGTCCGCGTGTGCAAGGAAGCCGTCATCGGAGCCGGGGTGATTTTGACGGCTTCCACACCGGTCTTCGATCTCGGAGAAAATCGGGTCATCCGGCGTGGAGTCGACGGCGTTTTGACCATTCCCGAGCGAGCCGTCGTGATCGCCGGCTCACGCTCCATCGCCGACGGCTGGGCGAAAGGGCAGGGCCTGTCCCTTTCCGCCGCCGTCATCGTCAAACGGCGCGATGAGGGAACGGATGCTCGCGCCGCCCTCGAATCGACTTTGCGCTGAACGCGGAAGCCCGAAGGGCAGGGCTCTCGCCCCTTGGCCGAGAGGCCTAGCCGGGAATCTTTCCGCAGACGGTGCGCGGCGCGCTCTCGTCTGAAGGTTCCAGCTACGGGTGGTAATAGGGTCCGAGTGGCTCGACTCGGAATCTCTCGGGGATTTCGAAGGTGGCGCGCGGTGGGATCTTCGGTCTGTGCAGGCCGACTTCCAGGTTGGCGAGCGTCTTGATCACTAGGCCTCGAAGATCCTCCTCCTCCGATCCGTAGCGTTCGAGCCAGCGATGCAAGGCCGGAGCCTCGTCGGGTGTGGCGATCAGAACCAAGTTCTCGATTCCGAGGCGCCGTCGTGCGGCGTCGGGGGAATCGGCCCAGGCGCGAAGTGGTGCGGCGGCTTGGCGATCGAAGAGGGCGATGACGCGCTGTGCAGCCTGTCGTACGAGCGGATCTTCGTGGTCGAGAAAATCGAGCGTCCAACGCACCATGCGGTGATCCTTGGAAATCTCGATGGACATCAAGGCCGGCAGCGTCAACTCCGGATAGAGGGTCGCGAGATCGGCGGCGACGGCCCCGGCCTTGATCAGTGGACGGTCGGCGAGGAACTTTGCCGCATACCAGTGCACGCGCTCGTCGGGTTCGTCCATGGCCATTCGACAGATTTCGGCCATGCGCGGACTGCTCGCAAGGCCCATCTCCGTCCAGTACTCGTGAAAGATCTGCAGGGCTTGAATCTTGGCGTAGGCACCGCCTTGCGAGAAGGCCGAAATCAGGGATTTGGCGAGGTCGCGGTTGGCGTAGCGCAGCAAGGTCTCTCCCGCGAGTTTTTCGATCTCGCCGCCGGGACGCTCGAGCAGCGCGACTTCGGTGAGCTTCTTGACCCGGCAGCGTGGATTGCCCTTGCAGAAGGCGAGGATTTCCTTCAATTCCTCCTGCGCGCTTTGCGGAACCTTCTCGGAATCCTTGGTCGATGACTCAGCCCAAGCACCGCCGCAAAGGAGCGCAATCCAGACTGCCGCAAGTGTCGCCGTTTTGATGACTCTCATGAGGTGGAATCCTGCGCCTTCCCGCCAAATCGCCGGAAAAACGATCCGAGCCCCCCGCTGTCGATCTCATCCTCGCTTTGCCCCGCCTCGTCGCTCGCTACGGCGTCGGCGAGAGAGGAGAAGGCCTTGGCGATCGATCCCTCCGGGGCGGCGGCGACGACCGGACGTCCCCGATCCGCTCCCGTCACCATCTCGGGGTCGATCGGGATCTCTCCAAGAAAGGGGATCGAGCGTTCGCCGGCAACGGCGCGCGCGCCGCCGTGAGAGAAGATCTCAGTCTTCTCGTCGCAGTGAGGGCAGGTGAAATAGGACATGTTCTCGACGATCCCGAGCACGGGCACCTTGACCTGTTCGAACATTTGCACGGCCTTGAGCGCATCGATCAAGGCGAGCTCGTTGGGCGTGCTCACCACGACGGCTCCATCGAGCTGAATGGTCTGACAAAGCGAAAGTTGGGCATCTCCGGTTCCCGGTGGGAGATCGATGATCAGGTCATCGAGCTCACCCCATGCCACATCGGTCAGCAGTTGCTTGATGAAATTGCCGACGATGGGGCCACGCCAGATGACGGCCTTGTCTCGCTCGACGAAAAAGCCCATGGACATCACCCGGACGCCATAGGCTTCGATCGGCAGGGGTCGGCCTTCGGTGTCGGATTTGTTCGGGCGTTTTCCTTCGAGGCCGAACATCAGAGGCGCCGACGGACCGTGCACGTCGGCGTCGAGAAAGCCCACGCGCCGTCCTCGCTGCGCAAGCGCGATCGCGAGGTTGACCGAGACGGTGCTCTTGCCCACGCCGCCCTTTCCGGAGGCGACACCGATCACTCGTCGGGCGAGGGTCGGCATCGCTTCGGAGGCCGCCTCGGAGGCCGGGCTCGCCCCGGCCGCCGTCGGAGCGGCGCTCTGGCCGGCCACCGGAAGCGGTTTCGGCGGTGGGAGTTCAAAGCGAACGACGACCTTCTCAACGCCTTCAGCACGAGACAAGGCTCCGTTGATATCTTTTTCGAGCTGCGTGCGGGTCTGCGGATTCTTGTCGGTGGTATCTAGCGTAACGGTCACGGTCGTCCCATGGACGGCGATGTCGCGAATCAGCCGAAGCGAGACGATGTCTCGGGAAAAGCCGGGGTAGTTGACGGTGGTCAACAAGTCGCGGTAACGTTCGGTCTCTTTGTCCGACATGGGATGCGGCTCCGTCTGAACGGCAGAGTCTAGCCTCGTTCCGGCCGGAGCGGTAGCTTGACCGTGCCGAGGCTAGACGCTCGGGCGGCGGAGAATGCCGGCTCGTGGTTCGTGGTATTCCCCACTATTGCGGGCCTTGGCGGCTTGGCGCGACCGTCTCTCCTCTTCGTGACGGGCGGCGATGGGGGGCAAGCCGATCCGCGAAAGCCGCAACGGGAGATTCGCCCATCGGCGGGAGTCCATTCCTACCGCTAGGGCCCCTAGATCGGGTATCATGGGATCGCGGTGGGCGAGGAGAGAGAGGACACCGGGCGTTTCTTGCGACGATGGGCCGGCTGCGACGACGAGCGACGGTTCTAGGATGGGAATGGAGCGAATGAGCGAGCATTCGAGCACTCGAATCGAAGGGTTCTATCATCGTTTTGCCGGGCTATATGACCTCTTCTTCGACGGCATCTTTCGGCCCGGTCGCCGCCGTGCCATCAGCAACATGAACGTCGACAAGGAGTGCCGAATCCTTGAAGTCGGGGCCGGCACCGGGCTCAATTTTCCGCTCTACCCCGATGGAGCGAAGACCCTCGGTGTGGATCTGTCGCTGCCCATGCTGCGCGAGGCGAAGGAACGCATCGCAAAAAACCCGGGCCTACGCAATGTCGGACTCGGCCAGATGAACGCGCTCGAACTCGGATTTGCGGATGATTCCTTCGATGTCGTCTATGCACCCTATGTCGTGTCGGTGGTTCCGCGCCCGCGTGATCTCGTGGCCGAGATGGCGCGCGTCTGCAAGCCGGGCGGCAGAATCGTCTTGGTCAACCATTTCGGCTCGCAAAACCGCATCGGATCATGGGTCGAACGGAAGTTGACGCCGGTGACTCATCACGTCGGTTTTCGTCTCGATCTACCCGTAGAGTCGATTCTCGGTTTGCCCGATCTCGTCAAGATCGAAGACGGCCGGGTGAATGTCTTCAAGCTTTGGCGACTGATCGTCTTCGAAAAACGCCCGGGATACCTACCCGCTCCCGAGCCGGCCATGGGTGAAGAACTCGAGACCATGACGGCCTCTTAGGCGGCCTCTCGGCCCGGATGGTCGAGAATGCGGGCAGTGCTCCGAGGCTGATTCCTCCCCTCGGCGCGAGCGCCATCCCTTCGCCTCGACGCGCATCGATACCCGGCGAGGCAAGGCGTCGTGCACGAAGGAAGACCGCCGCGGCTGCAAACGGAGATCTAGCCGCAAGACCAAGCTCATTCCTAGCACACGGGCTCTTCTTCGCCGGGCAAGCGCTGCATTCTCGAGCGGATCAATGTTCGGCGGGAGCCGATCGCGGGCGCAGAGCTTCGAGGCTAGGAAGAACCGGTCGGTCGCGCGAGGCGTCTTGCTCGCTCGGAGTCTTCGCTTCGAGTTCGTGGTCGTAGCGCGCACTTCGCTGAGCGTTGCGCAGCATCATCTCGAGGCGTTGGACGGTTTGCTCGAGTCGGCGGATCTCGTCGTCCCTCTTGGCGATCTCGAGTTCGAAGTGGCGGTGTCGTGTCTTGAGCCGTCCGATTTCGCGAGCATGCCGGTCGCGGAGTTTTTCGAGTTCCTTGACGGCTTCGCGAGCCTCGGCCGTGCGACTTTCCGCCTCTTGGCGGACCGTGTAGAGCTGCTGGCCGCCGACACGGAGCATCCCGTACTGCACCAAGAGATGCTCGTGCTTCATCAAGAGCTCACGATAGAGCATCCCGGGCACGGCGTCGGTGGATGCGCCGGTCGAGGGGGGCGACGGTGCCGCGGTCGCCGGCAACACCTCCTCGGGAGGCGCCGTTTGGGGGGATGCCTCGGGTGAATCGAGTCGCGGCACCGCGGTCGCTTCCATCAAAGATATGCCGGCCGCGCCGAGTTCTTCCTCAGTCACGACATACTCCGGGCCGTAGCGTCCCGGGATCAGCCGCGCTTTGAGGCGCCCGGCTTTGATGTACCGCCGCAGGGTGGTCGTGGACATGCCGGTCGCGTGCGCGGCCTGGCGCAATGTCAGCATGGAAGACTCCATTTCCGTCGTAGAACTCTTCGCCGTCACCCGATCCTCCCTGACCTCGACGCTTTCGCAACACTTGTTACCACAAGTGTCCGTACTTCTTCAACCCGAAGTGGAAGATGAATCTTTACTCGCATTGTGGTAGGCCGAAAGAAAATCCTCGACGTCGCTCCTTCCTCCGAGGATGACCGGCACGCGTTGATGGAGATCTTCAGGGACGAGATCGAGCAGCGACCGTTCGCCGTCGCTGCCCAGTCCGCCGGCCTGATCGAAGAGAAAGGCCATGGGGAGGGCCTCATAGAGCAGGCGCAGCTTGCCCCGGGGAGCCTTTTCGTCTCCCGGATAGAGGAACAAACCGCCCTTGAGCAGCGTGCGGTGCACATCGGCGACCATGCTGCCGACATAGCGCATGCTGTAGGGGGCGGTCGCGCCTCGTGGGCTTTCGAAGCGTTCGACGGCTCTCCGGGTTGCCGTGCTCCAGCGCGTCCGATTTCCGGTGTTGACGGAGAGAATCTTTCCTCGAGGGGGAACGGTGATCTTCTGATGAGAGAGGAGAAATTCGCCGAGTCCGGGATCGAGCGTGAAACCTTGAACCCCTCGGCCGACGCTCATGACGAGAATCGTGCTCGAGCCATAGAGCGCGTAGCCGGCGGCGAGCAGGGCGCGGCCGGGCTGGAGGAGGTCCGCCACGTCACCGATCGTTCCATCGGCGCTCTTGCGGCGGTAGATGCTGAAGATGGTGCCGACGGTGACCCCGACGTCGATATTCGAAGAGCCGTCGAGTGGGTCGAAAGCAATGGCATACTTCCCCTCCGAGTCCACGCTGGGAAGGCGAATGGGAACGGCCAATTCTTCAGAAGCGATGGTCGAGACCGAGCCGCAGCGTGTCAAGGTGGAAACGAGCGTCTCGTTGGCGAATTCGTCGAGTTGAGCCACGTCCTCGCCCTGAATGTTCTTGCGCCCGGCGAGGCCCATCATTTTTCCGAGACCGGCGCGGTTGACTTCGCGCGAGATGATCTTGCACGCAAGGCCGAGTGATTCGATCAGCATGGTGAACTCACCCGAGGCGTCGGGGTGTTGCTGTTGGCCGAGGTGGATTGCCTCGGTCAGGGTCATCGATCTCGGGTCCATGCCTGCTCTCCTGGGGAATCTCGAGGATTATAGCGCGTGCTTCCTGCGAGAAATCGCTGAACACGGTAGGGTTGTCGCTCGTTTCGCAGGTAAGGAGACAGACGCCGATGCAAGACGATCAGACACGCCGGGACGTCCCTCAGCACTGGGCGGACCGCGCGGCGGAAGAAATCGAAGCGCTGGGGGAGGATCACGTCGTGGTGGCTACGGGGATTTCCCCGTCGGGTACCTTCCACGTGGGGCATACCCGGGAGATTCTCACCGGAGATGCGGTGACCCGTGCTTTGCTCGATCGCGGCGTGAGCGCGGAACTGGTGTTCATCGTCGACAATCTGGATCCGCTGCGAAAAGTCTATCCCTTTCTCGATCAAGACGTCTATCAGCCGTGCATCGGTCGCTCGCTTTCCAAGATACCCGCGCCGAATGGAGAGGGAACCTACGACGAGTACTACCTCGCGCCGTTTCTAGCGGCGATCCAAAGGCTGCGCGTCGATGCTCGGGTCATCAGGGCTTCGGAACTCTACGCTTCGGGGCGAATGGATGACGTCGTTTTCGATGCGCTCGAGGGTCGCGACGGGATCGCGGAGATCATGAAAAAGCACACGGGGCGGGAATTGCCCGAAGATTGGTCGCCTTGGAATCCGGAAAGCCCGGAGACCGGACGCTTGACCGAGACCGTCGTGCTCGGCTGGAATCGTGAAGCCGGCACCATTCGCTTCCGCGATCAGAGTACGGGGCACGAGCACGAAACGGCGCCGTCGGCCGGCGGAAAGCTGACATGGAGGGTGGATTGGCCGGCACGCTGGAAGGCGCTCGGGGTCGTTGCAGAGCCCTTTGGAAAGGACCATTCGTCGCGAGGCGGGAGCTACGACACCGGTAAGGAAATCGCGCGCGAGATCTTCGGCTATCGGGCGCCTTATCCGATCATCTACGAGTGGATTGCGCTCAAGGGTGGAGGAGACATGTCCGCGAGCAAGGGCAACGTGCTTGCGCTCGACGAGGCCCTGACGGAGGTCGCGCCGCCGGAAGCGCTGCGGTACTTCGTCGTCAAGGCACGGCCGACGCGGCGGCTGACCTTCGATCCCGGGGTGGGTCTCCTCGCTTTGGTGGATGAAGTCGACGACGAGAGCGCTCGAGGGAGAGATTCTCGCGCGATGGAGCTTTCTCAAGCTGCGGGCTTCAAGCCGGTGGGCGTGTCCTTCAAGCACCTCGTGACCGTCGGCCAGATCGCCGGATTCGACCTCGACCGGGTGATGACTCTGCTGCGGGAAGGGGGCTATGAACGAGCCGACCGCGAAGCGGTGAAAGAGCGTTTGGCGATGGCGCGTCGCTGGTTGGATCGATTCGCACCCGAAAGCGAGAAGATCGAGGTTCCGAAGACGGTTCCGGAATCCGCGAAGGCTCTCGATGGTTCGCAAAAGGCCTTTCTCGCCGATCTCGCCGACGCGCTCGTCGGCTTGAGCGATGCAGCGGCCATTCACGAATGCATCTACCAGAAGGCCCGCGCCGAAGGCGGGCCGGGGCCGAAGGCTGCATTCCAGGCGATCTATCAAGCCCTGCTCGGCCGGGACCGTGGGCCGCGGGCCGGCGCCTTCATCGCTTTGCTCGGAAGCGAAATGGTGGCCGAACGCTTCCGTCACGCCGCCGCGCTCGAGCAGTAGAGTGAATCGAGTGCTGCAACGTCTTTTTTATATCCTTGCCTCGCCGCTAGAACCGCGTACCGTTCGTTGACCGAGCAAGTCGAGCGGTTCGAAGAACTCCGGCCAACAGAAAGGATTAGGAAATGAAGAGACGAGCCGGGGGGGGTGTGAAGACAGCGTGTTGGGTGTGGATTGCGGCCGTGGCGTTCGCCTCGGCAGCGACGGTACCGGGAAACGACGTTCCGCTCAATACGGATCCGCCGGGCCCGCGGCAGGTCGAGCCCATGGTGACCATCGATCCCAATTCTCCCGTGCATCTCGTCGCCGTTGCCGAGGAATCGGTCGACCGAAATCCCGACAGCACTGTCGTGAGGGTATGGGTTTCTCGCGATGCGGGCCAAAGCTGGGAAGATGCCGGCTTGCTCCCCGGACAGGCCGCGCAACAAACGAACCCATCGGTCAGCTACTGCAAAGACGGTACGGTTTGGGCAGCGTTGAACGATTTGGGCGCGAATGCAGCCTTCCGCGTCTATCGTTCGCTCGACGGAGGATCGACTTGGGAAGAACGAACCCCTGCTCGCCCGCCCGCCAATTCACAGGACCTTCCGCTCTTGACCTGCGACGACAGCAACAGCGCCTTTCAAGGGCGACTCTATGTGCGCTATGTTTCGACCGGGAGGATCTTGGTCGTTCGATCCGATGATCAGGCGGAGACCTGGAGCGATCCGGTACGTGTCGATGCCGGTGGAGCCTTCACTTCGAATTTTCCCGGAGAGACCGCCATCGGACCCGACGGCGAGGTTTGGATCGGTTTCGTCAAGAACACGACCCCTCTGGAGATTCGCACGGTGACTTCATACGATGGCGGCGTCACTTGGCAGCCGCCTCAAACCGTCGGGCCGGTGGACTTGGTCAATGCGGCTCCCTACGACTACCGGCGCTCCTCTCGCCCCTCCTTGGCTGTGGACCGCTCGGATGGTGCATTTCGCGGCGGAGTCCACCTAGTCTTCGGGAACGATTTCGGCGGACAATCGGACGTGATGTACTCCCGCCGGCTGCCCGGTCCTGGGAGCTGGAGCCCTACCAGCGTTCTCGAAGACGTGCCGGCGGGCAGCGATCAGGATTTCCCTTTGATACGTGTCGATGCGGACGGTGTCGTCTCGGCGCTCTGGTTTGATCATCGCAATGATCCCGGTGACCAGAGCATCGAGGTCTGGGGGGTCATCTCGCGCGATTTCGGAAGCTCTTTCGAGGCCAATTTTCAGATTTCTCAGACCTCCTTTATCGCACCGACCGGCGCCGGAGCGTTTCTCGGCGATCATCTGGCGCATGTGACTTGGTCCAACGTGTTTCTCGGCGCGTGGCCGGATCGACAGCGCGATGACGGCGATCTTCTCGCTTCCGCCGTGCGCCTTTTCATGCTCGATCCCGTCTCGGGAGTGCGCGTCGACAAGAACGGCACGGCGACGACGATCTCCTGGGATAGCCAGGACCTTCTCTACGGTGAAGCGACGGTCTACGACGTGAGCGACGGTGCATTGACGGAACTTCGCTCGGATGGTGGTTTCGAGCGGGCGGCCTGCGCAGCTTCCGACGTGCCGGATACACCTTGGGAAGACGGCCGCAGCGGCCCATCGTCCGGCGAGGGGCGCTACTACCTCGTGCGTTCGCGGTTGGACACCGATCGAGCCTCCTGGGGCGCTTCTTCGACGCTTGTAGATCACAGATTGCGCCTCGATGTCGCATCACCCTGTCCTTGATCCGGACGAGCGCCCCTTTTCCCGCACGGCCACCTGACGTCGCCGCCGCGGTATGGCAAGCTCGTTGCGATGAAGGACGCCGGTTTCACCCTGGTTTCGGAATTCGAGCCGAGTGGCGATCAGCCTGAGGCGATTGCCGCACTCGTACGCGGTCTCGACGAGGGTAGGCGCAATCAAGTTCTGCTCGGGGTGACCGGTTCGGGCAAGACCTTCACGATCGCCAAGGTGATCGAGCATGCCCAGGTGCCGACACTCGTCATCGCACACAACAAGACGCTCGCCGCACAGCTCTATCAGGAGTTTCGTCGTTTTTTTCCCGACAATGCGGTGGAGTACTTCGTCTCCTACTACGACTACTACCAGCCGGAAGCCTACATCCCTTCGTCGGATACCTTCATCGAAAAAGAGGCGACGATCAATGAGGAGATCGATCGCTTGCGACACTCGGCGACCCGTTCGCTCTTCGAGCGCCGCGACGTCATCATCGTCGCTTCGGTTTCATGCATCTACGGTCTTGGTTCGCCCGAGGCCTACCACGGAATGATGCTCTTGCTCGAAAGCGATACGGGAGAGGATTTCGGTCGCGATCGGCTGCTGCGACGTTTGGTCGAGATCCAATACGAACGCACGGCGGGAGATCTTCGGCCGGGTTCGTTTCGTGTGCGGGGGGACAGCGTCGACATATGGCCGGCCTATGACGATGCGGCGATCCGGGTGGAGTTTTTCGGAGATGAGATCGATCGTCTGCGGCGTATCGATCCGCTGAGGGGAGTGACGATCGAAGAGCTGCAGCGCCAACCGATCTACCCGAATTCTCACTACGTGACGCCGAAGGAACGGCTCGATCGCGCGGCGCGGGCAATACGTGAGGAACTCGATGCACGTCTTACCGAACTGCATGCCCTCGACAAGAAGCTCGAAGCTCAACGCGTCGCGCAGCGCACGCTCTTCGACTTGGAAATGATCCAAGAAGTCGGCTATTGCCACGGCATCGAGAACTACTCTCGGCATCTTACGGGCCGCAGCCCCGGAGATCCGCCTCCTACGCTCATCGATTACTTGCCGCGGGATGCGCTGATCGTCATCGACGAATCGCATCAGACGGTTCCCCAGATCGGCGCGATGTACCGGGGGGATCGCTCGCGCAAGCAGACACTGGTCGAGTGGGGTTTTCGCCTGCCGTCGGCCTGCGACAACCGGCCTTTGACTTTCGACGAGTTCGAGCAGATGCGTGGGCGAACGATCTTCGTTTCGGCCACACCCGGGCCTTTCGAAGTCGAGCAAAGCGATGGCGAGGTCGTCGAGCAGGTGGTCCGTCCGACGGGACTTCTCGATCCGGAGGTGCTGCTGCGGCCGGTCGAGGGACAGGTCGATGATCTGCTCGCAGAGGTGCGCAAGCGGACGGCGCGGGGTGAGCGCGTGTTGGTGACGACGCTGACCAAGCGTATGGCCGAGGAACTCAGCGAGTACTACCGGGGACTCGGCGTCAAGGTGGAGTATCTTCACTCCGACGTGGATACGCTCGAGCGCATTCGCATCTTGCGGGACCTGCGTGCCGGAGAATTCGACGTGCTCGTGGGAATCAACTTGCTGCGCGAGGGACTCGACTTGCCGGAGGTTTCGTTGGTGGCCGTGCTCGATGCCGACAAAGAGGGATTCTTGCGCTCGACGACTTCGCTGATTCAGACGATGGGCCGGGCCGCTCGCAATGTCGAAGGCCGGGTCATCTTCTACGCGGATCGCGTGACCCGCAGCATGCGCGCGGCCATGGATGAAACCGAGCGAAGGCGCGCTAGGCAGATCGAGTACAACGCAGCGCATTCCATCACGCCGGCTTCGATCATCAAGAGCATAGACGATCTTTCCGATTCGGTTTTCGAAAGAGACTACGTCACAGTGCCCAAGACCTTCGATGTCGAAGAAACGATGACTCTCGAGCAACGAACGAAACGAATACGCGAATTGGAAAGCGAGATGTACGAGCATGCTGCGGCGCTCGACTTTGAAAAGGCCGCCGAAGTTCGCGATCAGATCGCGGTCCTGCGTGCTGCTGAGACCGACGTGTTGTCCAACTCGTGAGCGAGAAGAGGCCGGAGGGGGAGTACTCCGAGCGCTTGCGCGCCAAACTCGCAGGTTTGCCCAATCGTCCGGGTTGCTATCGACATCTTTCCCGTGCGGGAGAAGTGCTCTACGTGGGCAAGGCGGCTTCGCTTCGCTCGCGCGTGCGCAGCTATTTTCAGCCGTCCGCGAAGCACGCTCCGCGCATCGCCGCGATGGTTCGCGAAGTCCACGACATCGATATCATCGTCACCGAAAGCGAGATCGAAGCGCTGATCTTGGAGAACAACCTGATCAAAGAGCAGCGTCCGCGCTACAACGTCTTGTTGCGGGACGACAAGACTTTCCCCTACCTGAAGTTGACGGAGAAGGACGAGTTTCCGCGCGTAGTGCTGGTGAGAAAGCCTCGAGAAGACGGTTCCCGCTACTACGGCCCCTTCATTCCGACGAGCCACGCGCGCCGGACTTTGCGCATGATTCCCCGCTTTTTTCAGGTCGCCAACTGCCACTTGCCGTTCGACGGCAAACAGCGCCCTTGTCTCTACTACCACATCGATCAGTGCATGGCGCCTTGTGCCGGAAGGGCGGATCGAGCGCTTTATGCAGATCAAGTCGAGCAGGCCCGTCTCTTTCTCGAAGGGCGCGATGGGGATCTGCGGAAACTCTTGGCGCAGCGCATGGAGGAAGCGAGCGCGTCGCTCGACTTCGAAGCGGCGGCGCGCTACCGGGACATGCTGAGGACTTTGGCCTCGCTTGCAGATCGTCAACAGATGGTCTCTGCGCGCCTAGGTGACGTGGACTTTTGGGCGGAGTACCGGGAAGGAGAGCAGGCTGCGGTCGAGCTTTTTCGCATGCGTGAGGGTCGGGTCATCGGTCGGCGGGAGTTCACCTTGGATCCGGCGGGCGATCCGGGTGTGTTCTATGACGAGATCTTGCCGCAATACTACGCGTCCGAAGAGCCTGCGAGTGAAATCGTCCTTCCGAGATTGCCGCGCGACGTCGAGATGATTCGCCTCTACTTGCGCGAGCGCCGCGGCGCGGCGGTGGCGATCAAAGCGCCGAGCCGGGGAGAACGACGGCGCTTTCTCGACCTCGTCGCCAAGAACGCGCGTTTCGCCTTCGAGGCTCGTTTTCGTGCGCAGCATGTGCACGGCGTGGCCGTACTCGAGGACTTGCGAGATATCCTCGGACTCGATGCCGCGCCCTATCGCATCGAAGGTTTCGATATTTCGCATATCCAAGGGGAGGAGACCCGCGCTTCGATGGTCTGTTTCGAGGGCGGAAAAGCACAGCGTTCCGGATACCGAAGCTACAAGATTCGCACGGCGGATGCAGGCGACGACTATCAAGCCATGCGGGAAGCCGTCTCGCGGCGCTACGGGCGGCTGAAGCGGGAAGATCGCCGCTTGCCCGACTTGATCTTGATCGATGGGGGCAAAGGGCAACTCGCCGCAGCACGTGAAGCTCTTCGGGAACTCGATCTTGCTGCGATTCCAACGATCTCTCTCGCCAAGCGGGAAGAGGAAATTTTCCTCGAAGGGGCGTCGAAGCCGATTCTCCTCGGCCGGGACGACCCCGCGCTCCATCTCGTGCAGCAGATCCGTGACGAGGCCCATCGCTTCGCGCTCAAGCATCACCGCAAGGCGCGCAGCAAGCGCCGTCTCGGCTCGCGGCTCACCGAGATCCCCGGGATCGGTCCCACGACCGCCCGGCGGCTTCTCGAGCAGTTCGGTTCGCTCGCCGGTGTGCAAGCGGCTTCCGCTGAAGCGCTCGCGGCAGCCATCGGCCCCGCCCGTGCCGCCGTCTTGCGTCGCGGGCTTGCCCAGTGGGAGCGCGGCCTCGGAAGCGAGCAGGAGTCCGGACGGTAGAGGAGCCCGGATGGTGGATAGGTGTCGGAGAGGTTGTCGCGCCGTTGCATCTTTTCGAATGTGGGTGCTTGGGGCGACTGCTGATTTCGGACGATGTGCGATAGGGGAGCAAGGCGTCGCGCGCAAAGACGCAAAGGCCGCCAAGGTGAGGTTCGCTTGCGAGGGCGTGCCTGCGGGGTTTTCTTGGGGGAGCGCGGCCTCGGAAGCGAGCAGGAGTCCGGACGGTAGAGGAGCCCGGATGGTGGATAGGTGTCGGAGAGACTCGCGGCCGCTGTTTCTTTTCGAGTGTGGGTGCTTGGGGCGACCGTTTTTTTTCGGACGATGTGCGATAGGCGAAGCAAGGCGTCGCGCGCAAAGGCGCAAAGGCGCAAAGGCCGCC
>Ga0256830_1000895_pt1 | contig 22123 bp, 16 predicted proteins | sample 128326metaG_FD_190537 | JGI IMG/M metagenome (GOLD analysis project Ga0256830, IMG submission 190537) | Hydrothermal vent microbial communities from Lau Basin, Pacific Ocean - 128-326 | ecosystem: Environmental > Aquatic > Marine > Hydrothermal vents | place: Pacific Ocean: Lau Basin | collected... | reverse complement strand
TGCCGGGGATCGTGCCCAGGTGTCTGCGCAACCGCTCGGCCGGGCCGAAGACCTTGGTGAGGAGGTTCCTGAGATCCCCGACGAGAGGTGAGTGCTCGTCGGGTTCGACGAGACGGGTGCGGCCGACACGTCTCGACCGGACGAGACCGGCCGCCTCCAGTCGTTCGATCTCTTTGTGGACGCCTGCAGGCGAGACGCCGGTGCGGCGGGCGAGTTCGCTGAGTGAAAGGGGTTCTCCGCTCATCACGAACAGCTCGGCGAGGATCGCCGCCTGTTCGCCGGAGCGGAAGATGGGGAGCAATCGAGGACGAGTTTTCACATAATGTGAATATATCATCACGATTCGTGAAGTCAACGTGGGGGGCTGGGCAGGGGACCGAGGCATTCCGCCGCAACGTATCGCATCGCGGCGGCCGGGGGAACCCCGACGCCGTCGGGGCCTCGTCGATACAGTTGAGCTCCGGAGAGGAGACGACACGATGCCCAACATGGTCGACTACGACGAGACCCGCCGCACCTTCCGTCTCGACGTGCCCGAACGCTTCAACTACACCCTCGACGTCGTGGACCGCTGGGCGGCCGACGCCCCCGACAAGCTCGCCCTGGTGGCGATCGAACCCGACGGGCACACCGCCCACCGGTACAGCTTCGCCGACATCGCCGCCCGCGCCCACCGGGCCGCCCACCTCCTCGCCTCCGTCGGAGTCGGCAAAGGCGACCGGGTGTTCGTCCAGCTCCCCCGGGTCGTCGAATGGTACGAAGTGCTGTTGGGGTGTTTCGAACTGGGGGCGGTCCCCATGCCCGGCACCACCCTGCTCATGCCCAGAGACATCGAATACCGGATCGGCGCCGCCGACGCCACCGTGGCCGTCACCGACGCCACCGGGGCGGAGCGGGTCGACGCCGCCGGGGTGGACCTCGCCGCCAAACTGATCGTCGGAGCCGACCGGTCGGGATGGACCCGGTGGGAGACCGCCGCCGCCGGACAACCTCCCACCCCGGCCGCCGACGACCCCACCGCCGCCGACGACCCGCTCCTCATCTACTTCACCTCCGGCACCACCGCCTACCCGAAGATGGTGCTGCACACCCACGCCTCCTACGGGATCGGCCACGAGATCACCGCCCGCTTCTGGCACGACCTCGGACCCGACGACCTGCACTGGACGGTGTCGGACACCGGCTGGGCGAAAGCCGCCTGGGGGAAACTGTTCGGCCAGTGGCGGCTGGGGGCGGCGGTGTTCATGTGGAACGTCGTCGGCAAACCCGACCTCGACCGGATGCTGTCACTCATCGGAGAGCACCAGGTCACCTCCTTCTGTGCACCGCCCACCCTCTACCGGGCGTTCGTGCAGATGGACCTCGACGCCTACGACTGGTCGAGTCTCCGACACTGCACGTCCGCCGGTGAACCCCTCAACCCCGAAGTGATCGAAGTGTGGCGGCAGGCCACCGGGCTGTACCCCTACGACGGGTACGGGCAGACCGAGACGGTGAACCTGGTCGCCAACTATCCGTGCCTGCCCGTCAAACCGGGGTCGATGGGCAGACCCGCCCCCGGATTCGACATCGAGATCGTCGACGACGACGGCAACGTCGTCCCCCGCGGGACCGAAGGCCACATCGCCGTGCGGACCGACCCCCGGCCCGTCGGACTGTTCCGGGAGTACTGGAGGGACGAACAGAAGAACGCCGAAGTCTTTCGCAACGGCTGGTACTACACCGGTGACCGGGCGACCATGGACGAGGACGGCTACATCTGGTTCGTCGGCCGGGCCGACGACGTCATCCTGTCGGCTGCCTACCGGATCGGTCCCTTCGAGGTGGAGTCGGCGCTCATCGAACATCCGGCGGTGGCCGAGGCGGCGGTGGTGGGCAAACCCGACCCCGACCGGGGCCAGATCGTGAAGGCCTTCGTCGTCCTCGCCGCCGGCTTCGAACCCTCCGACGACCTGGCCCGTGAGATCCAGGACCACGTCAAGTCGGTGACTGCCCCCTACAAGTACCCGCGGGAGGTCGAGTTCGTCGACGAGCTCCCCAAGACCATCTCTGGGAAGATCCGTCGGGTGGAGCTGCGGGCCCGGGCCTGACCCCGACACCACCCCCCGATGAGCTTTTGACAGCAGAAAACGGCAATATTTGCCGTTTTCTGCTGTCAAAACGGGTGGGATGGGGTGGGGGGTGGCCCGCCACTGGTAGCCTGCCGCTCGACCCCCGAAAGAAGTGAGCCGATGAGCCCCCAACCGGCGCCCACCTCCCTCCAGGATCTGGTCGAAACGGTCCCCAACATCGTCGACCACCTCTACACCAACCCGGCCAAGTCGGCGCTCACCGTGTTCACCACCCTGATGCCGGCCGACGTGGTCCGGCTCGAATACACGAGCTGGGCCGACGAACAGCGGTCCTGGCGGGAGACCGTCGCCCTCCACGACCAGACCTACCACATGAACAACCTGTACCTCCGCGGCCCCGACGCCGTGGCGGCGATCCAGTCCCTGGCCGTCAACACCTTCACCAACTTCACGCCGGGACGGGCCAAACAGTTCCTCGGCTGCTCGCCCGAAGGCTACGTCATCGGCGACGGCATCCTCTACTACCTCGACGACGAGACGCTGCTCCTCGTCGGCAACGCACCCACCACCAACTGGGTGCAGTTCAACTGCGAACGCTCCGGCTACGACGTCGACGTCGAACTCGACCCGCTGTGGGCCCTCAACCGGGCCCGCCAGCGGACCATGTACCGCTACCAGGTGGAAGGCCCCAACGCCTGGGAGGTGTTGGAACGGGCCAACGGTGGACCCCTCCCGGAGATCAAGTTCTTCCGGTCGGACTGGCTCACCATCGACGGCTGCAACGTCCGGGCGATGCGCCACAGCATGGGCGGCGTCCCCGGCCTCGAACTCTCCGGCCCGTGGGAAGACCGGGACCGGGTCAAATCGGCGCTCGTCGCCGCCGGAGCCGACCAGGGCCTGCGCAGGATCGGCTCCCTCGCTTACTTCACCACCGTCGTCGAGACCGGCTGGTGGGCGGTGCCGGTCTCGGCCGTCTACACGAGCCCGGAACTCACCGAATACCGGGAATGGCTCCCCGCCAGAGGGGCCGAAGGCAACATGTCCCTGGGCGGAAGCTTCTACTCCTCCGACATCGAGGACTACTACTCGACCCCCTGGGACCTCGGATACGGGCACCTCGTGAAATTCGACCACGAATTCGTCGGCCGGGACGCCCTGGAACGCATGGTCGACCAGCCTCACCGGCGCAAAGTGACGCTGGTGTGGCATCCCGACGACTTCCTGGCGGCGATGCAGACCCTGTTCGAAGACGGGACGCCCGCCCTGCAGATCGACCTGCCGTTGGCGGCCACCGCCCGCTACCACTACGACCGGGTGCTCGACACTCAAGGCCGGACCATCGGCGTCGCCCACTATCCGGCGTACACGGTCAACGAACGGGCGATGCTGTCGCTGGGCAGCGTCGACGAAGAGTACGCCGAGCCGGGCACCGAAGTGGTGATGCTCTGGGGCGAAGACGGTGGCGGCTCCCGGAGCGGCCCGTCGATGCGCCCGCACCGCCAGGTCGAGATCCGGGCGACGGTGGCTCCGGTGCCGATCAGCTCGGCGGCCCGGGAGTATCGGGCAGCGATCACGTCCGGGCGATAGGACCCGGCCGATGAGCGGCGTCGTACCGCCAGACCGCAGACCCGACCGGACCGTACCCCCGGCCGAGCGGTCACCGGTCGACACCTCCGCTCGTCGGCGGCGAGGTTCGGCCCTGTGACCGCAGACCTGTCGGAGGAAGCCCGGGCGGTCCTGTCTCCTCTCCTCGCCGAAGCACTGTTCGAGATCATCCCGCTGCCCGGCGCCGTCGCCGAAGCCGAGGTCCTCCCGCGAGGGACGAAGGTGTCGGTGACGTCGTCGCCGAAGGCGGGGCCGGAGGAGACCGTCGCGGCGGCGGAGGAGCTGGCGGAACGGGGCCTGAGGGTCACCCCCCATCTGGCCGCCAGACGGTTCCGGGACCGCACCCACCTCCGGGCGGTGCTCGACCGCCTCGTCGGGGCCGGGTTCGAGGAGATCTTCGTCGTCGGCGGCGACGGGGAGCCGGTCGGACGCTTCGACGACGCCTTGTCCCTGCTCCGGGAGATCGCCGACGCCGGCGCCTCGTTCCCGCGGGTGGGGGTGGCCTGCTACCCGGAGGGACATCCGGACATCCCCGACGAGGTGCTGCTGGCTGCCCTCCGGGAGAAACAGGCCCTGGCGACCCACATGACGTCGCAGATGTGTTTCGACCCCGAGGCGATCGCCCGGTGGTTGAAGACGGTCCGGGGCGAAGGCGTCGACCTGCCCCTGTGGGTGGGTGTCCCCGGCGTCGTCGACACCGGACGTCTCATCAAGGTGGCGGCACGGATCGGCGTCGGCGGATCGCTCCGGTTCCTGAGGAAACACCGCCGGGTCGTCGCCGGGCTCGTCCGTGGGGGAGGGTACGACCCGACCGGGCTGGTGGCCGGTCTGGTCCCCCTCGTCGCCGACCCGACGGCGGCGGTGGAGGGGTTCCATCTGTTCACCTTCAACCAGGTGGCGGCGACGGAGCGGTGGCGGAGGACCCTGCTCGGCCCGCCACCGCCTGCGGGCGGCTAGCGGCGTTTGCGGCGCATCAGGCGGCGGAGGGTCTCCGACTCCGACAGGACTTCGGGCCGCGCCTCGGGAGGGGCGTCCGCCACCGCCGCCACCCGCCGCCGCTCACGTCTCGTCTCCGACGTGATCCCTTCCCGCCACGCCTCGGCGTCCCCCGCACCGAAGTCGAGGCGCCGCAACGCCACGTCGAGGAGGAACAAGGCGAGGGCGGCCGCCACCAGCCAGGGGCCGACGGGACGGTCGGCGGTGCCGAGCCGTTCGGCGGGGTCGAACAGGGTCGCCGGGTCGGGGTCGACCCGCCCGCCGGTGAGGCCCGCCAGGTCGGCGGCCAAGGTCGGGTCCGGGTCGACGAAGGCGAACTCCTGGCGGTACGACGACACCGCCCCACCGGTCACCGTCTCCACCGTCGCGTCGGGCCGTTCGATCGTCACCGCCACCCAGTAGGCGCCCGGAGACCCCAGGGTCGTCGTCCCCTCCCACCGGGCCGAGGTGACCCGGCGCAGCGGCACCACCGCCAGGTCACCGTCGGGTGTCCGCACCCGGGCGGTCGCCCTGGCCTCCAACGGTTCGTCGGCGGCGTCGAGGCGGATTCGCAGCGCCCCCCGGTCGACGAACACCTCGGGGGCGCGTTCGCGTCCGGGCGGCACCACGTCGGAGAGCACCGCACCCCAGAATTCGGTGAACCCTTCCCAGGTCACCCACGGGTCGGCCCAGCGGCTGGTGGCGTCCGACGTCCACGCCGTCACCCGGCCGAGACCCCGCTGCCACGACGCCAACAGCGGATCCCCCGGTCCGATCTCCAGGGCTACCGACGCCGTGCCCTTCGCCTTCGTGACGACGTAGCCGAGCAGCGGCGGGGAAGCGGTGAGGGTCCGGGTCGCCGGGGACGGAGCCCCGAGGACCGGCAGGAACGACCCTTCGGCGATCAGGTTCCGTGCCACCTTCAGGGTCTCTTCGGCGAAGATCTCAGGGACGGACTCCAGGTCCTCGCCCGGGTAGTAGCGGCCGCCTCCGATGTCGGCCATCCGCCGGAGGGTGCTGCCCGCCCCTTCCCCGGTCCCCAACACCGACAGGGTGATCCCGGCGTCGGCGATCTCCCGGGCGAGGGGGACCAGGTTGGCGTCGTTGGGATCCCAGCCGTCGGTGAACAACACGATGTGACGGAGACTCTCGGGGGCGTCCCGAAGCTCCTCCAGCGCCGCCCGCAACCCCCGGGCCAGCTCGGTGTCGCCTGCGGGGACGAGGCTGCCGAGGGCCTGTTCGGCGGTGGCCGGGTCGGGTTTCGGGCCGAGGGGGATGACCCAGTCGGTGCCCGACGACACCGCCACCACCCCCACCCGGTCTTCGTCGGCGAGGGCGTCGATGGCGAGGGCGGCACCCGCCCGGGAGATGTCGGTCTTGTTGACCCCGCCTTCGAAGAAGTCGTCGCCGTCGCCGCAGTGGCAGTTCGCCATCGACCCGGACGTGTCGATCACCAGCACCTCGGCGACGGTTTTGCGTCGGACCAGGTCGTCGGGGTCGGAGGTGACGGGAAGCAGCCGTTCGAGGGCCGTCTCCTCGTACCCGCCCATCCCGTACGCCTGCTCCCCGCCCACCACGACCAGGCCCCTCCCCAGGTCTTCCACGAACCCGGTGAGGGTGTCGGCGTCGTCGCCGGAAGGTGCGGCGACGTCCACCAGGACGAGGGCGTCGTAGACGAGCATCTCTTCGGCCCGGGGGATCGCCCCCAGGATGCGGGCCTGCATCCCTGCCGCCTCCAGGGCGGCGGCGAGGAACTCCCCTTCGCCCCGGACCCCTTCGACGACACCGACCTGGGCCGGACCCAACACCCGGGCGATCGCCGCCGCCTGGTCGTTCTCGGGTCGGGTGTCGCCGGGGGCGTCGAGGCGGGCCGTCACCTCCAGGAACGGGCGGTCGCCGGCTTGCACGTCGACGGTGACGGAGCTGCGGCCCGGCTCCAACGTGAGGGGGATGGTGCGGGTCTCGCCGTCGACGTCGACGGTGAGGTTCGCCGGACCGGACAGGGCCGAGTCGATCGTCACCACCGCCTGGGCGGTCTCGCCCCGGCGGATCACGGGTGGGAGCCGGACGGCTTCGACGAGGGCGTCGACGGGACGGCCCGCCGCCACCGGCACCACGTCGACGGCGATCGCCCGTTCCGCCAGCTCGGCGGCGACCGTCCGGGCCGAGCCGGCGGTGTCCGCCAGGTCGGAGAGGACGACGATCCGGCGGGACCCGGCGGTGGGGAGCACGGCGGCGGCGGCCCGGAGGGCGCCTCCCAGGTCGGTGGCGCTGTCGTCCACCACCGTCCGGATCTCCACGCCGGTGCGTCCCGTGGCGAGGGCCGAGTCGATGCGGGCATCGGCCCCGAACACCATCACCGCCGACCGGTCCGCAGGCCGGGCCGACTCCAACGCCGCGGCGATGACCCGTTCCTGGGCGTCCCGGGCTTCGGCCCCGATCGACGCCGACCGGTCGACCAGGAACAGCACGGTGCGGTCGTCGCCGGGGAGCTGGAGGACCGGTCCGGCGGCGGCGACGATCAACGCCACGACCGCCACCATCCGTGTCGCCACCGCCACCCGGTGCTGGCGGGCGGGCACGGTGCGCCGGCCTGCCCGGGCGACCAGATAGACGCCGGCGATCGCGGGCGGGAGGGCGAGCAGCCACCAAGGGTCGTCAAATCTCACGCCGCCGCCTCCTTCGTCCTCCTCCGCCAGGGACGCTGATGCCCCACCCACCATTCGGCCGCCATCAGTCCGAGGGACAGGGCGATCACCCACGGCGCCCATTCCCGGACCTTCGCCGTGGTGTCGGCGCCGGTGAGCGTCCCGTCGGTGGTGGCGATGGTCCGGAACCCGGCACGGGACTCGACCGGGTCGAAGTTGCGGACGGCCACCGGCCCCGGTTCGACCGTGCCGTCGTCACGGACGTACCGGACTCGGTAGATCCCCGGCTGGGAGGTGGCCGCGTACAGGGCGGCGTCGGGTGTCAGCCGGTGGTCGACCCCCGCCGGGTCGGTGACGACCGGGACGGCGTCGGCGACGGTGGGGAGGGCGATCGGCGTCCCGGCGGGCAAGGAGCTCACCGGCCCGGCGTCGGCTCCGGCGAGCCACTCCAGCAGGTTCGCCCCGAGGATCGGGAACGCCACCTGGACCGGCAGGTTGGAGTGGACGAGGTCGAAGGTGGTGTACACGACCCGTCGACCGTCGACGTCGCCCAAGAGGATCAACGGCACGTCGCCGGAGCGCACGAGGGGGAGCCAGTCGGGGGCGTCCACCACCTGGGCTTCCCCCACCGCCACGTCGGAGAGGTCGACGGCGTCGAGGATCGGCTCGCCGGGCCGCTGGTAGGTGACGGCGAGGTTCCGGGCGATGGCCCTCACGGTGATCCCCGGCGGCGGCGTCTCGGTGCGGATCACCCAGGCGGGCCGGTCCAGGTCGGGGAGGGGTCCTCGGTCGACGACGAGGACGTCCCCGTCGCCGTCGGCACGGGCGAACCCGGGGACGGCGTCGACCAGCCCGGCCAGGAACGGGGAGCCTTCCCCGACCACCTCCACCTTCCGGTCGGCGCCTTCGGGGACGACGGTCCAGGCCTGGTCGTCGAGGGGGAGAGCGTCCGCCGGGCCGACCAGCCGCGCCGAGATCACCGCCCCGGGGGGAGCGTCGAGGGGGAGGCGGCGGGCGGTGGAGGAGGTCGCTTCGACGGGGACCTGGAGACGGTCGAAGACGGCGCCGTCGACGACCACTTCGACGGTGGCGGTCCGTTCGATCGGGGTGTGGTTGGCGACCGAGAGGAAGAGCCGCTGCACCCCGCCGACGGCCTCCACCGACAGCGCCTCCACCGACAGGTTGTCTCCTCTGGCGACGAACCCGAGATGGTCGGCGCCGACCAGGGGCTCGGCGGCCAGCTCTTCGTTGCCTCCGTCGGAGAGGATGACCAGGTTGGTGGGACGGTCGGGGGTGGCGAGACCCCGGGCGAGGCGGACGGCGGCGTCGAGGTCGGCGGCGCCGCCGCCGACCGCCAGTCCGTCGAGGGCCCGTTCGACCTCTTCTGTGGAGGTGACGAACGCCGCCGCCACCCGGGGGATCGGTCCGGCTTCGACGATCGACACCTGGTTGGCTTCGGAGACGTCGCGGGTGATGAACCGGGCCTGTTCGACGGCGTCGGCGAACCGGTTGGACATCGCCATCGAGCCAGACGTGTCGACGATGACCACCGTGTGGGGTCCGAGGAGGCTGGGGACGAGCACGAACGGTCGGGCGAGGGCAAGGACGAACAGGGCGAGGACGCCGAGTTGGAGCGCCAACAGGGGTGTCATCTTCAGCTTCTGCCAGGGGACCGCCGACGAGACGGGGATGTCGAGACGTTCCCACAGCAGCACCGACGGCACCGTCACCCGACGCCGGCGACTGCGAAGCATGTAGAGGCCGATGAGGGGAAGGGCGAGGGAGGCGAGTCCGAGGGCGCCGGGGACGAGCAGGCTCATGCGATCACCTCCGCTGCGGCGAGGGCGGCGAGGGTGGCGTCGGCGGCGTCGGGTCCGGCGGGCACCAGGACGTAGTCGCACCCAGCCCGTCTGGCTCGGGCGGCGGCGTCGACGGCGAAGCGCTCCACCCGGGCGCGGTACGTCTCCGCGGCCTGCTCGGACATCGACACGGCCACGGTGCGACCGGTCTCCGAGTCGACCAGTTCGAGGTCGCCGGCGAGGTCGGGGGAGAGCTCGGCGGGGGAGAGGACGTGGAGGACGACGCCGCCGCCGGTGCCGGCCAGCCCGTCGAGGGCCCGTTCCCAGTCGTCGGTGAGCAGGTCGGAGACGACCACCACCGAACCCCGTACCGGACCTGCGGCGAAGGCGCGGATGGGGGGTTCCAGCAGCCCGGTGCCTCCTTCGGGTCGGGTCTCCAGCCAGGTCTCGAGACGGGGCCACGCCGACAGGTGCCGGCCGCCCGGCCCCGTCGCCCACTTCGCCGGGTCCGGCCCGCCCAGGGCGTGGAGGCGAACCCGGTCGCCTCCGGAGAGGGCCAGGTAGGTGACGAGGCCTGTCAGCACCCGGGCAGTGTGGGCTTTCTGGCCGAACGTCATCGACTGGGTGAGGTCGACGACCACGTCGAGGGGCAGCTCCTCTTCGGCTTCGAACTCTCGGACCAGCGGGGTGCCCAGCCGGGCCCACAGGGCGTGGTCGATGCGCCGGTAGTCGTCACCGGGCGTGTATTCCCGATAGTCGGCGAAGTCGAGGCTCTCCCCTTTGCGGTACGAGGGGTGGCGGCCTGCCCAGCGGGCCCGTACCCGGCGGCGGGCGGTGAAGCTCAACCGTTCGATCCGGGCGCGGAGGGTCCGGTCCAGCAGCATCACGTCTCGGTGGGTCGAGGGTGCGCTTCGAGGACGTCTTCGATGAGGCTGTCGGCTCCGACCCCGTCGGCGACGGCGTCGTAGCCGAGGACGAGGCGGTGGCGGAGCGCCGGTTTGGCGATCTCCCAGATGTCTTCGGACGCCAGGTTGGGCCTGCCCTGCATCAACGCACGGGCTTTGCCGCCGAGGACGAGGGCCTGGGCCCCTCGGGGGCTGGCCCCGTTCCGCACGTATTCCCTCACCGACGGGGGCGCCAGCTCGGAGTCGGGGTGGGTGGCGGCGACGAGCCGGGAGACGTAGCGAAGGAGGTGGGTGCCCGCCGGGAGGTCCCGCACCATCTTCGCCATCTCCTGGAGGGTGCCGCCGTCGAGGACCGGTTCGGGGTCGGCGTCGTGGCCGGTGGTGGTGCGTTGGAGGATCGTGACGAGGTCGTCGGTGTCGGGGAAGGGGACGAGGACTTTGAAGAGGAAACGGTCGAGCTGGGCTTCGGGGAGCGGGTAGGTCCCTTCCATCTCGAGGGGGTTCTGGGTGGCCATCACGAGGAACGGTCGGGGCAGCGGCCGGGTCTCGCCGCCGATCGTCACCCGCCGCTCCTGCATCGCCTCGAGCAGCGCCGACTGGGTTTTCGGGGTGGCCCGGTTGATCTCGTCGGCGAGGACCAGGTTGGCGAACACCGGCCCTTCGTGGAAGCGGAATCGGCCACCTTCGAGGACGTTGGTGCCGAGGATGTCGGCCGGCATGAGGTCGGGGGTGAACTGGATGCGGCCGAAACCGACGTCGAGGACCCGGCCCAAGGTGGCGAGCAGCTTCGTCTTGCCCAGACCGGGGACCCCTTCCAACAGGACGTGACCTTCGCAGAGGGCGGCGACGAGGACGGCGTCGACCAGTTCTCGCTGTCCGACGATGACCTTCCCGATCTGGTCTCGGGCGTCTTCGAGTCGGCGGGCGAAGGTCTCGGGGTTCATGGTTCGATCTCCGTGAAGTAGTCGCGGACGAGGTCGGTGTACCGGCTGGGGATCTGGGCACGTGCGACGGCTTCGAGGGCACGGGCGGCATAGGTGGGGAAACGGTCCCGGTAGGGGGTGAGGGGGAGGTTCTCGATGCCCGACCCGAGGGCGGTGCCGGTCAGTTCACCGGGGTCGACGCCGCCGTCGATGGGGACCCGCACCTCTTCGCCGAGGGTGGCTTCGACCGGGTCGAAGATCTGGGCGCGGGCGGGGCTGCGGGCGGGGTCGTCGTCGCCTGCGCCGCTCGGTACCTGTCCCGATCCGACGCCCGGTTGGCCGATGCCGGCGCCGCTGGAGCCGCCGGCCCCTTGGCCTCCTCCCCCTCCGCCGCCTCCCCGACCCTGGCCTTGGCCCTGTCCCTGTCCCTGTCCCTGTCCCTGTCCCTGACCTTGGCCCTGGCCTTGGCCCTGGCCCTGGCCTTGGCCCTGGCCCTGGCCCTGGCCCTGGCCCTGGTTCCGGCGGGCGTCGTCGAGGCGGCGTCGAGCCTGATCCACCGCCGCCGCCGCCCGGCCACGGGCACCGTCCGCCTCCACCGCGGCACGTGCCCGGTCCACCTGATCGGCGGCCCTGCCCACAGCCTCCGCCGCCGCCGTCCGGTCCCCGCCACCCGCCGCCCGGTTCAAGGCCCCGGCGGCCTCCCGGAGGGCGTCGGCCAGATCCGTGTCGATACCGGCCAGATCCTCCGCCCGTTCCCGCAGCGTCTTGGCGGCCGCGTTGAGTTCGTCGGCGGACGCACCGGCGATCGCCGCCGCCAGACTGCGGAGCTGGGCGGCGGCCGAATCGCCCGCTCCCACCGGGCTCTGCGCCAACGTCCGTTCCAACCCGGCCAGCCCGGTACGGCGAGCCAGCTCCGACGGATCCCTCGACGCTTCGAGGTCCCGCGCCGCCTCGGCCAGCTCCACCACCGCCCGGTCCAGGTCGTCGATCCCCCGGAGACGTTCCGCCAGGGCCGCCAGCTTCTCCGCCACCTCCTCGGGCACCGTCTCCGCCAGCTCCTCCAACGTGTCCGCCTCCCGGGCGATCAGCACCCGATCCGCTTCCGCCTCGGCCACGGCCCGGTCCGTCACCGACGGCACCACCGTCAACACCGTGACGGCAGCCACCCCCGCCGCCGCCAGCCGCCACACCCGTCGGTCCGGCAGCACCGGCCCCAGATCCCGGACGGAGCGCCCCTCCGCCCAGGCCGCCGCCGCCCGGAGCTGGCGTTCCGACGCCGGCGACCGCGGTCCGGTCGCCAACTCCCACGCGGTGGTGACCTGGTCGAACCCGCCCAGCCGACGGTCCACCGCCAACGCCGCCCGGAACCGACTCGGGCGACGGGCGAGGGAGACGACGAGACCTCCGACCAGGGCGACGGTCACCGACCCCCAGGCCACCGGCTCCGCCCACGGGAGGGCCACGACGTGGGAGAGGCCCACCAGCCCGCCACCGGCGAACGCGGCCGCCCCCGCCCAAACCGTCACACGGTCCACCAACTCGGACACGGTGAGGCGGCGGCGAGCGGCCTCGGTCAGGGTCGCCACCGGTTCAGGGGGACCCACGTGTCCTCCTCGGCTCCCGGATCCGGGAAGTGGGGACCCGCAGCCGGCGGGTGGCCGCCCGGAGGGTCAGGACGATGATCACGAGGTAGATCGCCACCGTGTACATCCACACCGGGGGACGCCTCGTCGGCAGGCGCTCACCTCCCGGCTCGGCGAAACCCGGTTCGACGAACCCGACGCCGAAGGGGTCGGTCTGTCCCTGACGGACGAAGAGGACGGCGTCGAAGGGAGTGAAGGGTGTCGGGAACGGGACCTCGAAGCGGCGGGCCAGTGGCGCCTCGATGGCGCTCACCATCCCGAAATACGGGTTCACCCAGGTGGAGACGTACTCCACACCCTCGGGGCCGCCGTCAGGGTCGTCGAGGTGGAACACCACGAACTCGCCGAGGAGCAGCAGGAACGAGAGGATCCCGATCCCGATCGCCCACAGGTAGGAGCCCGCCACCGCCCCACGGGACGAACGGGCCCGGGCGGACACCCAGATCGACACCGAACCCAGCATGAGGGCGGTCAGCAGAACCATGCCCACCGCGGCGGCGACGTCCCCGAACCCCATGCCGCCGAACAGCAACGGGAGGGCCAGCACCGGCATCACCGCCACCACCAGCAGACCGAGGTAGGCGAGACTGGAACCGAGCTTGCCGAGGACGAGCTGGAACGCCGAAAGCTGGGTCACCTGGAGCAGGTGGAGGGTCTGGCGTTCCCGCTCGGCGACGACGGACGTGGCGGTGAGGCCCGGCACCACCAAGATGACGGCGGTGAGCATGATGAGCGCCATCGTCTCGAACAGGAACCGGCCGACGAAACCCCCGGCGATGGCCCGGCCGATCCCGAACCCGGACTGGGCGATCTCACGGGCCAGCAGATACATGAGGTAGCCGACGAGGCCGACTCCGAGCACCCAGAGGGTGAACAGGGGAGCCGCCCGGCGGGTCCGGAACCGCTCCCGCATCTCCCGGCCCAGCACCGGGTTCACGACCCGTCCCCCGTGATCACCATGAACACCTCCTCGAGTCCGGCGGACTCGGTCCGCCACTCGAACACCGGGATGCCGGCGGCCACCACCGCCGCCAGGATACGGGCCGAGACCTCGTCACCTCCCTGGTAGGTGAACCGTGCCAGACCGGACTCGACGACGACCTCGTCGGTCTCGGGCATCGCCTCCACCAGATCGAAGACGTCGTCGATCCGCTCGTCGGGGACCCGGGCGACGATCCGGTGGGTCTCGGTCAGGGCATGGCGGATCTCCCCGATCTCCCCCTGGCGTTTCACCAACCCCTCGTCGATGACCGCCAGATGCGAGCAGATGCCCTCCAGCTCCGAGAGGATGTGGGAGGAGATGATGATGGTCTTGCCCATGCGGGCCAGCTCGGCGATCAGTTCCCGCTGCTGGATACGGGCCCGGGGGTCCAGCCCCGACGCCGGTTCGTCCAAGACCAGGAGGTCGGGGTCGTGGACCAACGCCCGGGCCAGGCTCAGCCGCTGCTTCATCCCGCGGGAAAGGGAGTTCACCTCCGTGTCGGCCTTGTCTTCCAGCTCCACCAGGGAGAGGAGATCGGCGATGATCGCCGGTCGTCGGGGCGGCGGGATCCGCTGGGCGGCCGCGAAGAAGTCGAGGTATTCGACGGTGGTGAGGTTGTCGTAGAAGCCGAAGAAGTCGGGCATGTAGCCGAGGATCCGCCGCACCGCCTCCGGGTCGGTCTGGGGGTCGGTGCCTGCCACCCGGACCCGACCTCCGTCCCGGGCGAGGAGGGAGCTGACGATGAGCAGCGTCGTCGTCTTCCCCGCTCCGTTCGGTCCGATCAGCCCGAACACCGACCCTTCCGGCACGACGAGGTCGGCGCCGGCCAGGGCCCGGGTCGCCCCGTATCGTTTCTCCACCCCTTCCAGTTCGACGATCACGGCTCCTCCCACACCAGCCGGACGAAGTCGGGGCTGAGGGGCCCGTCCCCGAACTCTCCTTCGCCCGAACCCATCTTGACGATCACAGAACCCGACGGCGCGACGAACCGGAAACGGTCGAGGGGCTCCCCGAAGCTCGTCTCCACGAAGCCTCCGTCCACCCAGTCCCACACCTCGAGAAGCGACGGCCGGACGAAGGCGTCCCGGGTCAGCACCAGTCGGGGGTCGGTGGCGAGGTCGGCAGGAGCCCGGAACTCGAGGACCAGCTCCGGGGCCTGGACCATCGTGAATCCGGGACCACGATCGACGAAGGCCACCGCCGGTGCACCGACGATCTCCCCGGACGCCGCGCCGTCGGGACCCGCCAGACCGAGCGGGACGATCACCAGGGTCTCGCCCTTCACCCGCACCGGATCGCCGTCCACGACGATGTCGACGTCGGCGTCGCGGGTGAACCCGAAGAAATACGACGGACCGAGGTCGATCCACGCCGCCGCCGTCGCCAGGGAGTAGAGGGTGTCGAAGCGTTCCTGCGACTCCCAGAGCCGGAGGGTGCTGATCACCGCGTCGGCGATGTCGGCCCCGAACTCGGGTTCGAACCGACCTTCGGGCCCGAGGACGAGGATGGCGTCGTCGCCGGCCGGAAGCGGCGCCGGACCGACCTGCACCTTCGAGTCGCGCACCACCCCCCAAGCCCAGAACCCGACGTCGGTGGTGTTGGCCACCGTGACGTTGTCCTGGTCCACCGACACTTCGGGGGCGAGAGCCGGATCGGCGTCATGACGGGCCTGGATCCCGGCGGCACCGAGCTGGGGCAGGTCGAACACGAACGTCCCCGACGACGTGATCCGACCCGACACCGACGCGAAGCCGAACTCGCCGAAGACGTTGGCCGGATACGCCTCCCACCCGTCGGGCGGGTCGACCCGGTACTCGGCCGGGACGCCGGTCGCCAACACCAACGCCGTACGGCTCTCCGGCTCCTGCCCGAGCACCTGGACCGACGCGTGGCTCAAGCTGGCTGCCTCCAGCCGTTGACGGCCGGCCACCCAGAACCCGACCACGGCGACGACGCTGATCACCGGAATCGTCACCCAGGCGGCGTCCCGACGTCTCGTCCGGCGCAGCAGCCAGAAGTTGACCGGACCGACGACGATCGCGTATCCGACCAGGGCGGCGGCGAGCCAGGGGAGGCTCGGGACCCGCTGGGAACCGGCTCCGGCGGCCGCCTGGATGAGGGGTCGCTCCGGAGTCTGGAAAGGGTCCGGCGCGCCGAGGGCGATGGGGACGGGGCGGAGGATGGCCGTCCACTCGTCGCCGTCGAGGGTATCGAGGGAATCGACGGCGACCACTTCGCCCCGTTCCAGGCCGAACCAGCGGGTCGCCGCGGCGCCGGGGACCGACCCGAAGGCGGTGAGCCCGTCGATCGTGTCCACCGTGTCTCCCTCCAACACCAACCGTCCCCCGTCCCTCGTCCAGTCCACCACCGACGGGGGAAGGTCGACACCGCGGGGGACGACGAGGTAGCCGAGGGGGTTCGGTCGGCGGTCGGGGATCTCCGTCAGCTCGACCGGTGTGATCGGCATCTCGGTGATCGGGTCCCGCAGCGACGCCAGCAACGAACGGAGGCCCGGCGACCGGACGAGGCCGACGAGGATCCGGTCGGAGGGGATCTCGACGTTCACCCGTTCCCGGACCAGTTCGGTGCCGTCGTCGGCGAGCAGCCGAATCCGGGTGACCGGGCCCTGGGTCGGTGACGGCAGGACGAGGGTGTAGGTCTTGCGGCTGCCGGCAGGGACCTCGACGTCGAGGAGGACCGTGGTGTTGGCTGCCGACGCCTCGATCGAACCGACGAACAGCACGTCGGCTTCGATCTCCACGGTGATTTCAAGGGGGCGACCCGGGTCGACGTATCCGTCGATCCCGGCGGTGGTGCGGACCCTCACCGGTTCGGTCTGGGCGGTCGCAGGCGGTGTCGCCACCGAGAGGGTGGCCACGACGACCCCGAAGATGACGATGCCCCTCCGCACGATCGGTATGACGTTTCCCTTCCCCGAATGGTTCCCGACGTTCCCCGATGCCCCCTGAGGCGTCGACGACGGAGCGTCGGAATGTCAGGGCAGGAGGATAGGGCCTTCCGGCCTCAGGCCGCCCCCGTTTCGGTCGTCGACCCGGAGCCGACCCGAGCCCCGGAGGCGTTCGTACAACACCACGGGCCCGGGCAGGTCCCGAAGCCGGACGCGACACCCCGGCCGCCAGAAGACCGGGCGGCCCGACGACCCCGCAGGTGGGCGGGCGCCGGCGGTCCCGGCCATGGTCGACGGGGCGCCCGGCGCCGCTTCCCGTGACTTCAGCGTTCGGCGCCGCCGAGGAACTCAGCGGAGAGTTCCCCAGCCCGCTGAGGGAAGTCGAGCCAGGGGAGATGCCCCGAATCGGGGAGCATCACCAGCTCGGCGTCGGGCATCGCCGACACGACGGTCCGGGCGACGTCTTCGCCGCCGAAGGCGTCGTCGCTGCCCCAGATGAACAGCGTCGGCGTCTTCACGGTCGCCAGCAGTCCCTCGGTGAGCCTCACACGGGACATGGTGTCGGGACGGGTGAGCCAGCCGATCATGTCTCCGTCGTTCCTCATCGTGTCGGTGTGCCGCGCCAGGCCCAGATACCAGTCGAAGAACCCCTGGGGGATGCGGCCGGCGTCGAGGCTGGCACCGTGTCCGATCTGGCGGAGGATGGAACGGTTGGCCCGATCGTTCGGTGGAAGCAGGTCGAGGAACCGCCGGACCAACCCGATGCGCATCAGCTTCATGAAGGGGGGCAGGCGGTCTCCGGGTACGAGGGCGGGGCACGCCATCTGCACCATCCGGCGGAACCGGTGGGGTTCCGCCGCGGCGGACCGGAGGGCCAGGTGACCTCCGAGCGACGAGGCGACGACGTGGGCCGTGTCGATGCCGAGCCCGTCGAGGACGTCGCCGACGAAACGGCTCGCGAACTCGACGAAGGTGTCAGGTGTGAGAGGGAGCGGCTCGCTCAGGCCGGTCCCTGGACGGTCGACCAGCAGGCAGCGGAACCCGGGGAAGTGCGGGAGCATCGGCGCCCAGGTGGACCCGGCGTTGGGTCCGCCGTGGATGAACAGGACCGGGTCGCCGTCGCCGACCTCCTGGACCCGGACCTGGGATCCGATCCGGGGAAGGCGGATCATCTGTTCGGCCGGGTCGAGCTCGTAGGTCGCCCAGAGCTTCGCTTCGGCCTCCCGGTAGGCAGATTCGTTCATTCGCCGACGCCTTTCTCGAAGGAGTCCGCGGCGGCGACGTCGCCGCCGCGGACCCGAGGATTCAGCTCGTGGCCGCGACGGCCTCGCGTTCGGAGCTCTTCACCGTCCGCCACACGTAGGAGGCGATCACCGCGACAGCGAGGAACATCGTGACGTGGAATCCGAACTCGATACCGACCAGGGCGGCGGGATTGCCTTCGCCGATCCCCTGATGGAGGCCACCGTGGGGCCACCACGACACCAGACCCCATCCGACCGCCAGGTAGACGGCCGTCGCCCCCGGCCGACCGGAGTCGCGGAGGGCCTTGGCTCCGAACGCCAGCCAGGCCAGACCGAAACCGAAGACGACGGCTTCGATCAGCCCGTACGCCATGAACGCGCCGGCCAACCCGCCGGTGATGCCCATCTCCTCGCCGGGGGTGGCACCCCAGAAGCCGCCTGCGGGCCCTTGAGGGCCGAAAACCATGGCGACGAACGCCCCGACGACGGTCACGAGGACCCAACGTCCCTTCTTCATGTCTCTCTCCCTTCGTCACGCGGGGTGCCTCCCACCCCGTCTCCAACCTCGGAAACCAGGGTCACGGTGCCGGCGCCACCGTCGACGGTGACCACGTCGCCGTCCCGAAACCTGGACGTCGCCCCTTCGCATCCGACCACCGCCGGGAGGCCGTACTCCCGGGCGACGATCGCCGGATGGGACAGCAACCCCCCCGCCTCGGTCACGAGGGCGCCGACGTGGGGGAACAGCACCTCCCAGGGGGAGGTGGTGAGGGGCGCCACCAGCACGTCGCCCGGCCGGACCTTTCCGAAATCCTCGAGGGAGCGGACCACCCGGACCGGCCCGGTGTGTCGGCCCGGGGACGCCGGGACGCCGTCGGCACCCGAGCCGAGGTCGGCCGGGCGGCTGTCGTGGGCCATGATCAAGCCGACCGCCTCCATGAACCGGGCGACGTGGGGAGGGAAGGCCGCCAGATCGGGGATGGAAGCCTGACCGCCGATGAAGGGTTCGGGGTCCCGCAGCTCCGCCCATCTCTGCTCCCCACGGCGACGTCGAATCAGATCCGAGACGTCGCCGCCGTCCTGCAGCCACCCCGTCAACTCGTCGAGGGTCAGCAGCAAAGCGTCCTCGGGCGACGAGGCGACCCCTTTTCGGACCATCCGCCGTCCGGCCTCGAGGGCGGCGAGCCGCAACGTCCCCACCGTCTTGGCGTGGACCGCCTCGCCTTCCTCCCTGATGGGGAAGGCGGCGCGGGCGCGGGCGGTGAGGGTGCGCAGCCGGTCGGCGGCTTCGGGGGTGAGGGAGGCGGCGGCCTCGTCGAGGAACGTTCCCTGTGCCGTCCGCTGGTCGGGACGGAGGGTGGCGATCCGGAGGAGCTCGGCGCGGGGATCCTCACCGAGGGTGGGGGCGGAGAGGTCGTAGCCGATGTTGCGTAGCCCTTCGTCGGCGAGGTGGCGTCGGAACGCTTCGACGAAGTTGCGGTCGGACAGGTCGTCGAGGTCGGCTCCGGCCAGGATCGCCTGACGGTCGGCTTCGGACAGTCGTTCCGCCAGCTCCTTCGCCTGCCGCTGATAGGCGCTGGGGCTGGCACCGGCCACCAGCCGGGTGGTGTCCGCCATGTCGCCGCCGAGTTCGGCGACGACGAACCGGTGCAGGTCGGCGAGGGGGAGCAGGTAGGCGAGGTCGGTGACCATGTTCCAGCCGAACACCTCCTGTTCCAGCTCGGCGGCGACGCGCAGGCGTCGAGCCAGGTCGATGTCGGAGATGTCGGCCAGGTCTTGTTCGGCCCAGCGGGCGAGGGTCCGGGTGATCCGAGGGGCGACGACCTCCCGCCACTCCCGCACCAGCTCGTCGGGACGGCCCTCCTCGAGGGCCCGGCGGGCCGTCCGTTCCCGCCGTCGCAGACTGGGGACGAGGCGGAACATCAGCCGTTGCAGTCCCGGCGGGGGAGCCTTCACCGACGCCTTGCCGAAGGGCGGCACCACCTGGAAGTAGAGGTAGCCGCCGATGCTCCTCGCCGAGATCTGTTTGAACGGTGCTCCGTATTCGGTGACGAGCCGGCGGCTCGCCCGGATGAACCCTTCCGGGAAGATCGACGCCATCAGCGGCGTCATCGGGAACCGGTTGTGGGTGGAATCCCACTCCCACGGCCCCGGCGGTGGCTCCTCGTCGATGGGGATCGGCTCGACGTCGTCGAGGGTGGTGATCGGCCGGGCCTGGAGGAGGTACGCGTCGTCGCCGACGAGCGCCCACTCGACGTCCTGAGGGCACCCTTCGAGCTCTTCGACCCGGCGGGCCAGGCGGGCGACCGTTTCGGCCCGTATCCGGTCGAGGACGGCGAGGTCCGAGAGCCGCCTGACGGTGTCGGCGACGACCCAACGTTCACCCGACACCTCCCCGGCGGCGAGGCGGTCGGCGAGGCCGGCCACCGCCTCGATCACCACCTCCCGGGCGCCGGTCACCGGGTCACGGGTGAAGGCGATCCCGGCCGCGGTCGGCTCCAGCATCGGCATGACGAGGATCGCCATCGCCGTGTCGTGGCCGGGACGGTACGCCTCGACGTGGGCTGCGGTCGCCGACGAGCGGACCCGCCGAAGGGCGGAGGCGATGGCGGCGGGTTCGGCGGGCACGTCCAGCACCGTCTCGTACTGTCCGGCGTAGGAGGCGTCCTCCAGATCTTCGGCGACCCCGGAGGAGCGGACGGCCAGCCGGGAGCCGGCGAACCGGGAGGCGAGGTCGGCGGCGGCATCGTCGAGGTCGGCGTCGGCCGTTGCGGCGGTGACGACCACACCGTCGGGCACCGGCAGCCCGGCGGCGGCGAGGCGGGCCAACGTGGCGGCTTTGCCGCCGGCGAGGCGCGGGTCCGAGGCGTCGGGGTCGGTGAGGGTGAGCAGGCCGGGGGTGGTCATGCATCCTCCTGGGCGGACTGTCGGTCGCGGCGGTCGATGTCGGCGACGAGGGCATCCAACGCCCGGCCGAGGGCGGCGGCCACGCCCGCCGCGTCGAGGCGGAAACGCTCACCGAGCTGGAGGGTCGCCGCCGCCGAATAGAGGTGACGGAGCGCGGCGAAATCCTGACGGGCCACGTCTTCGGGCAGATGCGGGAACCGCCGCCGGAACAACGTCCAGTAGTGCTCGTCGCGGTCGGTACGCCACGAGCCTGTCGTGAAGCCGAGGAGGAACCCGCGGCGCACGATGCTGTCGTGGGTGCGGGCGAAGCTGACGAGCCAGGGGACGGCGCCGATCCACTCTTCGAAGGTTTGGGGGAGGCCCGACTGTCCGAGGCGGTCGTCGAAGCTTCGTCCGATGGCGTTGATCAGCTCTTCTCGGGAACCGAAGTGCCGGTAGATGGTGCGATGGGAGACGCCCGCCCGGTCGGCGACCTCTTGCATGGTGAAGTCCCGGACGTCGTCGCTCCCGAAGAGGAGGTCGGAGGCTGCTTCGACGATGGCCGTTCGGGTGAGCTCCGTCTGTCGCTCCCGCAGAGTCATTGCATATCCCATGCCATGATGGCACAGACTATGACATAACGACATACGCTATGTCAAGCGTTTTGTTCGGGGACGGCGTCGGCCAGAATCGGCCCGTGGTTCTGATCGACGACGTCGGAACGCTCGGCCCGGTCGAAGTCGAACCGGCCCGAGGCGGGGGACCGGTCACCCCCGCCAGCCGGGTGTGCGCCCGAGCCGTCGCCCGGAGCCGACACCTGTTACACGGGGTGGGGATCGACTGGGGGACAGGGACGGGGCTGCTGGCCATCCTCGCCGCCCGGATCCCCACCGTCGAACAGGTGGTCGCCGTCGAATACGACCGGACGGCGGTGGAGACGGCCCGGGCCAACGCCGACCGGAACGGCGTCGCCGACCGGGTGACCGTCGTCCACGCCGACCTGTTCGCCGCGTTCGACCCGGCCGACCAGCCGACGATCGACGCCCTCGAAGGCGAGGCGGCCTTCCTGCTCGCCAACCCACCCCACTCCGACGAAGGGGACGGGCTCGAATGGCGACGCCGGGTGTTGGCCGGTGCCCGGAGGCTGCTCCGTCCCGGAGCCGTCGTCCTCTTCCAGGTCTCGGCCCACTACACCGAAGAGCGGATCCGCGGCCTGGCCTTCGAAGGCTACGAATACGTCGAAACGGTCGAAACGTCGGACTGGGTTCCCTTCGACCTGTCCCGGGAAGACCTCCGCCGGGCCCTCACCGTCTACGTGGCCGAAGAGGATCGGGGCGGTATTCCCTACGAGTTCCGGCTGGCGGACGGCCGGGTCGTGAGCGCCCGCGAGGTCGCCGCCGGCGCCGGCGATCCGCACACCCGCTGGCAGGTCCACCACTTCCGCTACTCCGCGCCGCCGAAGGTTGGCGCATGTTCTTCCCCCTCTTGAGGGGGAAGTGGCCGCCGACGGAGGAGGCGGTCGAAGGGGGTGGA
>Ga0256830_1000894_pt1 | contig 22133 bp, 11 predicted proteins | sample 128326metaG_FD_190537 | JGI IMG/M metagenome (GOLD analysis project Ga0256830, IMG submission 190537) | Hydrothermal vent microbial communities from Lau Basin, Pacific Ocean - 128-326 | ecosystem: Environmental > Aquatic > Marine > Hydrothermal vents | place: Pacific Ocean: Lau Basin | collected... | reverse complement strand
AAAAACAATCGAAAAAGCGGAGTTTATATGTAATAAATGAGCATTTTGAGAGCGTTTTTAACGCCGCTATCGCTCGCCAGGGAATTATTCAGAGGTGCCTTAGTTTTTATATGCACTGTATAGTGCTTGGTAGAATTCCCGGCTAAAGTCAGGTGTGGCGGGGAGTTACAGGGATTAATCTGTTGCTTGATTGGGCAGTGATAGTGATGCGAGCTGTTTTATAATTTTGCTGTTGCTATATGTTGCTATATGTTGCTATAGAAGTGAGCTACAGAAGTAAAAAGTGCCCGCTGGGATTTAATAAAACACCGGGGCAGGTATTCTGCTTGGTTCAGTTCATTTGAGCATAGTCAAGAAAATCTTCCGCAGGCTTGGGTTCGCTAAAATAATAGCCTTGTCCAGCGTTGCATCCCAGATCAAGTAAAAGCTCGGCTGTTTCGGCGTTTTCAATACCTTCTGCAACAATATCAAAACCAAGATTGTGCGCCAGATCTATGGTGGAACGCACAATAACAACATCGTTTGCGTCATTTGCCATATCCATCACAAAGGACTTGTCAATTTTCAGTGTATCCAGCGGCAAGGTTTTCAAGTAAGCAAGGGAGGAATACCCTGTGCCAAAATCATCTATGGTGATGGTAACACCAAGCGCGCTTATTTTTTTCAGGATAGTGCTAATATTGTTAATATCGGAGATAAGGATATTTTCGGTAATTTCAATTTCCAGTAAATTGGCCGGCAGTGCGATTTTTTTCAGCATGTGTGCTATTTTTTCCACCAGCCCGTTACTCTGAAAAGAGCGTACCGATAAATTAATTGCAACACAAAACTGATAACCAGCATCGAGCCACACTTTGCTTTGTAAAAGTGCATTTTCAATAACCCATTCTGTGATGGGAATGATCAGGCCGGTACGCTCGGCAAGTGAAATAAAGTCGTCTGGCGGTACGAGCCCCAATGTTGGGTGGTGCCAGCGTATCAATGCTTCTGCCCCCATGACCGTGTTGGATTTCAGGTCTATTTTGGGTTGGTAGTGGAGAATAAACTCATTGCGTTTTAATGCATGGCGCAGGTCGCTGGACAATTGCAAGTGTTGGTGGGCATTGGGGTTAAGCTCGGAATGATAAATTTTATAGGAAATTTCTGTGCCTTTGGTGCTGTACATGGCCACGTCGGCGTGACTCATTAGGGTGGTCACCGTGTCACCGTGCTCCGGGTACATGGCTATGCCAATACTTGCCCCGAGAAAAAGTTCAATGTCATTGTAGTAAAAGGGTTTAACAAAGGCTTGTTGAATTTTTTCTGCAATCTTGATTGCTGTTTGGCGGCCGTCGAATGTGTCAGGTAATAAAATTGCGAACTCATCGCCCCCAAGGCGTGCGAGTGTATCAGCGCTTCGTAACAGGGTTTGCAGACGCATTGTGACACTTACCAGTATTTCGTCGCCGGCGTGATGGCCAAGTGTGTCGTTAATTTCTTTAAAGCGGTCAAGATCGATTAACATAACCACGACCTGGTAGTCATTATGGCGTTTTGCCCCTTGGATGGCTTGACTTAGGCGGTCATGAAAAAGTGTACGGTTGGTCAGGCCGGTAAGCGAGTCTGTTGTTGCCAGCATATTAAGTCGTTCAAATGTGGCTTTGGCTTCGGTGGTATCCTCCATCAGGCCATCTACGCGTATTACTTTGCCCGAGCTATCGCAATAGGGGTAAAAAATACGACGGAACCAGCGTCTTTCCCCGTTGGGTTGGGCTACCCGGCTTTCAACTTCGACGGTTTCACCTTGAAGGGCCGATTGCCAGGCATTTAATACTTTTGGTTTGTCTTCAGGGACTGTCCAGCTTAAGCAAGGAATGGGAGAGTCAATGTCCATGCCACAAATGTCTTTGCTTGTCGGGCTGACATAAAGCGGTTTGTTATGAATAATATCAATAGACCAAAGCAATTGAGGGATGTTTTTCAGCAAACTGGTCATTTGGTTTTTGAGGCTGGTGACTTTTTGTTTTTGTCTGGATAGCGCCAATGTATTTGCATCCCAATATCCTTCCAGCATCAAGCCCATGTCTCGAAACAGCAGTGTGGTAATGGTGTTTTCCAGGGAAACTCTGTCTTTGTCATCGATTTTCGGATTATTGCGAATATTGGCCTGTAAATGATCAAGATAAAGTTTGTAAGCACCCATTATCCAAACCGGCTCAATGCGGTATTGGAGGTGTACACTGCCAATATGCATCATGCGCTGTGCGGATTTGCTGTCTGTCTGTCCCGAAAGAAAGCCAAACAAATGTTGAATTTGCTTGTTGACAAGATGGCTTATTTTTCCGCCTTTGGATTGAAAATCTGTTAAAACCTGAGAGGTCGCTGAAGAAGTCATCAGGTAATCATAAAAAACAGTTGCAAATACATCTGCTCCTTTCATCAGAGTTTGCTGGTATTTTAAAAGCAGAGTTCTATCGTCATCCTGGAGGTGAAGAAATTTATTAAACGTGCGGTTAATCGCATCGGGACTGGAGGCGCGAGCGGTTTTTTCCGCTTGATTGTATTCACTATTGTGGAAACCAGGCAAAACTGTTTCTCCATGTTATGAGGCTCAAGTGCATGTTCACTTGCTTCACTCAACATTAAAGCAACGGATTAGGTATAGTTAATGATCATAATCCTATCAAAAAAGTAGGGTAATTGGTATGTTTTTTTTGCGAATGGGCGCGGTCTTCAATTGGCCCATTGGAATGCTATCAAGGTCTGCCAACGTGTTTATTTTACTGTCACTACAGCCGGTTTCCGTTATCAGATTACGCAGACCACCGTGATACGAAACTGGATTTAGACTTAGTCAAGGTTTGTTTGGCTAAGCTCAACTGATATTTGTGATGCAAACCACCGGAGTAAGTCCTCTTGTTTTTTGGCCATGTTGTTTGGGGTGTTTTGCAGTGCTTGTTGCTCGCGTATTCGCAATCGTAAACTGTTTTTCAGGCGAATAAAACTGTGGCTTTGTCTGGCTTGTTTTTTTTCCTGCCGAGTGAGCGCTTGCCATTTTGTGAGAAATTCCGACAAACTAGCGGAGTTCCATTGATCCATATTAATAAAATTGACAATGAATTGTTGCTCAATCCGGTTTGGTGTTTTTTCCGGGGTTGGACTGGGAGCCATGTCCTGACGGGACGGCTCTGCGGGCGATGGTGCGTGACTGGCAGAAAAGTTTGAAGAATAATACCAGGCGAGTATGGCGGCGATAATCAATACGCCGAGGCCGACATATTGTTTACTGGTCAGGCTTGATTGGCTGTGTTTGTCCATATGACCGGGTAAGTGTTGAGAAGAAGTGCTTTCCTGCGTTTTTTTTCTGGCAGCCGCTTTCATTTGGCGTTGCTGAATATCGCTCAGCGGAATTGTATCGTCGGCCACATGGCTGGAACTCACAAAATGATTGATATATTGACTGCGTTTTTCTCTGTAGGTTAAAAAACTGATTGAGCCGTTGATGTACGCGTTTAGCATATCTTCCAATTCATTCATCTTGCCTTGCCTGTTAATTCCTTGAGAATTCGAAACCCGGTAATTGCATCTGCCTTGCCCGAATGTTTACGCTTTAAATTGATATTGCATTGCGAAAAATCATCTGTGTAGGCGCCACCCCGGGCAAAATAGGTGTTGTTTTGCCTGTTATTTTCTAACACCAACTCTTGTACATTACCAATATAATGTTTTAGTCCCCAGGCATTGTGCTTACCCGATTTAGTGTCTAGCAAGTTGATACCTTTTATTTGTTTGCTGCCCAGCATTAATCGGCAATTTACATCTTTGTTTGCGTGTTTGCCATTAGCATTGGCCGCATACCACCATTGTTCATCGGTGGGCAATTGATATTGTTGGCCAGTTTTAGCTGAAATCCAGCTTAAGTATTGCTGGATTTGTGTGGCCGAAATTTGCGTTGCCGGTAGCTCTGGACTGGCTTTTTTGAGGCGACATTTTTTTGAGATTTGGCAGTATTGATTCCATTCCCGATTGGAAATTTCGTATTTTGAGATTGCAAACATCGATGCGGTATCGGGATTTTCCGGAACAACTATCATTAGTGGTGCTTTTATTGTGTTGCTAATCATATCAAAACAAGTGGCTCTGGCGCGTTTGCCGTGACCTGCATACGACTTTTTGCAGGGCTGTCCACCAATTGACTGAAATTTGCTGGAGCGCTTGGTTAATTCGCCAATTACTTGATTGTTTGGAAAAATATTCTGGGCAATGTCAATAAGTCTTTTGGCTTGATCCGGGCTGGATTGTGCCATTTCCTCGATCCGTTGCAAGATGCTTTTAGCAAGAGAATTTTCGATTTCCGTCCATTCATTAGGCAGGCCTGATTTGATAGTGGCAAGCTGTTTTTTACTTGTTTTAATACTCATGTCAGCAATGTTTTCCAGAGCGTGATTTAAATCGATGAGTGCCAGGTGCGCCAGATATTCCTGTTTTTTGTCTTCAGCTCTTATGTATTGTGGGGCTATTTTTACGCCGGCATCAGCCAGTTTTAGCGCATCGCTGTATTTTTTTCTGTCTGCTAAACCTTGGGCTAGTCGCAAATACGCATTCGCAATGGTTTGTGTTGCTTTCGTTTTCACAAACGGACTGTCTGGGTCACGTTTTTTTAACTCCTTTAAGGTTTTTACGGCATTATTTACGTCATTACTTTTTGCCTGGCTTATTAAGCGTTGCCGTAAAGCAGCTATTTCAGCATTCTTTTCCTGGCTGGCGTGTATCTTTTTCTGTTTGCGCTCAGCTATTTTCAGGGCGCGTTTTTCTTTTATGAGAGCAGTTAGTTCCGGGGCAATTTTACTGGCTTGCTCGATTAGATTGCGTGCTTCAGGTAAACGATTATTTCGTCGATGTGATTTTGCTTTATTTATGATAAGTATTGCCGCTTGTTCTCGTAATGCCGGTTGTTTCTCAGATTCATTTCGGGAGAATATGTCTAGCCCAGCAATTTCAGACAGTACCGCATTTATCCACGACTGCTTTTTAAACCCGGAAGCAATCAGCTTGTTCAATCTTTCGGTATGGCGAGTTAAGGCTTTTTGTCTTGCAGGCTCACTAATTTTTTTGTCACTTTCTTGTAATTGTTTTTGTAGTGATAAAAGTTTTTGATCTTCTATTCGTTGAGTTTCTCGGGCTTCAATGGTGTTTTTCAGTGATAAAAGTGCTTTGTCGTTGTTGAAAATTGATAAACCGCTTTGGGCTAGTATTTTGGCATCTTCCAGGCTTTCTCTGCTTAAGGCTGTTTTGATTTCGCGGACATAGGCAAGCTGGAGGCGAGGATCTTTTAATAGTTGACTGTGGGGTGCGGCGGTTTTTAGTAAATCAGCAATATCTTGAATATCGTTATTCACAATTGCGGGAATTAAATTGCCGGGTTTTAAATATTTTTCGATTTGCAATGCTAGTGTTTTGAGTAACTTGTTTTGGTTGTTTTTTAATTCTGTGATATAGGTGTTCGCCTGAGCCGAGTCGGGATATAGTTGCTTTGCATCGTTTAAAATGGCGAGTGCCTTGGGATAGTTGTAATTGCCACTGTTCTGGTCGGCAAGTGGCAATGATTGCTTGGCATAATATTGAATGATGATTGGTCTGACCTCGGCGAGTACTTTTTTTCTTGTTTCACCTTGGAGTGATTTCAAGGTGGGTATGGCATTGGCAATGACAGCGTTGTCTCCTTGTTGTATGTCACTGACAAGCTGCGTTATTTTGACTTTGTTTTGGTAATCCAGGAAAAACTTGATGCCAACTCCTGCAAGCAAAAGGCCTGCGACAGCAAGAGTGACAATAAGTCCCTTACTGGTGTGTTTACGTACAAAGAATTCACGGATAAATGTTTGGGCGTCCGGGCAACGTTTTGCTTTTGAAAACTGCACAGCATGTAACAAGGCGGCAGCCTGCTTTTTATCGAGTTGTTTTAAAGCCGGTGGTGTCAGCTTTTTATCCCTCGCTTCGGTTGCGGGTATTTTTCCAAAAGGGTGCTTACCTGTTAACAGCTGATAAGCAACACAAGCAAGTGCATAGATATCATCAGAAGGTGAAGGCTCTTTTCCTTCCAGCATTTCGCAGCTGGCATATGCCGGGGTTAATCCACCCAGATCACCTGCATCGAATGCAGTTGTATCCACGTGATTTTCTGTGCCACTGTCTGTGCTTGAGTCACCGATGTTTTTCACGGCCCGGGCTATGCCAAAATCCAGTACCTTTGCGGTACCATCTTTGGTAATAAAAACGTTTCCTGGTTTGAAATCAGAATGCACAATATTTTTTTGATGAGCATATGACAGTGCGCGGCTCAAATCGTCAATGATTTTTATGGCGGTATTTTTCTCTATGCCGGTGTGTTTGTGATCAAGTAGATATTCATCGAGTGGAGCACCATCAAGGTATTCCATGGTCATGTAAACGGTATTACCGTCGCGGTCAAAATCGTGCACGGTAATAATATTGGGGTGAGCGAGGGTTTGGGATTTTTTTGCCTCGCGTTGCAGCGATATCAAGGCTTGCGGGTGTTGCTTAAAGTCATCATTGAGAAACTTTATAGCGATATGTGAGTTGGGGTCATTGGCTTCCTCTTTACGTAAATCTCTGGCTTTAAACACAGATCCCATACCGCCACGGCCCAGTAGCCTTTCGAGGACAAAGCGATTGTTAATAATTGCACCGGGTTCCAATCTGGTTTCCTTCGTTTTCTCTCTCGTGGTGGGAGTTGAAACGATGGTGGCGGCTTCATTGATATTTGGGCTTGTGTCAATCGCCGTTGACTGGAGTCGGGTTTTATCATTTGAGTCAGGTAAATCAGATAATGGCGATGAGGGGCGGGTTTGAACTCTGGTTTTACTGTTGTCCTCGGTCACCTTGGTGATGTCGTCAGAATTTTTTATAAGGGTTTTTTCGTTATCGAGACCAAGAAGAATAATCTGTTTTAACTGCTTAAGTTGCGATTCGGATAATACGCTGAGTAGAGGCGATTGATTAATTCGTTGGCTGATTGTTTCGGCTGATTCACCGTTGGCAATGGCTTGAGCTGAAGCCACCGCCAACTCATTTTTAAAGGTGGTGAAATTAATTTCATGCTTTAAATATGCATTAATAATAGAGTTGATGGTATTCACAGGTTTAAGGTACTTTTTACTATGATCGTGGTTACGTTATCTTTTGCTTCACGTGAAAGTGCGAGTTTCATCATATTGTCGCAAATTTCAGATACGTCTTGGTTAGGGCTGCTGTTGAGTGAGATATCAAACAATTCCTGATCACTGATATCCCGATACAGACCATCGCTGCAAATAATATAGATATCGTTATTCTGTGTTTCTTCAACACCAACGGATAAATGGAGTGTGTCAGCAGCACCCAAGGCTCGAGTGATGATATTGGCCGAAGGGTGGGTTTCAGCATCTTCTGCCTGTATTAGTCCCTGGTCAACCATGTTTTGCACTTCGCTGTGATCACGCGTAAGTTGCGTTATTGTTGTATCTCGTATGCGATAAACTCGACTGTCTCCTGCCCAGAGATAGGCAATATGCCTTTCATGTGCAACCAGGGCGGCGACTGTGCTGCCAATGGTGTGATTGTTATATTTTCTTTTGCTTAATGTGCGCAATTGGTGATTTGCTTCAATCAGCATGTCATCCACGGCGTCAACGTAGCTGCTCAGGTTTGCACGGGCATTGAGTTGTGCCAGCATTTTTATAATCAGTTGGCTGGCGATGTCACCAGCTTTATGGCCGCCCATGCCGTCGGCTACTGCCCAAAGGCAGATGTCGTTTCGTGCAATGAAGGCATCTTCATTGTATTGTCTGACGTTTCCCCTGTTTGTTTGGCTTGCTGATTGCCAAACAAAATTCGGTTCGTTTGTCTTACATGTGTTAGTCATATACTGCTTTGTCTTTACGGTTTAGAGAAATTGATTGTTGTCTTTGGTTTCTATATGGCATAACGACCATTTCCCATCGAGCATTGCTGTATAGATATTGTCGTCGGGCATGCCTTGGCAACAGATTAAACTACCGGTAATTTCATTGTTGCCTTCGTTCCACCAATAGCTCAGATCAAATGCTGGCTGACTTGGCTGATGTTGTCTTGATTCATCGAGTGCATTATTTAGTGATGAGAATTGATCAATGGGGATACGAAAATTTACCCGTCCGCCACGTAGCATGACGGGTGTATTATTTTCTACCTCCAATTCCTGGGTCATTTGATTAAGCTGATCGTAAGTAATTGTATCATTGAGCGCTTGCATGGCGATAGACTCTGCCGCATCAAACCAGCTCCGGTTTTTCATAATGACATGTGAGGCATCAGATTCCGGAATTATATTCGTACTGACTGTAAACGGAAAGTAGCGGCCAACCTTGTCGACGCTGGGTAGCATTACACCCAGTTGGTAGCTTTGAGATTTCTGTGGAATCAGATAGCGCCAACTGGGGGAGACCAAATAATAATTTAGCCATTGGTGACCGAGATTATGGTTACTGGCGGAGAGGACGCTTTGCAACCAGTTGTCCCAAGTGTACGTAAAATCAGTCGATATATTACGCTGAATAAAGTCGCCTCTCATCGGCAGTTTTCCATAATATCCCGCTGGCATAATAATTCCGTTATAGTTCTGTTGGGCAACGAAAAGAGTGAATCACTGAAAGTCTAAATGGATTGGTCGTGCTACTGGCTTTTAATCCGTATCTGGCAACATATCCATCAATACTGAAAGTGACCTTGAATTTGTCTCCGCGGCTGGTGGCTTTCACTTTTGACGCATCCAGCATTTGAAAAAATGCCCAGGTGCCTTTTTTCTTGAGCCCGGTTTTATTACTTGCGGTTTCAAATTGAATGCTGACGTTGCTTAACTCCGGGTCATCCGAAAATGGCCATGTGTGAGAGCTTGTTCGTGTTGGGCCATGGCGATAAGTGATTTTTTTGTCGTCAAGTTGCAAGGTAAAGCGTTTTACCTTGGCATCAAGGTAGCTGGGTTTGAGTTGAAACTTGACTGAAATTGTTTCTGCCCCTTTTGGAAAAAAAGCCTTGCTGATTCTGCTACCACGTCTCAATTGTTTTAAGGTTTGTTTGCTGAAGCCAATATGCTTTCCTTCAAGTGTTTTTAACCGCCATTTTTTTGCATTAATTTTCAGAAATGGGTCGATATTTTCCTTGATAAAGCGTTGATAAACGCCGTCTGGGCCAAAAAATTCTGAAAAATCATCGAGACTGGTTTGAGAGCGGGCATTTTTGTATATCGGGTAACGGTTTTTAATACTCTGGTTATATTGTTCAAGCACCAGATTTTCCCATTGAGTATTTATGTGACGACGGCTGGCATTGAGCATGTTTTGCCAGCTTGACTGCGTGATTGCTGTTATCCACTGGTTAACAGGCTTCGGCAATCGTTTTGAGTCACGTCTTAGCTTACCGATAATATCCTTGCCGTTTGTTTTTAAGCGCTGCATGCTTGCCTGGTGCGCGGCGGCGTCGGGTTCAGGTGCTGTTGCCAATTCTCCAAGGTAGTCCTGAAGTTTCATAAGGGATGTTAAATAGCGGGTAATGCCGGGTGGTTTACCTTTTGTTGGTGCTGACAAAGCAATAAGTTTGCTGAAGTGCTCGCGTAGTTTTACGCCTACCGGTGTTAAGGCAACATCGGCTTTCGCCGCTTGGGTTTTTGCGGCTTTTTTACCGAGTTTGCCCATTTTTTTGAGGTTATCACCAAGCTTTTGCAATACGTTGGGTTTGTTGCGCAAATCTGTGTTCAGATTCAGTGCGTTGAGTGCGGCCAGTATTGCTGAATTATCGCCGGCAAGCAATTCAATCATTTCGACACCTTGTTCAAAGTCACTTGCACTGGCGATTTTTACGCTGGTATATAATGAGCGCCATTGTTCGATAAATTCTGCAATGTATAAGGCTTCAATTTCTTTATGCAGACTATCGGGATCAATTTTACTGTCATCAGGATTATCGGATTGACCATATACCCAGTCATCTTCGGTAGACGCTTTGCTGCGTTTAATGCTTTCTTCCATGAAAAATGATTCATAGCCGAATTTGGTGAACAAACCGGGGATGCCATTTAATGGTTCTTCTATATTTTGTTTGTTTAAAAAGTAACGGTGCGCGTCAGAATCCAAGACACTGGTGAGAAAGAAAACATCCAGAATACTCTCTGCTTGCTGTTTTATACTGGCATAAATGCGTTGTGAAAGCGGTATCTTTTGTAAAATACTGCGGGCGTTTTTGACGATGCGCTGGTCGAGTAGAATTGGTTCGAAGCCATTTTCCAGCGCAATTTTTAAATGCGCCGTTAATTCGGTTTGTTTTGCCGTATCACCCGGAAACTGATTTTCCCAGTAGCTGGAAAACCATGACTGGATAAATTCATTCTCGAGCTTGTTGTTATTCGCCAGCATTAAATAGGCTTTAAGTGAGCTAAACAGATCATCAGCAGACATGTTTTGCTGCATTAACTGAGTTTCAAGTACGCTGACAATGCGCGGTATAAAGGCGTTTTCCAGTACTCTCAAGTAGGCTTGGTCACTGGCTGGACCAAGTGATTTCATTTGGCTTAAACCGGATTGACTGAATAGGCTGCGAGTGTCCTCGCTCGCGCTTCTTTGTGCGGTTTGAATTGCGTTAAGCGCAGCAAGCATCAGAACAGGCCTTTGATCTGTATCCGAAAGCGTATCCATGGCGCTGTAGTATGCTTCAATGTGCTTGTCCATTTCCTGAATTTGGGAATTTATGTTTGTGTATTGAGAGGCCCATAGGCCGGCCAAAGCAATAGTGGCAAGCAGTGCAATTGTGTATGCTCCTCTACGCATCCAGGTTTGCTGTTGTTCGTGTGAGCGGTTTGTGCCGGCTAACATGGACTCCGGAAAAATGACATTGCGAAAAACATTCGTCAGAAAAAAGCTTTTACCTTGGCCGCTATAAGCCGGTACATTTTGGCGATTAAGGCCGAAATTATTTGCCAAGGTTCCCATAACACGATCAATTGGTGTGCCTTCTTGCGTACCTGAGGTAAAGTAAACACCGCGAAGATTGACGCTTTTGTCAAAGTTCCCTGGTTTGAATGCGGCATCCAGAAAACGGGATGTTATTTCTTTTAATGCTGCCATTTCTGAGGGAAAGGCGAGAATTAATGCCCGGCGAGAGAGGTCTCTTTCTTCATGCATGCGCCATTGCAATCTGTCATTCAGGCGGCGCAGCAGTTTGTCCCATTCGCCTTTAAAGGTGTTTAAATCAAATGTGGAGTCGTAGCTGTCAGAAATCGGGAATGTGGTACCCCAAACTTGTTGGCGTTCATGGCTTGACAGTTTATCAAAATATTCGTTAAAACCGGCGACTAAATCCGTTTTTGTGAGCAAGACATAAACAGGGAACTGAATACCCAAATTATCATATAATTCGCCAAGACGGGCTTTAATCCGGCTGGCGTGTTGTTGTCTTTCGGTTTCACTTTGTAGCATGAGCTCGGACAAACTCACAGATACAATGGCGCCATTGATGGGTTGCCTCGGGCGGTGTTTTTTCAGCAGACCGAGAAAACTTTTCCAGCCGGCGCTGTCGGCGTTCTCATCCGAATCCTGAGTTGTATAACGCCCGGCAGTGTCGATTAGAACAGCTTCATCGGAGAACCACCAGTCGCAGTTTCGCGTTCCCCCAACGCCTTTTAGCGGTCGATGGCCCATTTTTTCTGCAAGAGGAAAACGCAAACCGGAGTTGATTAATGCCGTTGTTTTTCCCGAGCCGGGAGGGCCAATAATAATATACCAGGGCAGTTCATGTATTGCCTGTGTGTCGCCTTGTCCGCTTTGCTTTTTACTGGCTTTTAAAACAGCCAGGGCTTCTTGAAAATGTTTTTGAATAGTGCTGGCTTCTTCGCTTGATCTTGTGTCTGCGGGACTTGCTTGGCTGTCGGTCTGGGCTATATCTCCCATCATTTGCGCGTCTTTTTTCTTTTGTTTATTTTGAACGCGGAAATTATTGAGCCCCCAAAGAAGGGTAATTATCAATATGGCAATTAATCGCGCCATCTCTGAGGCCAATGGCTTGCTGTCATTGAATGCGAGCATTGGACCACCAAACCAGATGACAACTGCAACAGCGATCAGTCCAATAATGGAAAGCAGAAGCGGGTTTGTAAGTGTTTGAATTATTTTTTTCATGGCTCGTTGGTTTGGGTTGTTTCGACAGGGAATATGTTTTCGATTTTCTGCAATACTGGTTTGGCCTCATTATTCAAGGCAATACTAAAGCTAATATAGGTTGCGAGAATAATGGCGGCGGCAATAGCTGCGATGACCCACAAGGGGACATTGCGATCAGCGGCAGATTTTATGTGAACGCCTTCGTTTTCGGGTGACAGGTCATGTTCGTATTCTCCTCTTATCAGAGAAATTTGCTGATGCAGTTGGGAACGGATGGTTTCTATCTGTGTTATGCCGCCCTGCATTACGCGATATTTTCCTAAAAAACCCAAGGCGAGGCAGAGCGAGATAAGTTCGAGTAAATCAATATTGGCTGCCGGGTTCTGTTGCATACGTTCCATCAGTGTAAAAAACTTTTGTCCGCCGGTATTTTCACGGTGAAATGTACTGAGCAGGCTTTTTGATGGCCATAAGCTGTTTGCCCCCCAGGGGGTATTCAAAACCGTTTCATCGATTGCCGCACATAAAATATAGCGGGCTATCAGAACCTGCTGAGGATTAATGCCTTTTTGTTGGGCGTTGGTTTCAAAGTTGCGAATCTCTTGTACCGTGCGTGAGTGCAAGCCATTGACGTCATTATGTTGGTGTGACTGGCTTAATCGGGCGAGCAGGGAAAGCAAGGGTTTGGCCACTGAAATCACCGCGTTTGTATCAGTTTTGTCCAATACATTGTGAAGATTGGCAGCCGGTGTTTGCAATATGGCAGATTGCGAGCTGTTGCCTTGGGACACGGGTGACGCAGGTCTTAGCACCGTTTTGTTGCCACCGGCCGGTTGCGGATTTGGGCGTAAAATTGTCCGGTCGCTGTCACCAAGGTTGGAAAAAATATCGTCGTCGTCCATACTTTTGCCTTATTTTTAGGTTATTCTCTGATTGACCATAATTCGAGTTCCAGTCCGGGGAAGTCGCCGCCGATGTGAATGGCAAATCCACCAGAGTGTGAAAATTGCTTCCAGAGTTCGTTGTTTTTATCAAGCTCAAAATAAGTAAACCCGGCGTGGTAGGGGATTTGTCGCGGGGCTGCTGGCATTGGCCTAAATGGAATACCGGGGAGTTGCAGGTTCACCAGTTCGCGAATTTGTTCCACCGGGCCAATTTTGGCTTGTGCGGGTAAATGCCTTCTCAGGTCGTCACTGTTAATTGAGGCTTTCGCCGCGAGAATAAAGAAACCTTGGGAGATGGCACTGCGATCGGTAATGGGGGAGACATAAATGCCGAATTTTTTTTGCTGTATCTCCATTTGCGTAGCCGCCTGTTCGAGCACGGTACTCAGGGATTGTCTTAGTTCCACTAGCAAGGGGGAAAAAGTATCATGCAGTTTGGTATGTTGGTAAGGCGGATAATTGCCCGGTCGACGGTTTTTTTTGGTAAATGTCGTGAGCTCACCGGCAATTTGGAGAAAAAGCTGGTAGAGCGACTCCGGGTGAACATCCTGCGCTTTTGACATATGATCGAGTAAAGGTTCGTAACGGTTAATGGTTTGCAGCAACAAAAAGTCCGCCATTTCGGATGAGCTGTTTGCCCCTCGGCCACCGTCTGAAATGCGGGTTGCAAGCGTTTCGGATCGGTGCTCCATAAGCTGTTGTAGTTCTTCGATATAACGATTAATAGTGGGGACGGATTTACAACTTAAACAGGGTGGTACGTAAGTATCATCCAGCACAATTTGTCCATCCGGTTGCCGTTCAATAATCATTGCCAGGGGGATGGTGGTGTAGTCACCCAGATTGCTTGTGTCCAGCGCCAGTTTAAGATTCAGATCAGCAATTTGTAATGTGGTTTCATTGCTGTTGTTGTCAATAATATCCCGGGCTACGGTTTCTTTCGCAGTATAGCGTGCCAAGCCTTCATTGGAATTTTGGGTATCTATTTCACCCATGCCGGTACGGCGTAATGGAAGAATCAAATGAACTGTGACAGACTGTACTTCAGGGACATCAAGAACCGCCGGACCTTCTTCAGCATGGCGAATATTAAACGGTGTGCCATCATCAAAGCGGCCACTGCATTTTTCAATGGCGATTTTTCCCTGGGCAATCAGTTCGGTGTCAAATTTTAATTCGTGAATGCCCCAGTCATAAGGGCGCAATCCGGCACATCGTGACCGGACGAGCTCTTCAACATACCGGGTTTGTTGTTGAAAATGCTGGGGTTGAACAAACATACCCTGAGACCAAGCAATTTTGCTGTACCATGACATGTTCTTAGTCCTTACTTTCGATAGTTATTTTATTTTTCTCCAGGTTTACGGTTAATCCTTGCTGGGCATAAACAGGAATACCGCTTGGCTGGCGTGCCTGGACATTGACCATGGCTCGCCATTTGGCTGAGTCTATGTCTTGATACGCGACGAGAAAGCCGATGTAACGGGTTTTGTTATCTAAAAGAAAATGGATTTTCCGGCTTTCGCTAGGGTTGAGTTCTATTTCCTTTTTATTGATATAGCTGTTTTCCAACACGTCCTTGTCGTTGTCGTAAAGGTCAAAAAAATCCTGCGTTGCAAATTTTTTGTCTGAACTTAGCTGGTAAATGCGTAATACAACGGGTGATGCTCGTCCTTCTTGATCAGGGTTGACTTGGGCGTCTGCATTTATGGCAATGTGATATGTATTGGGGATTGGTTCGACAAGAGCGCAGCTTGCCAGGCTGATGATAAAGCCAATAATAAAGAGGGATGTAATGCCTGTTTTTTTCATTAAGGTAAATCCGTATTTAGCGTTTGTTTTTAACGCAGCCAAGGGTTGTTAAATATTTTTCAGGTGTTTGCGACAGTGTACCCCGAATTTGCTAAACTTTACCTGTGTGTTGCTTCACAAAAGCAAATAAAGTCAGGGTATTTATTGTTCAAGCATTGTCTTGCTGCAAACACCTGCAACATACCTTGCCCGGTCGCGTTTTTTGTTATTCGTAAGGCTTTGATTATTGCATGCTTTAACGCAAAAAGGGAAGTCGCAGCATGATCGCTTTCATGTCTTTGACTTTATCTGATAAGGGGCTGCGGTAATGGTGGCTGTTAAGCATTGCCAAACAAGCTGCTGGTTTAAAAAAGCGAGAATCAAGGCGTGAAAATATGGTGCTATATTGTGCAATCACATCAGTTTTCTGATCTGGTTTTCGTAAGCTCGTGCAAACTCTTCGCCGTAAACATTCTGAAAATCATCTTGCAGATTTTCTGTCATCTTTTTGTAAAATATTTCGTACATCTCCCAGTATCTTGCTTTTTTATTGCCCGGGATAAGGCTGCTGCCTGTGGGTTTTTGTTGCTCAAATTGCGGCGTTAGTGTTGCTGGATCAAACCGCACGGTAATTTCCTGAATGATGGCTTGCATGCCTGCCATCATTGCCATTTGATGATTCTGTAAGTCTTTAAAGCCTTCCGAAAATGCCTCAATTGCCGGCATGTAACCGGCTTTTTCCTCAGCAAAGATGATATTCAAGGCATCTTCGGAGGTCACGGAAAATTTTAACGGGTTGTTTTCTACAGGAGCAATAATGGTTTTGTTGACACGAAAGCTGCTTTTAATCGTGGCGCGTGCGCGTAAGGCCATCATCAAGCCTTCGGTGGAAATACGGGTGAGTTGGCCAAGTTTGTACAGCAACTCAGTTGGCTGGTCGGTTTTAATCTGAGCCGGATCCAGGCCTGCTCCTTTTATAAATGCATCGAGTAACTCGCGATTATTGTATGAGCTGTGATCTGCCTGCATTGCGGTTTGTGTCGTTGTGCGTGTTGCTGGCTGCTCAACGTTGTTTTGGGGCGGTTGGCTATTTGGTGGCAATGAGGCAAAAATGTCGTCATCATCATCAAATAAATGATTGTCCTCGGGAATAAGCGGCGTTGTACTTTCGGGTTGAGAGTTTTGAAATGCCAGGTCAGGGGAAGTTGCATGCTGATCCATTGGCTGATTTGTTGCGGTCATGGGTGAGGTTGATTCGCACTCGGTGTTGCTGAACAAAGGTTCATCTCCCATAATGTCCCAGTCATCAGGGATTGCCGCAGGTGGGGTAAAAGGTTCGTTTAATGGCGAGGGTTCGGGAATATTTTGGTGTGGGTTGCTCAGGGCATCCTCAAAAAAAGCCGGGGTTGTCTCTGCTATCACGTCGGTAATGCCGGCATCTATCTGGGTTGAAGGTGAAAATGCAGCGTTTTGTGCAGGGCTGTCTTGCGAATTTGGCTGATGAGGCCTTTCCGGGTTTGCAGGCATTTCTCCATCAAGCAAGGCCAGTGGATCCACGCTGTTGAGGTCGCCCAAGGCATTAGCGGGCGTGATAGAGTCGCTGAATGTTTCCTGTGCTGGCGAACTGTAATTAAGGGCTTCGCTGCTTGTTGGCGGCAGGGATAAATCAACGGGATTTAGCCGTTCTGCCATGCTTTGCTTGGCCGCATTCTCCAGAACTGCTTCCAGTTGAAATTCCCCAATGGATATTTTGTCACCATGGGTGATTTCCCGGGTGTTACCAGCCCCCACCGGGCGTTTGTCATGGTTGATAAATACGCCATTAGTGCTGGTATCGGTGATAAAAAACGAGCCATTGCGAAAGTCGATAGTCGCATGTTGACTGGAGATAAATCGCTCTGGATCAATCAATACGAAATCATTATTGGGCTTTCTGCCGATACTGCCACCTAACTCGTCAAATGTGTACGCCGGGCGTTGTTCTGGCGGTATGCTAGCGGGAGATATAATTTTTAGTATAAGTGGCATAAGCGCTGCTTTTTGTATTTTATTGAGGTTATATGTGATGATACTCTCATTATGCTTGACATTATGAGTGTTATTTGGCGTCAGTTACACGAGCCAAAGGGCTGTGAATAACGGAAAAATATAATGTCAAATGCCAAGCGGATATTGTCCGTTGTTTTCAGTTTGTTTTTTTGCGTATATTCAGATTCTAAAATAAAATTCATTTTTTACAAATCTTATATATCACTTTAACTTTCAATTGTAACCCGTGAGTTTTTCGTTTGCGTGTTATTCAGTTCACATTCTTTATTTTATTGCGTTAGTATATTGCGTTTGGTCACGTGTGTTTTTTGGCTGGCACCTCCAAGTGCATGCTGTGTCCGTGGGCATTTATCGGATAATTACTCTTTTTGTGTAAGGTATCAGCTATATGGCTTTTCAGTGTGATAATAAATTATACCCCCAGGCCAAAGCTTGGATATATCTGGATGAAATAAATAGAAAGATGAAATCGCGTTACCTTAAATTTGTTTTTGGTGCATTGCTTTTCGCATTGCTGCCGATATCCACGGTGCTTAGTGCGCCGACTTTACCCGATGCTGCCACACCCGGTGGTGCTTTGCCCCGGTCGCTGGAAAATCGTACCACCATCGTCGATACCTCTGACAAGCTTGTTATTCCCCGTGTCATTGATCGCCCCCTGGGTGTTGATGAAGGTGACAGGGTGAAAGTGCGAGAGTTTATTCTAAAAGGTGTTCGATCATATCCTGCGCTTTCGATCAGAAAAGAAGATATCGCATTTATTGCTGAGGTTAATCGTGTAAAAAGGCAGCGCCTTGACGAAGCCGACATGGAGGGTTTTACACCAGAAGAAGTGGATAATATTGCTGAATTTATTCGTCAGCTTGTCGAAGAGCCTAATCAGCGACCCACAACGGCGAGTTTGTGGAAACTGGTGTTTAAACTGCGAAAATCCGAATGGAGTCGCGGTTTGACCATGGGGCAAATGCAGGAAGTGGCGGATGAGATTACCCGTTATTATCGACAACATGGAATGATACTCGCTACAGCTTTTATACCTGCTCAAGATGTTGTGGATGGTAAAGTGATAATAGAAGTTCTCGAGGGAAAATTGGGCTCGGTTCTGGTTGAGGCAAATAAAATGTATTCCCAGGCATTGATCAAACGCCCGTTTAGCCGCATGACAGGACAGCCCGTTATCAAGGATGAAATCGAGGCCGGCTTATTGTATTTGACTGACTACCCAGGTTTAAGTGTTAGCGGTATCTTCAAGCCAGGAAAAAACAATGGTGAAACTGACTTGCTTGTAAAAGTGATCAATGAAGAACGTCTTAATGGCGCTGTTTCTTTTGATAACAATGGCTCTGTTTTTACTGGCAAATATCGCACACGGGCAGATTTTGCCGTGAACAACCTCTCGGGTTTTGGTGATAAATTAAATCTGTCTGTCTTGCAGTCTTTTGAGCCGACTAACGGCACATTTGGCAACATTTACTATTCGTTGCCTGTTGCAAGCAGTGATTGGCTTGTTGCTGCAAGTCTGATTTATAATCAATTTCAGGTTACTGGTGAAAGGCTCGGGGTCGATGTTGTTGGTGAAAGCATGATTGCCAACGGATCCTTAAAAAAAATATTTTTGCGTAGTCGAAGTCTGAACATATATAGCTCGGCTGAGTTAAGTCGCAAGCGATCGGTTTCAAATATTGTTGATATTCAAAGCCAGAAAACCATTGATGAATTTGATGTGGCCAAGCTGGAACTCGGTTTTGATGCCATAGATACGCGGTTTTCCGGTATTAATGTTGGGGTGCTACAGCTACACCAAGGCTTGGGTAAGCAGCTTCAGGCTGCCGGTTTGGCTGATTCGGCACTAAACGCAGGCTTCAGACGGATCAATATTAATTTTTCACGTATGCAGACACTCAGGCGTAACCTTGCCTTACTGCTAACCTCCCAATTCCAGTATTCGGCTGATCGTTTGAATTCGCTGGAGCAATTGCCTTTGGGAGGGGCAGACAGTGTAAGAGCCTATCCCATTTCTGAGTATTTGCGGGATGTGGGGTATTTTGGTTCTTTTGAATTTATTGTGAATGCCCCCGGATTTGCTAATAAAACCGCATTTGCCGGTCGTCGTTGGGGAGAAATTTTAAGCTTTTCCGCGTTTTATGATGTTGGTGGCGGTTGGCTGAGAGGGGTAGTTGATGATTTGACGGAGACACGTGAAATCCATTTACAGGGTGCTGGAGTAGGGGCGAAACTGAATTTGCCGGGTCAATATTATCTGCGCCTGCAAGCGGCTACAGTAGTCGGGAAAGTAAAACCATTGAACAATGAATCATCACAGCGCGTTTATCTGGACTTGGCTTATTATTTTTAGTAACTCGCTTGAGTATCTATAACAAAGTAAAGAAAAATAAAAGAAAGCGTTAAGATTAATTTCATATATTTGTGAGCCTGAGTCATCAGAATGGCTAACAATTAAACAAACCGTTACAGTAGATAGGATGTTATTAGTCGTCAAGTAACAGATGTGAGTAGACGTGAGTACGTGAATAATAGTTAAAGAAGTTGGCAATAAGAAGGTAGCCATGCAATGTGGTCACTTAAAATGAAAATAAGTTACGACTGGATATCATAATGAAAAATAGCATCGTTGAGGCTTTTGGCCTTGCTGGATCGTTGGGCTTCACTCGGACATCGCGTCTTTATTGTCGACTACTGAAAAAAACGGTGACGATATTTGCTGTTTTTTTATGTCTTCCGGCTGGCAATGCTTTTGCCTCACCTCAGGGTGGCACGGTTGTTCAAGGTCAGGCAAGTATTGCTCATCTGTCTTCACATCAAACCACGATAAATCAAAATAGTCAGTCATTAGCGATAAACTGGAATACGTTTAATCTTAATAGCAACGAAAGTGTTACGTTTATCCAGCCTGACGCATCCAGTGTTGCGTTAAATCGAATTACCAGTGGTTCGCCCAGTGAAATTCTTGGGCAAATTAATGCAAATGGTCGCGTTATTCTCAGTAATCCCAGTGGCATATTATTTGGTGCAAACGCACAGGTAAATGTGGCGGGTTTACTTGCCACCGGTCTTGATATTGACCCGGCTGCATTTATGTCAGGCAAGTTTGATCTTACCGCAAATAATGGTGCCGGTTATGTTATCAATCAGGGCTTGTTAAGTGCGGCCACGGGTGGCTCGATTAATTTGGTGGGTGGCGTTGTAAAAAATGATGGTGTCATCATCGCCGACTACGGGCAAATAAATCTACTTGCGGGTGAACGTGCGGTTGTTGATTTCTCTGGCGACGGTTTATTTAATTTTCAGTTAAGCGATTCAACAAAACAAAATTTATCACTTGCTGATTCTGCGGCTGAAAATAATGGCAGCTTACAAGCCGATGGTGGAAAAATTGTCATTGAAGCCCGCGTTGCTCAGGATATTTTTACTCAAGCGGTAAATAACAGCGGCATTATTCGCGCCACTAAAGTGGAAAATGTTGGTGGTGTCGTGCGCCTGGTTGGCACTGGTGGTGATGTGAGAAATCGCGGTGCTATTCGTGCTGATGCGCTCGGTTCTAATCGTGGTGGCGATGTTTCATTAATTTCAACCCAAAAAACAGAAATGACAGGTACAGCCAGTATTGATGTATCTAACAGTGAAGGCATTGGCGGCTTTTTTCGCATGTTGGGGCAAAAAGTCGGTCTGTTTGACAAGGCGACAGTGACGGCGACGGGTGCAACCGGCGGGGGAGAAGTGCGCATTGGCGGTGGTGTTCAGGGTGCTGGCATTGTTGGTGGTGAATTTGCCACGGCTGATTACACCTTGATGTCTGATCAAGCCAGCATTGATGTCAGCGCAACTGACAATGGTGATGGCGGATTACTGGTTTTATGGGCGGAAAAAGTCGCCAAAATTTATGGCCGTTTAACGGCGCGGGGTGGGGAGTCTGGTGGCGATGGTGGTTTTATTGAAACTTCCGGAAAGGAATTTCTGGATGTGACCAGCATACCTGATGCCGGCGCCGCAGTTGGCAAGGGCGGGGAGTGGCTGCTGGATCCGGCTGATATTCGGATTATTGATGGGCCTGAGGGAGATACCAGTGTTGGCGTCGGTATTGACTACAGTTATGCGTTGCTTGGTGATACCAGTACGCCAGAAGTTTATATTGCCAGCCTGCAACAAACACTGAATGCGGGTACATCGGTGTCGATTAGTACAAGTAGCATGACGTTGACTGGTGCAGGTGATATTACCCTTGAAGCGCCAATTTCAGTTATGCCCACCGCTAATACATCGCTTACCTTGAGCGCAGATCGAGATATTATTTTCACATCCGGTTCTTCAATTATCGCCAGCGGATCAAACGCGCTAGACGTGGTATTGCAAGCCGGGCGAAACGTTGATTTTACCGGAGCTGGTTCAACTGCTGTGAATACAAATGGCGGAGCTTTTACTGTTGAGAGGTATGCGGGAGTCTACCCAAGTGCCGTAAATAATTTTTATTTGCTTGATAAAACGGTTTTAACTAATGGCGGCAATATTCGTATTGATATGCCGCTAAATGTCAGCGGATCATTAACTGAAATAAATTCAAATGGTGGTGACATAAATTTCACATCGGTAGATGGTACTGTGTCTGGTCTTGACGATTTGCGTATTACCGCCGGTACAGGTGATGTCACTTTTAGCGGGGCTGTTGGTGATAGCGTGGCTTTGAATACACTGGATATTGTGTCCGCGACGAATGTCAATACCGCCGCGATTACCGCTACCACTATTCAGCAAACAGCAGGCACTGGCAGTAGTCGTTTTGGTACGCTTACGGCCCAAGCAGGCGGTATAAACCTGAACGCAAATGATATTACTTTATCAGCTGTGACGACGAATGCTGGCTCACTATCGATCGACAATAGTGGTGCATTGGCAATCGATGGTGCCGTTAATCTCGACGGGGCTTTTTCTCAAACCGGTAGCGGTTCAACGACCTTATCTTCAAACATAACGACAACGGGTGGCAATATTGATTTCGCTGCACCTGTGATTGTAAACGGCGCAGTGAGTGTGAGCAGCGGTGCAGGTGTTGGTGGTGATGTGTCATTTGCTGGTACGGTGGATGGTACGGCGGCTGACCTTGATGATCTGACTATTACCGCCGGCACAGGTAGTGTGACTTTTAGCGGCGCTGTTGGTGATAGCG
>Ga0256830_1000893_pt1 | contig 22147 bp, 16 predicted proteins | sample 128326metaG_FD_190537 | JGI IMG/M metagenome (GOLD analysis project Ga0256830, IMG submission 190537) | Hydrothermal vent microbial communities from Lau Basin, Pacific Ocean - 128-326 | ecosystem: Environmental > Aquatic > Marine > Hydrothermal vents | place: Pacific Ocean: Lau Basin | collected... | reverse complement strand
CGGTCACAGGCAAGAAAACGGTTTGACAGGAGCCCCGCTGCCTTCATATAATAAAACCCAGTTTGCCCCGGTTTATTGGGATGGCGAATGATGGAGCTGAAACGCTATGACCGCACCACGGGAGCAACGTGCGACCGCTTCCGACCTGCCTGCCGCAGGCAGGGAACGACGTTACGGCCTGGAGTAAATGGAGACCATGATGGAAGACCGCTGGCTGTCAGTAGACGAGATCGCGACCTACCTCGGGATCAAGCGGGATACGGTCTATAAGTGGATCGCCGACAAGCGAATGCCCGCACACAAGGTCGGCCGCCTTTGGAAGTTCCGAAAGGAAGAGGTCGATGAGTGGGTCAGGCAGGATAAGGCCGCAGATAAACAAAGGGAGAGCACCGAGGAATGACTACTCCCTACCACGCACGCTATTATGCATACGAGCTAACTCGCCAAGGCGGTGATGGCATCGAGCGTTTGTCCCGCTCTCTCTTTGATGCCTGCGTTGATTTGAATCCGCATCAGATCGAAGCCGCTCTGTTCGCCCTACGCTCCCCCATTTCCAAGGGTGTACTTTTAGCTGACGAGGTTGGTCTCGGAAAGACTATCGAAGCTGGCTTAAGCATCTGCCAGAGTTGGGCCGAGCGCCGGAGGAGAATTCTCGTCATTTGCCCCGCATCGATTCGAAAGCAATGGGCGCTCGAGATGGAAGAGAAGTTCCATCTGCCGACGCTCGTCTTAGATGCGAAGACGTATCGTCAAGTTCAAAGGGATGGTCATCCGAACCCGTTCATCTCTGATAGTGTTGTTATCTGCTCAATGCATTTCGCCAGCAGTCGGGCGGCCGAGATCAAGGCAATCCCTTGGGACTTGGTGGTTATCGATGAGGCGCACAAACTACGCAACGCCTACCGCCAAAGCAACCGGATGGGACAAAACATTCGGTGGGCATTGGAGGATCGCAAGAAGATTCTCCTTACGGCCACCCCGCTCCAGAATTCACTGCTAGAGCTATACGGCCTCTCCACCATTATTGATGAGCGCATATTCGGCAACCTGCCCTCTTTCCGTACACAGTATGTTAATGCCGGGGGCAATATCGGGGAACTGCGTGACCGCTTGAAAGTTTTCTGTACGCGCACGCTTCGGCGACAGGTTGTCGAATACATTCAATACACGGAGCGCAGGCTAATAACTCGACCGTTCCAACCTTCTGAGCAGGAGCACAAGCTATACGAATCTGTATCGGAATTCCTCAAAAGAGATGACACCTATGCGCTCCCAAAACAACAGAAGCACCTGACCGTTCTTATCGTGCGCAAGCTTCTTGCCTCATCTTCCCAAGCTGTAGCAGCGACGCTTGAGACAATGCGTGATCGTCTCATCGCACTTCGCGACAAGGCGAAGGCTGAAGCTAACCTGGCCGAGCGGATCATTGAGGATGAAGAAATAGAAGATGAATTGCTTGATGAATTGCTCGAAGGTCCAGAAAAGGAACCTTTCGAAACAGTTGACGTAGAGCAGCCCATCGAAATCGATAGAGAAAAGATTAGCGCCGAGATTGATGAACTGAACCGCTACATTCAGTGGGCTCGCAGTATTGGAGTTGATACTAAGTCACGTGCCTTGCTAAAGGCTTTGGAGATCGGCTTTGCCGAGATGAAGAAAATCGGTGCTGTCGAAAAGGCCGTTGTGTTTACAGAGTCTCGGCGAACCCAGCGGTTCCTCAGAGATTTCCTTGAGTCCAACGGGTATGCAGGACGGGTCGTCACCTTTAACGGTACGAACAGAGAGCCAGAGTCCACGCGAATTTACGAGCGGTGGATCGAGGAGAATCGAGATACAGAACGTGTTTCAGGTTCGCGCCCCATTGATATGCGAACAGCCATCATCGAGCACTTCAGAGACAACGCCAGCGTGCTCATCGCAACTGAGGCCGCGGCCGAAGGTATCAACCTCCAGTTTTGCTCACTGGTCATCAATTATGACCTGCCGTGGAATCCCCAGCGTATCGAACAACGCATTGGTCGGTGTCATCGTTACGGTCAGAAGCATGATGTCGTAGTCATCAACTTCTTGAACGAACGCAACGAGGCCGACCGCCGTGTCTATGAGCTCCTGAACGAGAAGTTTAACCTTTTCACGGGCATTTTCGGCGCTTCCGACGAAGTGCTCGGTAGCATCGAATCCGGAGTCGACTTCGAGCGGCGGGTCCTTGATATCTACCAGCAATGTCGTACTCTGGAGGAAATCGAAGCTGCGTTTCAGGCCTTGCGTGAGGAATTGGACGAGAAGATCAACTCGCGCATTCAGGAGACGCGCAAGATACTCCTTGAGCACTTCGATGAAGATGTCCACGCCCGACTTCGGGTGAACTTGACGGGTGCAAAAGAACAGCTTGACCGTGTCGGTCGGATGTTCTGGACGCTCACGCGGTTCATTCTTTATGGCAGGGCAAAGTTTGACGACCAGGCACTCTCGTTCCAGCTGGCAGGTTCTCCTGTGCCTACAGCACGTCCAGGAACTTACCATCTCATTTCCAAGAATCGAGCCTCTGTCCCAGGGGAGTTCCTTTATCGGCTAGGGCATCCCCTCGGAGAGTATGTTATCCAAGCTGGGAAAGATTACCCGGCGCCAGTGGCCACGGTGAGGTTCGACATCAGCGGTCACCCAGCCAAGATATCGGTCGTGGAGGAACTGAAAGGCAAGTCCGGCTGGCTCATACTTCAACGGCTTGTCATTGATTCTTTCGAGCGCGAGGAATACCTGCTTTTCTCGGCTTTCGATGACGACGGAAGAGCCCTGGACCAGGAGACCTGCGAAAAGCTGTTCAACTGTCGTGGCAGCGTAACCGGAGAAATTGATCTTCCCGAGGGCATTCGCTCTCGGCTCGCAGCAGAGGCTGACCGACACGGCAAGGCGACCATTAGCATGTCTCTGGAACGCAACAACAAGTATTTTAATGAGGCCCGGGAACAGTTGGAAAAGTGGGCCGACGATATGGTCCTCGCCGCCGAGAAGGAACTCCGCGACACCAAGGAGCAGATTAAGGCGCTTAACCGGCAAGCCCGGCAAGCCACGACCATCCAGGAACAACGCGAATTGCAGGAGAAAATACGCGACCTCGAAAGGAAAAAGCGCCGTCAGCGTCAGCGTATTTTCGATATCGAGGATGAGATTATGGAGAAGCGGGACATCCTGATAGAAGCTCTTGAAAAGCGGATGGCCCAGAAGACAACTACAGAGGGCCTGTTCACAATCAGATGGACGGTGGTGTGAAAAAAATCTTTACTTATCAGGTAAAGATATTGTAATATGAACAGCATTCGTTTTAAGAGCCGAAAGCTGGCGAAAGTGTTTAATTCCGAAAAGGAATTGTTCAGGGAATACGGTATTCGGTTGGGGACGCTTATAAAAAGAAGAATGTCTGTTCTGAGGGCTGCTCCGACGCTGGAGGATGTTTCTCATAGACCACCCGAACGAAGGCATGAGTTGAAAGGCAGACGAAAGGGCACATTCGCAGTAGACCTGGAGCATCCGTATAGACTTGTTTTCAAACCTGACCATAACCCATTGCCATTCAAAGAGGATGGGGGCATCGATTTACGGAAGGTGACTGCGATCACGATTGTAGGCGTGGAGGACTATCACTGATGTCTATAAAAAAGATGAATCAATTTCTACCTGATTATGCCGTCCATCCGGGTGAGATACTTGAGGAGACTCTTGCATCTCGTGGAATAAAGAAATCTGAGTTTGCAAAACGATGTGGAGTTTCTGATAAAACGGTCAGCCAGATCATTAATGGGAAAGCGCCTGTTACTCCTGAAACAGCTATACAGTTTGAGCGTGTACTTGGTGTTTCTGCCGCAGTCTGGAGCAATCTTGAGGCCTTCTACCGCCTGCATACAGCGCAGGTAGCTGCCCGGGAAAAACTTGAAAAGAAGATAAAATGGGCAAGGAAGTTTCCTGTAAAAGAGCTTGTAAAAAGAGGTATTTTTGAGAAACCTGCTAATGATGTTGACGCCGTTGAGAAACTGCTGAATTTCTTTGGTGTAGGGTCTGTCAGGGCATGGGAACAGCGTTTTAAGGAACTGTCGGTAGTATACCGCCACTCGTCTTCTTTCAAAAGCGCGCCCGAATCCGTTGCTACATGGTTAAGACTTGGTGAACTGTATGCAGAAGACATAAATACAACGCCCTATAGCAGGACAAGATTCACTGCTGCTTTAAGGGAGATTAGAGAGCTGACTACAGAGCCACCAGAGGTCTTTGAACCAAGGATGAAGGATATATGCGCTGATGCAGGGGTTGCTCTTGTGTTTGTTTCCGAACTCTCCGGCACGCATTTAAGCGGGGCCACTCGGTGGTTAAGCAAGGACAAGGCACTTATCATACTCAGCCTTCGCCACAAGTCTGATGATCACCTGTGGTTTAGTTTCTTCCACGAGGCGGCTCATGTCATTCGTCATGGTAAGCGGGGGGTCTTTCTTGATGAATCAGACAGGATGTCCGGAGACAAAGAGGATGAGGCAAACAGGTTTGCTGCTAATATGCTTATCCCTGAAAACGAATATTTGGCATTTATAGCGCGAGGGCGGTTTTATAGGAAGGATATCGAGGCATTTGCCCGGAGGATTGGTATTGCACCAGGGATTGTGGTGGGGAGACTACAGCACGAAGGGAAAATTCCTTACACCTGGCATAATCGTCTTAAGCGCAAATTCACTCTGGTTGAGACCAGCAAATAAGAGGGGAGTATGCCTGAGAACCTGAATAAACTTAAGAGGCTACTTGCAGAACTGTTCCAGTTAGATCAGGTTGACCTTGAATTTGGCATCTACAGGATTATGAACACGAAGCGGGAGGAAATTACCCGCTTTCTGGATAACGACCTTCTGCCCCAGGTTCAAGAGGCTTTTAAAGAATATCAAAGTAGTGACCGGGCAAGCATCCAGACAGAATTGGAGAAGGCAGTTGAGCAGGCAAAAGGGCTGGGCATTGAACCAGACACAAGCCCAAAAGTCAAGGAGCTACGTACAAAGCTCTCCGAGGCCGTGGATGTTACCGCACTTGAAAACGAAGTATATTCTCACCTCTATAATTTCTTCCGACGTTACTACCATGAGGGCGACTTTATCAGCCTTAGGCGGTACAAGGAAGGCGTCTATGCCATCCCTTACGAGGGAGAGGAAGTTAAGCTTTACTGGGCGAACCACGACCAGTACTACATCAAGACCAGCGAAAACTTCCGCAACTATACCTTCAAACTTCCCTCCGGCAAGCGGGTTACATTCAAGATAGTGGAGGCTGACACAGAGAAAGACAATGTCAAGGCCGCAGGAGGAAACGAGCGGAGGTTCATGCTCTCTGGGGAAGAGCCACTCAAAGAAGAGAACGGAGAGCTTTATATACACTTTGTATTCGACCCCGATCCTGATAAAAGAAAACAGGCAGAGCTTAACTCAAAGACTATTGAAAAGCTCATGGAGGCCGAAGGCTTTAATGAATGGAAGGTAGAGCTTTTTCAACTGAAACCTACCGATAAGAACCCTGAACGCACCCTTCTTGAAAAGCATCTTACGGACTACACGGCCAGGAACACATTCGATTATTTCATACACAAGGACCTTGGCGGTTTTCTCAGGCGGGAGCTTGATTTCTATATCAAGAACGAGGTCATGCACCTTGACGATATAGAGAACGAGACCGCTCCCAGGGTGGAGCAGTACCTTTCGAAGATAAAGGTCATCCGCAAGATAGCCCACAAGATCATAGAGTTTCTGGCCCAGCTCGAAAACTTCCAGAAGAAGCTCTGGCTCAAGAAGAAGTTTGTGGTTGAGACTAATTATTGTATCACCCTCGACCGCATACCTGAGGAACTCTATCCTGAAATTGCTGCAAATGAGGCGCAGAGGGAGGAATGGGTAAGGTTGTTTGCGATTGATGAGATCAGGGGAGACCTGGCTGGGGCAGTCGCCTACTCGGAACCATTGACGGTGGAGTTCTTGAAGGCGAATCCATACCTTGTGTTGGATACAAAACATTTCAGCGCGGAATTCAAGACGAGGCTTCTGGCCTCCTTCGACGACCTCGACGCCCAGTGCGATGGCCTGCTGATTCATTCGGAAAACTTTCAGGCACTTAACCTGATAAAAGAAAAGTATCGCCAGAAGGTGAAATGTATTCATATTGACCCTCCATACAATACCCAAACAAGCGGCTTCCTCTATAAAAACGATTATCAGCATTCCAGTTGGATAGCGATGATGGAAAATCGTATTGCGGTTGGAATGCCATTATTATCCGCTGATGGTGCATTTTTATGCCATATCGATGAGAATGAATATGAGGTCTTACATCTGTTATTTACGAACTTCGGTATTACAGACAATGGAACAATAGTTTGGGACAAGAAGAATCCTATGCTGGGACGTAAAGGTATAGCAACCCAGCACGAGTATGTCTTGTGGAGAGCATGGGACGAGTCATCAGTATATTTACGGCCTACAAATGTGCGGAAAATACTTTCAAAAGTGGAATCTCTTATAGGCAAGTATGGGAACATTAATGAGGAATTGAGACGTGAATTCGCTGCTTGGATTAGTAACGCTGAGGGTTTTACGGGTGGCGAAAGAGCATATCGATTTATAGACGATGACGGAAGAGTTTATCAGAGCGTAGCTATGGGTGCACCTGAACATAGAACAGACCCAAAATTTCATGATCCTCTAATTCATCCTGTTACTAAAAAAGAGTGCCCCGTTCCGAGTAATGGTTGGTCTCGCGCGCCTGAAACTTTGCAAAAGCTAATAGAGAAAAATGAGATTATATTTGGTGAAGATGAGACTGTTCAACCGAGAAGAAAAGTATTTTTGACCGAAAACACAAGACGTCAATTATCCTCAGTAATCAGTAACTCTAAAAGAGGCAAGAACGACGTAGACAAACTCGGCCTCGAATTTCCGTATTGCCATCCAGTCTCATTATATGATGAGCTTCATGGTGCGGCGGCACCCAATAGCGAAGATGTAGTCCTCGATTATTTCGCCGGATCAGGAACGACGGGACACTCTGTCATCAATTTAAATAGGGAGGAAAGCGGAACCCGCAAATTCATCCTCGTTGAGATGGGAGACTACTTCGACACGGTCCTCATACCCCGCATCAAGAAGGTCGTCTACTCCAAAGACTGGAAGGACGGAAAGCCTACCTCACGTGATACAGGTATTAGCCATATGTTCAAGTACATCCGTCTCGAGTCCTACGAAGACACGCTTAACAACCTTGAACTCAAACGCACTGAAGCCCAGCAAAAACTTCTGGATGAATCGCCCTCCTTCCGTGAAAGCTACATGCTCTCTTACATGCTGGATGTGGAAAGCAGGGACAGTCTTCTTAATATCGATGCCTTTGAAGACCCTTTCAATTACAAGCTTAATATCTCAACCGGCACCGCGGGGGAAACCAAGCCCACCACTGTGGACCTCGTCGAAACCTTCAATTACCTTATTGGTCTGAAGGTCAAGACCATTGACACGGTGCGCGGTGTGCGTGTCGTCACGGGCACAAGCCCGCAAGGCGAACGGGTGCTAATCCTCTGGCGAAATCTCAAGGAGATAGACAACGACGCCCTCGATGAATGGTTCAGAAAGCAGGGCTATAATACAAAGGATCAGGAATTCGACATCATCTATGTGAATGGTGACAATAACCTTGAAAACCTTCGCCGTGAAGACCAGACCTGGAAGGTCCGCCTTATAGAAGAGGAATTCATGCACTTGATGTTTGATGTGGAAGATGTGTGAAATAATTTTTAATAAATCAAGAGAGGGCTGACTATGTCAAAGAGAGAAACATTAATGAATGACCTTAAGGTTGAAATCGAAGAGCTACATCATCTCTATCCAGCTCTTAATTACGAAGACTTATTTTTGGTATGGTTCTTAAGGGCTTATGTGACTGATGATGTAGATATGGCAGCAAAGGCTGTAACAAATGGTCCAAATGACAAAGGCGTGGATGGTGTGCTAATTGATGATTCGTCTTTTAGTATATTTGTAGTTCAAAGCAAGTATAGAAATACTATTAGTGGCAAGAACGAGAAACGGTCGGAAGTAATGGGATTTGCGCACTTAGGCCATATTTTAACCAGAAAGGACGATGATTTATTCAAAAGCCTTTTATATGGAGCGAATGGAACTGTAGTAGACAAGCTTACTGAAGCGCGGAAGCGTCTTCTGAAAAGAGATTATAGGTTGTGGTTATATTACGTGACACTGGGGAAATGTAGTTCTAATCTTAAGAGAGAGGCTGAACCTACTGTTCGAGATATTCGTGGCAAAGTCTTTCTTGAGATCATTGATGGTTATCGTTTATTACTTCTTATGAGGGACTATTTAGATGGCGTGGCACCTCCAATTCCAAGTCTCGATCTGTTAATGGAAAGCAGCCATGGCATATCATTGAATGGTATACTACAACGATATGATTCTCTAAGCAAAATAGAATCTTGGGTTTTTCCCAATGAGAGGAGATTCTATTGCAAAGTTGTATGAAACTTGTGGTAAACGTCTCTTTGCTCGAAATATACGCGGTTTTTTAGGGGGAAACACAGAAGTCAATAGAAGCATGGAGTATACATTGAAACACGAACCTGAGAAATTTTTTTATTACAACAACGGCATCACGATCCTGTGCGATGATGCTGAAAAGGTCAGTACAAAAGGACAGGACATTATAAGAGTAAGTAATCCTCAGATTATTAATGGCCAGCAAACAACAAGAACCTTAGCGGCAAACAAAGGGTTGGCAAAGAAAGCAAGCGTTGTTGTCCGGGTCATACAAGTTCCAAGAGGCGGTAGTAATGGCAATGAACAATTCGACACTCTTGTTTCGGAAATAGTGGCAGGAACAAACTGGCAAAATGCTATACGACCTTCCGATCTTATTTCAAATGATAGACGGCAGGTGGAATTACAACGAGAGTTGAGAAAGCGGGGGTATCTATACGCCCGAAAAAGAGAGAAAAAAACCGAAACACAAAAATCTGTAGGTGGTAAGCACTTTATTTTTATAAAAAAAGAAGATTTGGCCAGAGCGGTTGCGGGCTGTAATATGGATCCTGTGGTAGCACGATCAGGAGTTGAAAATCTATTTACTGATGAAATGTATCATTCTATTTTCCCTACATCTGATCCCGTCTACTATTTAACTCGTTACTGGCTGATGCGAAAGGTAACATCTATAGCTCGAGGTTATCCAGAGCGAGGCTATGCGAAGTGGCTTGTTCTTGGATTTGTATGGTCTCGTTTGTTTCCTCTGTTGAAAAGTAAGTCTGCAAAAGAGATATTTATTCAGAAAATGGAGAGAGGCGAACAAGACTTGGATTTCCAGCTGCGCCAAGCTATTGACAAGGTATTTATTGCGGCTCGGAAATATTGGAAACAAAACAGGGGCATAGGCACGAAAGCAATAGACCCTTCAACTTTTTTCCGGAATAAAAGAGGGAGAGACAAGGAGTTCAATGTCTTCTGGCATAGCAGAGCTAATAGGAGTAGGAAAGGCTTTGATAATTATTGGAAAAAAGTAGCGTCTGCTATTTCATAGAACTGCTAACCAAGGCTGCTCAGGAAAGAAAGGTATTTTGATGTGCATATATTATCATCAATGCCGTTTGCCAATCACTTTCATGGCAAAAGTGATCGACAAAGCATTTTGTCTTGAACAAGTGATCGACAAAGCAGACCGGAATGTCACGGGAGGCATGGTTATCTGATGCCCCGGGGAGCTACCAAAACACGCAGACCAGAGAAGGCCGCAAATCCTCTCAAATTCGACCAGAAACTCATTTTAAATCAATGGATTCTGTCTCTCTTCGGCGTCTCAAATTTCGAAAAACTTGCTGAAAGAATGCGTGCGCCGGAACTTGAGGGCTTTGATGAAAATAATGTATCGAAATTTTATCACAGCCTGAGACTTCTGTTTGACAGGCCCGATCTTCCGGATGATATGCTTCTGGCCTATGACCAGAACATTGTCCGCTACTGGCAGAGGATAACCGAAAGACGTAACAGGGCTGGACATAACTTATATCCCAAATATTTCCAGTATCTCGCCTTGCTCTTTACTGAAATATACCTTGACCGTTATTTCAGCAATACTGACAAACTCCTTGAAGACCTCAATACATATGTTGAGACATTCAACGCAGATAAGCCTGATCGTGACAGGGTAAAGCCCTTTGATATCCAGGATCTGAACAAACTTGCTTTCTGGATGGCAACCGGCAGCGGCAAGACCCTTCTCATGCATATAAATATTCTCCAGTACAGATATTACCTTGACCTGTATGGTAGGAGCAGGGAACTTAACAGGATTATCCTTCTTACTCCAAACGAGGGACTTTCTCAGCAGCACCTCGAGGAGTTTCATCTTTCAGGTATTTCGGCGGAACTTTTCACCAAAGAAAGCAGAGGTCTTTTTACTGGCGGAGCTATTGAGATCATAGATATACATAAATTGCGCGAGGAAATGGGTGAGAAGACCGTTGCCATTGATGCCTTTGAGGGGAACAACCTTGTGCTCGTCGACGAGGGACATAGAGGTGCGAGTTCTACTGAAACCGGGATCTGGATGCAAAGAAGAAATCAGTTATGTGAGAACGGATTTTCTTTTGAATATTCTGCAACCTTCGGCCAGGCAATGAAGGCAAGCAAAAGCAGGGCGCTGGAGCAGATTTATGCAAAGTGTATTATCTTTAACTATTCATACAAATACTTTTATAACGATGGTTATGGCAAGGACTACCGCATACTTAATCTGCCTGATGACTCTGATGAAACCATTCGCCGTAGGTATCTGACGGCCTGTCTGCTCTCATTCTATGAACAATTAAAACTCTACACTGAAAATAAGGAAATATTTCGTTCTTTCCTGATTGAGCGTCCTTTATGGATATTTGTGGGTGGAAGTGTTAATGCCGTTCGTACTCAGCGTGGACGCAAGGTATCAGATGTAGTGGATATACTGCTAATGCTTGCAGGTTTTGTTCAACAGCAAAATAAAAGTATAGAAGATACTGAACGACTTCTGAGTGGCAACTCCGGGCTTTTAGACGCTCAGGGGCGTGACCTGTTTGCTGGAGCATATAAGTATCTGAATACGCTCAAAATGACAGCAGAACAGGTGTTTGCTGACATTCTTAGAATAATCTTCAATTCCACATCACCTGCTGCCCTTCATGTGGAGAACCTGAAAGGCACTGAAGGGGAGATCGCCCTTCGCCTTGGAGAGAACGAGCCTTTTGGGGTAATAAATGTTGGTGATGCTGCTCAATTATGTAAACTCTGTCGGGAACATGAAGAACTTGTGGTCACGGAGAGGGAGTTTTCTGACTCGTTATTCAGGACTCTTAATGATGAAGACTCAACCGTAAACATCTTGATTGGTTCGAAGAAATTTACCGAAGGCTGGAATAGCTGGCGAGTGAGCACAATGGGCTTGATGAATATAGGCCGAAACGAAGGGCCTCAGATAATTCAGCTTTTTGGCAGGGGAGTAAGGTTGAAGGGAAAGAGTTTTTCTTTGAAGCGAAGCCGCAGGCTTGAAGGCGCATCAGCTCCTAAAAATATAGAAACACTCGAATCTTTGAACATATTTGGCATTCGTGCTGATTACATGCGTCAGTTCAAGGAATACCTTGAGGATGAGGGACTTCCGTCAAATGAAGACCGTATTGAGTTTGTTCTGCCTGTGATAAAGAATCTTGGGAAGAAGAAACTGAAAATTGTGCGTTTAAAAGAGGGGGTTGACTATAAAAGAAACGGGCCAAAACCATCGCTGGATATACCGCCTGAACATATTATCAGATACCCTGTTGTTCTGGACTGGTATCCGAGACTCCAGGCATTGACAAGCAGACAGGGACATACCGCTAGTGCTGCTGAAAAAGATAATTGTTACTTCAGAGAAAAACATCTTGCGTTTATGGATCTGGACAAGATTTATTTTAAACTCCTGGAGTTTAAGAATGAGAGGGCCTGGTTTAATCTCAATATCTCCCGCAAAGGTATTTATATGCTTCTTCGTCGTAATGACTGGTATAAACTGTTTATTCCCAGAGAACAGATGGAATTCCGATCATTTGAACAGATCAGACGCTGGGAGGAGATATCTACCGCGCTTTTAAAGAAATATATTGATCGCTACTACAAGTTCAAAAAGCAGGAATTTGAGAGTGGTCATCTTGAGTATCGAGAGTTGATGGAGGATGACCCGAATTTCATAGAAGAGTATCGTCTGTTGATAGAGCAATCCCGTGATGATATTATTGCAAAACTGAAAGAACTAAAAGAGTTGATAGAATCAGGCTCATTGAGGGATTTCGAGTTCCCGTTACTTTATTCAATTGCCTTCAATTATCATCTCTATGAACCGCTCCTTTATGCCAGAAGTGACCTTGTTGAAATCAAACCTGTTGTTCTTGAAAATGAAGGGGAAAGGGACTTTGTGCTCGATTTGAGAGCATTTATAGAAAATAACGGAGATATTCTCGAAGGAAAAGAAATTTATCTTCTCAGGAACCGGAGCAGGGGTGGTGGTATAGGCTTCTTTGAGGCCGGGAACTTTTATCCTGATTTCGTTCTCTGGATACTTGAAGGCAAGAGGCAATATATAAACTTCATTGACCCAAAAGGAATCAGGAACTTACAGGGACTGGACGATCCAAAGATTCGCTTTTATAAGACCATAAAGGAACTTGAAGACCAACTCGGAAACCCTGATATCACGCTGAACTCTTTTATAATTTCCAGCACTCGATTCCCTGATGTAACCTGGTGGAACGGGGGAATGACGAAGGAAGAGTTCGAAGAACGACACGTGTTTTTCCAGCAGGAAGACAAAGATACATACATTGCGAAGCTGCTCACGAGGGCGTTGGGGAGATAAGAGATATGAAGATAAACAATAATAAGAATAGTCCCAGATCCTACGAGTTTAAGGCTCTGACCGATCTGTGGACAGGTTCGGTAACTTTTAAGAAAGAAAACAACGGAAGAGTAAAAGAGAAAATTGTCAGTGACCGCCTTATCACCACAGGGTTGTTTGGCTCTATTAGGTGGTGGTTTGAGGTATTGGTGCGCGGGCTTGGCGGCAGTGCCTGCGATCCCACCGGCACAAAATGCGAAGGACAGAACCATTGCGTTGTCTGCGAGCTCTTTGGTTGCACCGGCTGGGCGCGGAAGTTCAGGTTTGAGGTTCTGGATGAGAACGGCAATATGAGAAAAAGGCAAGAGGGAGAATGTGAAAAGATTTCTCCCCAAATTGTCAAGGACGAGGAGTTTACTCTCCGCTTTACACCGTTGCGTCCGATCCGCATTGAAGAGTGGACTCTCCTGGACGCGACCCTTCGCCTGATCGCCGAATACGGAGCCATCGGCGGAAAGACGGTGTTTAAGCCAACAGATGAACCCCGTCGAGCAAACAAACTGCATCACAAGGACTTTGGCTTGGTGAAGATGATCAAGCCTGCGCAATTTGACAGAAAAGGTCGCAACGATTTGGAAATATACTTATCCAAATGGCTGAGGCTTAATCATGGTGAGTTCGCCTGGGCTTCTTTGCAGCATTTCTGGTGCGTGAAGGGAAAGTATCTCGCACGGCAGGGCAATGACAAGAGCACTTTCAACCAGGTCCTTGGACGTAAGCACGCAAAAGAACAGGGACAACGCTTGGCCAACCACAGCGACAACATATCCAAATGGCTTGCAGGTTCGCAGCGGGAGAGTAAGAAGGTTTTTAGCTTCAAGAAACCTGCAAGAACCTTTGGGTTTGCGAAACCAGGATTAGTTGATTTTGACGCAATGAAAAAAAGGCTGCAAGACGTATGGGGCGAGGATGGTTGGGAGTTTCTGACCGGAGAAAAGATCATCGACCGACTCTTAGCCAAAGAGGGGGACCGTTCATGATTTTCGACTATTATGCTTTCTTGGCGGATCAAAAGTCCTATCCGAAAAAAATGGACGAATGCGCTCTCGCTTCGGGCTTTGTGGACGGATGCCTGGTGTGGTCCTGTAGTGGTAACAAAGCAAAAAACGAAGCCCGCAAATGCTACATGAAGCACTCATCAGACCTGGAAGACTTAAAGTTGCCGTCGGACCTGAACCTTGAACCCGATTTCTCGCGGTTACCTCATTCTTCCTGGTTCGGAATCGAAGTTGCGTTTACGCTGGTCTCCCCATGGTATTCCAGAGATGATAGACCGTTCCACGTTATAGACAATCCTGTGCGTAAAGACAGGGTCTTTGGCGTGCCATTCATGTCCGCCGCATCATGGAAAGGGCTTTTGCGCTGGGCATGCCGGATGCAGGCGGGCCTTTACGGGCGTCTGAAATCGAACGGTATGAAAATGGACGGCTGGAAGGACCCGGCGTGGATTGTTCATCTGTTCGGCAACGAGCGTGGCGAAGGGGAGGAGTTCAGCCGCGGCGCGCTCATCTTTTATCCCACTTGGTTCTCAAAACTCGACTTTGAGGTGATCAACCCCCATAATCGCAAAACCAGGGCTGGGACGCAGCCTATTTACTACGAGGTAGTCCCGGCCGAGACGAAAGGCAGGTTGCGGTTGCTTTACGCGCCTCTGCCGGGAGAAATCGAAAGCAACAAGGTCAAGTCGGCCGATATCATCGACAACATCATCGAGAGTATAACAACGCTTCTTGAAACGTATGGCATCTCCGCCAAACGAACCGCCGGATGGGGTACAGCTCGAATCGATAGGTGGACAGGATTTGTGAAGGATTCCGATCAACCCGTAAAAGCTGAGTTACACTCCACAAAGAAAACCTTCCACGGCTTCCGGGAACTTGGCGGCTTGGCGCAAAACCCGCCTGGTTCCTTCACTTCAGAGGATACAGAAGAATTCAATGCAGAGATGAAAAGCCGAATTGCCCGGAAGGGATGTAGCCGATGAGCAATTTCCAACTGCCGGATACATTGCGGCAACATCGGTCTTTGCTTCTGGCCCTTGAGGTTATCGGCTGGCTTCACATGACCGGCAAGGCCAAGGCCAATTTCCTGCGTAGCCACGGTGGTCAAGGTAGTTATGACTATACGAAATGGCACGAGCAGGAGAGCCCGCCGTTTTCCTGGAATGAGTTATTGAAATGGGTGAAGGATAAATATCCCAAGAGCTCATCTAATATTGAGTGGCCTGATACCCTGACAGCATTTATCTGCGAGCACGCAGAAAGTAAATCAAAGCCGAATCTTGTCGGCTTGCTTCAGGCCGGTCACGCCATGGCGTCTGGGATAGAGAAGAACCTTCCTAAAAATACTTCGAAATACCTGGGCCAGGATGCCACCCACATGTGGCTGTCCACGGCCTTCGGCCGGCCGGTGCGCAATCTCTTGGCCGACCCGCCCGAACTTTTGACCGAAGCCAACTGGAAACGCCTGCTTAAACAGATTGAGGAACTCCTTACCGAGCTGAAGAGACTTGGCAACCAGGGTTCCTCAAATGACCTCGATGAGTGGTGGCGGTGGCGTGATGATGCGGTTGGCCCCGACGGCTGGCTCCGTAAGGCGTTTACCGGGACCCTGGCTGAAACTAGGCTGCCGAACAACGATGTCACACTTTTTGATCAGTCCTATGTGGCGGCCGCGTTGTTCAAGAGTGCCGCGGCCGGAGCAATTCTGGAAGGGAATTCGTTTCCCTGGAATAATAACAGCCTGAAGCAGCAGACCCGCTGGCGGCTTCTGACCGTCGGCATCGGCGCGGACCACTACGAGGCCCGGGCGGTAAAGATCGGCGACTGGACCGGAACACGGCTGCCCCTGGACGAATTCTTCAACAGGGTCCGCAAACTCGTTGAGGTCGACCTGGCTATAGGTTCTCTGCTGTACGCAGACGGGGAGGTTTGTGTCTTTTCGTTCCCAGGGGAACGGTTCGGCCATAACCAAAAAGGATACCAAGGCGGCGATTTAAAGATTTCCGATTGGCAAAGCTGGCTGACTGAACAGATCGACAGCTATGCCAGTAAAGCAAACCTCGAAACGCCACCCTATTGCAACATCAGCGAGCCTTCCCGTTCTCTTGTCGGTATGACCGAAGAGATCAGGATGGCGCGGGAAACGATGGCCGTACCGCTGCATAGGAGTTGGGTAATAACTGGGGCGAACTCTTCTGATGGCCATGTCTGCCCGGTGTGCTTGGTGCGAAGGAGCGGCGACAAGAGCAGCAAACAAACTCCTTGCAAGACTTGCAGGAACCGGCGGACCGGTCGTCTTGATGCATGGTTGAGTGGAACACTTTGTTCGGATACCATTTGGATAACTGAGGTGGCGGATAGCAATGATCGTGTGGCTCTCATTACCATGAGTCTGGATATCGAACCCTGGCTGGATGGCACTCGTGTCGATTCTCTCAGGACTCAGACGATTTCAGAATGGCGGAAGTTCAATCCCGTCTTGAACAACCAATCGAACCCTATCGATCCCTACGACTGTTTCGACAGCCTCTTTCAGTACATCAAAGGAAAACTGAAAATATTTGATAAGAAAGATCCCGTCCTTACCAACCTCCAGGACGGGTATCAGCATGAAAAACAAAAAAGCGATAGCCGCTCGGACGAAGAAATATGGAAATCATTCTTTGCTAAAATTGTGGAAGATCGCGCTGACACGCCTGCATGGGATAACCTTGACGACAGCGGACGCGCAAGATGGCTCGTTCATCAGTTGTTCCGAAAACTGGCCTCACCCGGCCGCATGTATCGCTTCCAGCGCCAGGCCGAGGGGTTCTTCCAAGCGTTACTTGCAGACTTCCGCGAGATAGCGGCTGCGGACCGAAACCGCTGGCGCACGCGCAGGCTGGTTGTCAAGCCGGATAACGGTTCCGCCGGTTCGTGGGTAGATCGGCAGACCTACAACGGACGTTACGGGGATGCCCCGATCAGCCTGTTGTATTGTAAGGAGACCGGCGATTTCCTTACCATTTGCAACCTGGCCCGACTTCTGAAGCCGGAGCAAGGTAAGGACAGTCTGGTCGGGACTCAGTTGAAATTGAAAGCGGATGACAGAGAATGGGGGAAGCAAACCGAAACACTGAAAGTAAAGTCCGTGTCCGATGATGTGGGGAAATTGGGGTGCTACAAGCCGGTAATACCGCTTGAGCTTTCCCCTGTGCGCTTCAGGGTTCTTGTGCCCCTGGAGGCGGCATCACAATGCGTAGATCGAGCTATTGAAGCATGGAATAATCAGTTCGCACGTGTTTGGGACAGGTTGCCGCTGCGAGTCGGGGTCGTGGCCTTTGCTCGAATGATGCCGTTTCAGGCCGTGATAGGGGCTGCACGGAACATGGAAGCGGATTTAACCGCAAACAGTAACGTTCCTGAAACCTGGAGGGTTGAACAAAGCGAGACACGTGAAGGAGTCGTCGCTGTCAATTTTGTTCGTTCCGATGGACAACATGAATTGCGAACCATGCTGGTTGAGCTTCCGGACGGTCGGGAAGATGTGTTCTACCCTTACCTTGCCGTGGAAGATAAACAAGTCCGGTTCCCATACGATTTCCAGCATCCCGAGGGCCAAACCTACCGGCACGCGAAAGACCTGCAAAGCGGGGACGGGGTTTGCGTTTATCCTTCGCTGATTGCCACTGTCTTCATGGACAGCACGGCCAACCGGTTTGAACGTTCAAATCGCAGGCAACTCACGCAGTGGCTACGGATGCGCGATCTCTGGAAACTGATAGACAGCGTAGCACCAAGTCAGACCGCACTCCGCGGCGCATGGTCGGAGATCGTCGAACGGCGCGAAACTTGGCTGGGGCCAGATGGGAGCTGGCTTGAAGGAGGTAAAGAGGCCTGGCTCGATCTTGTACGCGCGCTGTTCCACGAACGATTGGGCACTCGTGGAGCTTGTCTGGAAGCGTTGGTGGATGCCGTGCGTGACGGGCTACTTGAATGGAGCCTCGAGTGGCACATAAACGTGCTGAAAGAACGGGTACTAGGAGGATAGCCCATGTCGCAAGAAAATAGTTTTAAGTCTTTTAAGTGTGCCGGCTTGTCCCTTGACCCCATTCATGTGGGCACAGGCGGTAGTCGCTTGGGCCGCGTAGACAACACCATTGTCCGCGATCCAGTAACACGAATACCCAAAATACCGGGTTCAAGCCTGGCCGGTGTAACACGGGCCTATGTGGCAATGGCCAAAGAAAAGTATCCCCAATGCGCTGGGTTGGGTCAACCGGAGCCCGAAGGAACAGGCGGACATTGCGGGAAGCCCGATTGCCCGGTTTGCACAGTCTTCGGTTTTGCTAAAGGGAAAGACTCCAGCGGCGGCTTCGCCGGGTTGGCTGCTTTCAGCGATATGCATGTGCTCCTCTTTCCGGTTGCAACACGAGAAGGATCTTGCTGGGTGACATCACCTGGCGCGATGCGCATCGCTGGCTGTGAATGCTCCGGCTTGAATGAAGACACTGTTTGCCGAGAGACCGAATCGGATCACCCCTTGAATCTTGGGTGGCTGCTACTTCCAGTAACGAAGTACGATGAGTGGACCAAGTTGATACAGACTCTTGAGGATCTGTGTGCCCCAGGATACATACTCGAACACCTTGCCCTTGTTTCCGACAGATTGTTCAGCTACATCGTGAACTCCAACCTCGAAGTACGGACATCGGTGGCTATTGATCCTGTTACTGGCGCTGCAGAAGATAAGGCACTGTTTACTTACGAGGCTTTACCTCGTAGCACTGTACTTTTGTGGGAAGTGACTTGTAGAAATCCAAAGCACTTCAAGATAAATGGAAAAGAAATAGCGGCAGTCGAATCTCCGGAGAAGGTAAGAGATGTTGTTGCAGTTGCCCATTCTTATCTGGAGCATCTTGGCATCGGCGGCATGGGGAGCCGTGGCATGGGACGACTGCGTGTGTTGGCAATGAAAAAGCCTGTCGAAGGCGATAAATCAGGAAAGGAGGTCTCATAATGGATGCTCCAGTCTTTGAAAATCTGGACCTCGCCTGCGCCAAGGCGGGAAAAACGATTGCAGAAAAACCATCGAAAGAGCTTGAGAACCTCATCACGAGCGCGCTCGCTGTACTGGAAGAGCAGGGGGTATATGCTCTTTTTATTTTTCTTAAAACGCAAGGCAAGAATGTGGGGCAAACCGTTGGCAGTAAGCTCCACGAATTTTTGAGGAATATCCCTAAGCAAAACCCTTTACTTTCAGAGGATGTTAACGATATCTTTACCGCCCTTCAGAAAATGGACGGAAATCTAGACAGTCTGTTGCTTTCTCGAGACCTGCTCCGGCAGACTCTTGTCTATGCCCGCTATCATGCGCGGTTACGAGAAGACGTGGAGATAGGGTCATGAGTTGGAATCTCTTTCGTTGGGTTTGGCGATTGGAGGCACCTCTTTTCATCGGCATACCACCAGCGGGAGCGTTGAACCGTTGCCGTCTTTACGTGCCCGCACGGGTTTTGTGGGGAACAGTTACTGCCGAGATATCCCGTGCAAGGGATGGCGAGAAGTTTCCCGACTACGGCAAACTTGGGTGGGAGGTCGCCCTCAATTGCCGTTTTACCTATCTATACCCAGCGGAGAAAATCAACGGTAACTACTTGGCCTGGTTGCCGGAATTCGAGCAGCCAAGGGGGTTAACCTGGCGTCGTCAAGATGGTAGAGAAAAGGTAACAGACCGTGAATTCAGGCGTCGCTTGCTTGACGCTCGGCCGGGTACGGCGATTGAGCCCGAAACCGACTCGGTATCTGAGGCCACATTACGGGAGACGGAATGTATCAATCCATGGTGGTGTAATTTGTCCGGTCACGGGGGGAAACACAGCCACGTCTTTCTCCTAGGATATGTGTTTTTGAGAAAAAATGGCTTCCGCCGCCAGATAGAGAATATAGAAACCTTGTTCGTTGGAGGCGACACTAGGTACGGCCTTGGGAAAATCAGTCGTGTTGGGTGGCGCGAGTTGTCTGGCGATTCAACCGTTTTTGGGAAGTCCGCCCATCTGGACAAAGAGGATCCCGAAATACAAAGCAATATTGTTTGGGGGCACGCGTTGGAATCGTCGCAGGACAGCTCAAACATTTCCGGAACAAAAGAGCTGCTGGGTGGATGGGATCAAGGCATTCAGTGGAAGGGTTCTCTTGCGTGGATCCCGGGTTCATATTCAGGAGATGAACTGACTTGGTCAATAGATAATTATGGATATTGGATATGTTAGGCCATCGAACTACATACCAATACAGTAGTTTCGTATCCTTGGGACCAAGAATTGAGGCAAGGTATAGGATGGGTTTGAGAAAGGGCACCAAAGATGCCGAATAGTTACCAGCCTCGATTCACGATCACGAACCGAATCACTGAGGCCCTGACTCGGATCGAGCGGGCGCGCGGTTTCCTGGAAGCCGCCACCCTCTCGGAAGACTGGATCCGGGAGATGGGAGAGCGGGCGCTGGTGCTCGAGGCCCATTACACGACGCACATAGAGGGCACGCAGCTGACCCTCGACCAGGCCGAACGCCTGATGGCCGGCGAGTCGGTCCCGGAAGCCGACCCCGACGATGTGCGGGAGCTTTTGAACTACCGACGGGCGTTCGATTTCGTCTCGGAATACCTGTCCAGCGGCGCATCGATCACGGAAGGGTTGATCCGCGAGATCCACAAGCGGTTGGTGGAAGGCGTGCGGGGCGGCGGCGCCGGGGGAATACCGCAAGATCCAGAACTACGTGGTCAATTCCGCCACTGGCGAGACGATCTACACGCCGCCGCCAGCCCATGAAGTGCCAATCCTGATGGCGGAACTGGTGAAGTGGCTGAACCGCGAACGGGAGACCCATCCGGTCCTCGTGAGCGGTATCGCCCAGTTCCAGCTCGTACACATCCATCCTTTTCTGGACGGCAACGGCCGGACGTCGCGTCTGCTCTCGACACTGTGTTTGTACCGCGCGGGCTATGACTTCAAGCGCCTGTTCACCATCAGCGAATACTACGACCGGGCCTGGGCCGCCTTCTACCGGGCGATCCAGGGAGTCCGGGAGCGCGACATGGACATGACCGGATGGCTGGAGTACTTCGTGACCGGACTGGCCACCCAGCTGATGGAGGTCAGGCAACGGGGGGAACGGGTGATCCGACGCGACGTGCTCATCCACCAGCACGATCTCTCTCCCCGCCAGGCCCAAGCCCTGATGCACATCCTCGAACACGGGAGCATCAACATCCAGCAATTCGAGGCGCTCTGCCCGGAGGTCAACCGGCGCACACTTCAGCGGGAGCTGAGGAGCATGGTGGAGAAAGGGGTTCTCGTTACCGAAGGGGCGACCAATCGGCTGATATACCGCCTCAAAGAATAGGGGCCGAACTTGCGACAAACTTGCGACACGCTCACGACACAGCTTGCGACATCCGGCTGAGACTGGACAGGAGGAAATCCGCATCAACGCCGTTTCCGCCCCCTCGGGGATGTGCCGCTCTTTGAAAAGATGTTGTGTATCAATTGGTTAGGTGATATCCTGGCGGTGGAGAGTGGTTATGAAGAGGGTTGCAAGTGGGGAGCCAGACAAAAACCTACGGACTTTTCGATTAATATCCCCCCCTGTTTAACAGCCAGGTTGCAGGCGGGTATCCACCCGACCTGCCTGCGCCGCGTCCTCTGTCCTTCCAGGAAAGCCCGCAAAAAAAACAGCGCGGCAGGCGTTTCGAACTCTTTAGTAGGCGGCCTGTATCACCAATGCGGGGGGTGTCCCTCGAATGCCAAAAGCGGTCTTCTCCCGAGACTGCCTTTGTTTCGGCTGAAGGAAGTCGGAAACATCCTCGGCGGGCTGTGTCGGGCAACGCCATTATGGGAAGCAAACAAGTGAATGAGTTGCTTCAGTGAAGTCCTCGGGCTGGGTATGACCATCGAGCTTTCAGGGCAGCAATGCTTCTTGACAATTTAGCCACCAAGTGGTTAAATTGTAACCATGATAAAGAGACATATCGCTTCGGATATTCTCGATTCTCTCCGGAATTTCCCGGTAGTCCTTCTTACCGGGGCAAGGCAGGTCGGTAAATCCACCCTGGCGGAGATGCTCTCGAAGACCAGGTGGAAGGCCGCATACCTTACGCTTGACAGCCGCGTGGTGCTCGATGCCGC
>Ga0256830_1000892_pt1 | contig 22151 bp, 18 predicted proteins | sample 128326metaG_FD_190537 | JGI IMG/M metagenome (GOLD analysis project Ga0256830, IMG submission 190537) | Hydrothermal vent microbial communities from Lau Basin, Pacific Ocean - 128-326 | ecosystem: Environmental > Aquatic > Marine > Hydrothermal vents | place: Pacific Ocean: Lau Basin | collected... | reverse complement strand
CAGGCCGAACAGTAGAATAATGAACAGACTGATTCGAAAAAAAACCAGCCATCGGGTTTGTGGTATTTTTCTAATCCCGTAATAACTCCAGATCAATGCCGCGGCGGACAGGATCAGTAATCCGAAAAACAAAAAGTCAACTGGACGTAATAGCGTAACGGTCACGTATCAGGACAGTTTTAAATTGGGCACGATATCAATATCGATGGGGGACGCCTGGCCGTTCGCCAGCTTCAGTTCACCCAGATAAGCCACCATGGCCGCATTGTCCGTACAATGAATCAAATCCGGGAAGACCACCTTTTTACCGGGAAGACGAAGACCGATTTTCCGTCTTAAAGCCCGATTGGCCGCGACCCCGCCGGCGATAACCGCCGACCGGATGTTTGTCTTTTCCAATGCAAGCGCCAGTTTTTCGACCAATACATCAATTATCGCCGCTTGATAACTGGCGGCCACATCCGCCAGGGTTTGATCGGAAACCTTCCGATCAAGGCGATCCATGAAGTAAAGTAAAGATGTTTTCAAACCGCTGAAACTGAATTCCATGGTATCCGTGTTTATAAACGAACGCGGGAATTGCACGGCCTCCGGATTGCCGTTTTTCGCCCGTTGTTCAATTTCCGGTCCCCCCGGGTAACCCAAGCCCAAAATACGCGCCCCTTTATCAAAAGCTTCGCCGGCGGCGTCATCCCTGGTCGCTCCCAATAATCGGTACTTACCCAATCCATCAACCTGCCACAACTGGGTGTGGCCGCCGGACACCAACAAACAGATAAACGGATATTCTAACGTGGGGTCCGCCAGGAAGTTCGCGAAAATATGGGCTTCCAGATGATTAATGGCAATGAAAGGAACTCCCAATCCCTGACTCAATCCCTTAGCAAAACAGACACCCGTCAATAATGTTCCCGCCAGTCCGGGCCCGTGGGTAACGGCTATTCCCCGCAGGTCGGCCAGAGAAATATCGGCATCCTGTAATGCTTTTTCGACCAGTTCATTCAGCAACCGTTCATGTTCCCGTGAGGCCAATTCAGGCACAACCCCCCCAAAGGATTTATGGATTTCCTGCGAGCTGATTATACTTGACAGTATGTTTCCGTCCCTGCAGACAGCCGCCGCCGTCTCGTCACAGGACGTTTCAATTCCCAGGACGATCAACGGGCTTCCTTCGTCACCACCAATTCCACATTGCGCGGCGACAGATCCTGCCATTTCAATCCTTCCGGAACCGTCACGCGCGGTTCGTAAAACTGTCGTTTGCTGTCCCATTGCTCGGAGAAATTGATCGTAACCTGAATATCATCCGGTTCCACCTCGGCTATTTGCCGCACTCCGCCAATAATCGTCAGGGATACCGTCCTGGGATTCACGAATACGCGCAATCCCGGCAGGATATCGGTAACACGCACGGAAATTTCGCTCACGATCCGTTCACTGATAGGTTGAATATCCACATGGTATTTTACGCTGGCCGGGGAATATTCGATTAACCGTACCGGTCGCAACAGGGCAATTTCCCGGGTTACCGGGAACTCAATCCGGAGCAAAGAATCGGGAATCGTCTCGACGGAGGTAATCGCCTGGACCATTTCTTTCGGGCCGGCCACTTCCACTACGTTCGGATTTACCTGAATCGGGCCGACTTGCAAATACCCGGGAACCGGTTCCACGAATACATGGGGAATAACGGGAACCTTTTTCACCAGAAATTCATCCAGGCTGATATGAACTTCCTTGGGACTGACAACTTCGATATACTTAATATCAAATGAATGGGGTATGACTACTTTCTGGGGATATTTTTCGAAATAGTCATTCAGGACAAAATCATATTCCTCGGAAATCCGATCCAGATCCAGGACTAATTTAAAGTCGTTATAGAATCTACCCAGCAGCCGGGCTTTAAAAAGCGAGCGTCCCTGTCCGATAAATCGAACTTTCGCCGTGGCCGGAACTTCTTCCTTCAAGGCCTTCCGGACACTGAGATTTCGGACTTCAATCGGCATGTCCAACACGGTGGAATACTGATTTTCGCTTACTACGAAAAACCAAAGCAGCAGTCCGAGGCTGAACGCGCCGATACGTAGAGCCAATGTTTGTCGGGAAAAACGCCTAATGAAAGCAGGGAATTTCAAGGCCGATCTATCGTTGGTGTAAAGGCCTCATCCCCATTGTTCATTCTTCGGAACCGGCTTCTTCCGGTTCCGATTCCTCATTGGCCTTGGCCGGAATCGTTATTTTTTCCGCCGCCGGAGCCTCCTGCTTTTTCAGGTATTCATGGACCTCATCCACCTCTGAAGATTGTTTCTCATCACTCGATAATTCCTCGGAGTAGAGAACAACCTTTTTCTCATCCGGTTTCACTTCCATGACATGACCGGTCAGAGATTGACCCGGTTTGTAGTTACGGGCCAGGGCTTTGCGTTCCCGTTTTGTCCGCTTGCCGAAAGGAATAATACCTTCCACCTCTTTTTCCAATTCCAGGATGATACCCTTATCCAATACCCGGATGATCGTTCCGGTAATTTCCTTGCCGGTTTCGAAATACTTAATGAGCTCCGGCCAGGGATCGTCATGAACCTGCTTCAATCCCAACGATATACGGCGGCTGTCACGGGATACCTCCAGTACACGGACTTCCACTTCCTGACCTTTTTCCAGGATTTCCTTGGGATGCCGGATCACTTTGGTCCAGGAAAGGTCGGAAACATGAATTAAGCCGTCAATCCCCTCTTCCAGTTCGACGAAAGCGCCAAACTGGGTCAAATTGATTACTTTCCCCTTGTACACCGAACCTACCATATATTTTTCTTCGATCTTGTCCCAGGGATCCGGTTGGAGTTGCTTAACGCCGAGACTGATTTTCCGCTCCTCCGTATCGATTGATAGGACCATTGCTTCCAGTTCGTCACCCATGGAATACAATTCGGAAGGATTTTTCACGTGACGGGTCCAGGACATTTCAGAAACATGGATAAGTCCCTCGACCCCCGGTTCAATCTCGATAAAGGCGCCGTAATTCGTCATGCTTACGATCTTGCCCTTAACCTTTGTTCCCACGGGATATTTGTCTTCAATATCTTCCCAGGGATGGGGTGTAAGCTGTTTTAAGCCCAGGGAAATTCGTTGTTTTTCTTCATCATAATCGATGACCTTAACGGTCAGGGTTTCCCCGATCTTGGTAATCTCCGAAGGATGGTTAACACGTCCCCAGGAAAGGTCGGTAATGTGGAGCAAACCGTCAACTCCGCCAAGATCGATAAACACGCCGAAATCGGTAATGTTCTTCACCCGGCCTTCCAACACCTCGCCCAACTTGATCTTCTTAAACAGCGCTTCCCGCTGTTCCTTGAGGCTCTCCTCAAGAATAATTTTATGCGAAACAACAATATTTTTCCGGGCTTCGTTAAATTTCACAATCCGGAATTCCATTTCCCGGTCAAGGTACTGATCGAAATCCTGAATCGGACGCACATCAATTTGGGAACCCGGTAAAAAGGCCTGAACGGTGTCCAGATCAACGATCATTCCGCCCTTTATTCGCCGAACGATCTTTCCGGTAATCGTTGTTTGTTTTTCAAAAATCTCACGCAGTTCTTTCCAACGACGCATAAAATCGGCTTTTGACTTGGATAAAATGGTATTGCCGCTTTCGTCTTCAATGCGCTCTAAAAATACTTCCAGTTGTTCACCTATTTTCGGCAAGACGCCGTCGGCGAATTCGGACCGGTCGATAATACCTTCGGATTTAAATCCGATGTCTACAAGAATTTCATTATCATTCATTCCGATAACACGGCCGGTAATAACCTGATTTTCCGAAATGTCATGAAAAGTACTGACGTACTTTTTCTGAATTTCATCGTGGATATCTTCCTCGAGTGTTTCGGATACTAATTCTTCTTTTTTTACAACTCGAACATCATTAAATAATCCCGGGTCTAAATAATTAACTGTAGTTTGAATATCAGCAGTAGGTGTTGAATCCTGAACCTCAGTTTCAACACTGACTTCCGAGGATTTCTCCTCTTCCGCCGCTTCAACTACCATTTCATCGGTTTGTGTTTCAATCATTGTTTTTCCTTATTAACTGTTTCCTTTTTTTACTTTATCGACGATTATTTTCACCTGTTCTTCAATAGAAAGTCGGCTGGTATCAATGACGATCGCGTCATCAGCCTGTTTTAGCGGCGAATGATCACGCGAGGAATCTTTTTTATCACGTCGCTTTAAGTCTTCCACCAATTCATCCAGGCTTCGTTCTTCACCGATCTGTTTTAAATCCTTTTGCCTCCGTTCGGCACGGGTACGGTAATCAGCCACGATAAAAAACTTATGGTCCGCTTCCGGAAATACTACCGTGCCTATGTCCCGCCCCTCGACCACGGAATCGTCACGGTTTCCCAAATCGCGTTGCAGTTTTACCATGACTTCCCTGACTATCGGCACCGCGCTCACGGCACTGACGTGGGCGGTTACGTCGCCGGCCCGTATCCGTTCGGAAACATCGCGCCCGTTAAGGGTTATCACCGTCTTTCCCGATTCGGTGCGCAGGGACAAATCCATCGTGGATAAAAGCTTTTTTAAGGCCCCTTCATCCCGGATGTCAATGCCTTGTTCCAATACCGCCAAAGTCACGGCCCGATACATGGCGCCGGTATCCAGATAGGTAATCCCTAATTCTTCGGCAACCCGACGGGCGGTGGTGCTTTTCCCTGATGCGGCCGGTCCATCAATTGCGATTATCATTGTATTCAACTCTCAATAAGCCAGCAAAGTTAATGTTTATCAATAATAATACCAATGTTTAAAGAACCGGTAATCAGGACTATTCTCCGTTAGAAACCGGCGCCCTGTTTACGAACCTCATTCCCGGATTTTGCCTTTCCGTTTACGCAACTTGCGCAGGCTTGCGATCTCATCGGTAGTCAGACTCCGCCATCGGCCTTCCGGGAGTTTTCCCAATTTGATCGGTCCGTATTGAATTCTGTGTAATGTGAATAAACGCACCCTCAGGGCGGAGAATATGCGTCGGATTTCCCTTTTTTTCCCCTGTGTCAGTTCTAACGTGACCCGGGACCGTTTCTTCACAGTGTTTTGCCGCAAGACCTGGCACCGCCCGAACTCCCCGCCGCCGATAAAAATTCCCCTGGACAATTTCGCAATCATTTTGGGGCTCAACCGACCCTCGATTTCACAAACATAAATACGCGGGATTTGATGCCGGGGGTGAAGCAAAAAATTCGCTAATTCGCCATCGTTGGTGAGCAATATCAAACCGGTAGTATCCTTATCCAGCCGGCCGATCGGAAACAGCCGCGTCTTACCGGGAATTAAATCAAGAACAGTAGGGCGATTTTGAGGATCCCGGGCGGTGGTAATGACGCCCTTTGGCTTATTCAACATGACCACCGTCGGCTCAATATCTATTTTCAGCCGCCTTCCGTCATATACCACCTCATCCGTGGGCATTACCTGATAGGCGGGATCGGTAATCACGATTCCGTTAACGGTCGTAGTGGCGGCTCTTATCAGCAGGTCCGCTTCCCGGCGGGAAGCGACACCAGCCTGCGCGAGATATTTATTCAGTCGAATTTTGTACAAACGAAAATGCCTGTGTTGCATGCGGATAGAATATCACGGTGTAAGTAATGTAAAAAATACGACTAGGCCCCCTCCCGGTTGGGTTCGGCTGTTTCCGACGTGTTTTCCTCTTCGTTTTTCGACTGCGCATCCGGGTCTTCCCCGGAAAATATTCCCATCTGGAATTTCTCCCGCGTTTCAGCGGAACCCATTAATTCCGATATTTCTTTCAATTTTGGAAGATCGGAAAGCCTGGCCAAACCGAAATTTTCCAGGAACCGATCCGTTGTACCGTATAACAGAGGACGTCCGGGGCCTTTGTCACGCCCCTTGATCTTAATCAGGCCACGTGACAAAAGGGTTTTCAGCACGCCGCTGCAATCCACCCCCCGGATGGCCTCAATCTCATACCGGCTCAAGGGTTGTTTGTAAGCAACGATCGCCAGCGTCTCCAGGGCGGCGGAAGAGAGCAACAAGCGACCGCTCCCTTTTAACAATCGGCGTATCCAGACTTCATACGCCGGCTTGGAAGTAATCTGGTATCCCCCCGCTACGGCCTGGATTTCAAAGGCATGCCCACCCTGACTGTACTTTTCCTGCAAGGCCTCCACCACTGTCTTAAGCTGGGGCGGATCCGATTCAAAAACAAGATTCACCTGCTGTTGGGTTAACGGCTCCGGGGATGCAAAAAGTAAAGCTTCGATGATCAGTTGTTGTTCTTTTTCCTGCATGACAAGTTTAAAATTTCGGTGTTATGAAAGCCCAGGCCTATGCTCCATCGGGAACGGATTGCCGGGATATTTCAATGATCATTTTCATGGAATCAAATACGGTACTCAATTCAGGCTACCCGGGATAATTGCCGGATTTCCAGTTCTCCGAACAATTTTTTTTGAATCACGGTAATTTCCCCGGCACGGATCATTTCCAATATCGCCAGGAAGGCAACGACGATTTCCAGTTTGCTGTTAAGTTTATCAATAAGCGCCGAAAAACGCAATTTGCCATGCGGATTAAAACTGGAAAGGATTAACGCTTTTTGCATTTCCAGGCTGATGGGTTCGCGTTGCAATTCATAGGGCTGGATAACCGGCATTCGATCCATCGCGGCTTTAAAATAACGGGCAATATCATACAGGGACACTTCCCTTAAATATACCCCGGGTTCCTCCTGCCCCTCCGGCAATTCCATCTTACTGCCCCGGGGGAAATATTGCCCCCGTTCGGAGGAAAGCCTTTCCAATTGTCGCGCGGCTTCTTTGAACCGTTGATAATCCAGCAACTTCTGAACCAATTCCGCCCGTGGGTCTTCCATATCGTCCAGGTCATCCATCCGCGGGCGCGGCAATAGCATTTTTGCCTTGATCCGCATCAGGGTGGCCGCCATATCGATGAATTCACCGGCTACGGTAATGTTAAAATGCTGCATCATATCCAGAGTGGCCATGTATTCTTCGGTAATCTTACTGATTGGTATATCCATGATATCGATCTCATCGCGGCGGATGAAATAGAGAAGCAAATCAAGCGGACCTTCAAAATTCTGTAATTGAACACGATACATAATAAAATTACGGTATCCTTCCATCCCGCAAACAGGAAAATACATCCTTGTGGGCCTGAGCCCCGAAATGGTAATGGCAAATCAAGAGCGATAATTCAATCCGACGGCTTCCCGTGCTTTTTGCAGATATTCACCGGCGACGACCGCGGCTTTTTGGGCTCCCCGTTCAAGGATTTCAAAAACATATTCCCGATGTTTGATTAAATAATCGCGTTTATCGCGGTATGGACCGAAATATTCAATCATCCGGGCATAAAGTTCCTTTTTAATCTCACTGTAACGCAAACCCGGCGTGTCATACCTGTCGACCAGTTGTTGTTTTTCCTCGGGATTTAAAAACAGGCTGTAAATTTGGAATAACGGTGTGTTTTTATCTTTGGGCTCATTAACCGGCGTCGAATCCGTAACGATGGACATTATCAACTTTTTGAGGGTCTTTTCATCCGCGAATAAGGGGATGGTATTCCCGTAAGATTTGCTCATTTTCTGTCCGTCAATTCCGGGAACCAACTGGGTTGCCGCTTCGATTTCCGGTTCCGGAATCACAAATACCTCACCATATATTTTATTGAACCGCAGGGCAATATCACGGGACATTTCCAGATGTTGTTTCTGATCCTTGCCAACCGGCACAAGGTCGGCCCCATAGCATAGAATATCAGCCGCCATCAGAACCGGATAGGAAAACAGCCCCACATTCGGCGTTAATCCCTTTGCTAATTTATCCTTGTAAGAGGTCGCCCTTTCCAATAACCCCATACCGGTTACATTGGAAAGCAACCATGTTAATTCCGTAACCTGCGGGACATCCCCCTGAACCCAAAAGGTCGCCTTATCGGGGTCCAGGCCCAGGGCAAGAAAATCGCAAGCGGCTTCAAACGTGTTCCGCTTCAGTTTCTCCCGATCGAAAATGGTCGTAAGGGCATGGTAGTTCACGATAAAACAGAACAGATCGTTTTGCTCCTGATAATGAATCATTCGCTCCATCATGCCGAAATAATTGCCCAAATGCAGTTGTCCCGAAGGCTGTATCCCGCTTAAAACCCTCTTCATAAAGCACATCCTATCAATATTATATCCATCCGATAAATTACCATATCCGGTTGGGTTGTACTATTCCATTTCAATGTATTTTTGACGAATACGATCTTTCACCAATGAGCGTCGGGGGGACGGGAATCAATCCGCCCCTCGTTTCCGGTTCCCGGTTTTCCCTCTTAAAACAAAGGGTTGACACGCCCTGTTTCATAAGGAGACCGGTTCCATGAAGAGATAGGGTCTCCACTTGGATTGGTGTTCGTTTACGAATTGTTGAAAATAATGGATCCGGTTCGGCCGCACCGGTTTCTTCCGCAGGGGCATATCGGCTTCCTCAGGCGTCCGGTTACCTTTCCGGCGATTACAGGCCGGACAAGCGGCGACTAAATTATCCCAGAGATCGCCCCCACCGCGTTCCCTGGGTATCACATGGTCAATTGTTAAAGGACCATTCCTGGAGCCGCAGTATTGACATGTATGATTATCACGTAAAATAATGTTTTTCCGGCTTAATATCACCGACATGCTATTGTAGCGAATATAGTTTTTCAACCTGATAACACTCGGTAAAAACAGCGCTAAAGAAGGGGCGTGAACGGTTTCCGGATAGTATTCCAGGACATCGACTTTATCCAGGTAATATAAACAGATAGCGCGTTTCGCCGAACAAACCGCTAACGGAGCGTAATTTGTGTTCAATAATAAAACAGCCCGGTTTAACAACGAACCGTTTGCCGATAGTGCCGTGGCGTTCATGACTCGATTAATTGCTGAATTGTCATTACGGAAATTAAAAGCTTTCTTAGCTCCTCATTAACGTCGCTTTGCGCTTCGTCCAGAGTGTCTTCCTTCACCCACCCCTGGGCATGGATGATTCCCTTTCCCCCGGTGGCGATGGCCACATGGGCGATATGGTTGTCACTCCCGAAAAACAGTAAGTCGCCGGGTTGGGCTTCCGCCAGAGTGGTGGGATAAAGTTTTTCATTTACCGCCTGCTGGTACGCATCCCGCGGCAAATGTATACCCACGATCCGGAAAACGGTCTGGACGAAACCCGAGCAATCGAACCCCTTTATTGAAGTCCCTCCCCACAAATACGGTATCCCCGTAAAACGTCGGGCCCAGAGTAAAATATTCTCACGGGTCGCCTTGGCGGTAAAATGGCCTAATTCCACCGTGGTTCTACCTTTGGTGCCATCCGGCAGTGTCACCCGGCTCTCCCGCTGAATGGAATTCACAACTATCTTGTCTCCGAAAACCATTTCACGAATCACGTTATCGTCGTCCATGGCCGTAACGGCGCCGTGCATATCCAAAACCGTCATTACCGGACCATACTCATCATCGGACACAACCCCGTGAAAACGATTAATCCAGCCTTCGTAATCATCCCACTGGCGGACCCTGACCCAATTCCCATCATCCTCCAATAAGGCACAGGATTCACCCAACAACGCCTGCGAAATTACCGCCGACCGGAAATTCGGTTCGCTGTAAACGTTGACCACGGAAGAGTTAATCACGAAGTAAGATGGTTCCATATTGGTATGTCCATGGAAAAACAAGGCTGAATTTATCCTGCCCCCCTTCAGTCAAGCAAGATATAAGAGAACCAAGAAAATCGAATGCATTATTTGATATAAACAGTTCAAAAATCGTCATTCGTTGTTCCTTGTTCATGAATCGATGCCGAATCATGAAAAGTAAAAGGTCACAAAATCCCGGTTGGGAGTAACTCAGGTGTCACCGCTTGACGGCTTTATCAGAAGTTTATTGCTATTCTTCGACAACCAGCACTCACCCGGCGTAGTATAACATAGCCGGGGATGGTTGTCGTACAAATTAAAAAATGATTCTTTGTTCCAGGGACAAAGCAAATCCGCGGGCGTTATTGAACATGCCCCGGGTTTGAGAGAATCCCAGATCAAGTTGATAATGACTGAATCGTAATCCGAAACCGATACCCCATTGAAATTTCTCCACTCCCCCAATGGCAAACCCGGTACGCATCAACAAACTGTGTTTTGCCCTGAGATCAACCGCCAGGGACAGGCGGGGAGTGGTTTGGGAGTAATATGAATCCCGGAAAGCCTGGCGATAATTCAGATAAATATTTACGCCCGGAACAGGTTGCTCAAATTGAAAGCCCATCAACAAATACGCCGGATAATCGGTGGTAAACCCGGGAATCGAATAAACCGTATCAACCTGGATAAAACTTTCCATCAGGGAATCCTGTTGCGTCTCACTATACCCGGTGATTTCCTCCAGTTGCCGGGCCGTAATATCGGCCACAAATTTAAATTCCGTTCGATGAGCATTCGCCCCCGACCAACGAATAAATCCCAAAAGGTTGTTCAAAGCAATATTGGCTTTGATGTGATCGGAAATGTTTGCGGCAAAGCCCACATCGAACGCCAATCCGAATCCTCTTACGGCAGATTTGAATTCGCCTTCCCCGATGGCAAGAAAAGAAGACGGTGTTGATAGGATTTCTCCCCGGACATTCTCTGTCTTCGCGTAGGCGGCGCCCCCCAGAACTTTTATTCCCAACCCCAGGTAGCTTTCCTTTACGTAGTAATTCAAACCCACAAAATCCAACTCGTAACCGTAGGCAAAAGACACCGGGATAACGGCCTGGGCCTCGCTCCTAAACCCGCTTAAATCAACCGGTTTATTAAAGCGAATACCATTAAAAATAAGCTGCAACAAAGGTTTGGGAATATTGATCCCGCCCTGTATTTCGGGGGCAATCGATACCGCATAGGGGCCAAAGGACATTCCCAGTAATTGCATTTGGACCTGGGGATTGATTCCCCATCCCTGTTTCGGAAACACCGCTAACAATTTGTCGACGGACCGGGCATCCAACAGGCCCCGGTTTAAAAATTGCCGGTTAAACCAGGAAGGCGAAATCGCGTCGTTGCTGAGTTGGAAAGCCGGAAAGGGGATCAGGGGCAATAGACCAAAACTTAACTGAAACCGGGGATTATCTTCATACCCAAGATTGGCCGGATTCAGACCAATTACATCATCTCCCCGCGATTGGGTGGCAAATGTGCCTGCTGTGGACACACTTACGGGATCAAGAGTTGTCTGTGCAATCCCTTTGCCGACCAACAACAATCCCGTTAAAAACAAAAGGATGACCTTCCCGACCATTCTACCGGCTACGCTATTCATCCGAATTCACCAGCACCCTTCCGGAACCGTACAGCAGGACCCGTAACGAATCCGTCGCAAAAAACCGCGATGAAATCGGATTTCCGTCCGAATCGGTATTCCCGATAAGGCTTATTATTGGCTTGATAAAGGAGCTGTCATCTACCAATTCATTCTCGCGGGCGCCCAAAACCACCGAATCCAATTGTGTTTGTTTGGGGAGCATATCCAATACCATCAACGTATCGGGGACGATAACCGATCCGGGATGAAAATAACCGGAATCGGCGGCAACCAGGACTTCGATTTGCGCCCCGAATTCAAACTGGTTATCCATTTGGGCGTAAATAATAATTTGTTCCACTTCCTCCGGGAAATCCGATTCGACCCGTTCCGGATCCAATTCAATTCGTGCGTCCGGCTTCAGGAATAATTCCAGCGGGGCGTTTAACATCAATTCACCTTCGATATACTGATCAGTGGCAACCGTACCGACCACGTCGGCTGCGCCCACAACGGCCGAACCGCCGGCTGTGATTTCATTGGGAATAATGTTGATCAATTCTTCCGCATTCGGAATTACCACCAGGCTGCTGTCCCTGATATTCCAGTTTTCTATGGAAGAAGCTGCGGTTTCTCCCGCTTCATTCTTCGCGACCAGGTTTAAATTAAGAAAAACCGGGACCCCGATATTGGTATCGAAATCAATGGTCAGATCCACCTGCTTAAAATCGATCCCCTCGGCAAAATCGCCCAATCCGCCCAATGTTTGTTTAATGGTGTCGATTTCAACCGTAACCGGTTCGATTATTCCGGTTACCTCCGAAAAACGCAGATCCTCGATCGTCAGGTCTATTTCAACGGAGTCATCCAACGATAAAGTGACTTCCTCATCGGAAGAAATCGTTAACGTCGATGAATAATGGATCACCTGTTCCTGAAGCGGTAACTGTAACCGGTAGTCGGCCAAATCCACAAGCGTGGTTTCGGGATCCGATGTGTTCTGAATCAGGATTTGTTGTTGCAGTTGACTCCCGTTTTTCCGGAATTCCTGAACCGTGAAAGCGACATCAGCGACAAGACCGACATGATTCGTTATCACGATTTTCATTCGGCCGGCGCCGATCAGCGCATCCTGAACCTTGGTTTCATTGTCCAGTACGATAGTATTTTCATCGACGATGGCATCCTGGGAAATGAACCCGGTTACAACGGAGAAATCGAGTTCCGAAAGCAACAAATCCACCTTTATCGAATCGAGCAGATTATACTCGGCCAATTGTCCCGATTGGGTTGTGGTTACGGTGGAATAAGTAATACGTTGATCGTCCAGCGGCATGACGATATCATAGCCGCTTAAATCCAGGTAGGTTTCGTTAATACCGGGATTGATCAACAACGTGGTAGTCAACAACCCGCCGTCGGAAAGCAAGCGGGGAATAGTCAGATCCACGGTTGCCTGTCCACCGATTCGGTTGTCAATGGAAATAGCTAATCCTCCCCCGGAAATAGTGGCGTTCCGAATCTGCGAATCGGAATTGATATCGATCTGACCCGTTTTGGTAATCTGTTGACCTTCAATAACGCCCGCTATTCGTCGAAACGATATACCCTCAATCCTCATTTGGATTGTAACCGAATCCGTGGCTCTCACCTGGACGAATTCGGGATCGGTGTCATCGGTTATTATCCGGTACGTGTAATAAACCGCCTGGTCCGCCAGGTCCATGGTCATAATCCACCCGGTCAAATCTTCCTGGATATCACTGGTTCCCAGGGGCATGGGAAGGGTCAATACATACGGTTCACCACCGGATGACCGCAGACTGGTAATCGTCATGTCCAATCTGCCGGTGATCTGCATGGCGTTCTGGATACTCAGGATCAACCGGCCGGCACGTAATTCGGCTTCTTCAACTTTCGTTTCGGAATCCGTCAACCGAACGGAGCTGGAATCCCGGATTGTCTGGCTGGGAATTTTCGCATCGGCTTGCGAAGCCTGAATACCAATTGGTTCCAGGACGATCTTAAAATAGGAATCCGGGTCGTCCTGATTAACAGTAATGATCTCACCCCGGGATCCGTTCGAGGTACCGCGGACCACCACGACCAATTGTCCCGGCAATGATTGATCCGTAAGATCGATCGTCCTGGTCATCGAGGCTCCGGTCGGAATCTCGGTCTCCCAGATTGCTGAAAACAGGCTGTCTCCTTGTATATCCTTAATGGTGACGATGATCGGCGCCCCGAGATCAATGAACATCTCATTCATTATCGTAAGGTTCATGAGACCCGAGGAAATTTCCGCGTTCTGAAAACTTTCGAATGTAAAATTTTGTGTTTGGGGGACCAATTGCGCCGTATCGATCATGACATCCGCCGTTCCGCCGTTGGCGATTAATATCGAATCAATTTGATCGCTGTTGGGCATAATGTCCCGAAAAACAAAGGGGGCCGTGGTGTCGGGAGTGATATTATCCAATTCGATAATTCCCAGTTCGGTACGAATGGTTTCGCGGATATCCTCGATTCCCACGGTATCGTAAACAACTGAAAAGGAGGTGCGCGAACTATCGAATCGAACTTTGCTGGCGTATTGCACGAAACGATTTTCGATCGGGTCCAATTCCAATTGATCCCCGACTTCCATCCGTTCTATCGCCACCGTATCGCGAATAACAAAAATAGAGTCGCCACTTTGATCATACGGGATAACATCCACTAACGAATCCGCCAACAGCGACGAAAGATTAACGGTCGTTTCCAGGATCGGAAACTCCATGGTAACTTTCCAGGAAGGCAATTCGGCTTTCCGCGGATCATCAATAGTGCATCCGTTGACCCATATCAAAAACGCGCTCCACACCAGGAGGGAGGTAACCTTACTTATCATTAATTAACCGTCCGCTATTGAAGATATTCTACAAATTGTAATGTTTACGATTTAAACAAGTAATCTGTTGACCAGGAAGATAAACGTGAAAAATCATGATTCTTGTGATATTAATCACAGGACAATCGTCAAGCCGAAAGTCGTTTCCACACGCCTTAGTGCAGGTCCTGCGGATTAGTCCTTTCCGCCGGCCGGATTGGTTCCTGGTTCCTGGTTCTTTCCGCCGGTCGGCGGATTACACATAATTCCGTTTGCCCGGTGACGTTTGACACCGCTAACTTAACATGTTCTTTTAAATATCTCTGACGGCTGCTTGTGGCAGGGAAGCCCGTGCAAATCGGGCACAGTTCCCGCTACTGTAACCTCGCCCGTCCCGCCTTCGCGGGACCGGGAACCCATTGACAACTATGGTCACGATCCGCAATCCCGGATTGGAAGGCCGTTCAATGGGCGGGGAAGTCAGGAAACCTGAGCAAGAGCCACCAGGATCAACAGACTTTCGGGACAAAGGTCATGATTCGATTTGAATTCCACAACATACAATTCCGATCGACATTAATGACCCCGATAACCATCGGGGTTTTTCGTGTTTAGCCGCTGTTTCCGGGGAATCCCCCTCCTTCTGGCATGCCTTTACGGTGGGGTCCTCCCCAGCCGGCAGACGGGCATCGTTACCACCGACAACGGCACACCCATTCCGTATGCCACGGTCATACATAAGTCCGGAAACAGTTGGGTATTAACCGACGAAAACGGTTTCTTCCAATCCGTGTTGCCGGTTTCCCCGGGTGATTCATTGACCATTACCCGTTACGGATATCAGACCGTGGTCATCGCAACCCAACCGGCACAAACTCTGCGCATCGTACTTCGACCCGATCCCATCCGGCTCCCGGATATTACCGTGGAAACGGAAACATCCGCTCTTTTGGGGGACCGGGCCATGCCTTTTCCGACAACGGGGGAACCTTCCCGGATCGTGATATATCAACAGATCCCGGGATTAATATTGCGGAATTACGGCGGCTCGGCCGGGGTTGCCACCGTCGGATTGGATGGGGGCCCCGCCACACATACACAAATCCGCTTTGACGGCATAGACCTTACCAGCGCTCAAAACGGTGAAACCGATTTATCTCAATTACCAATTTCCTTTTTAAAGACGGCTTCCGTTTCCCGGACTCCGGGCGTTTATAACGGTTCCGGCGCCATCGACGGCGTTGTTCAAATCCACCCCTGGTCGAATCAAACGAATTTTTCAATAACCGGTGGCAGTTACGGCTACCGCTCCGTCACGGGCAACTTGCGCTGGTCGGGGCGGAAAAGCAATCTTGATATCATGATCGGCAAACAAACGGATCGTGGTGATTATCCGGTCATCTGGAAACAGCAAACGTTGAAACGCCGGAATAATAATTTCGACCAGGATTTCTGGTCCTTCCGATATCAGAATCTGTTTACCAATCGTTCTTTCCTGAAAATCATAGCGTTGGATTCCCGCCAGGAAAGGGGTGTGGCCGGGTTGGTCTGGTCCCCCACTTCCGACGCCCGACGAAACGACCGTCTGCAAATATCCGCCTTAACAGTCGGCCGATTATTAAGAAGGGGCTATTTAAAACTTCAGGTAAACCGTCGGAACAGTCGCGAACATTTCATTTACCCGGGAATTGCCGTCAACAGTCGCCACATCGTAAACACGGAAACGATAAACATGATTTACCACTGGCGGGATGACCGACGATTCAATCTTTTATCCCGCCTGGAATGGAAACAGGACCGGCTCAACAGTACCAACGCCGGCAAGCGCCGAAGAATCTCCCGTTCCCTCGCAATCCGTTTACGCTACACGCCCCTGACAAGCGTGGCTTTCACGCCGACCTTGCGGTGGGATGATTCCAGGAACCTTTACCAAAAATTGACCTACGATTTTAAAACCGAATTCACCGTCGTCCGTCAATTAGGTTTGTCCTATTCCTTCGGGACCGCCTTTCGATATCCCACGTTCAACGACCTGTTCTGGCAGCCGGGTGGAAATCCGGATTTAAAAGCGGAAACGGCACAACATCAGGTTCTGGAACTGAAACTGAAGATATCCCCGACATTCTCCCTTTCCGGGGCCGTGCGTCACATTTCCAGCCGCAACCTGATCCAATGGGTTCCCCACGGCGATCTTTGGCAACCGGAGAATGTCGCCCGCTCCGAAAAATTATCGTATTCCATCCGGGGGAACCTGCAGTTACCGGGCCTGCCGCTGGAAGTACGGGGACATTTTACAAAACTGCGGACGGAAGATCGTAAAACCCGTAAGCCCCTGCGTTACGCGCCTGAATATTTAAGCGCGCTGAGTATCGCATTTCCTCTCTCGCGATCGGATATCGGGGTGCAAATCCATCATACGGGGGCACGGGTTGCGATGTATAGCTGGCCAGGGGATGTGATCCTCCCCGGGTTTACCTTTCTCTCAACCTATCTTGAACTGCGACGAAAATATTTCACGATCAATTTTACCGTCGAAAATTTATTCAACAACCATTACATGACCATTTATGGTTACCCGGAACCGGGCCGCAACTACCGGTTAACACTTACCCTTCAACAACCTGAAAAACCCTAAAGGAAATCACATGCGAACAATACGAATCAACCTGTTTGTCCTCCTGGTTGCTCTTGCCATAAACGGATGCAGCCTTTTTGATACGGAATCCTCAAAATCGGAAATAACCGCAACCAATATCTTCGTCTTATGTGAAGGAACCTTCGGCGCCGCCGACGCTTCCCTGTGGCAAATTAATTGGGATGAAGAGACCCTCAACGGACCTGTTTACCAAAATCTTACCGGGGCCCCCCTTGGTGACGTTGCACAGTCCCTGACGTTAAACGGCAATAAATTGTACATAATTAACAATAACAGCCATACCATCGAGGTGCTTACGCTGGACCGGGATATCAAATATGAGACCACCATCGACCTCCCCAAGGCAAGTCCCCGGGAAATGGTTGTGCTCGATAACCGCGGGTTTGTGACTTGTTGGGGATTGTCCGCAATCCTGGTAATCGACCTGAATAACAACACGGTTACGGATACCGTTTTTGTGACCGGTATGCCGGAAGATATCGTGGCTGTCGGCGACGATCTGTACACCTCGATCATCCTGAACACGGATTGGTCAAACGGAAACCAGGTATTGAAGATTTCCGCCTCATCTCTAACTGTCGTGGATACATTCACGGTGGTGCCGGGTCCCGGACAATTATTGATTTCCGGAAACGATTTATATGTGGCCGGCACCTATTACAACGATGCCTGGGAACCGGGCGCCGGAACCAGCAGAATCGACTTGACCACCGGTTCCGTTCAAACAAATGACTATGGAATAACGCCCGGTTACAGCGGCGACCTGGTAAAATTCAACGATCAGGTATACCGCGCGCTAACGGACGGAGTGGCCCCTCTTTTACCGGACCTGAGTATCGACAACAATAAGAAAATCGGATCGCTTACCGGCGTTTATTCCGTTTCCGCATTCGATGATTACCTCCTGTTCGGCCTGACCGACTACACCGCCCCGGACGAAGTGAAAGTGTTAGATAAGGATGGCGAAATCATCATGGAATTTGAAGTCGGAATCTACCCCGGGTCTTTTGCGGTTTACACGCAATAACTAAAGAATACGCTGTCGGGCAGGGTCGGAAAGCTCTGTCCGACCTTATAGCACGGGGGATTAGCTATAAGACAGTGAGGGAATATCCCGGAAGTTGATTTGGGATCCGGAACCCTGTGTAAATTATGGTATTTATTTCTGTTTTTTATGGGAAATAACAAATATCGGAAACATATATACAGCTTTTATTAGCTGCGGTTCGTATTAGTGGAATTTAATCCTGCCAAGTCATTGGGATTAGGGTGATAAAAATGTAATCCATCAATGTACGTCAAGTATCCGTGTCTACACTGTGTTACGCATGCAAGCCTGATTGACGATTTCAGGCTCTGACTCCTTGTATTGTTCTTACCCCGACAACCAAAGATGGTTGTCGTACAGCAGGAAATCCACGATTCCCACGGGAAAAAACCACAAATCGGTGGCATGGAAAAAATTTATCTCTTGGATTGTTATCCTGAATATTTATTCGGGATAGAAGGGATTGTCGGGAAATCCCTCAGGGTCATGTTTTCCGGTAAACGAATATTTTAAATCAGGTTTGACAATTACAAGAATTCACGTATTACTAAAAATCGACTTTTTACGATTGCATTATTGGGCAGAAACTAATTCTTAAAATTCCAAACGATCCGGAAATTCACCAGGCGTCCCATGGGCGGGAACCGGTCGCTGTTTTCTATCCAGTAGTATTCCTCGGGGATTCCGGGTGCAACTTTTTGGAAAAAGGCACCGGAAGAGTTCAAAATATTTTTTATAGACCAAACCAGGGTTACAGTGGATATCTCGGCCGTCAACTGAAAATGTCCGACCCAGTAATCGGGCAAACTGCGAGCGGGATCACCATTAACATAGGGAACACCCCAAAAAGGATCAAACCCGAATTGGGGAAGCCGGTCCAACAATCCGTCCACCGCAAGCTTGATTATGGTATTCATATTATTATTAAACAACCGCGTTCGCCCATCCATTTCAAAATGCAGGCGTTTGCCGGTCCCGTCGGACAGCGAACTCAGGGCGTTGGTCTGTTGAAAATATCCTTTCAGGCGTAAATAGGAAGTCAGGCGCCAGTCGGCTTTAATTTTTCCGGCGATAACACGGGGATAATACTCCGTCGCGGTTTCCGGCATTCCATAGCGGAACAAATTCTCGAAATCATCCACCCGGGTAATCCGAAATTCACCTCCTACCTGCAAGTTTCCCAGTACCCGTTGATAATCCATCTCACCGACGTACCATTTTTCGAGGAATGTTTTTGACGAATTAACCCATTTCATCAGATGCGCGGGACGTGCTTCCATTTGGAATTTGATTATCATTTCACGCTTTTCATTCGAGGAAACGAACCTGACCTGTAGATACGGCCGGAGATCATTAACCCCGGCCAGGGTAAGCCCGGCATGTATCAGGAAATTCTTATTCCGCACACCGCCGTAGAGATTCGACCAATTCCGTGACTTCAGTGAGGTCGAACGACTCAGGATGCCTTGTTGATTGTAAACCAGTCCGAATAAGAACGAGGCGGAATCGGATGTGGGATAGGTGAGGCGCGAATGAAGATAACCGCGGGTCAGGTAGCGGGTCGGGGAACCGGACGAAGAGGACAGATCAACCCGGTACTTTTGATTGAACTGGCTGCCGTTAACGGTCCAATTCCATTTTTTAAAGCGATGTTTATACGACACTCCGGCTACCGTAATTCGATCCCGGAGCAAGCCGTTGGCACTGCTGTCCGGCAGTCCACTGTTGGTCACGAAATGGGCGACGGAAGCATCAATCATATCGTTGTCCTGTCGTGATCGGTAGTCGATACGGTAGGATTGTTGTATCGGCGTCAGGTAGCCTGACGGTTGCGCGTACTGGTTATAAATTCCGGCATAGGTTCGTTTAAAACCACTCCAACCGATCAACCGGTTTTTATCGCCAAAGTCGGCATTTACTTCCAGTTGATCGTACAGGTAATCGCCTTTGCGATAATCGAAATTGCTGGATAACGAAGTAGTGTCCGGTAATTCACCAAATACCGCAATGTCAGAGGAAGCGATGGTAGTATAATCCCGTAAATATGCTGGCCCAAACCGAAGGGGATAATATGCGAAAGTACCATCGAACAGGAGGGGGCCGGAACGCCAATCCCGGTTCCATATTAATTCCCCGTTAACGGACATAACCCCGTATTGACCGACCCAATCGAAGGGATAAAGAACCGTTTTATCATTTCCCCAAACAGCAGAGATCAGGACGAATAAGACCAGGCGTTTACCCATCACGAAATCAGACCAGGCGTTTAACTACCCGCGGCACACCGATCGCGAACACGACCGTATTAACGACCTGATGTAATATGGTAAAACTTAAACCCGACAAATAGATTCCAAACACCTGCGGCCAATCAAACCCGGCACTGAGCGGATAACTGAGGGTAGTGAGGGAGTCGTAAATAAAGGTTAAAAGAAACCCGGTCAATCCCACGGCGCCGACACGGAGAAGCGAATAATGGCTTCGCAGGAAGAAGGGTTGCAAAAGACCGCCCAGGGCGCCGACAATGACCATTGATATAATTTGCGACAATAATAACGGCGGGAACATGAGACCGGAGCCGACAGGATTGAGAGCGGAAAAAATAAACTCCGCCGTTCCCCCAACCAGCATTCCCCAACCGGAACCCAAAGTCAACCCGGAAAGAAAGATAAGCACCGTTATCAATTCCACATTGGGGACCAATAACAAGGCAAATCCCACACCAATCGCCAGGGCGGCAAAAATAGCCGCTTTAACCAATTTGTTTAATTTCGTATCCGTAAATTCGTCCACGTTCAGCCACCTTAAAACCGACATTCCGCAACACGGTTCCAGGTCCTTGTTTTGTTTGTTTGGAAAACTCCGAAATGGATTGGAGTCTAGGTCCGATCTTCCGCATTTCCTTTAAACAAGGGTATACGGAAGTAATTCCTTCGGTCCGTCCAGTTCCCTTCTTCCTGGTCCTCTTTCAGGGCCCGGTCCATCAGGTTCATCTTGGCATCCAGATTGTCGATTAAATGGAGCAACAGGGCTTCCTTACAAGCCGGCTTCCTGGGACTTTGCCATTCATATTGTCCCTGGTGAGCCAGGATCATGTGTTCCAATTTAATTCCAAGTTCCGCCGGAAATGTTTTTAATTCCCTAATTCCTTCGACGACCATGTCACGACTGATCACGATATGCCCGATAAAATTACCCTCATCCGTATAACTGAATTCATACCCGGGAGTGATCTCCCGTAATTTTCCGATATCGTGCAGAAAAACGCCGGCCAGCAAAAGATCCTGATTCACCTGATATAACGGCGCGATTTCGAGACCGATCCTGGCCATGGACAATACGTGTTCCAAAAATCCCGAGCGGTAATTGTGGTGCATTTTCACCGATGCCGGGTGAGTAAGTAATTGTTTTTTATTTCGCCGGTATATCAGGGCAACCAAGCTCCTGAGATGCGGATTCCGGATTTTGCGAATGAGGGTTTTTATCTCCTTCCACATATATTTGGGATCCTGTTCGGCAGCGGGGACAATCAGGGCGGGATCGTACCCGTACCGGCCATAAGACTGAACCGTTGCGCGGTTTATCCGTTTGACAATCAACTGTAACCGGTCCTGAAACGATTCCACATCCCCGGCAACAGCCACCGGGTCACCGGCCGAGAACTTGTCTGACAGGGACTCCACCTTATCCCAGATCTTGGCCGAAATCTGTCCCGTACGGTCCCTCAATACAAGGTCGAGGTATAAATCTCCCGCCCGGGTGAATCTGGGGTGTTTTTCAGCACAAAGGAAAAACCCCTGAATACTCTCTCCATCCTTAAACTTATTAATAGGTGTAATCGGTTTCATGGGGACTGAATTTTCCCCACCTGGTAAATCAAAGTCAAGCAGAAGGAAAATAAAAATATTGGGATGAAACAGAAAACGTGATGCGTGGAATTGTACAGGTGAAACCAGATACACAACTGTAAAATACCAATTCCTAACCTGATCGTTCATGAACCAGGGAATATTTGCAAGAAGGATGGGACACAAGTTTGGAAGCTGACCACCAACACCAATAGTATCTCAATTTCCCCGCCATTTCCACCATCGATCACGTTGTCCACCGGATGGTGGGATGTGTGTTGAAACGCAGTCGCAACTCATCATTTTGAAATGATGTTTCAGCATTCATCCACCTCTACGGATTCTGTATGGACGGATAAAAACAGCAATTGAAATTA